>VOFF01000458.1_pt1 | contig 113460 bp, 132 predicted proteins | sample 5384061 | NCBI WGS metagenome assembly VOFF01 (sample SAMN12384725, study PRJNA508395) | human gut metagenome | isolation source: healthy gut E | host: Homo sapiens | reverse complement strand
GACACCATCGCCAAGCTGTGCGTGAAATCGCCCCCACACTCAACCGATACCCGGACCGTGAGCACATCCCGAATTGCGTCAGGCATTCTCCGATTACCTGGCCCGCGAATCCGGTACCCGTCTGGACGTGGACGAGCTGTGGGGTGCCAACGGCTCCAACGAATCGTGCTCCAGCTGTTCCGGCTTTCGGTGGCCCGGGCCTCCACCGCACTCGGTACCGGCCCGACGTACTCCATCTACCCGGAGTACGCCCGCGACACCGGTTGAAGTCGCCCACCGCAACGCCGACTGAACGTCGACAAGGTGCTTGAGGCCATCGCCGAGGTCAAGCCCCTGATGAGCTGCCAGTAAAAACCCGAACCTGACCGGCAACGTTGAGGATATCGGAACGTACTCTCGCCGCCCGCGGAAACCCGCTTAGCGGCCTGGCGCGGCGAGGGCGTAAACCGATCTCGTCATCGACGAAGCGTACGTGGACCCCGCAAGCCCGGCACCCCGAGCGCCGTGAGTTCGATCGCGACCACCTGAACTTGGCCGTCAGCCGCACCATAGCAAGGCCTTTCGCCTTCGCCGGTGCGCGAGTCGGCTACCTGGCCGCGTCCGGGCATCATCGACTGCGTGCGTATCGTACGTATGCCGTACCACCTGTCCGCCGTGACTCAGGCCGCCGCACCCGCCTTCGAACACACCGACGAGCAGCTGAGCCGTGTCGAGCACCTGCGCGAAACCCGTGAGGCCACCGCCGCATGGCTCAAGGAACAGACCTACAAGTAACCGCAAAGCCGCTATTGAATCCGGCTCGGAACCCCCGGCAGCCGTTCGGCGGGCACTGACAAGCGTGAAGCCATCTTCGACGAGCTCCTTCGAGTCCCGCCGCAATCCAATATGACGAATCACACAGGGAGACATGATGGCGAAACCGCGCGCACATCGTCCGCGAAACCAGCGAATCACACATCGACCTCGAACTGAACCTCGACGGCACAGGTAAAACCGATATCGATACATCCGTGCCGTTCTACAACCATATGATGACCGCGCTCTTCGGCAAGCATTCGCCGACGACCACCGCATCCACGCCCACGGCGACACCGACATCGACGCACCACACTGTGGAAGATACGGCCATCGTGTTCGGCGCTCGAAGCAGGCCTCGGCGACAAGAAAGGCATCCGCCGCTTCGCCGACGCCACCGTGCCGCTCGACGAGGCGCTGGGGCCAAGGCCGTGGTCGACATTTCCGGCCGCCCGTACTGCGTGTGCAGCGGCGAGCCCGGAAGGCTACGAATTCGCATGATCGGCGGCCATTTCACCGGCTCGCTGGTCCGCCACGTCATGGAATCCATCGCCTTCCACGCCGGCATCTGTTGCACATGCAGGTGCTCGCCGGCCGCGACCCGCACCACATCGCTGAAGCCGAATTCAAGGCGCTGGCCTGCGCGCTGCGCTTCGCCGTGGAAATCGACCCGCGTGTAGACGGCGTGCCCAGCACCAAGGGTTCTGTGATGACTGACGACAAGCCCGATCCGACGAATCGCACCCTCCGGACGAGGTGAGCTGGCGGCTGCGCTCGCCGGATTCGGAAAGAATTGCGGACGATCTGGTATCCGGCGATGCCAGTGATACCAGTGATGCCGATAAAACAGCGGACGCTGCTTCAGCGAAGTCCGATTCCGGACGCGAATGATGATACGCCGATAAGGCTTCCGCTGATTCCGCCGGCCTATGATCGACGACGTCACCGGGTCCGTTGCGGATGCGGTGAACGAGGCCATGGCCGACGTGGTCGACCCCTCGCTCGGCTTTCGACAACGAACCTGCTGGACTGTTGGGTAACAAGGCGAAGGTGGTACGACGTTACCCGTCTTGCCTCCGCCGAACTGTTGGCTGCGTTCTGCCAGTTGCCGGACATCTCCGCCGCATGCATCGGTGCCAATCAGGGGCCGTCGCGGTGCTGAAGAATCACCTGACGGCGACGGCCCGGAAGCGCCGCAGCCATGACCTGACCACCGTGGTATCCGGTATGGCCGTGATTCTTGCAGTCAACCGTGCCGACAAGCCTCGGAAGTGGCCATGCATGCAGGAGAGGCCGGCCAGAGTTTCGCGCCGCCCGTGCTGTTCACTTCCACACCGCGCTTCGTCGAGGACCTGATGCTCGGCATCGTAACCCTGAACCAACTCAAGACCCAAGGGTTCGAAGTGGTGGATTCCGCTGGGACTCGACCACGATCAGCGACAGATTCTCGCCAACCACACTAGGGCGCGACGTGGCGCGCGGCCCCCGCATCAGACGCCAACCAAACCAGTAGGGGATAGGAGAGCAGATGACCACAGCGGTTGTTTTCGATTTACGGTTTCGGCAATGTACGTTCCATGGTGCGTGCGCTCGCCAATCTTGGCGTCGACACCGCCCTCACCTCCGACTACCGGTGTCGTTGGAGGCCGACGGCCCCTTAGCGTGCCGGGCGTGGGTGCGTTCGCCGCATGTATGGAAAGGACTGAAGAAGGTCGACGGCGACCGTGTGATCTATGATCGCATCCGCGCTGGCCGCCCGGTGCTCGGCGTGCGTGGGCGAGCAGATCATGTTCGAACACGGTCTGGAGCACGGTGCCCATGCCGCAGGCATCGGACTGATCGGCGGTTCGGTGAACCTGCTGGACGCCGACGTGGTGCCTCACATGGGATGGGACACGATCGAGGCCGCCCCCGATTCGGTGCTGCTCAACGGCGTGGAGAACGAACGGTTCTACTTCGTGCACTCCTACGCCGCGATGGAAGTGAAGCCGGCGGATACGTCCCGCTTCGACATCGATCTGAGCGATTCGCCCGAACGCGTGAGCTGGTGCTCGTACGGCCGATCGCGCTTTGGGCCGCCTACGAACACGGCCCGCTGTCCGCCACGCAATTCCACCCGGAAAAGTCCGGGGACGCTGGCTCCCAGCTCCTCAAGAACTGGATCGCCACGCTGTAAAAAAGCATGAAGCCCCTGACGAGGGAGCTCAAATTGTGTATAAGTAACTGAAGAAAGGCTCTTCTTATGTCGTTGACTCTGCTGCCCGCCGTCGATGTACGCGATGGCAAGGCCGTGCGCCTGCGCCAAGGGCGAATCCGGTTCCGAAACCGATTACGGTTCGCCGTTCGAGGCCGCCCGTACTTGGGTTGAGGCCGGTGCCGAATGGATTCACCTGGTCGACCTTGATGCCGCTTTCGGTACGAGGCAACAATCGCGATCAGCTGCGAGAAATCGTTCATGAGCTCGGCGACCGCGTGAACATCGAACTGTCCGGCGGCGTGCGCGATGACGCTTCGTTGGACGCGGCCCTTGAGGCCGGTGCCGCCCAGTGAACATCGGCACCGCCGCTTTGGAGAATCCGGATTGGACCGCCTCGGTCATCAAAAGTACGGCGACCGCGTGGCTGTTGGTCTGGATGTGCGCGGTCACACACTGGCGGCGCGCGGCTGGACGCGCGAAGGCGGCGACCTGTTTGAGACCATGAAGTTCCTTGACTCCGTGGGCTGCTCGCGTTACGTGGTAACCGACGTGGCTAAGGACGGCATGATGTCCGGCCCGAACATTCAATTGCTGAGTGAAGTCGCTGAACGCACCGACGCCAAGGTCACGGCTTCCGGTGGTATCTCCAAGCTGGACGATTTGCGCGCCATCAAGGAACTGGCTGAAATTGGTGTTGATTCTGCCATCCTCGGCAAGTCCCTCTATGCACGTGCGTTCACGCTCCAGGAAGCGCTTGAAGTAGCGAAGTAGGCAAAGGACTCGCCTTAGCGAGACTGTTAATCTACCTTCGCTCAGCTATCGCTTCACTCAGACCCCTCCTACGGACAGCCCAATGGGCTGTCCGCTTAACGGCTCAGCAAGGGAGGTCGCCGGATTTGAGGAGCTTTTGAAGACGGCGTAGTCTTCATCATTCTGTTCGGCGTAGCTGACGGCGAATGAGGCGATGGCCTGATCGAATTCGTCGGTGCCACCCATGTAATTGGCGATCGCAATCGAATCGCCGGTGCGGGCGTGGGCGTGCGCCAACGACCATGCGCACATGCGTGACAGATCGCTCAATCCCGAAGCGTTGAGATTGTCGATATCAATCGACCCCTTGCCATTCCACAACTGGCGCACGTAATAGTCGCGCGGTCGGCCATCCTCGGCCATAAAGCTCGACCAACCCAACAGCACATCGGCCGTATTCTGAATCAGCTTCTGCCCCTGAACCACGCGCTCACCGTGCGTGGCGTACGGCGACGCGCCGCCGCAGTAATGCTCGAGCACGGAATACGTGGCCTCCTTCATCTGAATCATCATCGGTCGATATCACGCGCGATCCACACCGACGTCCACGCGCGCTGGCCCCACCGAGCCCACGCCCACCACCTTGCGGGCCGCATCCTGATAGCGCAAATGATCGAACACCCAACGGCGATCGTCGTACAGGGAATGCCGGTAGCTCTCGAACAGCGTGTCTATACGTGCCTGCAACGCATCCAAGTCGGCGTAATCATCCAGCTGATTGATCGGCACCAGCTCGGGCGGATTGGATTTGAACCTGAGCTTGCCGCTCATAACGGCACAGTTTGGCCGCCGCCGCGTCGTTATCCTTCAGCAGCGCCTTCATGGCCGCCTCACGCAGCACACGGCTGCGTTTGGAACCGGTGGTCTCGAAGCGGTCGAGCGTCTCCTCCACGTCCAGGTGCTCATACCACGCGTCAAGGTAATCCATTTCGAGAACCACTTCATGCGTGTGCGGTAATGTGTGTGTACGCACTGGACCACGGCGGCGCGACGGTCCTTCTCCTTTTGATTTTGTTGGCGCGTCCGCAGATCTCCACCGAGGCGGCGAGACGTTTCGATCCCATTCCCACGGGCCGATAGCGGTTTCGTCGAAATCATTGATATCGAACACCAGACGGGCGGAAGGGGAGCGGAAAAATGCCGAAATTGCCGATATGCGCGTCGCCCACGCACTGCACCGAATGCCAGTGACTGGCGTGGAAGCCAGGGTCATTGGTCATGATGAGCACGGTGCCCCGGTAGAAGGTGAGGGGCTGGCGCTCATACGCTTGTAACGCAGCGGAATCAGATCCGGTACGCGAATCGCGGACTGCTCCTCCAAAAGGCTGACGCCTCACGCCGGCCCTCCTTGACCTTCCATATGGCATGTGCGTCCAGCGGCGCCTTTGGTACGAGTGGCGATGCCGGCGCGCGAACGGTCGCGCGGGTCGGTGGCCTGCGTCCAGCTGGTCACGTCGACGGGCGGATTGGCGGATGGGGTGAGATGATCTTCGCTCATAGTCACTACCATAGTGCCGTGCCGGCATGGGCCTGAACCATGCCTGACATGCGGACCGGGGCATGTTGATGAAATCTCGCGACTCGCAGGTGACGAACAGTGAGATGTTAACGCCCTTCGTAACACGGTTATGGAACGATAGGCGACTATGGATAAACAGCAGGAGTTTGCGCTGCGCACGGTCGAAGAACGCGACGTGCGCTTTATTCGTCTGTGGTTCACGGACGTGTTGGGAACACTGAAGTCCGTGGCGATTGCTCCGGCCGAACTGGAAGCCGCGTTTGAGGAGGGTCTCGGCTTCGACGGTTCCGCCATCGAGGGCATGACCCGCGTGTCCGAAGACGATATGATCGTTCAACCCGATCCTCGACGTTCCGTGATCCTGCCGTGGCGCGGTGGCCCGCAAGGTACCGCCCGCATGTTCTGCGACATTCTGACCCCGGACGGCGAGCCTTCGCTCGGCGTATCCACGTCACGTGTTGAAGCGCACGCTCGCCAAAGCCAAGGACAAGGGCTTCACGTTCTACGTGCATCCGGAAATCGAGTTCTACCTGTTCGAAAGCCAGGACGACTGGTCCAAGGCCCCGACCCCGATCGACGAGGGCGGCTACTTCGACCACGTGCCGCCGCGCAGCCCAGGCATGGACTTCCGCCGCGCCACCGTGAACATGCTCGAGCAAATGGGCATCTCGGTGGAATACTCGCACCATGAGGCGGGGCCAGGCCAGAACGAGATCGATCTGCGATACGCGGACGCGCTCACCATGGCCGACAACATCATGACATTCCGTACGGTGGTCAAGGAGATTTCCTTGAGCGTGGCATTCACGCCAGCTTCATGCCCAAGCCCCTGGCCGACGCGCCCGGTTCCGGCATGCACACGCACCTGAGCCTGTTCGAAGGCGATTCCAACGCCTTCTACGAGGCCGGTCAGGAGTTCAACATGTCCCCTGACCGCCCGCCAGTTCGCCGCCGGCATCCTGTACCATGCGGCCGAAATCTGCGCGGTCACCGACCAGTACGTCAACTCGTACAAGCGCCTGTGGGGCGGTAACGAGGCACCAAGCTACATCTGCTGGGGCCACAACAACCGTTCCGCGCTGCTGCGTATCCCGCAGTACAAGCCGGGCAAGGGCAACTCCGCGCGCATGGAGTTCCGTGCGCTCGACCCGGTGGCCAACCCATACCTTGCCTACTCGGTGCTGCTGGCCGCCGGTCTCGACGGTATCGATAAGCAGATGCAGTTGGGCGAGCCCACCAGTGATGACGTGGGAGCTCACCGACGGCGAACGTCAGGCTATGGGCATTCAGCCGCTGCCGCCGCGCTCGCTGGACGAGGCGCTGAAGATCATGGAGAAATCCGATTTCGTGGCCGACGTGCTCGGCGAACACGCCTTCGGCTACTTCCTGGACAACAAGCACCAGGAATGGGAGGAGTACAACCAGCAGGTCACGCCTTACGAGCTGAAGAAGTATCTGCCGAAGCTGTAATCGCAAGCGTTGCACATGTGCCGAACCCCGTCGATGATTGGTCATCGGCGGGGTTTTTATGGTGTGTCGTTGTGGTGGGTAGCGGGCAGAGGCGGGAAAAGTGTTATCGCTGAGTTGATACGAAAAACGATTGACGTAACCGACGAATCAGCTTGTAGTACGAGCGAGAGCACTCAAAGAGAGCACTCAAGAGAGCACCCATGACGAACGCACCTGCGAACACCGCGCGCACCGGCCGGCACTTGGGTGGCCGATACCTTTGGTTGGCGTGTCACCTTTGCCTTGGTTTCGGTGCTCACCGCCGTGCTGATGGCATCGATGGCAGTGTCTCTGCCACGTAGCTCGCATCCGGCGAAGATCGGTTTCCTGAGGCAATTCCGCCTGTTCTTCGACCGCCGCATCCAGCTCGGTGTGGCGGATGTGGTCTTCGCGCAGCCGCCTCCTATGTCTTCTACACGTATCTTTCGCCGATCATGCGCGACGAAATCGGCGTGCCCGAACGCTATATCAGCATCGGCTTGGTGATTTACGGCTCGCCTGCCTGTGGAGCAACCTGTACGGCGGCAAGCTGGCCGACAAAGGTCATGGCGTGGAACCATTGACCCACATTCGACCGATCTACTGCGTGCAGGCCGTCTGCCTGTGTCTGCTGGCTTTCGCCTCGCTGCTGGCGGTTGGCGCCACGACCCTGCTGCGTCCATACGTCGAACGCTGACAGTGTTGGCCGAGTCAATCGGACAAGACCGGTCAGCTGCCGTTATCAGCTTCGCGGCGAACCGAACCAGCTGGTGTAGATAAGCGCGAAGTTGCGGTTGCCATAACTGGAGCAGGAATCGCCGGTACCGTTGCCAGCGGCCAGTGCGGCGATGTTCGGCTGGTAGGGCGTATAGATGTAGAGCAGGGCGGTCGCCTTGTTCTCGATATACACTTGTGCGCCGCCGCATGCCGTGTTCGGATGATATTGGATGTAGTTGAGATTGTGCGCCGTATACCCGTACTGTTCCTCGTGCTCGAGATAGTAACGGTACCGCTTGGCCGCGCCATACACCTGCCGAAAGAATCCGGCATAGGCGGGATCGCAGTCGGCGGTATCCGGACAGTTCAACCCCCATCGCCGCCATAAGCTGATAGTCGCTGGGATCGACGGCAGTGACCAGATGCTGCTCCTTCTGCATCACGGTGAGCAGCACTTTCTGGCTCACCTTGCAGGCGCGGGCCGACTGGTCGATGATTGCCGCCGCCGACTCGCCTTTGGTGCCTGTATAGTCCGCGCACAGGCCTTCGCCTGACTCGTTCGATGTGTCGAAGGTCATCGCGGCCAGCGAGCCACCTTTGTGTGTCCAAAAACGATTGGACTTCGGCCTGACTCATCGCCGAACCGTTGAAGAACTAACCATCCGAAATAATATGGCCCGGATTGAACTCGTATGTTCGCGTCAGTTCCAGCTGTGCCGCCTCGGCTGCGCGAACCTGTGCCCGCCAGTTTGTGAAACGAACCAGCCCGGCCACCAGCGCTACGACAACGACCACCGCCACCGTGGGAATCAGCACCATCTTGATACGGGTCGGCCAGTTCGCCTTACGCCAGGAACGCTTCAGAGCATTGATCGGACCGTGCCTACGATTGCGTTTCCTGTTCCGATTGCCGAGGCGTCCGCGCACTTGCCCACGCTGTGATGACGGCTTGCGCGTGCGCTGGCGCGTGGCCTGGCGACTTGTTTGCCGTCCGGTCACGCCAGCGCTTTCTTGATACGGTTGAGCGAAGCCGGCCCTTTGGTGCCAAGCTCCTGCGCCCATAGGGACACGTAGAACTCTTCAAAGCATCCAACGGGCCTGTTCGGCCTGCTTCATCAATGCCTCATGCTTCGGGCCGGCCGGCTCCGCCTTGGCACGGGCCAACGCCTTATCAACCACCTGACGGGCCTCGGCGGCCTGCCAAGCCCACTTTACATCACGGTTCTTATCGGTTTTCGCCTTATTGAGTCGGCTCAGATCGGCTCTCAAATATCGGCTCAACGACTTCAGCGCATCCGGGGGAGTGCGCCCGATGAATCCGGGGTAGACGAGCGTGGCGATATGGTCGCGAATCGACTGCAACACCGAAAGCATCGGCAGATCAGCCTTGCCGCCAGTGGCCTTGTCGACCTCGGCATAAGCCTTGAGCACGGCGATCACGTCATGCGCCACCTGATAGACGGTGTCCTCGTACACTTCGCGCACATCGAGCACCGCATTGGCTAACGCCTCATCGTCCGAGAGCCTGTCGACATTCGGCATCAGCCGTTTGACCGTGGCCAGCTGCAGGTCTTCGACCAGATCCTTGGTGGACTTGTACGGAGCAGAAGCCAGCATCAACGCCTCGGTACCCAGCCAGCGCGACGAGATGCGTTCGGCCGGCAATCGCAACGCATCCAATGCGCCACGCCAGAGCATCGTGGCCCGGGACTCGGTGGTGGCACCCGCCTTATGCAACAGGTTCGCCTGACTGACCAGCTTGCCCTGTTCTCCAGCCTGATCGGCCTGCTTCTTGACCATTTGACGGGCCGACGCCTCCGCCTGCGCGGCGAACTTGCGTTGCAGCGCCTTCAGATCCTTGGACACACCCAGCACCTTGATGGGGCCGCGCGCATGCCGGCGTCCACGAGGGTGCTTGCCGGCCGGCAGTTGCTGCTCCACCGAGAACGTGACTCTGAGATACGGGGAAAGACGCTCGACCAGTTCCGGCCCCAACACTTCGGGATGAATCTGCGCACCCTTGGTGGCGATGGCCGCCTTGGTGAACACATGTGCCAGATCGGGCCAGCCAACGGTCGTGCCATCCTCATCCACCGGCGGCAGATTCGGCTTCTGCTGCGAGCCCGAGCCCGGCAGATCCGGGTAATGCTCGTCGATCCAGTCACGAATCGCACGCGCGGCATCCGGGGCCGGCACGAACTGGACGCGCAGCTGCTTGGGCAGCGCCTTGATCATCGACAGGATCAGCTCATCCAACAGACCCGGCACATTCCATGTGAACTGGTCGGGCGTGATACGCGAGAGCGCCTTCAACGGCACATGCACGGTGACGCCGTCGGCCGGGTCGGCCGGATCGTACACGTAGCTCAGACGCAGGTCGATGGGTTGGCCGTCCGATCCGGTCGTATGCCAATGGTCGGGGTAATCGTCCAGACTCACCGAATCGCTGGATGCCAGACGCTCCACCTTGGCCGGGTCGAAATCAAGCAGATTCGGCTGACGGTCATGCTCGGACTTCCACCATTTCGCCAGATCGGCCCACGCTGGTCACATCGTTGGGAATGACCGCGTTGTAGAAGTCGAACAGATCCTCGTCGGACACGGTATCCGCCAGCTGGCGGGTGCGGCTCGCATCATCGGCGGCATCCTCGAAATGTCGCGGTTTCTGCCCACGAAGTCGTCGTAACTGAAACGCTGCTGAATATCGCCCTCGACCAGACCCTGGCGAATCAGGAAGTCGCGCGCCTCAAGTGGATTGATGCGTCCCCACTGCACGGCACGGTCCTGTACGATCGGCAGACCATACAGCAGCACGCGCGCGGTGGCCACAGCCGAGCCACGCGAACCCGACCAGTGCGGCTCCGCATACGTGGTGCGGGTCAATTGGCCGGCCAACGGTTCGGCCCACGCGGGGTCGATGGCCGCCGAATAGCGGGCCCACAGGCGAGAGGTTTCCACCAGTTCGGTTGCTCATCACCCATGACGGGGTCTTCTTGGCCACGGCGGAAGCGGGGAACAGGGCGAAACGGGTGCCGCGTGCGCCCTGATAATCGTTCTTCGACTGCTTCTGGGCGCGTTTCATCGCACGGGCGCGCGCCGAACCGGTCAGCCCCGCGAAATCGGAGGCCTTGGGCTCGCGCACCACCTGCATGCCCATCATCGACAGCAATCCGGCGAGCATCGACTTGTGGATGCCGTCCGCATCCCACGCGCAGCACAGCGAATGCGCGGCCTGCTGATTCAACGGCAGCTGGCGGATCTCCAAGCCTGGGCGGGAGGCGGGCAGCGGGTCGCCGACCTTGAACTTCAGCTCCTTGCACATCTGGCGTAGCTGGGAGACGAGATCTTTCCACTGGCGCATCCTCAGCCAGCTGAAATACTCGGTTTTTGCAGATACGGCGCAGCGCGTTGTTGCTCGGGTCGCCGTCTGCTTGGAACACGCGGTCCCAGATATTCAGGGCCGTCAGGAAGTCGGAGGTCTCATCCGCATACCGGTTGTGGATGCGGTCGGCATCCTCACGCTTGTCGTCCGGGCGTTCACGTGGGTCCTGCAAGCTCAGGAACGCCACGACCACGAGCACCTGGGCCAGAAGATTCGGCGAACCGGTTTTCGCGGCCTCGATAACCATACGTCCCAGACGCACGTCGATGGGGATGCGCGCCAGCTGACGGCCGGTATGGGTGAGCGTCACCTCGCCGCGCTTGCGGCCGATGGCCTTGAGCTCGGTGAGCTCATTGAAACCGATCCGACACGGCCTTCATATCCGGCGGATCGATGAACCCGAAGTTCGTGACGTCCTCGGCCGTGCGGGCCACGCCCACCGACAGCATGTGGAGTACCACGGCACCCAGCGAGGTACGCAGGATTTCCGGCTCGGTGAAGCGCGGACGGGTCTCGTAATCCTCACGCGAATACAGGCGGATCGCGTACCGTCGGCCACGCACGGCCGCATCGGCCGGACCTCTGGTCGGCACTGGCCTGGCTGATCGGCTCGATCGGCAGACGCTGAACCTTTGCGGTCTTCGAATACCGGGAGATACGGGCGGAACCGGGGTCCACCACATACCGGATACCGGGCACGGTCAGCGAGGTCTCAGCCACATTGGTGGCAATGACGATGCGCTGGTGAAGGTGCGATTCAAACACCTTATGCTGGTCGGCGGCGGACAGTCGCGCGAACAGCGGCATGATCTCGATGGCATCCGGCCGGCGCATGTCGTCGGCGCGCGGGCCCGTAATGATGCCGCAGTGCGGCCTCGAACTCGTGGATGTCGCGCTCGCCGGAGGCGAAGACCAGAAACTATCGCGGGGACCGCGCTCGTGGGAAGGAGTGAATCACCAGCTCGGCGCAGGCTCGAGCCACGGCGGTAGGCATATCGGTGATGCCGTCATCGGCATAGGAGGCACCGGACCGGCCGCGGGGCCGGTCGGAATCGGATTCCGCGATGGCGCTGGCCAGCTCGTCGTAATCGGCGTCGCCGGGGCGGGCGCCCACCGCGAATCCGGCACTTCGCGCATCAACGCGGGCGCGGTGCCAAGCGGCTCGTAGACCACCTGCACGGGGAAGGTGCGGCCGGAAACCTCGATTACCGGCACCTTCTCATGCAAGGCGTGCTCGAAATGCTCCTGGAACTTGACCGAATCGATGGTCGCGGAGGTAATGATGAGCTTCAGATCGCGGCGCTGAGGCAGCAGTGCCGTCAGATAGCCGAGCAGAAAGTCGATGTTAAGACTGCGCTCATGCGCCTCGTCGATGATGATCGTATCGTATCGGGTGAGTTTCGGATCGCGCTGGATCTGGGCGAGCAGAATACCGTCGGTCACGACCCTCAATCGTGTGCCGGGCGAGCTTTCGTCGGTGAAACGCACCTGATAGCCGACCTCGTCACCGAGCTTCACGCCCATCTCCGAGGCGATACGTTCGGCCACCGTGCGTGCGGCGATACGGCGAGGCTGGGTGTGCACGATCTGCTTGCCGTGCGTGCCACGGCCAAGCTCAAGCAGGATTTTCGGCAGCTGTGTGGTTTTGCCCGAACCGGTCTGGCCGGACACAATAACGACTTGGGAACGTTTGACCGCGCCGGCTATCTCATCACGCGCGGCAGATACGGGGTTCTGCGGGATACTCATATTTCATGACGAACTTCAATGATACGGAAGCCCTTGGAGCTCGCGTATTTGCTCGCAGTGAACCCCTCGCCGAGCGCATCGTCCAGCCAGGGGATCAGCGAATCGGAACCGAGATTCTTCTGCACTACGAGATAGGCGGCACCGCCCACCTTGAGCTTCGGCAGCCAAGCCATAAGCAATGTATGCAGCGCTTCCTTTGCCGACTCGGATCGGGTGGGTTCGACCAAATCACATCAAACGTGAGGTCGCTCGGCACCGTCTCGCAGAACGCCGGCTGGTTCTCGGCAGGCAGGGGAGTGTTGGACTCGTCCACCTGAGCCGTATGAATGTTCGTGTGGCCGTTCGCCTGTGCGTTGGCATGGGTCAGGTCCAGCGCGCGCTCGTTGACATCCACCGCCCACACGTTCGCTTCGGGCGACTCAAACGCCAATGTCAGGGCGATAGGGCCCCAGCCGCAGCCCAAATCCAGAAAAGTCGCCGGTAAGCGGCGGCTCGGGCGCATGCTTCAGCAATACCGACGTACCGAGGTCCACGCGCGAGCCGGAGAACACGCCGTTCGACACCTGAGCGGTCGCCTCATGGCCGCGCAACGTTACGTTCAATGTGCGGCGCACATCCTTCGATGCGGGTTCCGCAGAGAAATACTGTTCTGCCATGGTCGCTCCATTTCTGCGGGATTCGCCGCTCTCGTATGCCGACCTGTATCAGCCGGCCTATGCCGGTACGTGCCGATCTATGCCAGCATGTCACCTCATGTGATGATAATAAAGGACCATAGAAGAATCGTGAACCATTCCAACCAAACGAGGCGCACTTGACCGACAACACCCAGTACACCGACATCAACCGCGGCAACAACGACGTTACCCCTGAAGGTGTGCTGGCCGAGCAGTCCGAAGTGTTGCTCGACGACAGCCAGCGCGCGACCGGCTGGCATGAGGACGCCAACCAGGAATGGGAGGAGCGAGGCCCGCAACGAGCTCAAGCATGTCGCCGGTCTCGGCGAGCTGCAGGACGTCACCGAAGTCGAATACCGCAAGGTGCGTCTGGAACGTGTGGTGCTCGTCGGCGTCTGGTCGTCCGCCGTCACCACGCAAGCCAAGGCCGAGGAATCATTGAGAGAGTTGGCGGCGCTCGCCGAAACCGCCGGTGCGGTGGTATGCGATGGTTTGCTGCAGCATCGCTCCAAGCCGGATGCAGCCACGTACGTTGGTTCCGGCAAAGCCAAGGAGATTGCCGACATCGTGGCGCGTGAGGAAGCCGATACGATTATCGTGGACGACGACCTGCCGCCGTCACAGCGCCGTGCATTGGAGGACGCCGCCAAAGTCAAGGTGGTGGATCGCACCGCGGTGATTCTGGACATCTTCGCCCAGCACGCCACCTCGCGTGAAGGTAAGCGCAGGTGGAGTTGGCGCAGCTCGAATACATGCTGCCCCGACTGCGTGGTTGGGGTGGTTCGTTGTCCCGTCAGGCCGGCGGTCGCGCGGCCGGCGCGGATGCGGGCATCGGATCGCGAGGCCCGGGCGAGACCAAAATCGAAATGGACCGTCGTGTAATTCGCACGCGTATCGCCAGACTGCGCCGTCAGATTCGTGAGATGGCCCCGGCACGTGAGGTCAAGCGCGGTTCACGCCGTCGCTTCGGCCTGCCCACAGTGGCCGTGGTCGGCTACACGAACGCCGGCAAATCCTCGTTGACCAACCGTCTGACCGGTTCGGCCGAACTGGTGGAAAACGCGCTGTTCGCCACATTGGACACGGCCGTGCGCCGCGCCAAAACCCGCGACGGACGCGCTTACGCCTACGTGGACACGGTCGGCTTCGTGCGCCGCCTGCCCACCCAGCTGGTCGAGGCGTTCAAATCCACCCTGGAAGAGGTGGCCGAGGCCGACGTGATCCTGCATGTGGTCGATGGCTCCCACCCTGACCCGTTCTCTCAGGTCGACGCGGTCAATGACGTGTTGGCGGACATCGAAGGCACGGCCTCGATTCCGCGTATTCTCGTATTCAACAAGGCCGATCAGGCGGACGAGGCGACTCGTGAACGACTCGCCGCGCTGCAGCCAGATGCGTTCATCGTCTCCGCCTATACCGGTGAGGGATTGGACGAGCTGCGTACCGCGGTCGAAAGTCTGCTGCCGGTCCCGCATGTGCATGTCAACGCTCTGCTGCCGTATACCGCTGGCTCCCTGATCTCTCGTGTACGCGAATACGGCAAGGTAGACAAGGTGGAGTACCGCGATGATGGCATACAGCTTGAAGCGGACGTTGACGCCCATCTTGCCGCTCAGGTGGTCGAACAGTCCATTGACTAACGTGATAAACATCACAGTATATTCGTGAGCGCTAACAACCGTTGAAAACATTACCATACGGTTATCAAACAGGGTGGTGTGCCGGTAGCAAAACGTCTTAGCGGGTTTATAGAGTGAAGACGTTAGTTACAAGGCCTGCCATTCATCAGCAGACCGCCTTTGAAGAGAGGTTCATCCATCATGGCGGAAACTACCGTTAAGCCCACGAAGCTTGCTGTTATTGGTGCCGGTGCCGTTGGCTCCACCCTCGCCTTCGCCGCTGCCCAGCGTGGCATCGCTCGCGAGATCGTGCTTGAAGACATCGCCAAGGAGCGCGTGGAAGCCGAAGTGCTCGACATGCAGCATGGCTCCAGCTTCTACCCGACCGTGTCCATCGACGGTTCCGACGATCCTGAGATCGCCGCGACGCCGACATGGTCGTCATCACCGCTGGTCCGCGTCAGAAGCCGGGTCAGTCTCGTCTTGAGCTCGTTGGCGCTACCGTCAACATCCTCAAGGCCATCATGCCGAACCTGGTCAAGGTGGCTCCGAACGCCATCTACATGCTCATCACCAACCCGGTCGACATCGCTACCCACGTGGCTCAGAAGCTCACCGGTCTGCCGAGAACCAGATCTTCGGTTCCGGCACCAACCTGGACTCCGCTCGCCTGCGCTTCCTGATTGCCCAGCAGACCGGCGTCAACGTCAAGAACGTGCACGCCTACATCGCCGGCGAGCACGGCGACTCCGAAGTCCCGCTGTGGGAGTCCGCCACCATCGGTGGCGTCCCCATGTGCGACTGGACCCCGCTGCCCGGCCACGATCCGCTCGACGCTGACAAGCGCGAGGAGATCCACCAGGAAGTCAAGAACGCCGCTTACAAGATCATCAACGGTAAGGGTGCCACCAACTACGCCATCGGCATGTCCGGCGTCGACATCATCGAAGCCGTCCTGCACGACACCAACCGCATCCTGCCCGTGAGCTCCATGCTCAAGGACTTCCACGGCATCTCCGACATCTGCATGTCCGTGCCGACCCTCCTCAACCGTCAGGGCGTCAACAACACCATCAACACCCCGGTCTCCGACAAGGAGCTCGCCGCTCTGAAGCGCTCTGCCGAGACGCTGAAGGAAACCGCCGCCCAGTTCGGCTTCTGATAAAAAATCGCTGTACGGAGCGCCTTTCGCACCGCACAAGACTCGACCTACCTTTGTAGGCCTTCAACTTGTGCGGCACGAAAATCGCACACGTACAGCGATTTTTTATACCCTGAATGCTCCCGTTGGGAGCATTTTTTATTCGTGGAGTTCGTTGGAGGAGGGGGGAGCTATAGCCCTCGGGCTCGAGCTGGAAGGTGGTGTGGGGGACCGAGACCGGGAAGTGCTCGCGCAGGCAATCCTGCAGTTGGGTGAGGATTGTGGCGGCATCTTCCATGGTGAGGTCTTTGTCAACTACCACGTGGGCCATCAGAATCGGCATGCCGGTGGACACCGTGCTGGCGTGGAGGTCATGCACGGCAAGCACATGCGGCACGTCTTCCAGATGTTCGCGTACCTTATCGAGGTCAAGTCCATCCGGTGTTTCCTCCAGCAGCACCTTGACCGCGTTGTGCAGCAACTTGATGGCGCGCGGAATCATCATCAGTGCGATGACGGCACCGGCCACGGCGTCGAAGCCATTCCATCCGGTGGAGATCATTACCAGGGCAGAGGCCACCACGGCCACCGAGCCAAGTGCGTCATTCATCACCTCGAGGAACGCGGCCTTCATATTCATGTTGTCTTCGCGCTGCGAGGCAAGGATGAAAATCGAGATGATATTTGCGGCAAGACCCAGAATGCCCACGAACAGCAGCAAGCCGATATCGTCGATTTCCGCTTTGGAACCGCCGAACAGACGCATGCCGGCCTCCATCAACGCATAGATGCCAACGACGAGCAGCACCACGGCACCTGCGGCAGCGGTGAGCACCTCAAGCCTGGCCCAGCCCCAAGTACGAGTGTTGCTGGGCTTGCGGCGCATCAGTATGGCGGTGATTGTGGATGCCGCCAGCACGGACATGTCGGTGAGCATATGACCGGCATCCACCAGCAGGGCCAATGAGCCGGTTAAGACAGCCGACACCACTTCGATGAGGAAGACCGAACCGGTTACGGTCAACGTGGCAATCAGCCTACGCTGGTGCGCGGCAGGGTTTACGGATGTGGATGGTGCGGGTGCATGGGTATGAGCCATATGTACTCCTTCGCTCTATCGAGTTGAAACCGCTTCTCAATACCATTTGCGATATGGTCTGAATACGACGAAACCCCGGCGCGAGGCCGGGGTTTCGTAAGCTGTGCGTGACTATAGCACGACCGGCGCGATTCGGTGCACGCTGATCAGCTGGTGGCGAACAGGCTACAATTTGCGCAGCACGGTGACCACCTTGCCCATAATCGTGGCATGTGTGCCGTCGATGGGCGAGTATGCGGGGTTGTGCGGCATCAGCCAGACATGGCCGTTTTCCTTGCGGAAGGTCTTCACCGTGGCCTCGTCATCCAGCAGAGCGGCGACGATATCTCCGTTGACGGCGGAATTCTGTTCGCGCACCACCACATAGTCGCCATCGCAGATAGCGGCATCCACCATGGAATCGCCATGGACTTCCAGCATGAACAGGGTGCCGGAGCCGGTCAGCCGTTCCGGCAGACGCATGACGTCGTCCACATGCTGTTCGGCGGTAATTGGCACGCCGGCGGCAATACGGCCAACGAGCGGCACATCGTGTGATTCGGCAATGGCTTCGGCGGGGAATTGGTATATCTCCGCCACATTACTGGTGCTGGTTGCCTCTTCGCTGGCTTGGGAGGGCTTTTCGGCATTCGGGGCGGATCCTGCCACCACCTCGATGGCTCGACCCTTGTTCGCGTTCATGCGGATGAAGCCCTTGTCTTCCAAAACACTTGTAGCTGATGCTTGACCGAAGACGGACTTTTTGAGCCCGGCGGCATTTCCGATTTCCCGGAAAGAGGGGCGAAGCCTTGTTCGTCGATATGCGTGCGAATGGCGTCCAACACTTTGCGCTGGCGGTCGGTCAGGGTGGACTCGTCCGGCTTCTGCTTGGGGGAGAAGGGAATGGTGCTCACGTCAGGGCTCCTTTCGTTACGTCACCAGCATAACGTGTTGTTCGTGTGAAACCAAACATCTGTTCGAGTTTCGACTTGACCGTGTCGAACGTTTGTGCCATTATAAGAACAGTTGTTCGATAGAACATCTGTTCGAGAGAGGTGGTCGTGATGACTGGTTCAATGGTGATGGCCCCGGCCCGTAGCGCACGTGTAGCTATGCAGCATGCTGGAACGTCCCGCCGGAATGTGCGTGGGAAGATTATCGCAGTGATGGTCGCCTTGGCGCTGGCCTGGTGTGGTTTCGGCGCGCTTACCGTTCAGCGGGCCCAATCGGATACGGGGGCCACGCAGGTGACCAGTTATATCGTGCGGCCGGGGGATACGCTCTGGTCATATGCTTCGGCTATCACGCCTGCTGGTCATGATGTATCGGAAACGGTGGATGAGCTGATTGCGTTGAACAATCTTGAGTCCGGATCATTGCAGGCCGGGCAGCGCATTATTGTTCCGGTTGAGTAAATGAAACCCGAGCGGCATGGTTTTTCCGCCCGTACACGTTATTCTGGGGAGCATGCATTGTCCTTTTTGCCAGAACCCCGACACCAAAGTCATTGATACGCGCATTAGCGATGACGGTCATTCCATCCGTCGGCGTCGCGTATGCCCGAAATGCAGCAAGCGTTTTACCACGGTGGAAACCAGTATGCTGCTGGTCACTAAACGTTCGGGTGGCGTGGAGCCATTCAGTAGAGACAAAGTGATTTCCGGCGTACGCAAAGCTTGTCAGGGGCGGCCGGTCAGAGAAGAGGATCTGAAGCTGCTGGGACAGAAAGTCGAAGAGGATCTTCGCTCCCGAGGCCTTGCTGAAGTCACCTCAGATGAAGTGGGCAAAGCCATCCTGAAACCGTTGCGTGACTTGGATGTGGTGGCGTACCTTCGATTCGCGAGTGTGTACCAGAACTTTGCAGGTCTGGAGGATTTCCAAAAGCGCCATTGATGGTTTGCGTGAATAATATGCGAATGCCATGCACCGTGATATGCGAGTGATTCGCAAACCATGGTGCGAGCCAATCATGAAGCCCAGCACTTATGAAAGAGACCCGTCATGATGACGGGTCTCTTTCATATCAATCGAGGATGAGCTGCGTCAGCTGATGACACGCATGCGAATGGTGCCTTCGATGTTGCGCAGTGCTTCAAGCGTGGCGGCGCTGGGCTTTTGAGCCACGTCGGTGACCACATAGCCAAGTTCGCCTTCGGTTGCCAGCGACTGGAAGGAAACGTTGATGTTCTCCTCGCCGAGCACATGATTGACATGAGCCAGCACACCAGGAAGATTGTCGTGCAGATGGGCGATACGGCACACACCCTTGCACTCACCGAGGTTGATCTGCGGTAGGTTCACGGACAAGGAGGTAGAACCCTTGAACCAGTAATCCTCAAGACGCTGAGAGACGAAATGGCCGATGGATTCCTGAGCTTCCAAAGGTGGAGCCGCCAATATGAGGAGTCAGAATCATATTGTCTTCATTGGCCAGTGAGGTCTCGAACGGATCTCCGCTCTTCTTCGGTTCAACGGGGAACACGTCGACCGCCGCGCCAGACAGATGGCCGGAATCGAGGTGCTGCTTCAGAGCTCCCAGATCGGCGACGAAACCGCGCGAAAGGTTAATGAAAATCGCGTCCTGCTTCATGTGGGCGAATTGGTCTTCGCCGAAGAATCCGGTGTTCGACTTGCGGCCATCCACGTGCAGGGTCACGGCATCGGACTGTTCCAGCAGTTCGTTGAGGGTGTCGCAACGGTGGGCGTTGCCCAGTGCCAGTTTCTCCTCAATGTCGTAGAACACCACGCGCATGCCGAGGGCCTCGGCCAGTACCGACAGCTGGGGAGCCGATGTTGCCGTAGCCGATGATGCCGGGGTCTTGCCTCGCACTTCATGCGAGCCGGAAGCGGACTTGTCCCACAGGCCATGCTTGATGTGATGCGTGTGTGGGGAATGCGGCGCATCAAGCAGATGATGTCGCAGATCACCAATTCCACCACGGAACGGGTGTTGGAGTAGGGAGCGTTGAACACGGCGATGCCACGCTTGCCGGCATGTGCCAGATCGACCCTGATTGGTGCCGATGCAGAAGCAGCCGATGGCGCTTTAGCGTAGGACGCGCATCCAGCACGCGGGCTGTGACGTTGGTCTTGGAGCGTACGCCCACCAAGTCCACGCCATCCAGCGCATCGATGAGTTCGTCCTCGCTCAGGGCTCCCTTCATGGTCTCGACTTCGAAACCGTGATCACGCAGCGATTTGGCCGCATCGGGGTGAATGTTTTCCAATAACAGTGCTTTGGGCATGCTTCATACCTTAGATGTTCAGGGACTTTTCGTCCGCTTTTGTCCGAACTATAACCAGTTTCTGGGTCGGCCTGGTCATTGCCACGTACATGTCCGAGGCGGCGACCAGGCGGCTCGGCGCGTCATCCTCGATGAGACCGGGCTCGACCACCACGACGGCATCGAACTCCAGACCCTTGACCGTTTCAGTGCCGCAGACGCTGATTTGCTCATCCCATTCGGGCTGCTCGATGAGCCTTGCGTATTCGGCCGGGTCAAGAATGACAGCCAGTTTGCGGCGCACGGCATCGCGCACCGGGGCGATGAGATTATCCGGACAGATGACGGCGATGCGGCCGGTGCCGTCTGCCGAAACGAATTGTTCGGCAAAAGCTGCGCCGCCTGCTCGGCCGTCGTTTCCAGCAAGGACGACATGTCGGGCACCACATTGCGGGACACCGAATCGGGATGGTGCGCACCGCATTGACCGTGGAGATGTAGAGGCCTTCCTCCTCGGCAAATCGTGAGGCAAGTTCGAAACTTCCTGCGGATTACGGTAGTTGATGGTCAACTCGTTCAAATCCCAGTGGCTTTCGCCGAACAGGCGGTTCATCGATTTGCTCCAGCGTCGGGTGCCGCCCAGCGCCGAAGTCTGCGCCACATCGCCCACGATGGTGAACGAGCGGGAGGGGCAACGGCGGATCAACATACGCCAGTCCATGGCGGTCAATTCCTGCGCTTCATCGACCACGATGTGCCCGTAGGTCCATTCACGGTCGGCCGCGGCCCGCTGCGCGGTCAGCTCAGCGTCGTCCCCGTTCATCTGGTCGAGCAGCATCTGACTGGAGACGATGCCTCCACCCAGACCGGTCGCGGCCAGAGTGTCTTTGGCATACTGCTCTTCGGCGGCACGACGTGCGTCGGCGGCGGACTGGCGGGCCACCGCCTTGGGATCGGGGCCCAGCATATCCATTGCTTCGTCGAGCAGCGGAATATCGGAGCGGGTCAACGGGGAGCCTTTGGGGGCGGGCAAGTGCCGCGATGTCGTTGTCGGTCAGCCAACCAGCCAGAGACTTCAGACGTTCGGGATGGGCGAACAGCTGATCGATGAGCCATGGGGCGGTCATCGGCAGCCAGCACAGGTTCAGGGTCTTGCGAACCTGCTCGTTCATACGTAGCAGCGACATCGCGCGGTTCAGCTCCGCCTGATCCGGCGTGTAATCAAGCTGTTCGGCATAACGGTTCTGCATGCTGGTCAGCATCGAACGGATAAAGGTCTCGCGGGCCTTGTTATGAGGTTGTCGGGTGCGCTTCGCGTCCGCCTGCGCCTGCTCGATATCAGTGGCCAGCATTGGTACCTGAATGCCGCTAATGGTTACTGTCGGCAGAGCAGCGGGAACACGCACGCGTGCGGCGATGGCATTGGCCACTACTACGGAGGTCATGCGTCGATCGCCCTTGAGCTTGGCTGCATAAGGCGAGTCGACCGCCGTGGCGGTGATGCCGGGAATCGACGCTGATGGTGCGTGAGACCACGCCGGTCTCGCCCAAGGAGGGTAGCACCTGATCGATGTAGTGCAGGAACGCCGAGCTGGGGCCAACAACCAGCACGCCGGAACGTTCCAGCGTGCGCCGGTGCGTGTACAGCAGGTAGGCGGCGCGATGGAGCGCCACGGCCGTCTTGCCGGTGCCGGGGCCGCCCTGCACCACCACGGCGCGATTCATGTCGGAGCGGATGATGCGGTCCTGCTCGGCCTGAATGGTGGCCACGATATCGGTCATCTTGCCGGTGCGGCGTGAGCTCAACGAAGCCAGCAGCGCACCCTCGCCGGTCAATGTGCCGGCGGAAGACGCCTGGCCGACCTGGTCTGAATGCACGTCGAGCACCTCATCCTCAACGCCCACGACTTCGCGGAAACTCAAGGTGATATGCCTGCGCATCACGATGTCGCCGTGATTGGAAGGGGTCGCCTCATAGAAAGGACGTGCGGCTTCGGCACGCCAGTCGGTCAGAATCGGCTCATGGTCCGGGCTCGACAGGCCGATGCGGCCGATGTAATGACGGTCGCCGTTCTTGGCATCGAGGCGGCCAAACACCAGCCGATCCTCAACGCTGCGCAATTGCGTGAGGCGGTTTTCGTACATTGCGGCAAAGGAGTCTCGTTCGCTGCGTTGCGTGGGGGATCCGTGGGAGCCGGCGGCGCGTACGGTGTCCAGGCGTTGCCACATTTCGGCTCGCGATCATCCAATCGTCCATAGGCGCGATCGACGGCCTGCTGCTCTTCATGCAGCTGGGAGGCGTAACTCGACATGCTGTTCTCTTCGTTCCATTTCCGTGGGGCAGAAAAACTTAAGGCATTCAAATTTACCGCACACCCCTACGTCAGTGATGCGGACAACCCGGAATAGGTGAATTCAGCGTGAATTCACCATGCGCTCGGTCGGTGGGGTGCGCGACGTGGATTAGATGTGCGGAGCGTCCATTCGTGCGACAGTCGTGGCCGACACGCGCAATCCATCGGTAATTGCCCTAAAAAGGGTGAGCAAATCGTGCATGAGTGGGGGAGAAATGGGGAATCGTGGGGGTAGAGTGGTGAGCCAGTTGGCCGAAGTGTATCCCACGTAACGATGAAGGAGGTGGAGCCATGGTTGCCGATCAGACGATTCGCGACGCTGATGCCAACGCACAAGGCTCCACCACTATGGCCGATCTCATGGCTGGTCTGCCGCCATTGCTTCTCGGAACATATACGCCGAAGATCGATGCCAAGGGCCGTATGGCGCTTCCGGCCAAATTCCGCTCCCAGCTGGGGCAGGGCCTGGTCATGGCCCGAGGCCAGGAACGGTGCGTGTACCTGCTGCCGTTCGACGAATTTCGACGTATCGCCTCGCAGATTCAGCGTGTGTCGGTGGGAAACAAAGCCGCCCGCGAATACCTGCGTGTGTTCCTTTCCGGTGCCGTCGACCAGCAGCCGGACAAGCAGGGCCGCGTGCTGGTGCCGCAGATGCTGCGCGATTACGCCAATCTGGGTTCCGACGTCGTGGTGATCGGCGTTGGCACCCGTGCCGAACTGTGGAATAAGGACACGTGGGAGTCCTACCTCGCCGAGAAGGAAGAGGGATATTCCGATATTGCTGACGATGTGTTGCCGGAGGTGGAATTCTGATGGTTGATGTGGCGAATATTCATCTGCCGGTATTGCTTGACGATTGCGTGAACCTGATGGCACCTGCCCTGGAACATGAGAACGCCATCGCAGTGGATTGCACCCTGGGCCTTGCCGGCCATTCCATCGCCTTCCTCAAGGCCGCGCCTCAGGCTCGGCTCATCGGCATTGACCGTGACAGTGAAGCGCTGGGGCTGGCCACCGAACGTATGGAACGGGAGGGGCTCGCCGATCGATTCATTCCGGTGCATGCCGCCTTCGATCAGCTCGATCAGGTGTTGGCGGACCAAGACATCGAACGCGTGGACGCCGTATTCATGGATCTGGGATTATCCAGCCTGCAGATCGACGAAACCGATCGTGGCTTCTCCTATTCGCATGATGCGCCGCTGGATATGCGCATGGACGTCAGCCAGCCGTTGACGGCCGAACGGATTCTTGCCACCTATGATGCGGCGGAACTGGTCCGCATATTCAAGGAATACGGTGAAGAGCGTTTCTCGCGTCAGATCGCCCGCGCCATCGTGGCGCGTCGAGACAAGGAGCCGTTTACCACCACCGCACAGCTCAACCGTCTGGTCGATGAAGTGGTGCCGCAAGCCCACCGCCCGGCGGGCAATCCCGCCAAACGCGTCTTCCAGGCGTTGCGCATTGAAGTCAACGGCGAATTGGACAAGCTCGCCTCCACATTGCCACAGGCCGCGAACCGACTGCATGTCGGGGGGACGACTGGTGGTGGAGTCCTATCATTCGCTCGAAGACAAAACCGTCAAATCGTTCATGGCAGAAGGGCTGCGAGTGGATGTTCCGGCTGGCCTGCCTGTCATACCGCCGGATGCCCAACCGTTTTTCACGGATCTCACGCGAGGTGCCATCAAGGCCGACGAACATGAAATCGCAGCCAACCCGAGATCGGCTTCGGTGCGGTTGCGGGCGGTGGAAGTCAGCCGTGAGATTCCGTCACGATGGAGGAAACGCTTTACGCAAACCGCGCAGGGCCTGAATGACGTCAAGATACAAGGCTCCGCGTCTCCGGGCAGAGCCAAAAACACGGCACGAATTCGTACAAGGAGGGGATAACAGCATATGGCAACTGCACGTAGCATTCGATCGAACGCGGCTCCAGCCTCGAACCGACCGCACACCAAGCATCAGTCCTCCTCCCGACCTGAGCTGCGGGTGGTCTCCAACCCGCGTGGAAACGAGCAGGGCAATGTCGTCGGACGGGTCATCGAATGGACCAGAACAAGAAGCGCACCGCTGGTGCACGTGGCCATTGCAGTGATCTTCCTCGTCGGCACCTTGTTCGGCGCGCTGATGCTGCGTACCCAGATGGTGCAGAACTCGTTTGAGGCGGCACAGATCGAAACCAACATCAACAGACTTACCCAAGATATCGAAGACGATCAGGCCAAACTCGATCAATTGGTCGCGAACCTGCCCGACAAGGCCAGCGACATGGGCATGGTCCCGCAGCAGGGATCAGTGTCCATCGACTTAAGCGGATACCAGTCCAACAAAGGCGGAACCCAGTGAACACCATTCGTCGCATCGTAGAGTTCGCCAAGGTCAAGACCTTCGCGTTCAAATGCATCGCCATCGGCGCCGCATTGGCGTTGGTGGCGTCGGCATGCGTGATTCAGCTGGCCTCCACCCAGCTCATCGGCGGCCGTCAAACCGCACAAGCGGCCACGGCTAACCGCACCCTGACCGTGACGTTGAGCGCCAAACGTGGGCGTATCCTCGACGCCAACGGCTCCGTGCTCGCTCAAAGCGTGGAGCGTTATACTATCGTCGCCAATCCGGAGGCTGCACAGGAGTTCGAGCCGATTACTTGCAATGACAACACCCGTGATTACTGCCACGAAATTGACGGCAAACCCGTGGGCGCTACCGGAGCGGCGGCCGTGGGCCGACTGCTGGCCAAAGTCCTGGATATGAACGCCATGGAACTGGGCGCTGATCTGTCCGGTACCGGGCAGTATGTGATTCTGAAGAAAGATGTGACTCCGCAGGTCAAGCGCAGCATCGAGTCGTTGCACCTGGGCGGTATTGTCTGGGGTGAGCTGAGCAGTGAACGACTGTATGCGGATGGCGATCTCATGGGCGCGCTGCTTGGCGGCGTGAACGACAACGGCGATGGCGTCGCCGGCATCGAGCAGGTCGAGAACAAGACGCTTACCGGAACCGATGGCCATGAAACCTACCAGCGTGGTAATGGCGGCGAAGAGATTCCCGGCACCATGACCGAATCGGTGGCGGCCAAAAATGGCGACGATGTCACCCTGACCATTGACCGTGATGTGCAATGGTATGTCAAAAAGGTCTTGAAGGAGGCCGAATCCAAGTATGGTGCAGCGTGGGCGATCGCCGTGGTGCAGGATGTCCAGAGCGGGGAGATTCTCGCACTGGCCGATAGCGATGAAGTACAGGCTGGTACCGATGCGGCGAAGATGAGCCCGTCTCGGGCCGTGTCCGAAACCTTCGAGCCTGGTTCGGTGGGCAAGGTCATCTCCATGTCCGGCTATCTGCAGATGGGACTGCATAAGATGAGCGATCAATTGTCGGTCCCGGACCACATCACACAGGAGGGCCAGACCTACAAGGACTCATTCGACCATGGCACTGAGCGCTGGACGCTCGCCGGCATTCTGCAGAACTCATCGAACGTCGGCATGATTATGGCCGGGGAGAACTATCCGGATGAGCAACGCTACGAGTACCTGACCAAATTCGGCATCGGACAACCGACCGGACTGAACCTGCCCGGTGAATCGAGCGGTCTGCTCACCAACCCTTCGGCGTGGGATCTGCGTACGCGCAACACCATCCGGTTTGGTCAGGGCTACACCGTCAACGCCCTGCAGCTCAACAACGTGGTGGACACCATCGCGAACAAGGGTGTCAAGCAGCAGCAGTCGATCATCAAATCAACCACCGATGCCAATGGCAAGACCACTGAGACCAAGAAGGGCGAAGCCACCCGCGTGGTGGATGAAAAGGTCGCATCGGACATGATGAATGCGATGGAATCAGTGGCGGAAGGCTACAACAAGTTCGTCAAGGTCGATGGTTACCGCATGGCCGCCAAGTCCGGTACCGCAGAGGTGCAGGGCTCGGATGGCACGCTCTCGTCCATTATCTCCGATTATTCCGTGGTGATTCCCGCGGACAACCCGCGCTATGCGGTCACCGTGGTGATGAAGGATCCGAATGGTGTGTTCGGCGGTCTGACGGCCGGCCCTGTTTCCGCACAGATTTGTGAGTTCCTTATGCAGAAATACGAGGTGCCTGTCTCCAGTCCACGCAAAAATGCTATTCCAGTCACGTGGTAAGGATAAGGGGAGAAAGGCGATAGCCCATGAGTGCAGTGAGCGAATCCATCGCCCAGCGGGTGACCCTGGGAATGCTGGTCGAACGGTACGGTTTTGAAGTCGATCCACCCTTCGCCACCAATGTCACCATTACCTCACTCAGCGATGCCGTGGACACCGTGATTCCCGGCTCGCTGTTCATCTGCACGCATGAGCAGGAACCCGATGTACTGCATGCCGCACAGGCCGGTGCCTATGCGGCGTTGCTGCCACGCGCGTCCAAAGGGCAGATCGCCAATGCCGATATACCGTTGCTCTACGGCGATTTCGACGATCGCGTACTCGGCGATCTGGCCAGCGGTCTGGCCGGCGGACCGTCCAATGCCATGGCGGTGTTCGCGGTGACCGGTGCGGATGAGCAGGCCGTCGACGCAGGCGTGTCCCAGCTCTCCGAATTCCTGCACATGCTGGGCAATCCGGTGGCGGTAATCACCGCATCCGGGTCCACGTCGATGACACGTACCATGAACCTGAACTATCCTCTGGGCATCCTCGATATGCAGCGCGCGCTGTCCGTGTGCGCCGAAGACGGTGTGGCGGCCGTGATCATCGCCATGGATGACCGCACGTTGGCCGAGCATGCGTTGGAATCGGTGAACGTGGATGTGCTGGGCACGGAGGATGTCAACGCAAGCGCAAGCTTGAACGAATTGAAGACACGCTACGCATTCGTTGCGGAACATGACATGTCCATGACCTCGTCGACACCCGAATCGGATGAAATGGCTGCGGATTCACCGGCAATGTATGACCGCGTCCGACTTGGGCACATGTCCTGGCCATCGCCATGGTACAGGCCGCCGGCGTGAGGAAAAAACAACATACGCAGTGCCCTGCATGTGGCCAATAATTTCAATTAAGTCCGTGGATACGGGACGAAGCGTAATCGTAAAGGAGTTTGAAACACCATGGTTCCGATGAGCGTGGAGGAGATCGCCAAGGCCGTCGATGGTCGATTGATCGGAGACGCCGGTTCCGAGTCTCGAGCCACCAATACGGTCAGCGACTCGCGGCAGGCCGGCCCCGGATCGGTGTTTGTGGCCATCCGAGGCGAGCGTGTCGATGGGCATGACTTTGTGGCGAAAACCGCTGGACAGGGCAGCCACGGTGGCCATCGTCGACCATGAGGTGAAGTCCGATGGCCTTCCGCAGATCGTAGTGAAAGACACGGTCGACGCCCTTGGCGAACTCGCCCGATACAACATCGTTCGCCGCCGCGAGCTGGACGGCGACTTCGACATCATCGGATTGACCGGTTCGGTGGGCAAGACCACCACCAAGGATCTGCTCTCCTCCCTGCTTGCCACCGTAGGTCCGACCGTGGCTCCGGTGGGATCGTTCAACAATGAGATCGGCCTGCCGCTCACTGCGTTGCGGGTCGATGAGCACACCCGGTTCTTCGTGGCTGAGATGGGTGCCAGCCATATCGGCGAAATCGCGCGACTGACCCGTATCGCACCGCCGAACACGGCAATCGTATTGAAGGTCGGCGTCGCTCACCCTGGAGAATTCGGCTCCCGCGAACGCATCGCACAGGCGAAAAGCGAAATCGTGCAGGGATTGCTTCCCGGAGGCACCGCGGTACTGAACGCCGATGACGAACACGTGGTTCCCATGGCCGGCCTGGCCAACGGCGACGTGCTGTGGTTCGGCTTGGGATCGTCGCAGGAGCCCGAGGTGCGGGCCATTGATGTCACTGCCGACCGGTCCGATCATGCTGAATTCACGTTGGTCGATGCGGACGGCAACCATACGCCGGTGCATCTGGGCATTCCTGGACGTCACAATGTGATGAACGCGTTGGCCGCCGCAACCGTGGCGATGCGTTACGGTATGGCACCCGAAACGGTGGCACGGATTCTGGCCTCGCAGCACACCATCAGCCCCCTCATCGCATGGCATTGTCTACGGTGAATCGCGAGGGGACTTCCTTCACGCTGATCGATGATTCCTTCAACGCCAATCCCGACTCCATGAAAGCCGGCCTGAACGGGTTGAAGGCTTGGAACTCAAATGACGGCAAGGAGCCGTTCCGTGTGGCGCTGCTGGGTGCCATGCTGGAACTCGGCGTCGATGAAACGGCATTGCACACCTCGATCGGCACGTATGCGGCCGAATTGGGCATCGACGCGATCATCGCGGTCGGTTCCGCCCAAGACCAACATCTCGATGCACTGGCACAGGCTCTGGCGGACGGTGCCCGTCAGAGCCAATTCGCGTCGGTGGATTGCGTACACGACATCGATGCGGCCGAACAGCTGGTCATCGACTTGGCTCGCAACCATCCCGACGCTGTGGTACTGCTCAAGGGATCGCACGCGTCAGGCCTGAGCGCTTTGGCTGAACGCTGGGCAAAAAGAACTGACCTGATAACCACCCCAAGAAACCGACAAGAAAGAGAAGCTGCACGTGATTGCTCTGATCATTGGAATGCTGGTGTCGCTCATCGTCACCTTAGTCGGCACCCCGCTGCTGATTCGGCTGGTCCACAAGCTGCACTATGGCCAGTACATCCGCCAGGATGGGCCGCAGTCGCATCTGGTCAAGCGCGGCACCCCCACGTTGGGCGGCGTGGTCATCAACTTCGCGATTCTGCTCGGCTGGGCATCCTCCGCACTGTACCGATACCTGCGTTCGGGCGACGTGCCCTCCTGGTCCGCGGCACTCGTACTGTTCGCCATGCTGTCGATGGGTCTGCTGGGCTTTATCGACGACTTCGCCAAGGTGCGTAAGAAGCAGAACGAAGGCCTATCGGTGGGCGGCAAGTTCATCGGCCAGTTCATCTTCGCCACCATCTACGCGGTACTTGCGTTGCTGATTCCCACCAAATCGGGATTCCCCAGTGCGCAGGCAGGCATCAGCTTCATCGAACAGCCGTTCTTCAACTTCGACTTCGCCGGCCGTGCCGTAGCCATCATCCTGTTCGTCATCTGGGTGAACTTCCTGATGACCGCATGGACCAACGCAGTGAATTTGACGGATGGACTTGACGGTCTGGCGGCAGGTTCGTCGATGATCGCCTTCACTGGTTTTGGCATCATCGCATTCTGGGGAAAGCTACCATATCAAGGGCGGCAGCCATGGCGGATATTCCTATGCCGTGTCCGATCCTCTCGATCGACCGTCATCGCCGTATGCGCGGCCGTCGCCTGCTTCGGCTTCCTGTGGTACAACTCGAACCCCGCATCGATTTTCATGGGTGATACCGGTTCCCTGGCCTTGGGTGGTCTGTTCGCAGCCCTGTCCATCGCCACGCACACCGAATTCCTGGCGGTGGTTCTGGGCGGACTGTACGTCATGGAAGCCATGAGCGACGTCATCCAGGTCGGGTACTTCAAGATGACCCACAAACGTGTATTCAAAATGGCGCCGATTCACCATCATTTCGAACTGGAGGGTTGGACCGAAACCAAGGTGGTGGTGCGGTTCTGGATGATCGAACTCATCTTCGTGCTGCTCGCCCTGACGATTTTCTACGGCGACTGGGTCACCCGCTCCGGCCTGCTGTTCAGCTAGCGGAAATCTGGGTGGATTATGCTCACCCACGGAATTCCTATATCAGGAGGAACAATGCAAGTAGCGGATAAGACAGTGGTGATCGCCGGACTGGGGTGTCCGGCACCTCGTTGGCGGAGGTATTGAGGGAACGCGGTGCCCACGTGATTGGCGTCGACGAGAGGAAGCCCGAGGCCGATCTCCACTCCTTTGATGACGTGGACTGGGACCACGTGGACTACGTCATGTCGTCCCCGGTGTTCAACCCCCGCACCCCGTTCGTGCTGGAAGCCCAACGCCGTGGCATCCCCGTGATGAGCGAGGTGGAATTCGCATGGCAGCTGCGTGTGAATAACGAGCGCACCGGTACTCCGGCTCCATGGATCGGCATCACCGGCACCAACGGCAAAACCTCCACCACCGAGATGACCTCGGAAATGCTCACCGCCTGCGGACTCGACGCGCCGACCGCCGGCAATATCGCCTCCGGAGACATGAGCATGAGCCTGTCTCGTTGCGCCACCAATCCTCAGCACGACGTACTGTGCGTGGAACTGAGCTCCTTCCAATTGCACTTCACCGATTCGCTGGCACTTGACTGCGCGGCGATCACCAATATCGCCGACGATCACCTCGACTGGCATGGCGGGCGCGAGAATTACGCCGCCGACAAATCCAAGGTGTTCCACAACGCCAAACGCGCCATCGTCTACAATGCGCAGGACGCCAAAGTCAGCGAACTGGCGGCCGAGGCTCAGACTGCCGAAGGATGCCGCAAGGTAGGATTCACGCTCGAGGCCCCTCAGGCCGGCCAGATCGGCATTGAAGATGGCTGGATCGTGGACAGGAGCGGCGTGGCCGGCGGCGCAGTGGGAGAGTCGGTCAGACTGGCCGCCATCACCGATTTCACGCATCTGGCAGAGCCGGACGGCTCACTGTACCCGCATCTGGTGGCCGATGCATTGACGGCATTGGCGTTGGTGCTGGGACTTGGCGCTGATCGCGATACCGCGCTGAAGGCGCTTACCTCGTTCAAGCCGGGCGGCCATCGCATCGAAACCGTGGCTGAGGCCGCAGTCGAGGGCGGCTCTGTTCGTTTTGTGGACGATTCCAAAGCCACCAACGGTCATGCGGCACGCGCCTCGCTGTCCAGCTTCCCGGCCAAGTCTGTGATCTGGATCGCCGGAGGTCTGGCCAAGGGCAGTCGATTCGAGGACCTGGTCAAGGACCAGGCACACACCATCAAAGCGGCCGTCATCATCGGCAAAGACCAGCAGCCGATGATCGAAGCGTTTGACAGCCAAGCTCCGGACATCCCGGTGACCATCATCGATCCCGAAGACAACGATACCGTCATGGATCGTGCCGTCGAAGCCTGCGGCACGTATGCCGCCGCCGGCGACGACATCGTGCTTATGGCTCCGGCCTGCGCCTCCATGGACCAGTTCAAGTCCTATGCGGATCGAGGCAATCGATTCGCCGCCGCAGCCAAGACGTGGAGCGAGGTGCATGGCCTCCACTGATACACATAAGCGTAAGGCATACAGAGCCCCTGACAAGCCCTCACTCGAAATCGCCGACTACACGGGTTGGCGAAGCTTGCTCAACCCGCTATGGTGCTACCACGGCTTCCGCATGGCCGTGGTGGGGCTGACATGCTTCGGCCTGATCATGGTGTTCTCCAGCTCCACGGTCACCATGGCCGCACTGGGCAAGTCGCCGTTCCTTCAGCTTCTGAACCAGGGCGCGTTTTGCCTGATCGGCTTGGTGCTGGGCTTCGTGGCATTGATGATGCCGGTGACGTTCTGGAAACGGACCGGCGTGTTCTTTGTGGTGGGTGCCTGCCTGTTGCAGGCGCTGACCTTTACTCCTTTGGGTCACGACGTCTACGGCAACAGAGGTTGGCTGGACCTCGGCTTCACCACTATCCAGCCGGCCGAATTCATGAAGTTCGCGATGTGCATATGGCTTCCCTCGTCGTTGCATGCCTGCAGCAAGATGTACCACAAGAAGGGAATCAAAGCATATGCCGCGCCGTTGGCGCTGTATGCGATAGGCGTGGCACTGGTGATGGGCGGCAGGGACCTCGGCACGGCCATGATTCTGGTCTTCATCGGAGGCGTGGCCTTTCTGATCGTCGGGTTCCCCGGCAAATGGATGGGAGTCGGCGTATTGGGCGCGGTGGTTATGGTCGGTGCATTGGCGGTTTCCAGCCCGAACCGCTTGCGTCGTATTCTGGCCACATATGGCGATTGCTCGGCCGCTGACGCGCAGAGCGTATGCTACCAGTCCATTCACGCCAAGTACGCCATCGCCTCCGGAGGTTTTTCTGGGATTGGGCATCGGCAATTCGCGGGAGAAATGGAATTACCTGCCGGCCGCCCATAACGATTTCATTTTCGCGATCATCGGCGAGGAGACCGGATTCGTCGGTTGCGCCATCGTATTGCTGTTCTTCGCGATTCTCGCCTGGTGCATGATCGTCATCGCATTGCAGGTCACCGATCGTTATGTTGCCATGGTGCTGATGTGCGTCACCATTTGGATCGTGGGCCAGGCCATGGTCAACATCGGCGTGGTCGTGGGTGTGTTCCCGGTATTGGGCGTGCCTATGCCGTTCGTCTCCGCAGGTGGCTCATCCATGATTATGTGCTTGACGGCGGCCGGACTGGTTGTGGGACTTATGCGCTCTCAACCGCAGATAAAACAGTCGCGTCAGAGCGCGTAAGTAGACTCGGTAATCATGAATCAAGGCACACCACATATCGTTCTTGCTGGCGGCGGTACCGCCGGACATGTCAATCCGCTGCTCGCGGTCGCCGGGGCGATTCGCGACATCGAACCCACGGCACAGGTCACCGTCATCGGCACTGCGGTGGGTTTGGAGAAGGATTTGGTGCCGGAGGCCGGCTACGAGCTCGACACCATCGAAAAAGTGCCGTTCCCGCGTCGCCCCTTAACCTGTACATGCTGCGCTTCCCGGCAAAATGGAAGCGAGAAACCGCCAAGGTGCGCTCCATTCTTGAAACGCGGCATGCGGATGTCGTGGCCGGATTCGGCGGGTATGCTTCCGCCCCCGTCTACGCCACCGCACACAAGATGGGCATTCCGATTGCCATCCATGAGCAGAATGCGCGTGCCGGCATGGCCAATAAACTGGGCGCTCGTTGGGCCGATTTCATCGGTACCGTGTACGAGGGCACCGGTCTCAAACCGCGTGCCGGAGCCGACGTCGAGCGCGTCGGTCTGCCGTTGCGCCCGGCCATCGCCTCCCTGACCAAACGCATCGGTGACGACCGTGCCGCCGTACGCCGTGAATCGGCCGCGCAGCTTGGCGTCGATCCGAACCGTCCGCTGGTGCTGGTCACTGGCGGATCGCTGGGAGCGCAAAGCCTGAACCGTGCCATCGCCTCCTCCGCCGCAGACCTGTTGGCCCACGCACAAATCATCCACTTGACCGGGCGAGGCAAAATCAGCGAAGTACGCGAACTGGTCACGGCCTCGGCCGGCGCGGACGTGCTTACCGGCATCGGCCCCGAATCGGCCGGACAAGGTGACTACCATACCGCCGAATATCTGGAACGAATCGATCTGGCCTTTGCCTGTGCCGACTTGGTGATTTGCCGTGCCGGAGCCGGATCGGTATCCGAGCTGGCTGCACTGGGCCTGCCGGCCATTTACGTGCCGCTGCCCATCGGCAACGGCGAGCAGCGTTTCAACGCCGAGCCAGTGGTGAACGCCGGCGGCGGCCTTCTGGTCGCAGACAAGGACCTGACCCCGCAGTGGGTGCATGAGCATGTGCCCGATCTGCTCGCCGATCACGAACGACTTGCCGAATTCGGCCGCAAGGCATGGGAATACGGCATCAGAAACGCTGCCGAAATCATGGCCCGGCACGTTCTGCAATTAGCCGAACCATCCAAGTAGTATTCAGATATCATTCCGTGCGCGATACTGACCAATTCCGTTCCGCAGCACGAGATACGGTCATAATATAGGGTGCTGGAATCCCTAAAGGAGTTTTGAATTGTCTCAAGATCAGCCCATAGTGCTTGACCCTACGTATGCCTCATTCGATGCTGCGGCCCGCCCCGCGGATCTCGGCGCCACCCATTTCATCGGTATCGGCGGTGCCGGTATGAGCGTTCTGGCCGAAATGCTGCACGCCGAAGGAGTCGCGGTGGACGGCTCCGATCGCGCACACAGCGCCAAAACCGACCGACTTGAAACGCTGGGCATCACCGTTGAATTCGGGCAGCGAGCCGAAAATGTCGCCCAGGCCGAGACCGTGGTCTACTCCAGCGCCATCAAACCGGACAATCCGGAAATCGTCGCAGCACACGCGGCGGGCAAGCGTATTGTGCATCGCAGTGACATCCTCGCCCTGCTCATGAACGGCAAACGAGCCGTCACCGTGGCCGGAGCGCACGGCAAAACCACCACCAGCTCCATGCTGTCCCACATTCTGGTGAACGCCGGTGCCGATCCAAGCTACGCCATCGGCGGCTTTATCCAAGGCCCGGACGGCACCACGCTGGACGGCGGACACGCGGGCAAAGGCGACATCCTGGTGGCCGAAGCCGACGAATCGGACGGCAGCTTCGCCAAATACCATCCGACCATCGCCATTATCACCAACTGTGAAGCCGATCATCTCGACCATTACGGCGACGAAGCCCACTACCGTGCCGCGTTCGTTGCCCACGCCGGCCGGGCCACCGGTCACGTGATCATCAGTATCGACGACCCCGACGGACTTGCCGTGCTGGAGGCCCTGCCCGCCGACGTGAAATCCCATACCGTTGCCTACGGCACTACCGCGCGTGAATCCCTGCCCGATTTGGGCGGTGCCGCGTATGTCTGGATCGCTTCGGAAAGCGAGACCGCTGGCAGCGGCGTCGAACAGCTCACCCTGCATCTGCCGGCCGCGGTGACGGCGGGGGAGCCGGTGCCTCAGAGCGTTGCCCTGAAGGTCCCTGGCGTGCACAATGCGCGCAATGCGGCCGCCGCCACCAGCGCTGCCGTGCTGCTGGGCGTGAGCCCCGCAGACGCGGCCAAGGCGGCCGGCACATTCCTCGGTGCGGCACGCCGCTTCCAGGTGCGCGGCACGGTCAAGCAGGTCACTGTAGTGGACGATTACGCCCATCATCCCACCGAAATCGCGGCCCTGCTGGATGCGGCCCGGCGCCGGTACCCCGATTCGACCATTCGTGTGATCTTCCAGCCACACCTGTTCTCCCGCACCAAGTTCTTCGCGCACCAGTTCGCCAAATCCTTGGCCAAAGCCGATGACGTCATTATCACCGGCATCTTCCCGGCCCGTGAAAAGCAGGCCGATTTCCCGGACATCAGCCCCTCCCCCATCGTGGACGCGGCTGCGGGACTCAAGGATGCTTCCGCAGGCACGTGGATTCAGCCGGTCGAGGATATGTGCCTGGCCGCCAAGATGATGGCCATGCGCGCCCACCACGGCGACGTGATCTTCACCGTGGGCGCGGGCGACATCACCGACATGGATCAGGTGCTGCTCACCGCACTTGAGGCCCATCGGGAAAGCTGCGAGTGATGTCCGGGCGCACGGTCAGATCCGGGGACAATGACAACGGCTCACGTCGTTCGTCTGGGAGCTCCCGCAAGCCGCGCACCATCGGTTCACGCGGAAACACGGGTCGCTCGTCGAAGTCTCGCGCTCCCCGGTCCGTGTCTTCCGGGCATGAGATCGACGAGCCGGAGATCATCGACGATGTGACGGTGGCCAAGGGCCAGGCCGGTGCCTTCGTCGATGCACGACGGTTGCGCAGCGAGGATTACGTTGCCGAAACGCTGCACCAGACCACCGGCTCCCTAGGTCGTATCACGCCCGAAAGTGGTGAATTTCACCGAACGCGCCAAAGAACGCAAGCGTGCGAACGTACGTGTCGTTGCGTTACGCGTGTTGATTGCTGTCGTCAGCGTGGCTGTAGTGACGGGGCTAACGTGGTTGCTGCTCTTCTCGCCGGTGTTTCGTCTGGAAACCAGCGAGATCGGCGTATCCGGTGCCAACGAATGGGTGAGCGCGCAGACCATCCATGCCATCGCCGATAAGCAGGCTGGAAAGTCGTTGTTCCTGGTCTCCACCCATGAGGTCACAGAGCAACTCAAGTCCATTCCCGGCGTCAGCGAGGCCAAGGTCTCCAAACAGTTCCCCAAGTCGATGAGCGTGGAAGTCAAGGCGCAACGGCCTGCGGCCATGCTGAAAAAGAGGCGATACCCTGACCGCGGTGGATTCCCAGGCGCGCGTGTTGAACTCGGTGAAGAACGCCAAAGTGGATGGCATTCCGGTGATCGAGGTCAAGGATATAGACGCCAGTCTCAAGAACCGTTCGGTGAAGGAGGCGCTGACGATTCTGGGCGCATTGCCGGAATCGATGCGTAAGTCCATTACCAAGGTCACCGCTGAGACGCAGGATTCGGTGACCACCACGCTTAACGACGGTGACCGCGTAATCATTTGGGGGAGACTCCTCGCAACTGAAGCTGAAGCTGGCGGAAGTCGAGGAAATCGACAAGAACATCACCGCTGGCACGGCTGGCTTTGCCGGGAAACATCAGATTGATGTTTCCTCATCCCAGAAGCCCATCATCAAGTGACGGCGATTTAGTTGGTTCCGTTGGTTCCGTTGGCTTCGTTGGTTCCGGGGCGATGTTCGCTGCTGGCGATTTGCGCGAGTAGCGCCATAGGGTGTATGCTGAAAAGTCCGGCCGAAAAGCCGGAAGCTTGATAACTCAAGATTGGGGGCGATCGGTTTCGACGGTGACCTGTTCGCTGCAGGGAAGCGTGCCGAGAACGCCGGGTCCGCTCGTGGATGACCCCGGCAAAAGAATAAGTGCTAAATCTAACCGCACTGAGTTCGCTCTCGCTGCCTGATTTTTAGTCAGGATTAACCAGTGAGCAGCCGCTCCGTTCACTCCTCCTCGTCTTTGGGAGGATGCTGAGCGTCGTTTAGAAGACTTGCTGATGCAGTTGAGCCTCAGGGCTGCATCGGGACTTTAACTGCGGATATGCTCGCCATCAGTTGTCTGCGACATCGATGGGGGCAGAAAAAATCGCCAACTTGGCCAGCAGACTACGCACGTAGAAGACTGTGGGTTCGGTCATCGGACCGGGGTTCAATTCCCCGCGCCTCCACCAATCCGCTTCGGCGGAAACAAGCCGCTTGGCTTTACGAAAGTAAGGCTGAGCGGCTTTCTGTTATTGCTCCGTTGATTCCTTGTTTTTCCCGCTATTCTTTCGTGTCGGATATGTCAGTTGGACGAACTTGCGGGGAAGAAACGATTTAGACTTAGTTCAGGGCTGCCGATTGCACGATGTGTAGAGGCTATTATGCTACGCCGTAATCAGGGGAGGATATATGCCGCTGGAATTGGTCCGACAGGATATTACGAAGATGAAGGTGGACGCCATAGTCAATGCGGCAAACACGCAGCTCGCCATGGGTGGGGGAGTGTGCGGCGCGATATTCCGCGCTGCGGGAGTCTCGCGCATGGCTGCTGCCTGCGATCGGTTTGCTCCCATTCATACCGGTGAGGCGGTTATCACTCCGGGATTCAATTTGCCATCACGCTATGTGATTCATACCGCAGGCCCGATATGGCGAGACGGCAAGCATGATGAAGAACGTCTGCTGCGTTCGTGCTATCGCAATTCGATGGAACTCGCGGCACGGCAGGGGTGTGCCAGCATCGCCTTCCCCTTGATTTCCAGCGGTATCTATGGATATCCGAAAGCCGAGGCCCTTCATGTGGCCCCTCGATGAGATTCGCCGGTTCCTGGGCGACGCAGCCGACTCCGGACACGATCTCGACGTATACCTATGCGTATTCGACAAAACCGCTTTCGAAATAAGCAGCAGTATTGACAAACGTCTTCGCGCATATATTGATGATTATTATGTAGCGGAGCATGAAGATACGCTAGGAAGCAGAACGTATGAGCTGCTTGCTCTCCAACGGTTTTTCGGATAATAAGCCGAAGGCGGATAGAGCCGTACCTTCCGGCGTCTTGGACATGCCGGATTTCCTGGGCGATATGGGTGAAACGCCTGTCTACTCGGCGCCGTCGGCAGCTCCATCGCCGAAATCCGCCGGGCATGTGGATGCTGCGGTGCTCTCCAATCTGGATGAACCTTTTAACATCATTCTCTTGAGGCTTATCGACGCCAAAGGATATTCCGACGTGGAGGTATATAAACGAGCGAATATCAATCGTAAACTGTTCTCTAAAATTCGCTGTGGCGATGGCTATATGCCCAGCAAGAAAACGGTTTTGGCACTGGCCATTGCCTTACGGCTGAATATTGACGAGACGCAAGATATATTGGCGTGCGCCGGGTATGCGCGTCGCACAGCGTGAAATTCGATGTGATCGTGGAATTCTTCATCGTCCATGAGATGTTTGATGTATTCACTATTAACGAGATGTTGTTCCGATACGATCAGCCGTTGCTTGGGCAATGATGCGGAGCGGTACGCTCGTCTCCCTGACCTGCTGCCGATACGCGGCATATTGTCGCTTGCCAAGCGACCTAGACTGGTCCCATGATGCGAAGCTCATTGATATCGCCGACAATCCGGCTGGCGAATGAGCGAAAGGATTCATCATGGGCAAGAACGACAATGGCAATAACGGCCGTACGGAACTGGTGTTCGTCGTCGACAGAAGCGGATCGATGGGAGGTCTGGAATCAGACACCATCGGTGGCTTCAACAGCATGCTGTCCAAGCAGCGAACAATTGCCGGCGAGTGCAGGGTAACGACCCTACTGTTCGATCATCGAATCGAAACCTTGCATAATCACCTCGACATCCGCGAAGTGAACGATTTGACGAGCCGGGGATTACTGGGTGCGCGGTAGCACTGCGTTGTTGGATGCGATTGGGCTGGCCATTGACCGCATGATCGTGACGCAACGACATACTGCGGCAGCGTACCGTGCTCAACATGTGCTGTTTGTCATCATTACTGACGGGTATGAGAACGCGAGTCGTCGATATTCGTTGCATCAGATCAAGCAGATGATTACCTATGAGCGTGAACGCTATCATTGGGAGTTTGTGTTTCTGGGCGCGAACATCGACGCCGAACAGACGGCTGGTGATTTTGGTATCTCACCGCGATGCGCCACTGATTTTCATGCCGATGGACAGGGAATCAAAGCCTCGTTTGAGGCCGTTGCCTGTGCCGCGACCGCCGTGCGCGGAGGTGCTGACCTTGATGACCTCAGCGCGCCGGACTTTCTTGGTGGTGTTCGTGATGACTATCGGTCTCGTCGTCGAATGAAGCGGTAAACGATGAACTGCAGTGCAGATATTACCGGTCACCAGTCGGTCGTGTACGTTACCGGCTGGTGACTGCACACGTTGTACTGTAGGGAGTCATGAGAGTTGTAGTGCAACGAGTATCCGAAGCATCGGTAGACGTGGTCAATGAATTGGGCACGCTGGATCCCACGTTCGAGCCGCAGCAGATTGGCCCGGGATTCATGATTCTGGTGGGCGTCACCGATGAGGACGGCGACAGGCAGATCGCCTGGTTGGTCCATAAGATTCTGAATCTCAGGGTGTTCGAGGATGCGCAGGGCAAGATGAACCGTTCGATCCAGGACATCGGCGGCGAGATTCTCTCCATCTCGCAGTTCACGCTGTTCGCCGACGTGCACAAGGGCAATCGCCCGAGCTTCATCAAGGCCGGCAGGCCCGAGCATGCCGATTTCATGTGGATCAAGTTCGACGAGGCGTTGCGCTCCGGGGGAGTGCCGGTGAAGGAAGGTCGTTTCGGTGCGCATATGCGGGTCGGACTGGTCAATGACGGGCCGGTGACCATCGTCATCGACACCGAGCATGACATGCCTGACGGAACACGCTGAATTGCGATAGTAATTTGACATCATATCCCGTTCCCTCCAATATGTTACTAAAGCGCTTTAGTCTCCTGCGGGCGAGGGCGCATGTCGATATGTTTCCCATGAACGGGCAGCACAATGATGTGGCCGCACAAGCGGCAGAGATAAGGGGAGTGAACAGCAGATGTTCCTGAAACCTGAACAGCAACTGGAGCGGTGCAAGCGCATAGTGCGTCAGCGCGTGGACCCTCATATCCACCCATCGATCGCACAGCTTGTGGTGGAGTCCTTTGACATTCCCGGAGAGCCAATGCCCACTGACGAGTTCTTCGCGAAGCTCAATCGAGGGGACATCGACTTCAAAGCCGTTTACGCTCGGCAGCGAATGGGGCACCACATGGGGCACAGTCTGGTTCCGCCTGACCGGTACTGTGCCGGCCGGCTACCCGAAAGGCAAGCCGCTGGAGCTCATCCTCGACCTCGGCTGGTACCCGCACTCCTGCGGCGGCCATATCGAGGGCCTCGTCTACCGTGCCGACGGCACCGCCATCAAAGCCGTACACCCGCTCAACTATTGGGTGCCGTTCATGGATGCTGAAGGCAACGCGCAAGTGCCGGTCGCCGAAGACGGCAGCTTCACCCTGTACCTCGAAGCCGCCAGCAACCCGCTGCTGCTCGGCGTGCCTCCGTTCATTGAGACCGAACTGGGCGACCATGCCACCGGCAAGCCGGACGAGCCGTACGTATTCAAGTCCGCCGATCTGGCCGAATTCGATGAACGCTACGAGAACTACTCCGTCGATCTCGACGTGGTGAGCTCCCTGATGGAATTCGCCGACAAACAGTCGCCGCGCTACTGGCAACTCGCCAAAGCATTGCAGCGTTCGCTGAACGCCTACGACGAGCGCAACCCCGAATCCGTGGAAGCCGCGCGCGCAGCACTCGCCGGCGTACTGGCCAAGCCGGCCAATGCCTCGGCCATGAACGTCAGCGCCATCGGCCACGCGCATATCGACTCCGCATGGCTGTGGCCGGTGCGCGAGACCCGCCGCAAGGTGGCCCGCACCGTATCCAACGCATTGGCGCTGATGGACGCCGACCCCGACTTCAAATACGCGATGAGCTCCGCCCAGCAGTACGCCTGGCTGGAAGAGGATCATCCGGACATCTTCAAGCGCATGAAGCGGCGCATTGAAGAAGGCCGGTTCATCCCGGTCGGCGGCATGTGGGTGGAAGCCGATGGCATGCTGCCCGCCGGTGAGTCACTGATCCGCCAGATTGCATATGGCCGCAAATACTTCAAGGAACATCTCGGTGTGGAGCCCAAGGGCGTATGGCTGCCGGACAGCTTCGGCTACACCGGCGCATGGCCACAGATCGCCCGCCGTGCCGGGTACGAATGGTTCCTCACGCAGAAGATCTCGTGGAACGACACCACCAAGTTCCCGCACCACTCGTTCATGTGGGAAGGCATCGACGGTTCGCGCATCTTCACCCACTTCCCGCCGGCGGATACTTATGCTGCTTGGTGCAAGGTTCAGGAACTTGACTACGCCGAGAAGAACTTCCAGGACAAGGATCTCTCCGACCGCTCGCTTCTGCTCTTCGGTTTCGGTGACGGCGGTGGCGGCCCCACGCGAAACATGATGGAGCACCTGCACCGCTACGAGAACCTCGAAGGCGTCTCCAAGGTAACTATTGAAGAGCCCGAACGACTTCTTCGACAAAGCCCACCGACAGATCGAAAGAACGCCGGAGAGGAAATGCCCGTCTGGAAGGGCGAGCTGTACCTCGAACTGCATCGTGGCACCTTGACCTCGCAGCAGGACATGAAACGCGGCTGCCGCCAAGAGGAATCGCTGTTGCGCACGGTCGAATACCTGGGCGCAGCCGCCGTGTTGTCCGATCCGGAGTACGTCTACCCGCGCGAGGAGCTGGACCGCATATGGAAGACGCTGCTGCTGAACCAGTTCCACGACATCCTGCCCGGCTCGGCCATCGCATGGGTGCACCGCGAAGCCCGCGAGGACTATCGCCGCGACCTGAAGCGTCTCGCCGAAATCGCCCAAGACATGTGCGCCGTGCTGCGCAAGGCCAACCCGCAGGCCGACCTGCTCGCCGAGGCCCGCATCAGCCAGTTCCGCAATGACGGCGCGTCTTGGCGTGCCAACCGCATCAACGAACCGACCGACGCGCTTTCCGTACTGACCCAGACATTGGACAACGGCCGTGTGCTGCTGGCCAACGGCGTACTGTCCGTCACCATCGAGGCCGACGGTACAATCTCGTCGCTGCTTGACGAGGAGCATGGCCGTGAACTGGTTCCGGCCGGCACCCGATTGGGCCAATACGAACTGTTGAGGGACGAACCCGCCGTTTGGGATGCCTGGGAGATCGAACGCGAATCCCTGCTCATGGCGAATGCCATGACCGGATCAATCGAATCGGTCGATACCGAAAACGGTGCGGCACAAGTCCGCGTGCGCACCGCCGACGATGACACCGTCATCACCACCACCATCACGCTGCGCCCCGGTTCACACACGCTCGATTTCCACGCCGACATTGACTGGCACGAACGTGAACGCTTCCTCAAAGTCGATCTGCCGCTGGGTATTGTGGCCGACCAAGCAACATACGACTGCCAGTATGGTCTGGTCCGCCGCCCAATCGTCAAAAACACCGCATCAGACGAAGCCAAGTATGAGAGCAGCACGAACCGTTCGCCCTTATCGGCGACGCCGGTTACGCGGCGGCCGTCATCAACGGATCGGTGTACGGGTCCGATGCCACGCCGATCTCCGGGAATGCCGCCGAAGGTTGTGACTCGGGCACTATGTTCCGACTGTCATTGCTCTCCGCGCCGACCTTCCCCGACCCGCGCACCGATATCGGTGCGCACGAGTTCGACTGGTCCGTGGTGGCCAACGCCACGGTGGACCGTGCGCTTGGCGCCGCTTGCGCACTCAACGCACCGACGCTTCATGACATGCCCGACTTCAGCGTCGCTCGCCTCGATCGAGTCAGCAAACGGCACCGTGGTGCTGGACTGGATGAAGCTGGCCGATGATGGCTCCGGAGACCTGATCGTACGTGCCTATGAGGCGGCCGGCGGCAGGCCGATGCCACGCTGCACATCTGCCCGGCGCTCGCAGGCGCTTCGGTGCATGAGACCAATGTGCTGGAAGGCGACAATCTGGCCGCCGACCTCCCAGTCGCGCTGCAAGACGGTAGGCAGAACGCCGAAGGCGCCACACTGCACTTCGGCCCGTTCCAGCTCGCCACCCTGCGCATCACGCGCTGAATTCCCGTCTGATGCTTCTGCCTCCTCGAACCATGAGGAGGCAGAAGCATGTCGTATTACGGTTTTCCCAATTGCCACCACACCCATCATTTCCATTATTCCCACCAGACACAGCAAAGGAGAACTCTCCATGTTTCTTCTGCCCAATCAGCAGTTGGAGCGCTGCGACCGCGTCATGCAGCAGCGCGTCAAACCGCATATCCACACCACACTTGCGCATGCACCTTGCGTTCGTTCCACAATCCCGGCGAACCGGTGCCCTCCAGCGAATTTCTAGCCAAAGTGCGCAACGGCCAAGTGCCCTTCGAACCTTTCCGCGTTCCCGGCGTCTGGGGGCACCACATGGGGCACCACATGGTTCGAGGTGAACGGCCCCACATCGACATGGCGGCGGTCAAAGGACGAAAAGTCGAACTCATGGTAGACCTCGGCTGGCTCGATCACCGCGGCCCCGGATTCCAATCCGAGGGACTTGTCTATCGTGCCGACGGCACCGCCATCAAATCCGCGAACCCACGCAACCACTGGATTCCACTCGTCTACGCGGGCGGCAGCAGCACCGTAGAACTCGATGAACATGGCGACTTCACCGTCTATATCGAAGCCGCCGCCAACCCATTCGTCGAAGGCCCCACCCCGTTCTCACCCACTGAACTCGGCGAAGAGGCCACCGGCACCTGTGACTTCCCATACACACTGAGTCGTATGGACGTCACCATCTTCAACGAAGACGTGTTCGCCTACTACATGGATCTGGAAACCGTCTCCTCGCTGATTCGTGAGCTCAAGGACGACGACCCACGCTACTGGCAGCTCGCCAAAGCACTGCAACGCTCCCTGAACATCTACGATGAACGCGACTTGGAAACCTTGTCGGCAGCCCGTGCGGCGCTCGCCGGCGTACTCGCCGAACCGGCCGCCTCCAGCGCAATCAAACACATCGCCATCGGCCACGCGCATATCGACTCCGCATGGCTGTGGCCGGTGCGCGAGACCCGCCGCAAGGTGGCCCGTACCGTATCCAACGTGCTGGCTTTGATGGACGAAGACCCGGACTTCACGTATGCGATGAGTTCCGCCCAACAGTACGCATGGCTGGAAGAGGAGCATCCCGACCTGTTCGCACGAATGAAGCGGCGCATCGAAGAGGGCCGCTTCATCCCGGTCGGCGGCATGTGGGTGGAATCCGACAACATGATTCCTTCCGGCGAATCATTGGTGCGGCAGATCACGTTCGGCCGCCGATATTTCAAGGAGCATCTCGGCGTCGCGCCGCGCGGCATCTGGCTACCGGACAGTTTCGGCTACACCGGCTCTTGGCCGCAGATCGCCCGCCGTGCAGGATTCGACTGGTTCCTCACGCAGAAGATCTCGTGGAACGACACCACCAAGTTCCCGCACCACTCCTTCATGTGGGAGGGCATCGATGGCACGCGTATTCTCACGCACTTCCCGCCCTCGGATACCTACTGCTCGTGGATGAGCATGCACGAGCTGATGTATTCGCAGCGCAACTTCCTGGACAAGGACCTCTCCCGTAACGCGATTCTGCTGTACGGCTTCGGCGATGGCGGTGGCGGCCCCACCCGTGAGATGACCGCGCGCATCCGCCGCGACCATGATCTCGCCGGCGCGCCGAAAATCGAATTCGGTACTCCCGACCAACTGTTCGATCGCGTGCGCAAGGATATCGTCGACGATGCGCAAGGGGGAGACCCCGGTGTTCAAGGGCGAACTGTACCTTGAACTGCACCGCGCTACCCTCACCGCCCAGCAGGACATGAAGCGCGGCTGCCGCCAGGAGGAGTCGATGCTGCGCGTCACCGAATACCTGTGCGCCGCGGCCCGCATCAAGAACCCGGACTATGTCTATCCGCGCGAAGAGCTGGACCGTATTTGGAAAACGCTGCTCCTGAACCAGTTCCACGACATTCTGCCCGGTTCGGCCATCGCATGGGTGCACCGTCAGGCGCGGACCGAATACGCGCGTGACATCGCTCGGCTGAACGAGATCGCCCGCCCGAAGCCGGGCGCGCGATCGCAGTCGTGGAACCCGATGACGCAACCATAACCGACGCCGTAATCGCCCCATATTCCCGCCAAGCCTGTGAGACGTGGGTGGTACGCCCGGCTTCGAGCCGAGCCGAAGCGGGAACCGCATCCATGGCTCGGGTCGCCGTTACCCATGACGGCGATACGATTGTGCTCGACAACGGCCGACTGCACGTGCGCATTGAAGCCGACGGCACCGTTTCGTCAATCGTCGATCAGCGAACCAATCGTGAACTGGTGCCCGCCGGCACCCGACTGGGCCGCTACGAAATGCTCAAAGACGAACCCTTCCACTGGGACGCTTGGGATATTCAACGCGATGCATTCCTCACCGCCAACGCGCTCAGCGAGGCATCGATTGCAAGCGTGGACGAAACCGCCAACGGTGGGGCCGTCGTGCATGCTGTCACTCGCGCGAAGGGCGTTGAAATTCGTACGGGCATTGTCTTAAGGCCGGGCTCCGCCACACTGGACTTCACCGCCGATGTGGACTGGCATGCCGTCGAACAGTTCCTCAAAGTGGATATGCCGGTCACCGTGCAAGCGGTGAACGCGCAATACGAATGCCAATACGGTCTGGTCGAACGCCCCATCAATAAGAACACGCGCAGCGATGATGCCAAATTCGAAAGCTGCACGCACCGCTTCGTGCGTATCGCCGACGCCGACTATGCCGCCGCTGTGGTCAACGCCTCCACCTACGGCTCCGACGTCAGCCCCATCCACGCCGATGCGGCACATGGCACCGGCCGCGGCACCATGGTGCGGCTCTCGCTGCTGTCCGCACCGCTGTACCCCGACCCACGCACCGACCAAGGCGCACACTCCTTCGCGTGGTCTCTGGTCGCTGACGCCGATATGAATGCGGTGCTGGACGAAGCGGCGCGACTCAACAGCCCCGTAATAGGGGAGTTGCCTGATATGGCGCCGCTGGTCTCGCTCGCCGACGCCACCGGCGTCATCGTATTGGACTGGATCAAGCTCGCCGATGACGGTTCCAGCGATCTGATCGTGCGCCTGTACGAGGCCGCCGGCGGCAATGCCACGGCCACACTGCGCCTTGACGCCGCTCTCTCCGATGCCAAGGCCGGCGTGCGGGAGGTGAATCTCATGGAGGAGCCGGAGCTGGATGCCGAACTGCCGCGCGCGCTCGCCGGTGACGAACCAATGCCTGCCGACGGTGCGGTCGTTTCGTTGGCGCCATTCCAGCTCGCCACGCTGCGTATTCGCCGATAAGGGATATTGGGCCTAGACTCGATATTTTGGGTCGCGCCCAACCGTAACGGAACCGGAACAGACCGGCTCTGCCATACGGTTGGGCGCGGCCCATTATTGTATGAGAAGAGGGAGAGCGATCCCGTTGGGCAAATATCAATGCGACACGCGCGGATGAATTCGTTGCGCGCATGTTTTGATTGTGTTATGTTTTTACTAAACCGATTTAGTTAACAGGTTCGCGACTGGCCGGAAACTAAAACGGTTTAGTCTCAGCGATGAGAACTAAATAAAGGTTGTGATACCACGTCAATCACCGCGACGGGTGACTGTGCTGGAGCACAACGATTAGGTTTTCTCCGTCCACAGTAGGGCGGGATGAAAAAAAGGAACCAAAAGGAAAGGGAAACATATGTTTTCTATGAAGAAGATTCTCGCCATCGCCGGTGCCGGTGCGATGCTCGTATCGGTGGCTGCCTGTGGTAGCGGAACTGCGGGGGATGACGGCGGCAAGAAGGAGATCTCCTTCCAGACCTGGAACCTCAAGAACGACAAGTACACCCCGTATTTCGAGGCGCTGATCAAGGCCTATGAGAAGGACCACCCGGATGTCACCGTCAAGTGGCTTGACGCCCCGTCCGACGGTTACGAAGACAAGCTGTCCAGCCAGGCTGCGGCCGGCGAACTGCCGGACATCGTCGATGGCGGCAACTCCATCCTGTACGGTCTGGCAAAGGCCGGTGCGCTGCTCGATGTCTCCAAGCAGGCTCCGGATGCGGAAAAGGACTACTACGAAGGTGCTTGGAAGTCCGTGACCATGCAGGGCAACGGCGTCGAGAAGGGTGCCTACGGCCTGCCGTGGTACGTCAACGATGGCCCGACCTACTGGAATACCGAGCTGATGCAGAAGTGCGGTCTTGACCCGAACAAGATCCCGACCACATGGGATGAGTATTTCGCCGCCGGCGACACCATCGTGCAGAACTGCAAGGATGTCTACCTGGGCACCACGATGGGCTACAACGCCGAAGATCTGATGACCGCAGGCGTCAAGTCCTTCATGAGCGAGGATCACAGCAAGTACACCTTCAATGATGAGGCCGGCGTCAAGCAGATCAGCCGCTTCGTTGAGCTGTACAAGAAGGGCGGCATCCCGCCGGAGGCCCTCGACTCCTCTTGGAGCCAGGCCGCCGATCTCTTCCAGCGCGGCAACTTGGTCTCCATGGCCGGCTCCGCCTACTCCGCTGACGGCTTTAAGCAGAACGCTCCGGACCTCTACAAGAACCTCGCAGTCGGCCCGCGTATCAGCAACGACGGCAAGTCCGCTTCCGTGGCCTACGAGATGCTCGGCATCAGCGCCAACTCGAAGCACCCCGACGTCGCCATCGACTTCGCCCGCTTTGTGACCAACGAGAAGAACCAGATCGAGTTCGACAAGAAGGCCTCCGTGTTCCCGTCCGCTAAGGGTGGTCTGGATGACGACTACTACAAGAGCATCGACGAAAGCACCCTTGAGGGCAAGGCTCTGAAGATCACGCTCGACCAGGTCAAGGACGGCTACGGCTCTCGTCCGTCCGAGTTCACCGACAACAACGGCTACAAGAACTTCCAGCAGCAGATCGCCCTCGCCATGCAGGGCAAGCAGACCGCCAAGGAAGCCCTTGACAAGTCCGTCGAGTTCGCAAACGAGAAGCTCGCACAGTGAGCAACGCGGCACTCGCCGCTGACAGGTCGGAGGCCCGCACGGCCTCCGACCGGCCTGAACCGATGAACACGCGTCACGGCAAGAAGCAGAATCGTAGCTTCGGCACCATCATTGCCCCCTACCTGTTTGTTCTGCCAGCGTTCGTGATTGTGTTTGTATTCATCGTCCTTGCGGCACTCAACACTTTCAGGCTTGCTTTCACCAACTCCACGCTGCTCCGTCCGGGAACCTTCGTCGGACTCGAAAACTTCATCAAACTGTTCCATGACGAGTACTTCCTCACGGCACTGCTGAACTCCACACTCTACGTGATCTGCGTAGTGCCGTTCATGGTGATCCTCCCGTTGATCCTGGCCTATCTGGTCAAGGGCAACTCCCGCATCATGGGCTTCTTCCGCACCGCCTTCTACATGCCGGTGGTTATGTCCGCCGTTGTGGTGGGTATGATCTGGACCAACCTGCTGGATTCCGCCGGTCTGGTCAACTCCGTGCTCAAGGCATTGAAGATCATCTCCAAGCCGATTCCATTCCTCACCGATCGATGGGGCGTGCTCTTCAGCTCGATGTTCGTGACAATCTGGCTGGGCCTCGGCTACTACATGGTCATCTACCTGACCGCCCTCGCCAACATCGATGAATCCCTTTACGAAGCCGCCTCCCTCGACGGCGCTGGCCCTGTCCGCCAGTTCATCTACGTGACAATGCCCGGCGTGCGCTCCACGATGATGCTCATCATGATGCTGTCCACCATCGCCGCATTCCGAGTCTTCAACGAAATCTACGTGTTGACCAACGGCTCCGCAGGCCCCGGCGGCATGGATATGACGATGTCGATGCTTATCAAGCGCGAAGGCACCGGTATCCAGGCCCGCACTGGTTACGCGAGCGCCATCTCCATCGTCGTGCTCGTCATCGTCGGCGTCATGCTCATCGTGCAGCAGATCGTACAAAAGCGAGGTGAGGACTGATGAATACCAACACGCATAAGGTCACTGTCGGCAAAGTCGTCCAGTATCTGATTCTGATTCTGATGTTCCTGCTGCTCGTCGGCCCGTTCGTCTGGGAACTGTCCCTGTCGTTCAAGGGCAAAAGGGTGACAACGTCTACGCCGTGCCTCCCTACCTGATGCCGAAGACCCCGACGCTGGACAACTACATTTCCGTGTTCAAGCAGGTCCCGGTATTCCACTACATGCTCAACACGCTGGTGGTATGCCTGATCTCCATCTTCGGCAACGTGGTCTTCTCCACGATGGCCGGCTACGCACTGGGGACGCCTGAAGTGGCGTGGCCGCGGACTGGTGTTCACCATGTTCATGGGCACCATGGTCATCCCGATCGAAGGCGTGATGATCTCCCAGTTCCTGATCATTCGCTCCATCCACCTGCAGAACACACTGCTGGCAGTCGCACTGCCTGGCCTGTGCGGTGCCATCAACATCCTGCTCATGACCAACGCCTTCAGATCCATTTCCAATGGAACTCGAAGAGGCGGCCATGGTGGACGGTGCCAACCTATGGCAGCGGTTCTTCCACATCTGTGTACCGCAGGTCAAAGGCACGATGACCGTTGTCGGCATCTTCGCATTCGTCGGTGCCTGGAACGACTTCCTGTGGCCGTTGATCGCGATCTCCGATGAAAGCAAGTACACCTTGACCCTCGGCATGAACCGACTCAAGGGCATGTTCATCCAAGATCCGCGACTGATCGCCGCCGGTGCGCTCGTCTCGCTTATCCCTCGTCTTCTTCTGCTGCTTCCAGCGCTACTTCTTCCGTGGCTTGGAACAGGGTGGACTCAAGGGCTGAGCGGACTGGAAAAAGTACTCCAATGAAATTCGGAGTCAACTACACGCCGTCGCATGGCTGGTTCCACGCATGGCTCGACCCGGACTGGGACGGCATCGACAACGATCTCAAAAAGCAGATCAGCGAACTGGGTATGGACCATGTGCGCATCTTCCCGATCTGGCCGTATCTGCAACCTAATCGCACTTGGATCAACAAGAAGGGCGTGGCGGATGTGCGCCGCATGGTGCACATCGCCGGCGAGCACGGTTTGGATGCCTATGTGGACGTGTTCCAAGGGCATCTGTCCAGCTTCGACTTCCTGCCTTCATGGCTGGTCACCTGGCATGCGGGCAACATGTTCACCGATGCGGACGCCGTTGCGGCCGAGCGTGAACTGGTCAAGACCATGACCGATGAGCTGTCCAAGGAACCCGCGTTCAAGGGTCTGACCTTTGGGCAACGAGGTCAATCAGCTGTCTGACAGGCCGCATCCCACGAAGATGAGCGCCACGGACCGGCAGATCGACGCATGGCTGGACGCGCTGCTTCCGACCGCCGCCGGTGAAGGGCACAACGCGCTGTACAGCGTCAACGATGGCACCTGGTTCATCGATGGGCACCCGTTCACTCCGGTGCAGTCCGCCACCAAGGGTGATATGACAGTGATTCACTCTTGGGTGTTCAACGGCATCGCGCAAGGATACGGCGCCACCAGTGAGGAGTGCTCGTCGTACGCACTGTACCTGGCCGAGCTGGCCAAGGCGTTCGGCAAGGATTCCGAGCGTCCGGTGTGGCTTCAGGAAGTCGGTGCGCCGGAGAATGTGCTGGAAACCGACTACACGCCGGAATTCTGCCGCAAGACCGTTGAACGTGCCATGGATTGCCGGAACCTGTGGGGGGTGTGACGTGGTGGTGCTCGCACGATGTGCCCGCCAGCATGGAAGACTTCCCGTTCTTTGAGCACTCTCTGGGCTTGTTCGACGAGCAAGGCCAGCTGAAGCCGATCGGCCGTACGTTCGGGGGGAACTCGCCGCACAGTACCGTTCCGCATTGCCGGCTCAGCCGAAGACCGTCGCCGTGGTGATTGATGTGGATGAGGCCGGAAACCCGGTGAACCGCAGTGCGCTCGGCCCGGGAGGCTCGGTGTGCGACCTGTGGATGAAGCTGCAGGTGGCGGGCCAGCGCCCGACCATCATCACCTCGCAGGTGGCGTCCAATCAAGAGGCGCTCGCGCAGCGTGGCATTCTGGAATTGCACGCTGACGAACACCCCTATGCCGCCCGTTACTACACTGCGGTTTCGGACCCATCGTTCGAAACGGCTGATTAAACCGATATCCGGTTGTGGAATCATCTACTCCTTGTTCCACAGCCGGATATTTTCAATGCCGTGCGCACAATTGCGGTGCGCAGGGCAAAACATAAGACCCGGTACTCGCCGAAGAGCGAGAAGAACGAGAAGACAATATACGAGAAGGGGGAGCGCTCAATGAGCATCAATTGCGCCGCAGTGGACCGACTCATTGATTCGATGAGCTTCACGCAGAAAGTTGGCCAGTTGAACCAGCGTCTGCTCGGTTGGAAGTCCGTGGAACGCAATGCTGCGGGACGGCTGGTGGCCTCGGACGAGCTCAAGCAGGAGATTGACCGATGGGGCGGGCTTGGCGCTTTGTACGGCCTGCTGCGAGCCGACCCATGGTCTGGTCAACATTGGGGTAACGGCATACGCCCTGAGGAGCGGACTGAGGCGATTGCCGTGGTGCAGCAAACTGTGCTGGAACGTGGCGCGCACGGCATCGGCGTATTACTTAGCGAAGAGGCGCCTCACGGGCATCAGGCGCTGGGCGGCACGGTGCTGCCCACCAATCTGGGTTTGGGCGCTACGTTTGACCCGCAGGGGGTGCAGGAAGCGGAAGCCGCGGTTGCCGCAGAACTGGCCGCCAGCGGCCTTCATATCGCATTGGTATCCGGTTTGGACATCGCCCGTGACCCACGCTGGGGCCGTTGCGAGGAATGCTTCGGCGAGGATCCGCTGATGGCTGCCCGCATGTGCGAGGCCATCGTTACCGGCATGCAGGGTGAGCATCGCAGCAAGGTCGGCCACGGGGAGTGGCCGTGGTGCTCAAGCATCTGGCGGCGCAAGGCGAGGCCGTGGGCGGCCGCAACGGGCAGTCCGCCGTATTGGGCCCGCACGATCTTCACGAGATTCATCTGCCGCCGGTGGCCGCTGGCGTGCGTGCCGGTGCCTTGGGCTTTATGGCTGCCTACAACGATATCGATTCCGTGCCTTGTTGTGCCAACCCGTGGTTGCTCGAGGATTATCTGCGTGACCAGCTCGGTTTTGATGGCATCGTGATGGCCGATGGTCTGGCCGTGGACCGGCTCGAAGACATGGCCGGCTCCATTCCCGCGGCAGGGCGTGCCGCACTGCTCGCCGGCGTGGACGTCTCCCCTGTGGGATGAAGGATTCACCCGCCTCGAAGAATATGCGGATGACGAACAGGTAGTGGCCGCTGTCGACACGGCCTTGCGCCGGGTGCTGGAACTCAAAGCCATGTTCGGTCTCTTGCCCGAAGACGGTGCCGATACCGCCGCAATTGCCATGCCGAGCGCCGACGCCATCGCGCAGGCCACTGCGGATGGGCGTGAAGCAGGCCAAGCGCATGGCCCGCGAGGCGATAACGCTGATTAATGATGGCCGCTCTGCCGTTACGCTCGACAGCATTCGGGGTGTGCTGACCGATGCCCAAGCCGGCCCTGTGATTGTCGCCGGCCCATTCGCCGACGATTTCGGCTGCTTCCTGGGCGATTACACCGCCCCTCTGCCCGCCGATGAACAGTCAAGCGTCTACCGGCAATTGGTGGCACGTCTCGGGGAGGACCGGGTTCTCTTGGCCGCCAAGCCGAGCGATGCGCCGGCCGATCAATGGGCGCGTGCGTCGACCGTGGTATTCGTATGCGGCAGCACCAGCGAACGCAGCTATGACAGTGAATTCGACGACAATGGCGCGGCGAAGGCCGTAACCGAATACGGTGCCACCTGCGGCGAAGGCGTGGACTTGTCTGACATCCGCCTGCCCTGGCGTCAGGATGACATGCTAGGTGAAGTCGTGGCATTGACCACCGCTCCGGTTGTTTCGGTGGTGGTGTGCGGCAGGGCGCATGTGCTGGCTCATGTAATAGGTCAATCCGCCGTGACGATTTGGGTCGGATATGCTGGCCAGTATGGTCCGCAGGCCGTGGCTGATGTGCTGATTGACGGTGCCGGTTTGCCGGGCCGCCTTCCCGTAACGCTGCCTGCGCATCCCGCAGCCATTCCGGTTCGATACAACGACCGGCAAAGTGCCGCCCACGTATACAAGGATGCGGCGGAACCGGTATTGCGCGAGTTTGGCTACGGAGCCGGTTCTTTGGCTGGAGTGACGTTTAGTGGGATGCATGCCGATGCCGAATCCCGCGCGAATGAGGTGTTGGTGCAGGTGACGGCACATGCCGGCGACCATAAGACGGCCGGTTCGGTGAACCTCTTCGCACACGTCAGTGGCGGTCGTCGCATCCCACGCTTGGCAGTGCTGGTCGATTCCGTTGCCCTGACGCTTGAGGCGGGCGAAAGCCACGCGGTATCGTTCTCGGTACCCTTTGAACGGCTGATGGACGAAGCTGATGACAATGTGCGTGTGACGTTTGCCCTGACAGCCGCTTTGAATAACGATGATACCCGACATACAGACGACTGCGATACCAGCGTAAGCATCGTGATACATCGCTGACGATGTGCATGAGACAAGTCGGAGAGGGGTATGTTCCGTAAGTCTCATGACCTACTCATTGCGGCCGATATGGTCGGTGGGTGAGAGAAAAAGAGAATGTGGGATATGGCGTTGGTGAAATATCGCCGTATCCCGTGGGCTCAAACCGTCCTACCGGTTTGAGCCCCCCGTCTACCAAGCCGCATAGACGGTTGATTTCCGGCGTGAGTCGGAGGAAATCAAAGGAGATTATGGATGAGATTGTCATCAGGTGATCACGCTGGGCGTGCTTCTGCCCGGACTCGACACAGGAAATGGCTGCGGTCTGGCTTGGCAGCGGTGCTGTCGATGGCCACGCTGGCGGCATTGGCCGCACCGGCAAGCGCCACCGACACCATGCCGTGGGAAGGCCAGTATGCCGATACCAGCCATCCGGAGCAGTCTGCGGGAGCCAACCAGCCATATCAGCATGGCTATACCGGTCTGGATATTCTGAACTGGAACCCGGACGCGGATAAGGACTCGGAATACCTGCGCTCCCCGTGTACCGTTGCAGACCCGCATCGCCGCCAACGCCGCGACGCAGAAAGACCCGAACCTGCCGGCCGATACGGAGATGTTCAACCTTGCTGGCGACTACGGCAACGCGTTCTTCGAGTCGTTCCACGACAACAACGTGTTCTCGCAGTACCTGTTCAACTACTGGCAGTACACGGATTATTACGGTACCTGGCATGGTCAGCCGACTGCGAACGTGCCAAAGAGCCTCTACGACGAGAAGGCCCAGTCTGACTGGACTCAGAAATGGTTTGAGTTCGGTACGTTGAATCTGCCGAATGCCGCATATACCAATGTCGCGCACAAGAATGGCGCGAAGTCGATTGCGACGATCTTCTATTCTGGCAACGACCGAGGAGAACAGACCTATAAGGACCTGCTTCAAGGCAAGCGTGCCGACGGCACCTATCCGGTGGCTGACAAGCTGGTGGAGATTGCCAAGTACTATGGTTTTTGATGGTTACTTCGTTAACCAGGAATCCAGTGTGAATTCTGCTGATGTGCCGGCCTACCAAGACTTCATGAAGCAGATCATCGATCAGGGCATTTATATCCAGTGGTACGACTCCGCCACATACCCGAATGGCGGCGTCAGCTATCAAAACATGTTCAACGATGCCAATTCGCCGTGGGTGCAGGATCCGAACAAGGGTAAAATCTCTGATTCGATCTTCCCTGAACTACTGGTTCAGCGGCAACATGCTACAAGATTCAGCTGATCACGCCAAGAGCCTTGGCATTGATCCGAAGTACGCGGTATTCGCGGGTATCGAGGCCGGACAGAAGAAATTTGGTAGCATCGCCAGCAACGCGAATTATATGAATGTCAACCTTGACGCTGACGGCAAGCCCTATGTGAGCCTTGCGGCACTTGGCACCGATTTCGTCTCCCCACGAGTTGGGTGACGACAAGAAGGTCTATCCGAAATACCAGAACCAGGTGTTCGACCGCGAACGCCGTCTGTGGACTGGTTCGTCCACCGGTGAGAAGGGCACGACGGATATATCTGATCCGTATATTGATGATGGTACGAGCAGCGATAGCTGGAAGGGGTTTCGCTTCGCAGATCGCCGAGCGCTCCGTCATCGGCGGTCCGGTCTTCTCCACGTCATTCCACCGGCCATGGTCTCGAATGGCGTGACGGCGGCGAACAGACCAGCGATCAGCAGTGGGGTAACATCAACCTGCAAGATATTCTGCCGACCTGGCAGTGGTGGATTGATGCCGACTCCGACCGGCTTCAAGGTCGAGTGCGCCTACGCCGACTCCGACGAACTGACCGTCAAGTGGGATCTCGCCGATTACGCCACCACCAAGAATTACCTGCTCTACTTGGACAACACCTTCCTCGGCGGCCGCTACGACGACACCCTGTATGTCAAGCACCTGCCCGCCAAGACCGGCACGCTCAAGCTCTACGCCGTGGGCGCGGACGGCTCGCGTTCGCTCGCCACCGAAGCGCCGCTGAACGAAGCGGCGGCCGTCTCCGACGTGAAAGTCGAACCAGGCAAGGACGGCAACGTCAAGGTCTCTTGGACCAATCCGCAGGTATCCGGCGAGAAAACCGTGACCGTCAAATCCGACACCGGTTCGTGGCGTTACGCCGCGAAGCCGTATTCCCAGACCGTCAAGGTCGCCGCCGACAAGAGCAAAGTGACGATTGCCAATGCGCCGGTTGACAGCTCCCGCTATGTGGTGAACGTCGATAATGCAGGTGGCACTACCGCTACGGCAACAGGTGCATTTGCCGATGCCGCCATTGAGCCGTATCCGGCTTGCTCGGTGATCTGGAATGGCGATAATGTGACGCTGGCCCGTCCTGAGACTCAAGACTGGCGCTACCTGTACATGACCGAGAAGTGGATCGGCGAGAATGGCAAGCAGCAGCAGGAGAACCAGCTGGGTGCTAGCTACACCTACTCGCAGAACCCTCCGCCAATCACTGGTATTATCCGTGGTCGTACCACACCTGCCTCATACACCAGGTCCATCCCCCGCCAGTCATGAACTGCGGGTGCAGGTCGAGGATTACAGCGGCAACAAGACCGATCCGGTGAAGATTCCGACCGCCGACGAACTGGCCAAGTGCACGGTCGCCGACCCCACCCAGCCGGATGCCAAGAAGTCCACGCTGACCGCGGTCGACGGTTCGGCCGTGGCCGACGGCAAGGCCATCCGCACGGTGCAGGCAACGGTCAAGGATTCGTTCGGCAATCCGCTGGCCAATGCCGAGGTGGCGTTTGAACTGCCCGAAGGCGTCTCGGCCATTGGCGGAAACACCACCGTCAAGACCGATGCCGCCGGCGTGGCTTCGCTGAACGTCGTGTCCACGAAGGTCGGCAAGTACACGGTGAAGGCCGTGCTGAACGGCAATGCCATCGGCAAGGGCGTCACCGTCGAATTCACCAAGGTCGCGGTGACGCCGAACAAGCCCGGCGACCAGAACAAGCCTGGCGATACCAAGCCGAACAAGCCCAGCCAGAACGACAACAAGAACAATGACAAGAATGGCGCTTCGTTGAGTGCCACGGGTTCGTCGGTCATTGCGATTGTGGCGGCCATGGTGGTGCTGCTTGGCGCGGGTGCGGTGGTACTTCGCGCTCGTAGCAAGACGGAGTAGTTCGTCGCAATACGGGTGTTGATACTCGTGCCATAAGCGGGATTTAGGGGTTGCCCAATGGGTGCCCCCCTAAATCCCGTTTGTTTTGTCGCAAGACATATGCCAAGACCAGTGACTAAAATGCTTTAGTTATTTAATTTAAATTATAGATATCATAAGAGTTAGCGCACGGTTGATGCATATGGCCCAATGCGGGGGTGCCGTCAACCGTATCGCAATAGTCGCAATGCGGTCGTAAAAAGGAGTGTTCATGAGATCTGCTCGCGAGGCATCGTCATCGTCTGACGGCACGCAGCGTGTGAGCCTGAAAGACATCGCAGATGAATTAGGCATCTCGCAGACCGCGGTATCCTTCGCCATCAATGATCGGCCCGGCGTTTCCGCGGAAACCAAACGTCGGGTCAAAGAGGCTGCAGCCAGGCTCGGCTGGACGCCGGTCTACGCCGCACAAGCACTGGGATCCTCGAAGACCATGACCATAGGCTTTGCCCCCGCACGATCCACGCAGGGGCTCACGGATGAAGCTTCATGCTGCACTTCATGGCGGGTGTGCACGCCTCGCTCAGTCCCAAAGGCTATGGTTTGCTGTACCGCCCATGCCGATTCCTGAACGAGGAGATGAGCGTATACAAGGATTGGGCGTCGCGCAAGCGCGTGGATGGCGTTATCCTCGTCGATTTGCGAGCCGATGATCCACGCCCGGAATTGTTGAAGAATCTGGGTGTGCGCGCAGTGCTTGCCGGAGGACCCGACCCGAACAATTATGTGCCGTCACTGTCCATCGATGATTCACGCACGATGGGAACCGTGCTCGAACATTTGTCGTCATTGGGACACCGCCGAATCGCCTATCTCTCCGGCGATCCGAACCTGGATTATTCACAGGGGCGTGTCGCGGCGTTCCGCGCATTTGCCAAACGGCGAAAGCTGGAATCCATCAACATCGAATTCACCGATTTTGTTGCGGAACAGGCCGCGATGCTCACGTTGGAGATGCTGCATTCACCGAAGCCGCCTACCGCGTTCATCTATGAAACGGAGATCCTCGCCGCGGCCAGTCTTCACGCCATGGCCGAAGATTATTCCGCTCGGCAGATGGAGGCGGGGGAGGGCCATGCGGAAGTCTATCCGAATGGGCTGCCCGCCATTGTCAGTTTTGAAGACAGTTTCATTTGTGAGGCGGCGTATCCGTCAATTACCGCCGCGCATCGTGATGCCAGCGAATACGGTTCCAAAGTGGCCAAACTGCTGCTCAAAGTGCTTGCCGGAGAGCAGGTGAGCGGCAACCGGCGAATCCTCACCCCGAAACTGGTGATTCGGGACAGCACCGCCAAGCCCATGGATACCATGGCGTAGAACGGTCATTGCATCGGCTTGCAGACAATGCCATGCGACCAGTACGGCGTTGGCCCCGTATTCCACGGGGCCAACGCCGTTGAGAAAGAGGAAGAAAAAAGGATATAGAGGCTTAGATGCTGTCGATTATTCAGCGTTCTTCACGGCCGTCGCAATGGACACGGCCGGGTCCAAGAACGGAATCAGCGTGGACTGGAAGGCGTGGTACAGGTCGGACTTGCCCGGCCAGACCGTGCCGATCACGTGGTTGTTCTTGTCAAGCTGATGGAACCAGGAACCGCCCTCGTGGTCGATGACATGCTCGTCGACATACTGGGCGAATGTGGCATACCAGTTGGCGTACATCTCCTCGCCGGTGGCCGCGTACAGCGTGGCGGAAGTGTTCAACGATTCGGCCAGCGTCCAATGCATGCGATCGGTGACCACGGGCTTGCCGTTCCAGTCGGTCGTGTAGGCGAGTCCCACGGTGCCGTCGGCGTTCCATGCGTCGGCCACGGCACGCGCGAACAGGTGTTCGGCGGCGTCGACGTACGGCTGTGCTCCGTCAAGGTTGGCAAAGGAGCTCAACGCCCACTGCGTGATCAGGCGGGCCCATTCGATGCCGTGACCCGGCGTGGCGCCGTACGGCTTGAACTGATCATCCTTCTTGTCGACGTTGCATTCGACTTGAAATGTTCGGGGATGCGCCACTCGTTGTGCTTCGCCCAGCCGATCACATGATCGATGATGCGTCCGGCGCGTACTCGATAGGCGTTGTCTCCTGTGGCATCCGCCACGGCTAGGAATGCCTCGGTGGTGTGCATGTTGGCGTTGAGACCGCGATACGGGTCGAGCTCGGTGAATTCGGTGTTCCAGGTATCGACGGCCAAACCGATTTCGTCATTCCAGAAATGCTTGTCATACGTGGCAAGTGCCTCGTCAAGCAGTTCCTTGGCACCCGGACGCCCGGCCAGCAGGGCGGAGGACGCGGCGAGAATCACGAAGGCATGCGCATAGCAGACCTTGCCCGGCGCATGGGTGCCGTCCGCGAACACCTGCGGATACCAGCCGCCGTGCTCGTCGTCGTGCAGAATGCCGGTCAATCCCTTGAGCGCCGCGTCGGCCAGCTCGCCCGCACCCAGGTATCCGAGCATGGCACCAATCGAATACACATGGGCCATACGGCTGGTGATCCACGTTTCGACGCCGTGGGAGGGGTCAAGGGTGCCGTCGGCGTTCAGCCAGCCGGAACCGCCGTTCGGTGCTGGGAAGCCTTTGCCGAACTTCAGCAGCTCGTAGGTTTCGGAAGCCATGAAAATGCGGTTGGCTTCGGTGCCGAGCGTATAACGTGGGTTATTGGTCATAATGATTGTTCCTTTCCTTAACGAGAACATGCGGTGGGTGCACAATGAGTATTCGGCGGGCACGTCTTAGTGTTTCACGCGAATGTCGAAAATAGTCCATGACCAGTTCGCAGAACATCATATTCGACCAGCTGAACCATTCGCGCGTGTACTTGGTCGGATCATCCACGTCGATGCCTTCGTGCATGAGATGTGTACCGGCGTCGGTGGCTACAAGACGGTCGAGGATATGCGCCTTGAAGTCCTTGCTGTCGCTGGTCATCGCCTCGATAGACAGCGCGATCGGCCACACATAGCGCGGCGGGGTGTGCGGTGAGCCGATGCCCTTGAGATACTCGCCCTCGTAGTAGTACGGGTTTTCGTCGCTGAGCAGCGTACGTCGGGTTGCCAGATATGTCGGATCGTCCGGTGCGCAGTATCCCAAGTAAGGGGCCGCCATCAAGGAGGGCACATTGCTGTCGTCCATGATATTGACGTGGCCCAGGCCGTCGGTCTCGAATGCGTAGATCGTCTCTCCATTGCGGTTCGTCGTTTTGGCGTGGGCTTCAATGCCTTCGGTGATGGTGCGGCGCAACTCGCCGGCACGGGCGGCGATATCGGCATCATTCAGAATCTCACCGCCGAAGATGCGTTCCAGATAGCCCATCACCACGGCGGCGAACATGTTCGAGGGCACCAGATAGTGGTAGGTGCAGGCGTCGTCGCTGGGGCGGAAGCCGGACCAGGTCATGCCGGTGTACGCCACCGGCGACCCCTTGCCGTTATTGCTCAGCGATTCGGTGGGGATGTCCGTGTCGCGGATGAAGAAATACGGGGGAGCGTTCATGATGCTGCTCGGTCTCGAAGACGTCAAGAATCTTCTTGACGCCGGCGATGAATTCGGCATCGAAGTGATCGGCGTTGCCGGTGTTCGCATACAGCATCCAAGCCAACTGGATGGGGTAGCACAGCGAATCCACCTCGTACTTGCGCTCCCAAAGCCAAGGGCTGGAGAAGTCGGACTGATCGTCCTTGTCCCAGGAGGCGCCGTTCGGTTCCTCGTTGAAGGCGTTCGCATACGGGTCGATGATGATGTAGCGGAACTGTTGCCGTATCAGACCGGCGATCAGGTTCGCAATATCGCTGTCTTCGGCGGCAAGGGCCCAGATACGGGCGCAATTGCGCGGTCGAATCACGCAGCCACATGGCCGGGATATCGCCGGTAAGCAGGAATGTGGTGCCGTCGTCATGCCGTTTGACCGTGGTGGTCAGGGTATCGGCAAAGCAGGCGTTGAAGTTCTCGGCCCAGGCGGCGTGTTCGGTGCCACACAGGTCCGTGATGTGCTGCAAGAAATCCGAGACCGACTTCGGTATCGCGGTGGTCGTCATAAATTCAACTTCTTTGTTTGAGGGATATACATATCAAGGGAACAGCATTATTCTAAACCGCTTTAGTTGAAGACACGCGAAAGGATGTGAAGAGCGTGGCCGTGAGTACACCATATGAAAAAACCGGTGAGATTTCCTGTTCGGAGAATCTCACCGGTTGCGGTCAGTCGATTCGTGAAGTCACACGAATGGCGGATAAGGGGATGGGTGGATTACTTGCCGATGTCAGCCAGGTAGTCGGGCATCTCGGCCGGGTACTGCGGCCAGGCACCGGCCTGGGTGCAGACGTAGGCGGCGGTGTTGACGGCCTTGCGGTGGGCTTCGGCGAGCGTGTCGCCCAGCAGGATGCGGGCGGTGAAGGTGCCGGAGAAGGAGTCACCTGCACCCACGGTGTCGTTCACCTCGACGTGCGGAGTGTCCAGCGTGGAGACCTCGCCCTCGAGGGAGATGATGGTGGAGTAGGCGGAGCCGGCGGTCAGAATCACGTAGTCGAGGTCGAATTCCTCGAGGAACCAGCGGGAGGCGTCTTCGCCGGAGGTGCCGCGAATGTCGAACATGTCGCGCAGCAGCAGGAGTTCCTCGTCGTTGATCTTGAAGACGGTGGCCGCCTTGAGGAGTTCCTCGATAAGTTCCTTGGAGTAGTGGTCGCCGCGCAGGTTGATGTCGAAGAACTTCATCGCGCCCGGCTTGGTGTGCTTGAGCAGCTCCGTGATGGTGGCGTGCGATTCGGGGGAGCGCAGGGCCAGGGTGCCGAAGCAGACGGCGTCGGCCTTGGAGACCACGTCGATGAGCTGGCGGGTGTACAGGATGTGGTCCCAAGCCACGCCCTTGACGATGGTGTACTCCGGGATACCGTTCTTCAGTGCGACTTCGACGGTGGAGGTCGGCCAGGCGTTGCGCTGGATGACGGTGTTGATGCCGGCCTCGTCGGCCTTGGCAATCAGTTCGTCGCCGAGTTCATCCTCGCCGACCGCGCTGATGGCCCAGCCTTCGGTGCCGTTCTTCATCGCGTGGTAGGCGAAGTTGACGGGGCGCCGCCGGCTCGCTTGCCGCTCGGCAGCATGTCCCACAGCAGTTCACCGAGGCTCAGAACGATCGGGGTAGTCATGGTTGGTTTCCTTTCCTTTGTTTCCTTTATCGGGTGTTTCGTATGGAAAATCTTGTGATGTCGGCGCTTGGTTTAGGAGACGTCGAAGAACACCGAGGGTGTTCGAGGAATTGGGTCACTGCCACTGCTGCGGCACCGGAGACCGCCGCGTCGGCGGACAAGGTGGATAGGCTGATGGAAGTGGAGGCATTGATTTCGGGGATGGCCCGTTCGGCCACCGTGGCGCGCACCTCATCGAGCAGTATCGGGCCGGCTTCGGACACGATGTCGCCGATGATGATGTGCTCGGGATTGTATCCATTGAAGATGGTGACGCATCCGTAGCCGACGTATCGGGCGACTTCGCGGACAATGGCGATTGCCGCTTCGTCGCCGTCGCCGGCTTTGGCGAACAGGGCGCGGGCGGCTTCGGTGTGGGTCATATCGGCTGCGCCGGGAACCACGGTGCCATCGGCGATGAGCGTATCGTGAATGGCGGGGGGTGGAGCAGTAGCGTTCAAGGCAGCCGACGTTGCCGCAATCGCAGGGGCGGCCGTTGACGTCAATGGAGATGTGTCCGATTTCGGTGGCGGCACCGAGGAAGCCGTTGATGAGGCGACCGTTGTCGATGACGCCGAGGCCCACGCCTTCGCCGACCAGATAATAGGCGAGGTTGTCGTCGGCGTGCACCGACGGGTCGAAGAGATAATGTGCGAGGGCTCCGGCGCGGGCGTCCTGTTCGATGAACACAGGCACGCGGAAAGCGGTGGCGAATTCGTCGATGAAGTTGATTTTGCGCCAGCCCTGCATGCTGGACACCACGGCGGTGCGGCCTACGTTACGCAGGTAGGGGCCGGGCACCGCCATGCCGATGGCCACAATGGACGGGTCGTTGTCAAGCAGTTGTTCGACGCGCTGGTGGATGGTGACGATGGTGTCGTTGATGGTGTTGTCGTACACCGTGGGCAGGTTTTCAAAGCTCAGGGTGTTGCCACACAGGTCGAACACGCCGATCTGCACCAGCGAGCGGGCGAATTTGATGCCGATGATGCGGAACCGCGTGGTGTCGAGTTTGAGACCGATGGAACGGCGGTTCTTGGAGCCTTCCAGATCGCCGGTCTCTTCAATCATGCCGGCCTCGATAAGGCGTGCGGTGATTTTGGTGATGGCCGCGGGGGTGAGTTCCAGTGCCTTGGCGATTTGCGCGCGGGAGCTGATGCCGTTGTGATACAGGTGCTTGACGATGCGGGAGCGGTTGGATTCGGAGACACTGGCTTGGGAAGTGGCATGGGTGGTGTTCGTTGCCATCGGTCTTAAGTCCTCCTTGTCTGCACCGCTGCGAGTTGTTTCGCTCGTCTTTGAATCTGAACTTGATTAAGATATTAACGCTGTTAATTGATTGACGCAATCAATATGTCATTCGGTGTGTCGTGCATGTGAGTGTCGTCTTGGGGAATTTGTTAAGATGGTTGTCAATAGTCGGATGCACACTGATATCAAGCGAAACGTTCGATGAAGAACAGGGGAGGACTGATGTCTGAAAACACTATGAACAATCTCAAAATCGGTGTTGACGTGGGCGGAACAAAAATTGAAGCTGTGCTGGTTGACGCAATGGGCACGGTATTGGGTTCCGCCCGTATTCCCGCCAGGCATGGCAACGATGCCGTGATCGAAGACATCGTCGCTGTAGCGCATCAGGCGGCGGGTGAGCGTTTTGACGAGGTGAGGGCCATCGGTGTCGGTACCCCGGGCACGGTGGATTCGGCCAGCGGGCATGTGGGCAATATCGTGAATCTCGACGTGGTCTCGCTGGATATGGGGCCGTTGGTCTCGCAGCGTTCGGGCGTGCCGGCCCATGTGGAAAACGACGTCAATGCCGCCGCCGTCGGCGCGGCCACCGTGTTGGGCGGTGCGGACGGCATGGCCGGTACCATTGCGTTCCTGAACTTCGGCACCGGACTGGCCGCGGGCATCGTCGAAAACGGCGTGCTGATGCATGGCTATAGCGGCGCGGCCGGCGAAATCGGCCATATCCCAGTCGAACCTCATCGCCTCAAGTGCCCTTGCGGGCAATACGGATGCTTGGAAACCGTCTGCTCGGGCGCATCCGTGGGGCGTCTGTGGCCCAACGCCGACCCGCCGATGCCCGACCTGATTCGTCGCGCGAAAAAGCGGGAGGCCGAGGCCGTCGATGTGCTGGACATGGTAGTGCGCGCCATCGGCGACACCATACAGATCCTGGCTCAGTCCGTTGATCCGCGACTCATCATCTTGGGCGGTGGCATGGCCAAAACCGGTGAACCGTTGGTCGAGGTGATCACGGCTGAGCTGCGCCGGCGCGAGTCGCAATGCCGATTCCTTGAAACGCTGGACCTGCCGGCCCGGCTGCGTCTGGCACCTGTCGGCCAACCAGTCGGAGCCATCGGTGCCGCCATGGCGGCGTAGCCTGGCATAGTGCCGGGGCATGGGAGATGAGGCCTCAGATTTGTCTCCGAGGCCCCATCTCCCACGCAGTCCTATATCGCTTTATGTCGTGCTGTGCCGCGCTTGGTCTTGCGCGTTTCGTTGCCGGGGTGACCGGCTTTTATTTGGCCAAGTGTTGGAAGACCACGGCGATGGCCTCGCCCTGTACGGTGATGTCAGGTCCGCATTCGCAGCGCCGAATCACCGTGTGTTTGTGGAAGGACGAGGACGTGGCGGCATCCAGATACTGCTGTGCCGCGTCAATGAACGTCGCGTTGATGATGTTCGGCTGGCCATAGACGCATACGTCTGCCATATCCAAAAGGCCCACAGGCATGGCCAGGGCTTGGCCAAGATAGCGGCCCGCCCGAGCAAGGATACCCTGATGCTGCTCCACGTCTGCTGCGCTGAGTTGCTTCTTCAATGCGGTTCCGGAAATCATCGTCTCCAAGCAACCGTGCTTGCCGCAAGGGGCACAGCGGCCCGTCAAGATCGATGGAAATATGGCCGAGCTCGCCAGCCGCGTGCAGTTCGCCGATTACCGGCGTGTCCGAGAGCAGAATCGCCGAACCGATGCCTCTTTCGATGCGCACGAAAAGCATATTCGGCCCGCCTTGGCCAAAGAAACGTTCGGTGAGCATGGCTGCGGTGGCGTCGTTGCTGACGTTTACTTCAAGTCCGAAATGTTCGGCGATTGGCGTGGACAGGTCGAGATTGTTCCAGCCGCGCATCGTGGAGGAGCGGACCACGCCGTTGTCTACCACGCCGGGGGAGGCGACTCCGATGCCGATGACCTCGCCATCGGACATGCCCAGCATCTTCTCAATGAGCTCGATGATCACATCCACGGAAACGAATGAGCCGGTGTTCAGGGTGACTTCGGCGTGACGCAGCGGCTGGCCGAGCAGATTGGTGACTGCGCCGTGCAGCAGGTGCTCCTGCGTCAGGTCGATGCTGATGATGCGCAGTCGATCGATATCGATGCTCAGCAGTGTGCCTCGTTTGCCTTTGCCGCCGCTGGGTGCCTGACCGGTCTCGCGCAGCAATCCTTCCTCCAGCATCCGACCGACCACATCGGAAACGGCCACGCGGCTCAATCCGGTGCGTCGGCCGAGCTCGGCGCGCGAATACTGGTTGGTGGGGAACAACAACCTGAAGATAAGTTGGCGGTTCTTGCGGCGCACATCGGCGGGGGAAGCCTTGGCCGCATGGTCGTCGGTCGTTGTGTTGAGACCGAGATATGACATGTTTCCTCCTGCCTGATGGTGAGCGAGTGGACGGCGATTGTTGTTCCATACACAGCTTAGACGGTGAAGCGCAATTTCGTCGTTGAAACTGTTATGAAACTTCACTAATAAATTCCAGTGTACCTGTGTGAAGCGTCAGGAAACACCGTGAGTGTTCATAAGGTCCAAAAATTGTTATTATCATTAACAAATAGCGAATCACCAATCGGCGCTACGCCGAACGGTGGTTGGAACGCCGCGCGGCACCCGGACGTGACAAGGATGTTGCCATTATCCGCAAGACGGGCGGCGGTACAGCGACTCGCATCGGGCGGGCCGCACGGAACTGGAGGAAACCGATGCCGGAAATCATCATTGTCAAGAACGAAGCCGAGGCCGGCGAGATCTACGGCCGTTGCGTGGCGGACCTGATCAAAGCAAAGCCGGACGCTGTGCTGGGTCTGGCCACTGGCTCCAGCCCGCTGGCCGCCTATCAGGCGCTCGCCAAGATCGTCAAGGACGAGGCCATTGACGTTTCGGGCGTGCGTGGTTTCGCGCTTGATGAATACATCGGACTGCCGCTGACCCATCCCGAGTCCTATCATGCGACCATCCATCGCACTGTGGTCGAACCGCTCGGCCTGGACCCGGCCAAGGTCCATGTGCCCGGCGACGTACTCAACGGCACTCCGCTCGAAGACGGCGACAAGATCGCGCTGGCCGGCCCGGCCTATGATCGTGCCATCGAAGCCGCTGGCGGCATCGACGTGCAGATCCTCGGCATCGGCACCGACGGCCACGTCGGCTTCAACGAGCCCGGTTCCTCGTTGGCCTCCGGCACTCGCGTCAAGACCTTGGCCGAACAGACCCGCATCGACAACGCGCGCTTCTTCGACAACGACATCAACCAAGTGCCCACCCACTGCATCACGCAGGGTATTGGCACGATCATGAAGGCCCGTCACCTCGTGCTGCTGGCGTTCGGTGCCGGCAAGGCCGAAGCCATCGAGGAGACGGTGGAAGGCGGCTTGTCCGCGTTCTGCCCGGCTTCCGCGCTGCAGATGCACCCGCACGCCACGATTATCGTGGATGAGGAGGCCGCCTCTCGTCTGCGCCACAAGGACTACTATCGCTACGCCTACACCCACAAGCCGGCCTGGCAGGGCATCTGAGTTATCGTGTGCTGGCTCCCGCCAGCGGGAGCGCATGAGCGGTAAGGAGAACAACATGTCTGATAGGAACGAGATAGTCTCGCGCGTGACCGCGGCACTGGAGGGCAAGCCGGCTCCGGTGGCGATTCGTAACGCGCGCAAGGTGGATGCGCGCGGCGAACGGCGCGGATATTGGGTCGTCTCCGATGCCGCCGGCGTCATCGTGGCGGCCGGCACGGGGAGGGGGCCTTCGAGCACTACTGCCGCACGGTGGGGCTCGACCCGGCCGATCGCAACGCGGTCATCGACGCCGAAGGCCGTATTCTGACCCCCGGCTACGTGGACATCCACGCGCACGGCGCATGGGAGAAGAGCTTCGATGACGGGCCGGACGGCATCGACGTGGCGCGGGCCGGCCACGCCGTGCATGGCACCACGCGCCAGGTGCTCTCGCTGATCACCAACCCCGTGGACGTGATCTGCCGCAACATCCGCACCGTCCGCGCCACAATGGAGTCCGGCCGCCCCGACATCCTAGGCTGCCATCTGGAAGGCCCGTTCCTGGCCCTGGCCCGCAAGGGCGCACATGACCCGGAATGTCTCAAGGATCCGGTGCCTGACATCGTCGATAAGATGCTTGAGGCCTCCGGTGCCGACCCCGCCTCCGGCAAGCTTGGCTGCATCCGCCAGATCACCATCGCCCCCGAACTGCCCCCACGGCATCTCCGCCATCCGCCAGTTCGCCGCTGCCGGCGTGGTGCCGGCCGTGGGCCACTGCGACGCCGACTACGAGACCGCCAAAGCCGGCTTCGACGCGGGCGCGGGCATCATGACCCACATGTTCAACGCGATGAACGGCCTGCATCACCGCGAACCCGGTCCGATTCCGGCCGCGGTGGAGGACCCGCGCGTCACCATCGAGCTCATCAACGACGGATTCCACGTGCAGGATCCGATGGTGAGCCTCTCCTTCCGGTTCTCGCCTCACCGCACGGCCTTCGTGACCGACGCGATGGCCGCCACCGACTGCCCGGACGGCGCCTACAAGTTGGGCGCGCTGGACGTGAACGTGGTCGGCGGGCATGCGCGCCTGGTCTCCAACGGCGCCATCGCCGGCTCCACTCTGCTGCTGGAGGTCGCCGTGCGCCGTGCGGTGTGCGAACTGGGCTTCAGCCCGGTGGACGCGGTCGAGGCGGCAACTCTGACGCCGGCCAAGGCGTTCGGCTTCGACCGGCCGAACCCGGTCACCGGGGCGCCGATCGGCCTCATCGCCCCCGGCTTCGCCGCCGATTTCAACCTTGCGGACCCGGCCGACTGGACGGTCGAACAGGTGTGGTGCGCGGGCCGCAAGCTCAAGTAGCAGTAGGCCGACCGGTTGACGAATGGAAGGCATTCGTCTACGAACATGGTCACATGGTGAGATGATAGTATATTTGTCTCACCATGTGACCGTTATTCACGTCGTAATACAAGAATCCGTAATACTGCTCGATACCGCAAACCGGCCTTGGTCGCCACAAGCGAAACATAAGTCGATGACTATGGAAACGCAGAGGTAACACATCCGCACCATAGTCAGGCGGTAATCCACGCCCGCAGTGATGACGTGGAAACAAGTTATGAGAGAGGATTCCTGTTGAATTCCAAGAAGATTCTGGCCGCCGCCGTCTCCGTGGCCGCCATCGCATCCCCTGACCGCCTGCGGCGGCGTGAAGGATGACACCGCCGCAGGCGCCGATTCCGGCAACGCCATCACCATCGGCACCACCGATAAGATCACCAGCCTGACCCCGCCGGCTCCTACGACAACGGTTCATACGCCGTGCAGATTCAGGTGTTCCCGTTCCTGTACGCCCAGGACTACAACACCTCCGAACTGAGCCCGGACATCGCCGCCGATGACGGTACCTGGAACGATGACGGCACCGAATTCACCGTCAAGCTCAAGGACGGCCTGAAGTTTGCCAACGGCAACGACCTGACCGCTTCCGACGTCAAGTTCTCCTACGATCGCATCAAGAAGATCAACGACCCGAACGGCCCGAGCTCCCTGCTCGCCAACGTCGAATCCGTGACCGCCAAGGACGACACCACCGTGGTGTTCAAGGATTCCGTGCCCTTCGACGTGACTCTGAAGCAGGTCATGTCCAGCCCCGCCGGCCCGATCGTCGATGAGGATACCTTCGACGCCGACAAGCTCACCGACGCCGACACCATCGTCTCCAAAGAAGGCCTTTGCCGGCCCGTACACGCTGACCGCCTTCAAGATCAACGAGTCCGCCGCCTACGCCAAGAACGACTCCTACAAGGGCCTGACCCCGGCCAAGAACTCCGCCGTGCAGGTCAAGTACTTCGCCGACGCCTCCAACCTGAAGATGTCCGTCCAGCAGGGCCAGATCGACGTGGCCAACCGCTCCCTGAGCCCGACCGACATCGAGGACCTCTCCAAGGACTCCAAGGTCAAGGTCGTCAAGGGCCCGGGCGGTGAGGAGCGCTTCATCGCCTTCAACTTCAAGATTCAGCCCTACGGCGAATCCCAGCCCGATGCCGACGCCAACAAGGCCAAGGCCGTGCGCCAGGCCGTCGCCAACCTCATCGACCGCGAAGAGCTCTCCACCAAGGTCTACAAGGGCACCTACACCCCGATGTACTCCTTCATCCCGGACGGCCTGGCCGGTCACGATGACACGCTGAAGTCCGCCTACGGCGACGGCAACGGCAAGCCGAGCACCGACCGAAGGCCAAGAAGGTCCTCGCCGACGCCGGCGTCACCACCCCGGTCGACCTCAAGCTCCAGTACAACAGCGACCACTACGGCTCCGTCTCCGCCGACGAATACGCTGCCCTGAAGTCCCAGCTTGAGGCAGGCGGCCTGTTCAAGGTCGACATGCAGTCCACCGAATGGACCCAGTACAACAAGGATCGTGTGGTTACCGACGATTCCGACGGTGTACCCGGTCTACCAGCTTGGATGGTTCCCGGACTACTCCGACCCGGACAACTACCTGTCCCCGTTCTTCCGCGATGGCAACTTCGTGAACAACGGCTACTCCAACAAGGAAGTCAACGACCTGATCGTCAAGCAGGCCGGCGAGAAGGACGAGTCCGCTCGTGGAGACATCCTCAAGCAGATTCAGAAGCTCGAGACCGAAGACCTCTCCACCATCCCGCTGCTGCAGGGTGCCCAGGTCGCCGTCACCGGCACCTCCGTGAAGGGTGTCACCCTCGACGCTTCCTTCCGCTTCCGCTATGCCTCCGTCACCAAGGGGCTGATCCAGCATGAGCTCCCCTCTTTGAGGGGGGGCTGTCTGCCGACGGCAGACTGAGGGGAGCCCAACTCGTATGACTCCCTCAGTCGGCTTCGCCGCCAGCTCCCCTCGGAGAGGGGAGCCTTTATTGCTTTATATACCGATTACCAACACCAAGGAGCATCGCGTGTCAGACAGCGCCATAGCGACCTCCAGCACCACTCCGGCGAAAGCCAAGACGAAGAAGAACCGACTGTCAGGTAGTTTCTTCCGCTTCGTGCTGACGAGGTTCCTTCTCATTATTCCCACCGTTTTCATTCTGGTCACCATCGTGTTCTTCGTGATGCGCGCCACCGGCGACCCGATTTCCGCCGCCTTGGGCGGCCGCCTGACACCCGCCGAACTCCAGCAGCGCATCCACGCGGCCGGCTATGACCGCCCGCTGATTGTGCAATACGTCGACTATCTTGGCGGCCTGCTGCACGGCGACCTCGGCACGACGCTGACCGATAACCAGCCGGTGATCAGCATTCTTACGCACTACGGCGCCGCCACATTCGAACTGGCCTTCCTCGCCCTGATTGTGGCGCTGATTGTCGGCATCGGCCTAGGCCGACTCGCCGCCCGCAAACGCGACCGTGCCGCCGACGCCGGCATCCGCACCTTCGCCATCCTGTGCTACGCCACCCCGGTGTTCTTCCTCGGCCTCGTGCTGAAGCTCATCTTCGCTGTCTGGCTCAACATCCTTCCAGCCTCCGGCCCGCTCCGACCTGAACTCCGAAATGCAGTTCACCCGTCTGGTATCGCCGACTGGCTTCTACATCATCGACGCCATCCAGCTCGGCGACATGAACGTGCTCGTCGACGTGCTGCGCCACGCCGTGCTGCCGGCCGTCGCCCTAGGCCTCCTGACCGCCGGCGTGTTCATCCGTCTGGTACGCACCAACGTCATCTCCACCTACAATTCCGGCTACGTCGAGGCTGCCCGCTCGCGCGGCGTCTCCGAAAGCGCCTGCTCAACAAGCACGCCTGGCGACCGGCCCTGATCCCGATCATCACCGTCATGGGCATGCAGATCGCCCTGATGCTCGCCGGTGCGGTCCTGACCGAAACCACCTTCGAATGGAAGGGCCTGGGCTTCATGCTGTCCCAGTACCTGAAGGCCAGTGACTTCGTGGCCGTGCAGGGCATCGTGATCCTTATCGCCATCATCGTGGCCGTCGTCAACTTCCTCGTCGACGTCATCGCCGCGCTTATCGACCCGAGAGTGAGGTACTGAGATGACCACCGCATCCCAAGACAAGATCACCGTCCCCGGTGACGACCGCCTTACCAAGCTCAACGTCAGCACCAAGACGCCGTTCTGGACCAAGATCCCGATCATCAAGGAACTGCGCGTGGCGGTCGGCTGGCAGAAGGGCATGCTGATCGCCGGTCTCGCGATCACCGCGTTCTTCCTGCTCGTGGCCCTCTTCGCCCCGCTGATCGCCCCCTACGGCCACGCCCAGATCAAGGCCGCCGACGGCACGTCACTTCCCGGCGCAGGCCGCACCCTCCGCCGAACACATCTGGGGCACCACCGCCGCCGGATTCGACGTGTTCTCCCGTGTGGTGTGGGGCGCACGCACCGCCGTCATCGCCATCGTCGTGGCCGTGCTGCTCTCCATCTTCGCCGGCGTGCTGCTCGGCCTGGTCTCCGGCTACTACGGTGGCTGGGTGGACCGCATTCTGGTGATGATCGCCGACGCCGTCTACTCCTTCCCCTCGCTGCTGCTCGCCATTCTGATGGCCATCATGATCTCCCACGGCCAGGCCGGCCTGTGGAGCGGCATTCTGGCTTCCGGCATCTCCATCACCGTGGTGTACATCCCGCAGTATTTCCGCACAATTCGCGCCGAAGTGATCCGCATCAAAGGAATCCGCGTATGTCGAGTCCGCGCGCGTGGTCGGCGCCTCCACCTGGCGCATCATGACCAAGCACCTGTTCAAGAACTCCACCCGCACGTTGCCGGTGATCCGACGCTGAACTCGTCCGAAGCCATCCTGACCCTCGCCGGCCTGGGCTTCCTCGGCTTCGGCATCGAGCCGACCGCCGCCGCCGAATGGGGCTACGACCTGAACCGCTCGGTTTCCGACGTGACCGCCGGCATCTGGTGGACTGCCGTGTTCCCGGGCATCGCCATCGTGCTCATCGTGCTCGGCATCACGCTCGTGGGCGAATCGCTCAACGATCTGGCCGACCCGCGTCTGCGCGCCCGCAAGTCCGCCGGCGAAGTGGTCGGATCGATCGAAGACACGTCCGTCGACCCAAACGAGAAGCCGACCGCACGCAACGAGGTGATTGCCGAACTCGACGCGAACGTCGACCCGCCGGCCACCGTCACCGACCATGACCCGACCATCGTCGCCTCCGAATGGACCGGCGAGGGGCAAGCCGGAAGGCAAGGGAGTGAGAGATGAGCGAAAACAACAAGAATCTCGCCGATATCAAGGACCTGTCCGTCTCCTTCATGACCGACGCCGGCTCCATCAAGGCCGTTGAGGACGTGAACTTCACCATTCCGCGCAAGACCGTGGTCGGCGTGGTCGGCGAATCCGGTTCCGGCAAGTCCGTGACCGCGCGCTCCATCATCAAGCTGCTGCCGGAGACGGCCACCACCTCCGGTGCCGTCTACCTGTCCAAGCGCGATGGTTCCGATTCGCTGGACGTGCTCTCCCTGAGCGGCGAACAGCTGCGCGAAGTGCGTGGTTCCGAGGCCGCGATGGTGTTCCAGGAGCCCAATTCGGTGCTGAACCCGGTGTACACCATCGGCTGGCAGATTGAAGAGGGCCTGCGCGCCCACGGCATGAAGGACAAGAAGGAACTGCGCGCCAAGGCCATCAACATCCTGAAGAAGGTCGGCATCCCTGATGCCGAAACCCGCGTGGACTACTACCCGCACCAGTTCTCCGGCGGCCAGAAGCAGCGCATCGTCATCGCCATGGCGTTGGTGCTGAACCCCGGCCTGATTCTGGCCGACGAGCCTACCACTGCCCTCGACGTGACCGTGCAAGCCGAAATTCTCGACCTGCTGCGCCTCGCCCGTGACGAGTTCGACGCCTCCGTGCTCATCATCACCCACAACATGGGCGTGATCGCGGACATCGCCGACCAGGTGGTCGTCATGTACCGCGGCCACGTGGTCGAGCAGGGCGACGTGGAGCAGATCTTCTACCATCCGAAGGACGACTACACCAAGCGACTGCTGGGTGCCGTGCCGCGCATCGGTCAGAAGCTGGTCGTGCGCGACCGCGAGGGCAAACCGATCGAGCGCAAGGCCGATTGGCGCGAACAGCCGATCGCCGTCGAGGCCAAGAACCTGACCATCACGTACCCGGGCCATCTCATGCAGCCCGACTTCAAGGCCGTGGACGGCGCGAACTTCACCATCCACCGCTCCGAAGTGCTGGGCCTGGTGGGCGAGTCCGGTTCCGGCAAGTCCACCACCGGCCGTGCCATCGCCGGCCTGCAGAAGGTGTCCGGCGGCTCCCTGAACGTGCTCGGCATCGAGATGAACGGCGTCAAGGAGCGTGACTTCAAGCCCAAGCGCGCGGACATTGGTTTCGTGTTCCAGGATCCGGGCTCCTCGTTCAACCCGCTGATGACCATCGCGGAGAATGTGGCCGAGCCGCTGCTCGTGCACCACAAGTACGGTTCCGTGGCCGATGCCAAGAACTATGTGGGCGACCTGCTGGAGATGGTCCAGCTGCCGCGCGCCTACATGAACCGTTTCCCGCATGAGCTGTCCGGCGGCCAGCGCCAGAGGGCGTCTTTGGCGCGTGGTTTGGCGTTGAAGCCGTCGCTGCTGATCGCCGATGAGCCGACTTCTGCATTGGACGTGTCGGTGCAGGCCAAGGTGTTGGAGCTGTTCAAGCGACTGCAGGCGGAAATCGGCTTCGCGTGCCTGTTCATCACCCATGATTTGGCGGTGGTCGATATGCTCGCCGACCGCATCATGGTGATGCATAAGGGCCAGATCGTGGAGCACGGCGATGCCGACCAGATTATGCAGCACCCGGAGAACCCGTACACCAAGAAGCTGCTGGCCTCCCTGCCCGTGCCCGACCCGCGCGAACAGCAGCAACACCGCGCCCACCTCCACGATCTCCTAGCCCAAGAGGCGTAATCGCATAGCATTGGAGCTCCCTCGTCAGAGGGAGCTAACTTTATATCCGCTAGTACTGCTGCCCATCGAACTGGAACAGGGCGTGGGCGTCGCCGTGCTTTTTGTTCTCGATGTAAGTATGGAACAGCTCCAGCCGCTCGCTCGTGCTGGCCGCCAGGGGAGTGGGCAGGTCATCCAGATCGAACCAGCCGACGCTCAGGCTTTCCTCGTCGCCCACGAACGGCTCGGCATTGCCGCCGGGCTTCAGGGCGCACAGGAACGAATGATCCATGTACATGGTGTTGTCGCCAGTGGCGTAGGTCAGCACCTTGTTTGACGAGGTGACGGCCACCAAATCGGTGACGATGGCATCGATGCCCGTCTCCTCCTTGATTTCGCGCACCACCGTGTCCGCCGGCTGTTCGCCCGGCTCGTTGATGCCGTAGACCATCGCCCATTCGCCCGTGTCCGAACGACGGCCCAACAGCAGTTGACCATGTTCGTTCAGTACACAACCGGTCACGCCATTGAGCCACAACAGATCATGGCCGATCTTCTTACGCAATTCCAACACAAATTCCGGAGTGGACACATTGCCTCCTTAGTAGAAAAAAGCTCCCTCATCAGAGGGAGCTTAGGTTACTTCGCTTGGGCAGCCTGCTCGGCCATCCAGGCTTCGACGTCGTCGATCTGCTTCGGGATGCCGGCGGAAATCCATTCGGGGCCGTTCTCGGTCATGAGCACGTCGTCCTCGATGCGGATGCCGATGCCGCGGTATTCCGGCGGAATCAGCAGATCATCCTCGCGGAAGTACAGACCGGGCTCGATGGTGAAGATCATGCCGGGCGTGATCTTCGCGCCCTGATAGGACTCATAGCGGGCTTGCGCGCAATCATGCACATCAAGACCTGGGTGGTGGGCCACGCCGCAGGCGAGCCAACGGCGGTGCTGCTGGCCTTGCGGGGACAGTGACTCCTCGACGCTCACCGGCAGCAGACCCCAATCGTGCAGACGCTCGGCGATCACACGCATGCAGGCGTGGTGGATGTCGGAGTAGGTGGCACCCGGCTTGGCGGCTTCGAAACCGGCCTGCTGCGAGTCGAGCACGGCCTGGTACAGACGCTTCTGGAAGTCGGTGAACTTGCCGTTGGTCGGGAAGGTGCGGGTGATGTCGGCCGTGTACAGGGAATCGACCTCAACGCCGGCATCCACCAGCAGCATGTCGCCGGTCTTCACCACACCGGTGTTGCGCATCCAGTGCAGAATCGGAGCGTGGGGGCCGGAAGCCACGATGGAGTCGTAACCGACGGCGTTGCCCAGTTCACGGGACACGGCGTTGAACGCGCCTTCGAGGATACGCTCGGAGCGCGGCTTGTCGAGCGCGGCCGGCAGTGCGGAGAGCAGACGGTCGAAGCCATGCTTGGTGGCGTCCACGGCCTTGCGCATTTCGTTGATTTCGTAGCCGTCCTTGACCATGCGTGCCTCGGCGGCGAACTCGTGCAGCTTGTCGTCGGATGCGGAGTTCTTGTCGGATCGGCGAAACCGTTGGCCTCGCGGATGGATTCAACCATCGAAGTGATTTGCGGGTCGGTTTCGCTGACCACGCGCACGCGTACGGCGCCGGCTTCGGCACCCACGTCCTTGGACAGGGCGTCGGCCAGCTGGGCGATGTCGTGGGTTTCGATGCCGGTCATCGCCTGCATCTCCTTGAGACCGGCACGCGGGCCAACCCAGTATTCGCCGTAGTGGGCGGACATGAAGAAGTCCTCGGTGGAATTGTCGGCGCGCGGCGCCACGAACAGTTCCGGGTGTGCGTCTTGCCGGCGGCGGCTTCGGGGAGTCGGGGTCGACCGGGTTCAGGACCAGCACGGCGCCGGCCTCGTAATCGGAACCCAGACCGGTGTAGTAGGCGAACGTGGTGTCCGGGCGGAACATGTAATCGCAATCATTGTTGCGCACCTTCGGCTGGCCGGCCGGAATGACCAGACGTTCGCCCGGGAAGGCCTTGCCCAGCGCCTCAAGGCGGGCTGGCGTGAACTTGGAGGATTCGAGAGGATTAATCTCCGGATCATCGTCGGCCCAGCCGGACTTCATGAACTCCTTGAATGCGGCCGACTGCGGGCGCAGCGAGCGGTTGTTCACGCGGTCGCTCATCGACTGGTTCGCGCCCGGTGCCGTAGCGCGCTCTTCGGCCTCATATTCCTTGTCCTTGGCGGTGATCACTTCACCCATTGCCACTCTCCTGTATGTAGTTGTTGTCGAATCATCGATTCCCACCTCATATTAGTCGGCTTTATGCGATGTGCCACGATTGACGGCTGACGGTAAAACCAAGTACGGAATTTGGACGGTCTTCCGGATATGCCCATATGGCGAGTGCGGCGGGCTGGAATGCGGGCCCGTTTATTGTTCTCGGTAGGGAAGGAGAGGGGCATGGGCTTGGGCTGGAGCTTGCCGATTGATATTGACATATTCTGTGGGCTGAATCCATGTGAACCCATGCGATGAAGGTTTATCGCGTCGCGGGACTCACTGCTATGCGGAGGTCTCCACCTGAGGCACCCCGGCTTTGATCAGTTTTACCCGCAGCGGAGTACGTTCGATGACGTCGGCGTATGTGAAATGGACGATTTCGGTGGCACCGGCTCGTTTCAGTCCCTCGTCGCGTGCGCGTTCCTTGGCCACCACCTCCTGAATGCTGCGGTTATCGGTCATGGCTGGGTCCACGTATTTTTGTGTGCCGTCGTATTCGGCCACTATCACGCGCCCGTCATCGAGCTTCCATACGAAATCAACGCGGTACTCGGTATTCGTCTGTGGATCGGTCACCGTTACCTGAATACGCGGCGTGAGGAAGCGATCTTCGATGATGGTGCCTCGCGCGAGGGATTCTCCACCATTCTCGCTCCTTTCGTTTGCATAGCGCAGCAGGCGGAATACTCGGGCATAATCGATTCTCCATTGAACGCAGTCGGCGGCTATCTATTCCTTGGTTATTCCCTTGGCAAGGGCCGAGTCAAAGATCGGTAACGCAAACCGAAAATCAAGGTCTATAGCGGCCTCGACCAAGGTTCTAGCCGGTGATATCAGGGATAGGCCGGAGGCCTCGTAATGTGTCTTCGGATTGTTCATATCGGGCATATAGACATGTCGTAAGCGCTGATGGCATTGACGAGATCCATGATCGGAAGTCACGATGGTTATGCAGTCATCATGCAAATGCCATTGATGTTCGAATCCATAGGCACTTACTGCCACCAAGCCGCCAAAAACCCACTGAGGATGCTCTTGCGCAAGAGCGCGGGCTATATGCAACGTTCGCTCCGGCGGCGTCAAACCATCCCAGTATGCAGTATTTGCATAAAGACTGGGAATGCCGTCATACACTTTCAACAACTCACCACTCTGGGCACGGCGGCGTAGAGCGGTCTGTTCCGCTTCATTTCTTGAATAGACGCATCTCAGCTCATTCTGCGCGGCTGATATGAGCGAGGCCACTGCTTTGTGTGTCTTCATGACGTCGAGCGTAGCCGGAACGAAGCAGCGTAAGTATGAATTTCAGCCATTGTGGTTCTAGCCTCGGAGCTTGGCTGTCTTGGAGCGAGATACTCCCGATAATTTCAAGGTATTAGGCCGCTAATTCGGAATAGTGGATAACACACAAAACTTATCCACCATCAGTAATGTCATTCGAACAACGTGCTTTGGGGATTCGAACAAGATATCATCGGCGAAGGCGGATGTAGCTGGTAGAGGGCGGCGAATTGACGGTTAACGGTGCTTATGCTTTGTACGCCGTCGGTGCTGGTTCAGATATTGGCTGGCTTCTGTCTGAGTGTGGAATCTAGCGTCGGCGTGATTCCAATGGTTGTATCGGGGCCGACGATTTGCTGCAATTTATTGGCGGCATAGATCCAGGGCTTGGACGGCTGCCGACGGTGAGAGCAGTCATAACAGTGAATGAGCCTCTGCGAGTTCAAAAGATGATGTAGAGGACGTTTGTGAGAGTCGTTTCCGGGGCAAGACATGGTCGATTGACGACGTTGAAATTTCTCAACGACGGCAGAATGGCATGCCTTGGCGAGGAGACGACACTGAGAGGCGATGGAGTCGGGATTAATCCAGGTTTTGGCCAGCCACCGACTCGCAAGAGCATCATAGCGTCGGTGTACCGCCAGAAGCTGGCACTGTACCGACGCTGAATAGCATCAGCGTCGCCGGACATACAAGTTTTGGATTGCAGCCGACTAAGAATGAGATGCCGACGGCAAGAGCCGCATTGCAACTATATGAGACGGCTTCACTGTGCGTGGCTGCAGGTAGAGACTGCCCGCGGCGGCGACATATGAGACGGTTTCACTGTGCGCGCACGATAAACCACCCCGGCGGCTAGGATAGAGGGAATTGAGGGAGTGCGGCTCCACGCGTGAAGGCAAGAATCCCGAACCATGCGGGGCAAACCTGTGCAAGGGGAGCTTCCTGCGCATGCGGAAGCGGAATATATGCGGGCATGCGTAGACATGACGAGAATGGCGCGAACACGTAAGTGGCATACGCACTCCGAACGGCGCAACAGCAACACGAGCAGAGGTTAGAAGAGGATATGTCATTCGAGCATCCGAATCGGAACAATGAGAGCATGCGGGACGTCGAACTGGACATCATGAGCCGCCCGCCGGAGCATAACACCACCAATCTGGATCTCGACCGGATGAACCTGATGCTCGACATCCTGGGCCACCCGGAGCAGTCGTTCCGCGTGATTCATATCACCGGCACCAACGGCAAAGGCTCCACCGCACGCATGGCCGAGGCCATCTGCCGCGCCTACGGCATGCGCACCGGCCTGTACACGTCGCCGCATCTGGAGAAGATCAACGAGCGTATCGCCATCGACGGCCAGCAGCTGTCCGATGACGATTTCATCGACATCTGGGACCAGACCAAGGATCTCGTGGCCCTGGTGGACGCCAAGATGGAGGAGCAAGGCAAGCCGAAGATGAGCTTCTTCGAGGTGCTCACCGCCATGGCCATCTGGAAGTTCGCCGACACGCCCGTGGACGTGGCCATCGTCGAGGTCGGCATGGGAGGCCTGTGGGACGCCACCAACGTGCTCAACGCGGATGCGGCCATCATCGGCCCGGTGGACATGGACCACATGCAGTGGCTGGGCGACACCGTCGAACAGATCGCCACCGAGAAGGCCGGCATCATCAAGCCGAACTGCACCGCCATCATCGGGCCGCAGCCGCATGAGGAAGCCGTCATGCCGATTCTCACCGAAGCCGCCGAACGCAACCACGCCATGCTCGTGCGCGACGGCTACGAAATGACCGTGTCCGACCGTATGGCCGCAGTCGGCGGCCAGGTCGCCACCCTGACCACGCCCAACGGCACTTACGAGGGCGTGCCGATCGCCAAGTTCGGCGAGCATCAGGCCCACAACGCGCTTGCCGCGCTTGCCGCCTCCGAAGTGGTGATTCCGGTCAATGGCCCGCTGGACGGCGACTTGGTGGGCGAGGCGTTGAGCTCGGTCAAGATTCCCGGACGCATCGAACAGATCCGCACCTCACCGACCATCATTCTGGATGGCGGACACAACGTGAATGCCGCCGAAGCCCTACGCAAGGCCATCGAGGAAAGCTACGACTTCAAGCAGCTGGTCGGCGTGGTCGCCATGATGCGCGACAAGCAGGTCGAGGAATATCTGGGTGTTCTGGAGCCGATCCTGAGCTCCGTGGTGGTCACCGAGAACTCGTGGCGCGAGCGCGTGATGCCGGCCGATGAGCTCGAGAAGATTGCCGTGGACGTGTTCGGCCGTGACCGTGTGATCAAGGAAGCGAACCTGCCTGACGCGATTCAGACCGCCGTCAATATGGTCGATGCCGAGGACGAGCTGGGCGTGGGCTACGGCCACGGCGTGCTTATCTGCGGCAGCTTCGTCACCGCCGGCGACGCACGCCTGATGCTTGAGGAACACGCCAGCCCCACGATGAGGCAGGCTATGGCCGTTCATCAGCCGGCGGTCGACCCGGACGATTCGGATCAGCCGGCAGACAAGGCCGAGGATGAGGCCGCCGACAACCTCGAGGATTCGGTGAGCCCGGACGACTTCGACGTGTTCGACGTCCTCGGCCTCGGTAAGGAACAGGCCGGTGACGCCGGCACCGGCACGGCCAGTGCCGACACCGACAGCACTGACACAGCCAGCGCCGACACCGACGATTCCGCCGACGCCCGGTAACCCGCATCCAAGGCATATCGGATACCCGGACACCCGGCATACGGAAAACAGTCTCACGCCATGTATCTCAAGGAACTCACCCTCCGCGGATTCAAATCCTTCGCCTCCGCCACCACGCTGCGCTTCGAGCCCGGCATCACGGCGGTGGTCGGCCCCAACGGTTCGGGCAAGTCGAACATCGTCGACGCCCTGATCTGGGTAATGGGTGAGCAGGGCGCCAAAAACCTGCGCGGCACTTCGATGGAGGACGTGATTTTCGCAGGCACGTCCTCCCGCCCGCCATTAGGCCGTGCGCAGGTGAGCCTGACTATCGATAATTCCGATCACACGCTCGATATCGATTACACGGAAGTCACCATCTCCCGCACCATCTTCCGCAACGGGGGCTCCGAATACGCGATCAACGGCTCGCAATGTCGCCTGCTCGACATTCAGGAACTCCTCTCCGATACCGGTCTTGGCCAGCAGATGCATGTGATCGTAGGTCAGGGACGATTGGATGCGATTCTGAAGGCCGACCCGTCCGGCCACCGTGCGTTCATCGAAGAGGCCGCCGGCATCCTGAAGCACCGCAAGCGCAAGGAACGCGCGTTGCGCAAGCTGGCCAATACCGAAACGAACCTGAGCCGACTCGACGATTTGCTGGGGAGATTCACCGCCAACTCGGCCCCTCGGACGCCAGGCACGCATCTCCCGGCGCGCCGACGCGATTCAGATATCCGTACGCGACGCCCAAGCCCGCCTGTACGCCGAAGACGCTCAACGCTCGATGAGCCGTCGCGACACGGTACGTCAAGAGCTTGGCGATGTGCGTAACCAGCTGGCCGTCGCCCAACGTGAACTCGCCCAAGTCAAAGTACGCATCGAACAGGTCGAGGCGTTGAGCTCCGAATCCAGTCCGGCCATCGCCAAGGCCAACCAATACTGGCATGAATTCTCGCAGACCCGTGAACGACTGAACGCGCTCGCCCAGTTGGCCGAAGAGCGCAGCCGGTCACTCACCGGCCAGATCGTCACCAACTTCGGTGAGGATCCCGGCATGCTCGTCAAACGAGCCGAGGAACTGGAATCTCAGGCCGCGGCACAAACCAAGGCCGTGGCCGATGCGCGCATCGCACTCGACAAGGCCACCGAGGAACGCGCCGACGACGAGAAAAAGCTTGCCTCAGTCCGCCAGACCTTGACGGAACTGCGCAAAACCGCACAGGAACGCGATGCGCAAATCGCCCGACTGCGCGAACTCATCGCCCGCGAGGAATCCGCCGTGCAACTGGCGACCAGCCGCGCCAAGGATTACGCCTCCCAACGCGACTCGCTGGTTTCCCAGCGCGACGATGCCCAGCAACAGCTGGACGCATTGCGCAGCGAAGCGGACTCCGTTGCCGACGATGACGGTGCCGCATTGGACTCCGCGCGTGCAACGCTCGCCGAATGCCGCGAACGACTGAATGAACGCGCCGATAAGCAGCGCGAGATACAGTCCAAGATCATCTCGCTCAAATCCAAGGCCGATGCGCTTGCCGACACGCTAGACAGCCGCAATGCCTCCGGATCGTTGGAGCGCGATACGGACGTGGCCTCGCTTGGCCGACTCACCGACTTCATCCATGTGGCCGAAGGCTGGGGAAGAAGCCGTGGCCCACGCGCTCGACCAGTATGCCAGCGCCATCGTGGTACCCGCGGCAGGCAACATGTTGCACGCCCTCGAACGCGCTCGGGAAGATAAGCTCGGCAAAGCCGTGGTGCTGACCGCGAGCATTGCCGGCGATCCCGCCACAGAGCCGGGCACGGAGTCGGAGGAGAGTAGCGCCGAGAACGCGGGGGGCCGCCCCGCAATCGGGCAACGCGCTGGCAGCACTCGTCACCGCGAACCCGGATGCCGAGAACCCGGCACAGGCCGAAGCGGTCGTGCGCACCGTGCGTCTCCTGCTGGCTGATGTAGCCGCGGCCGGCACCGCCGACGAAGCCCAACAGATTGTGGCATTCGGCGAAGCCATGCGGGCCGTCACCAAGAACGGCGAGACCTTCACACACGGCGTGGCGGCGGTCGGCGGCTCTTCAATCTCTCAATCGGACCTGTCTCTGGCCGCCCGCCGAGACAAAGCATTGGCACAGGTCAAACAGTTGACCGCCCAAGACGGCGGAATGGCTGAGCAAGTGGCCGAGGCCAAAACCAAGCGCGATGAAGCGGCTCGACTCGTCGACCAGGAATCCGCCAAACGCACCGAAGCCCGGCTCAAAGCCCAGCAGGCGGAGAAATCTCTGAAATCCGCCACAGATCGCGTCGCATCGTTCACCCGTCAGCTCGAGCAGCTGGATAGGAAAATCACCGAGACCCAAGAGAATTGCAACGAGCATCAGCTCAAGCTTGACGACCTCAATCGCGCTTTGGCATCGGCCCAGCAATCCACAGCGGAACATGCCGATTTCGACGAACTCGATGAACGCGAACGCACGCTGGAGCGCGAACTGAACCTGACTCGCGAGCATGAGGTCGCCGCAAAAATCGCGTGGACCGAAGCAAGCCGCAAAGGGGAGTCACTGAGCCGACAGGCCGGGCTGCTGCGGGACAACGCCAAAGAAACCGCCGAACGCCGCGCCCGCATCGAGGCGTTGAACGATCGCAGACGCGAGCAGGCCGCACACCTGCAAGGCGTGGCCGATGACGCGCGAGCAGTGGCCGCCATGGTAGAGCATACGCTGCATGACGTGGCCGCCAAACGAGACGAGCTGCAGGCCGCCGCCTCCAGCCATGACGAGGAACTCAAGGCCCTGCGCGCGCAGCGCAACCAGATCGAGCCCAAGGTCACCGATCTGACCGGGCGCGAACATGCCTTGGATGTAAACCGCGAACGGTTGGCCGCCGAATCCGGGCAGCTCATGCAAAAAGTGTCCGACGAACTCGGTCTCACTTTGGAGGAATTGGTTAGTGATTACGGCCCCGAACAGCCGGTGCCCGTGCTGGATGATGAGGGCAACCCTGTGCCGTTGGATGAGACGGAAGCTGAGGCTGAGACCGAAGAGGGAGAAACCGGGGGAGAGACCGGCACCAACGGCGATTCCGACCGCTTTAAGACCGTGCCGTATAACCGTCAGGAGCAGAAGAAGCGTCTCGATAAGGCTCGCCGCGATCTGGCCGCACTCGGCAAGATCAACCCTTTGGCCACCGAGGAATTCGAAGCGCTTGAGGAGCGGAACAAGTATCTCAATGATCAGCGCAACGATGTGGTCAAATCACGTGACGATTTGATGCAGCTCATCAAGGATCTCGATTCCACGATGGTCCAGGTATTCAAATCCGCGTTCGACGATACCGCCGAGGCATTCGAGCAGATGTTCGCCACGCTGTTCCCAGGCGGCACCGGGCGACTGCGCCTGGAAAACCCGGAAGACATGCTCACCACCGGCGTACTGGTCGAGGCCAGCCCGGCCGGCAAGCGTGTCAAACAGCTGAGCCTCCTGTCCGGCGGCGAACGTTCACTGACCGCGCTGGCGTTGCTGTTCGCGATTTTCACCGCCCGCCCCAGCCCGTTCTATGTGATGGACGAGGTCGAGGCCGCGTTGGACGACGTGAACCTGACCCGTTTGATTAATGCGTTCAATGAGCTACGCGCCCATGCGCAGCTCATCATTATTACTCACCAGCAACGCACCATGTCGATTGCCGACGCGCTCTACGGCGTAACCATGCGAGCCGACGGCGTAACAGCCGTGGTGAGCCAAAAAAACTCGAACGATAAATGAATGGTTCCTGCTGGTAGGAACTGGCGCCACAGGTGACAGAGGGTGGTCCATCTCGAAAGACCACCCTCAGTTTCGCTTTCGCTCGACAGCTCCCACCAGCGGGAGCGGGGTGGTATTAGCGTAATGCCTTGCGCACGCCCTGCACAGTCTGCAGCGTCTTGTAGAAGACCTTCTTGATGGGTACGTCGCGGGCGGGGGCCACCGGGGTGATTTCCTCGGTGAACTTGCACTTGAACTCGTTAAGCCCCTTGAGCGACGGCGCGAAATCGGAGCCGATGCCCATCAGATCGTATTCCGTAATACCCTGCGAGCCCAGGATGCAGCATTCGGAATACAGCAGCTTGTCGGTCACATGCAGACGCATAACCTCGTTGCGCATGCCGGCATAGTAGCGCACCGCATGCGTGCCGTTCACGGTGACAATCGACCATGCCACCACACGGTCTTCAATACGTGCGGCGAACACACGGCAATGATCGGCACCCAACGCGCCGATCATATCGGAGTAGTCGCTCATCGGAGCAGGCGTGAATCCATCGCGCTGGCCGGTTTCGACCATCACATCGTAATATTCGGAGAAATCGGTCAGGGCCTTATCCGTCTCATCGGCAACCTCGGCCGGGCATTCACGTAGAGACTTGCGCACGTCACGGCGTCCACGACGCTTCATCCGAGCCAGAATCTCATCATCGCCACCGGTGATGTCGATGACCACGGTCTGGTCGTACGGCACTGTGGACAGCACCTTCTCCGTACCATCGGCGAACCAGGTGTCGATACGCAGGAACGCGATGCTCTTGTCGGCCTTCTTGACGGTGTCCACGATGGCGTCGACGACCTCGCGCTCCTCAGCCTCGGTGGGCTTGGCGACCCACGCCGGCCCATGCATCGAGCGCAGATAATGATAACCGTGCGTCTCAAAATCGATAAAGGAGATCACGGCGACCAATTCACCATCACGCTTGATCAGATAATCGCCCCATGGTGTGCGTCCGTCGATATCCGCCTGAAAACCAGACCAAACCTTGGTCTGTTCGATAGGCAACGTGATGCCGGCCTTCTCGGCTTCGGCTTCCAGTGTGGCTCCGTCAACTTTCTCCAACGTGATCATTACGATTCAGCTATCCTTTTTCGTTTGTATCCGTATGTCGTGTTTCTGGTTTGGTCGTATTGCGCGTGATCTGATGTGGGCTAATCGGGATCCGATCAGGGATTTGATTGGCCGGAATCCCGTCACAAGCCAAACATGCGTTCGACGACGTGATCGTCGCCGTCGAACGGCACATGCTTGCGATGGTCCTTGATCCAACGCTCGTTGCCCTTGCCGATGATCAGCAGGATGTTGAATCGGTCGGCGTGCGCACGGGCATCGTAAATGGCGTTGGTGATGGCCGTCAGACGGTCGGAAATCACCGTGGAGACCACATCCTTGTTCGTGATGTAGCCTTGCAATTCCATGCAGATGTCGATGATCGGCTCGGTGTCCGTATCTTCGGCGGTGAAAATGAAGTTCGCGATACGGTTCTCGGCAGCCTCGACGATTTCCTTTACGACGATCGTAGGCCTTGTTGCCGGCCGATCCGGTCACCAGCGTGATACGCGGGTTTTCCTCGCCCCAACGCTCGTAGACGAAGTCAAGCAGCGCGGTGACGGATGCGTAGTTGTGCGCATAATCGACGATGGCGAGCGTGTTTGACTGCGGGTCGCGGAACTGTTCCATACGGCCGGCGATACGTACGGATTCGATGGCGTGCAGTGCGTCGGCGTCATCGAGCGATACGCCAACCGCATGGGCGATGGCGATGGCTGCCGCCGCATTGAGGTAGTTGAAGTCGCCATCGATGGACAGATGGTAGTCGCCAAGGGCCTGATCTCCGTCGGCGATGTGGAAGGAGGCGTGCGCCGGGTCGGCGGGCCAGGCGACGACGTCCGCACTGGTGCCGGCATTATCCGCGTCATGCAGGGCGAAGGTGGTCACGCCGATGCCGGCTGCCTCCGCGTCCTCCCGCAACAGATCGGCGTGCAGACTGTCCGCGCCGAGTACCAGCGACTTCGCGTTGACGATGATCTGGCGCTTGCAATACAGGTAATCCTCGAACGGGGGTGTTCGATCGGGCTGATGTGGTCGGGGGAGATGTTCAGGAACGCGGCCACATCGAAAGTCAGGCCATAGACGCGGTCCACCTTGTACGCCTGGGAGGAGACCTCCATCACCAGATACTTCATACCGTTATCGGCCGCCTCGCGCATCATGCGGAAGGCGTCCATCGATTCGGGTGTGGTCAGATCGGATTCGACGTAGGTGTGGCCGTCAAGGCAATTATCGACCGAGGAGAACAATGCGGCCTTGCCGCCGGAGACGGCGTTGATAAGCGCCTGCGTGAAGTACGAGGTGGTCGTCTTTGCCCTTGGTGCCGGTGACGCCGATGACCGTGAGCTCGTTCTGCGGATATCCGTAGAACGCGGCGGACAGCAGGCTCATCGCCTTACGTGCGTCGTTGACGATCAGGCCGGGGGTGGCGGTTGCGGCTGAGTACTCGGTTTCGGCCACGTATGCGGCCAGGCCGGCTTCGTCGATGCCGTTCAGATATTCGGCCTTGAACTGGCCCTTGCAGCACAGCAGGGTGCCCGGCGTGACCTTGCGGGTGTCGTAGGTGATGCCGGCGAACGGCTCATCCGCCGAAGCGATACGGGCCGGGTCGTCGGTCCAGACATCCCCTTGGATGATTTCACGCAGCAGATGGTGTTCCTTGAGCAGGTCAGCGGCCGAAGCCAAAGTCAAAGCCATAATTGTTTCTCCCTATTATCTAGCCGATACGCCATTCTACAGGTGGGGTTCAGCGTGTTGTGGCTCACACGTCATCGACCACGATATGGGCACATGATTTGATTAGAATGGTGAAACGTGACGACAAGCGAAGCAACTATGCAATCCGGGCAGTCAGCCGGATCGGGCGAGTCCATGGCAGCCAAGCGCGCCAGATTTGAACAGCTCGCCATGCCCGCCGTCAATGCACTGTACCGGCAGGCGATGAGGCTGACCAACAATCCCGATGACGCGCAGGATCTGGTCCAGGACACCTTCGAACGCGGGTTCAAGGCCTTCGACTCATTTCAGCCGGGCTCCAACTTCGAGGCGTGGATGACCACCATCGAGCGCAATGCCTACTTCAACCAGTATGCCAAGGCCAAGCGGCGCCCGCAGCGTGCCAACGACTCCACTGGCGAATACGACGATTGGGACATTTACGATGCCGCCGAACATACGTCGGACGGGCTCAAGTCCGCTGAAGAGGAATATTTGGACGCCTTCGCGCCCGAGGAAATCATGGCCGCGCTCGCCAAACTCTCGCCGGAACGCCGGCAGGTGTTCATCGACGCCCGCCATTGACGGCAAGTCCTACCAGCAGGTGGCCGATGAGCAGGGCGTGAAAATCGGCACGGTGATGAGCCGCCTGAATCGCGCCCGCACGCAACTCAAGCGTGAGCTCGCCTCGTATGCGAAAGAGCGCGGGTACGTGACTGGTTCGTCGGCTGGTTCACCATCCGCGAAGTTGGGCGAAAACGTTGGTCGAATCGCCGATTCCGGCCATAATGGAAGTAGTGAACAAACTGTTGGTAGCAATGGCGACACGCAAGCCGTAGTGAGACATAGTCATGCGACTGGCGCCCGCACGCCACAACAGTCAAGCAAGCTTTCGGGAAAGGAGATCTGATGAACGATCAGCCGGTAGAGCGTACTCGCCATATCTCCATAACCCGTACGGGGGCCGATGGCATGGTCAGCCAGACCGAAGTGCATATCACGGCGGTGCATCATCGTTCAGTGGATATCGGCTCGGCCTCTGCGTCGGTCCAGGCGGACGTGCATATCGTTACGGAGGGCGACTGTTTTGACCCCCGTACCTGCTGCGACGAGCGTGAACAGGCGTTGATTGCCGCGTTGCGTGCCTACTTGCGCCCGGATGTGGCACCCGAATGTCTGATAGCCCGGCTCAAGGCCACGCTTGATCACTGCTGCGGCGAAGATAAGTAACGACATATACAACAAGGCCCGTCTGATGTTCATCAGACGGGCCTTGAGCGTTCCATAAGAAACGCGAAGAATCAGGCGTTAGGACGCTTGCCGTGGTTGGCGGCCTTCTTACGACGATTCTTGCGCTTACGTCCGCGCATGCCCATGATGGACTCCTTTGCTGCAGTAAAAAATAAGCCTTCGGAATTATGCCACATGAGCACGACGTGATGCAACACGGGTGTCCATGTGGCGATGAGCGTCAGGCTTGGCTATTCGGTTTTTCAGATTTGTTCGGCGTGGAAGGTGACCACGGTGGTGTAGTCATCGCCCGGCTCGAGCACAACCAGATCCTTGCCGGTGCGGAAGGCGTCGGCGTAGGCGGTCATCGGTTCGACGGCCACGCCGGCCTGACGAGCCTTCTCGCCGATTTCGTTGCCGGTGCACACCTGCCAGGAGTTGATGGTCTTGTCGCCAGTCAGCGTGACCTTGATGCCGTCGGGGCGGGTGAACACGGCGGAAGTGCTGCCGTCTTCACCGCGGTTGGTGATATCGGTCCAGGCATCGTCGAAGCCACGTCCCTCCAGCGTGGGGTTATCGCGCAGGTCGAAGATGCCGGAAACCGGCTCTTCACCGGTGGGCAGCAAGTGTTCGTCTACGGTCACGTGGGTGTCGCAGTGCAGCTCAAGACGGCAGGGCTCGTTGTCGGCGGTAATGGCCTGACCGGTGGCGTGCTTGCCGTTGGCCAGCCACGGGTGGATGCCAAATGCCCACGGTGCCTTCACGCTGTCGTTGTTGTGCACGGTGAAGGTTTCCGTGAGACCGTTCTCGTCAAGTGCATAAGTGGCGGTGATGGTGATATCAAACGGGTAGCCGGCGATGTCGGGGAGCGCCAGGAGAGCGTCACGTGTGATTCCTGCAAATCAACGAGCTCCCACATGTAGCGGTAGGCATAGCCGTGCAGGGAGGATTGGCGGTCGAACTCGTCGATCGGCATCTGGTAGTCTTCGCCATCGAAAGAATACTGACCATTGGTCACTGGTTCGGGTACGGTGCCAGCACCCAGCCGTTGCAGCAGGGAATGACCTTGTTCGGGTCGAAGGGACGATGAGGTCTTCGCCGCGCCACTTCAGCTCGCGCAGGCTGGCACCCAGTTCGGTGACGACGGCACTCCATTCGCCGGACGAGATGACATATTGGTTACCAGTGCGAGGCTTCAAAGCCATAGTGCACACTCCTTTGTGGAACAAATTGTTATCGCTCACAATCGTATCGCATAAGTCCCAAGACGCGGCGGCACATAAGGATAAAAAAAATTGGCTCCCCTCTGGAGGGGAGCCAGCGTAACAGAACTACTTCTGGACTACTTTCGTAGCGGACCACAGTGGTGTAGTCGCCGTTGGGGGGCGAGCGTCACCAAGTGGTCACAAGTGCGGAAGGCATTTGCCGGGGCGGTCATCGGCTCGACGGCGATGCCATACGGATGCTCGGCGAACGGTGCGCCAGTGGCGGTGTAGCACTGCCAAGCATTAATCGTCTCATCGCCAATGATTTTCACTTCGATACCGTCCGGGCGGGTGAATGTGGTGGTGGTCGTACCATCGGCGGCACGCTCCACGTCAACCCAGGCATCATCAAAGGCGCGGCCTTCGAGCGTCGGGCCATCGTTCAGGTCGTAGATACCGGTAACCGGTTCGGTGCCGGTGGGAATCAGCGCCTCGTTCACCGTCACATGACTGGCGGCCTTAATCTGCAGGTGGCAGGCGGCGGAGTCGGCATCGCGTTCGGCGGCAGTTGCGCCCTGCTTGCCGTTGGCCAGCCACGGATGCAGGCCGAGAGCCCACGGTGCCGGTTCGTCGCCATCATTGCGGGCATTGACGGTCGCGGTCATGCCGTTGTCGCCGAGTTCGTAGGTGACGGTCACGGTCACATCGAACGGGTATCCGTCCAAGTTGGGGAAGCGCAGCGAAAGCGTCACGGCGCTATCGGTCAACGATTCAAGCTTCCACATGTAGTGGTAGGCGTATCCGTGGTTCGCATTGTTGCGCGGTGCGGGATGATATTCGTTAACCGGCGCGCAGTAATGCTTGCCATTGAAATCGTATTCGCCGTTTTCGATGCGGTTTGGCCACGGGGCCAGCACATAACCGTTACAGGTGGGGGTCAGGTCGTTGACGCCGAACGGGCAGAAAATTTCCTTGCCTTGATAATCGAATCGGCGAATCTTGGCGCCGAGTTCGCAGATGACGGCGGAATAATCGCCATAGTGAATCGAATACTGATTTCCGGTGCGTGGTGTTTTACTCGTCATGGAATCACTCCCGTAGTGAGGTTGGTGGGCCGGTAGCTCCCGCTATCGCTGGCCCCAGTCTAGCGCGTCTCCTCTATCGAGGCGGGGATTGGCGATATGCGGCATATAATAAACAATTCGTATAAACACGGTAGCAATACGTGGAGTGACGAGTCTCACACCATCATGCGAGAAGCACGTGGATTCCTTTGGAAACCGGTGATTTGTGGGAGACGCGGAAAAGTTGTGACGGCAGATTCCTGTAATCCCTGCCTTACACTGGAAAACACTATTGACGTTCAGGAGGTTCCGATGACCAAAAGCGTTGTGCTCGCTGATCCGCGAGGCTTCTGCGCGGGTGTGGACCGTGCGATTCTTACCGTACAGACCATTCTCAAAGCCGCGGAGGCTTCCGGAAAGCGGACGCGCGAGGATGGCTGCCCCGGTATATGTGCGCCGGCAGATCGTGCACAACAAGCATGTGGTCGAGGACTTGGCCGGGCAAGGCGCGGTGTTCGTCCAGGAATTGGCGGAGATTCCGGATGCTGCTGCCCAAGCGGGTATTCCGGTGGTGTTTTCCGCCCATGGCGTATCTCCGGTAGTGAAGGCGGAAGCCGAACGTCGTGGCATGCATGTGGTGGATGCCACCTGCCCTCTGGTGGGTAAGGTGCACCGTGAGGTGCTGCGTTTCGTGCGCGAGGGGTATGAAATCGTCTATATCGGGCATAAAGGTCACGATGAAGCGGTCGGTGTAGTGGGGAGAGCCCCGAACACGTGCACTTGATCGAGCATGAATCGGATGTCGATTCGCTGGATTTTGCGCCCGACACCAAGCTGGTGCTGCTCGCAGACCACGTTGAGCGTGGACGAGACCGCCGATACCATTGCCGCGCTGAAGGCCAAATTCCCTTGGATTCAAGAGCCGCCGAGTTCGGATATCTGCTATGCCACGTCGAATCGTCAGGCTGCGGTCAAACTGGTGGCCCAGCAGTCCGGATTGCGTGGTGATTGTCGGATCGGCCAACTCCTCGAATTCCGTGCGACTGATGGAGGTGGCGCAGGAGGGCTTGGGGGAGCGCGGCAAAGCGTATCGCGTGGATGATGCCAGCGAGCTTGACCCGGCATGGTTCGAGGGTCTGGAATCCGTAGGTATCTCCTCGGGTGCCTCCGTACCGGACGAACTGGTGTCCGGTGTGATTGACGCTCTGCAAAACTTGGGCTTCACCGGTATGAAGTCCGTCGAAACCATCAAAGAAAACATGCACTTTGTGCTGCCGGCGGAGTTGCGCAGGAAGAAGTAGTCATTCTTGGCTCCCCTCCGTGAGGGGAGCCAAGAACGGTCACCACGTGCCGATTGGTGCGGCAACGGCGTTCAAGACCTTGAGCAGGTCCTGTGGATTCACGCCCACAGACAGGCCTCGCTTGCCGCCGGAGACCAGAATTTGGTCGAATTGCAGGGCGCTTTCATCCAACACAGTCTTATGACGTGTCTTCTGGCCTAACGGCGAGATGCCGCCAACCACATAACCGGATTCACGCATCGCCACCTTGGGATCGGCCATAGAGGCCTTCTTGGCACCTACGGCTGCAGCCAAGGCTTTCAAATCCATATGACCGCTCACCGGTACCACGCCCACCACGCGTTCGGCACCGGTGTCCGCCATCAACGTCTTGAACACCTGATGCTCGTCGAAGCCGAGCTTGGTGGCCGCCTCCACGCCGTAGCCGTCATCCATATGGTCGTTGGAGTGCTCGTATTCGTATACGTGGAATTCCACGCCCGCCTTCTCCAGTTGGACTGTCGCCGGAGTGGAACCCGCGCCCTTATCATGCTTGCTTTTCTTTGCCATGATTACCGTTCTACTACGAAGAAACCCCCGCACAAGGCGGGGTCTCACAGCTTAGTTCTCAAACGAACCGTAGCGGCCTAGACCGCAATGGTTCACTCGGAGATCTCAGCGAAGTACAGCAGGGTACGGGATCATGTTGGAGGTGAAGCCGTACTCGTTGTCGTAGAAGGACACGGTGCGAGCCAGGGTCACGCCATCAATGGTGTTGACGTCGGTCTGGGTCGGGTCGAACACGCCACCGTGGGTGTCGCCGAGGATGTCGGAGGAGACGATGCCCTCATCGTTGTAGCCGTAGTAATCGGTGTCGGAGAAGGCAGCCTTGAAGGCGGCGTTGATCTCGTCGGCGGTGGTCTCGGTGTTCAGAACGGTGGTCAGCTCGGTGACGGAGCCGTCCGGGAACCTGGACGCGCTGGGCGTGGCCCTGCAGCTTGCCGTTCACGGACGGAACGACCTTGCCGATGGCCTTGGCAGCGCCGGTGGAGTGGGCGATGGTGTTGATGGCGGCGGCGCGCAGGTTGCGGCCGGTCTTGGTGCCACGCGGGCCATCGAGCAGCATCTGGGTGCCGGTGTAGGCGTGGATGGTGGTCATGAAGCCGGCCTTGATGCCGAACTTCTCGTCCAGCAGCTTGACCATGGCGGCCATGGAGTTGGTGGTGCAGGAACCGGCGGAGACGATCACGTCGGAAGCCTTGAGGATGTCGTGGTTCACGCCGAACACAACGGTCGGGGTGGTGTCATCCTTGGCCGGGGCGGAGATCAGGACCTTCTTGGCGCCAGCGTTGATGTGAGCCTGGGACTTCTCGGCGGAGGTGTAGAAGCCGGTGCACTCGAGCACGTACTCAACACCGTCGTTCTTGACCCACGGAATGTTGTTGGCGTCCTTCTCGGCGTAGACCTTGTATTCCTTTGCCGTCGACGATGATGGAGTCTTCGGTGGCCTTGACGTCAACCGGAGTGCCATCGTCATGACGGAAGGTGCCGTGGGTGCTGTCGTACTTCAGCAGGTAAGCCAGGGTAGCCGGGGTGGTCAGATCGTTGATGGCGGCAACTTCAATGTCACCAGCCTGGCCGCCGCGAGCCTGCAGCTCGAAGATGCGACGGAAGGCGAGACGACCAATGCGACCGAAGCCGTTGATACCAATCTTAACTGTCATGTAATTCTCCCTTGTAGGGTGGCCTTGGCGCGCTTTGGCACACCGGGCCATTGTTTACCAACAGTTGCTACTGTAATGCCGACTCTGTACACATGGCAACGTTTCAGCGTGCGTTTTGGGCAAAAATGCCGTATTTTCTGTGAGCGCTCACAATTCGGATTGCCCGCAACCGACATGTGATTTTTCCTCTCCTTTGGAGGAATGTCTCGAATCATCATGAGCAAGCGCGCGGCATGCAAGTCAGCGAACCAGCAGCTTGGACACTGCGGTGTCCAGCTCGCCGATATCGCCGCCAAATTCGTGGAATCGACTCACCTGAGGCAACGCCACCTCGATGGGGAAGGTGACGATCAGTGTGCCGTGCTCCACGCTGATGGCCGCGTCCACGCCGTCGCGGAACTCGTTGCTTACCCCCCTGCACCACCGTATTGGTCAGCGTGCCGTCTTTAAGCTCATATTTCAGCCCCGGCTCGTTCACGCCAAGCGAAACATCGGAGTGGGGGAGAACGCAGACACCATGCGGCCGTCCTCGGGCACCGGATGCGCGGGGAACGAAAGCCTACCATCGGTGATGGCCGTGACGATGAGCCCATCACCATACAGATACCCGCTTGCCCCATGCCGGGCCAATAATGCCATCAGTTGAATGCCGGAAATCGTATGGTCAATGCGGCCGCCCAAACCGCCATAGACATGGAATTCGCGGCAACCCGCCGACCAACCGACCTTCAGCGCGGAGAGCATGTCCGGATCGTCCTTCAGCGCGGGCAGCGCGATGGTGCGCACATCGGTGCGGGGCGGCCGGCCCTCCAGCGAATCGAAGTCGCCCACCACCACATCGGGCACGATACCCAACTGGCGCGTATGGTCGAGCCCGCCATCGGCCGCAATCACATACGCGCCGGCCGGCACCACGGGCGTGCCCGCATAGTATTCGCCCGCACCAAAAATCACGCATACCTGAGTCATGATGCCTACTGTAGCCGGTATCCACCCATCGGCCGGGAAAATGCTGATAGGCTACGCATCAGAACAGTAGTCGATAGGCGCACAGGCAGGGGAGCGGAGCGATGGCACAGATCACCGAGGCAAGCGAACGGCCGATTCTCAAATCAAAGATATTCCTCTACATCACCGAATTCTTCTCCGGCATGTCCGCTGATCTACTTCATCTCGATCAAGGCCAAGCGCATCGCCTGCGTGGTCAGCGCCGTGATCTTCGTGGCCACGTCCTGCGTCTCGCCCCTGACCGGCTTCGCGTTCTGGGAAACCAACCTGGCCTATGAGGGCGAGTCCATCTACAACTACCTGCAGGTCAAGAACCTCTCCGACCGCACGATCCTGTCCACCAACGTGCTGTTCGGCGTGCAGTCCGTCACGATGAAAGACAAAGGACTGACAGGTATGTACTACGACACGGCCCTGGCTGCGCCGGCGCTCGCCGACAATGCCAATTCCGCGCTGATCCTCGGCATGGGCACCGGCACCTACGCCCGCCAGCTGAAGCAGTATTATCCGAAAATGAACATCACCGGCGTGGAGATTGACCAGAAGATCACCGATCTGGCCGGCGAATACTTCGATGAGCCCCGCCGACATCCCCGTGACCACGTATGACGGCCGAGCCTGGCTCGCCGCCTCGCATGACAAGTACGACGTGATCATGGTCGATGCGTATCAGGACATCACCATTCCTTCCAGATGAGCTCCACCGAGTTCTTCACCATGGTCAGAGAGCACCTGAACCCCGGCGGCGTGATGGTGGTGAACATGAACATGATCTCGACGGCCAAGGTTCGATCAACGAGGCGTTGAGCGATACCATCGCCAGCGTGTTCGGCAATGGGAACACACTGACGGCCGACGTGCCGAACACCACGAACCGTGAACTGTTCGCCAAGAAGCCGGGTTCCGGCTCCGAAGAGAACTCCATGCAGCAGGCCTCCAAGGCGCTCAACCTGCGTGAGACCACCTACGAGCGCACCGGCAGCGAAGATCTCGAATGGTATATGGAAGAGGTCGCCTCTCGATTCCGGAAGGTGAACGAACCGGACTCAGCGTCGACTATTCTCACCGACGACAAGGCGCCGGTCGAAGTACTCGGCATGCATGCCATCGATCAAATCATCGCCGATGAGGCCGGCCCATATCGGCAGATTCTCAAAGACGAAGGCTTCGGCGGTCTGCTGCGCGCCGTGCAGTAGGTTCGACACACGGACCGCGAATGTCCGGGCGTATGGTAGACTTTCTACTTGGCTTGAGAAATCAAGAAAGCGGGGCAACCCCACCTGGAAGCCTTTCAAGGCCTCGGGTTCAAGGCAAACAGCCTAGCGATTGCGATATACAACGCGTAATCAGGAATGACGCAAAGAACTGATATGCGTCTGCAGAAGCTGAGCGCATATTGGCGCGGGCTTTGGCTTGCCATGAACCCAAAGCATTGAACAGGACTCCAGCAAAGGCCCTCGCCACGGAATTGAAGTAGAGGATTGGAGTCATCATCAGCGACGAACCACGTATTAACGACGAGATTCGCGTCCCGCAGGTACGCCTGATCGGCCCGAAGGGCGAGCAGGTGGGCGTCATCGCGACTTCCGTCGCGCTGAACCTGGCCAAGGAGGCAAACCTCGATCTCGTCGAGGTGGCCCCGAACGCGAAGCCTCCGGTCGCCAAGCTCATTGATTACGGCAAGTTCAAGTACAACGAGAAGATCAAGGCTCGTGAAGCTCGCCGCAACCAGAGCACCGCGGAAATCAAGGAGATTCGTTTCCGCCTGAAGATTGACGACCACGATTTCGACGTGAAGAAGGGCCATGTGACCCGCTTCCTTAACGGAGGCGACAAGGTCAAGGTCACCATCATGTTGCGCGGTCGTGAGATCTCCCGCCCGATTGGTGGCGTGGAACTGCTGCAGCGTCTGGCCGACGATGTCGAGGAATACGGCACCGTCGAGTCCAAGCCGAAGCAGGAGGGCCGCAACATCATCATGACCCTTGCGCCGAAGGGCAAGAAGGTGCACACCCAGTCCGAGCAGCGTCGTCGTGGCGCCGAGTCCCGCGCCGAGCGTCAGGCTCGCCAGGCGGCTCGTCTCGCGGCCAAGCAGGAGTCTCAGGCTCAGGCCGCGGCCGACGCGCAGTCCGCGATTTCTCAGAAGACTTCCGACAAGAAGCAAACCAGCAAGGAGGGCAGCAATGCCGAAGATGAAAACTAATTCCGCCGCTTCCAAGCGCGCCAAGATCACCGGCACCGGCAAGGTGAAGCATGTCGGTTCCGCCATGCGCCACAACCTCGAGCACAAGTCCGCTCGCAAGCGCCGTGAACTGTCCGCCGACGATGTGCTGCGCGGCGGCCAGGCCAAGAAGCTGCACCAGCTTCTGCAGAAGTGAGCATAGGGGCTTACCCGGAAATAACAAGACTTTAGAAAGCTGAGGAATAGATTATGGCACGTGTCAAGCGCGCAGTGAACGCCCACAAGAAGCGTCGCGTTGTTCTCGAGAGGGCTTCCGGCTACCGTGGCCAGCGCTCCCGCCTGTACCGCAAGGCCAAGGAACAGCTGCTGCACTCCTTTAACTACAACTTCCGTGACCGCAAGGCTCGCAAGGGCGACTTCCGCAAGCTGTGGATCCAGCGCATCAATGCTGCCGTCCGCGCTGAGGGCATCACCTACAACCGCTTCATCCAGGGCCTGCGTCTCGCCGGCATCGAGCTGGATCGTCGCGCTCTGGCTGAGATCGCCGTCTCCGACCCGGACACCTTCAAGACCATCGTGGACGCCGCCAAGGCCGCCCTGCCTGAGGACGTCAACGCTCCGGTTGAGGCCTGATTGCTTGAAGTCGTGACTTCACACTAGAAACCCCGCTTCCGAGCGGGGTTTCTTTGTACCATGGGCACTATGACCAACGGATTCACCAGACTCACCGAGCAGTTCCTCGTCCACATCGGCGTGGAGCGAGGGCTCGCCACGGCCACCGTCACCGCCTACGAATCCGACATCGCCAAATACATTGATTGGCTCGAAACCCGCGGCATTCACGAACCGGACGCCATAACCAAACAAGACGTCGAAGACTACATCGCCGCCCTTGACCAGGCGGGGGAGTCCGCCCGCTCCAAAGCCCGAAGACTGGCCTCGATCCACGAATTCCACCGTTTCGCGCTCGGTCAGCACGCGGTGACGGCGGATGTTTCGGCCGCAGTCAAGGCGCCCAAAGGCGCCAGCACCCTGCCCGACGTACTCACCGTGGACGAGGTAACCCGTCTGCTCGACGCGGCGGCAGTCGGCGGCTCAACCGATCCGGTGGTATTACGGGACAAGGCCCTGCTCGAATTCATGTACGCCACCGGCTGCCGCGTCTCGGAAGCCACCGGTGCGAATCTGGACGACATCGACCTGGACGAGCACATCGCGCGACTCATGGGCAAGGGCTCCAAGCAGCGGCTTGTGCCATTGGGCAGTTACGCATGCCGGGCCATCACCGCATACCTCAATGCGGGGCGTGGCGAGTTGGAACAGCGCTCCAGCGCCAAGATTCCCGAGAGGCGCGCACTGTTTCTCAACAAACGCGGCAAGCGCATCTCGCGGCAATCGGTATGGGAAATCGTCAAAGCAACCGGGGAGCGGGCCGGCATCACCAAACCACTCCATCCGCACACCTTGCGCCATTCCTTTGCCACGCACCTGATCCAAGGCGGCGCGGACGTGCGCACCGTGCAGGAACTGCTCGGGCACGCCAGCGTGACCACCACGCAGATCTACACGCACGTAAGCCCTGAAACCCTGATCGAAACGTATCTGACCTCACATCCCAGAGCGCGGTGAGACACACCATTTTGCGACGCGTCCGCCCATAGCGGAATCGCGGCGGGGGAGCACCAAAGTCGGCCGGAAATTCAAGGCGTGACAATACAGTACATAACAGCGAACCGTCAGCCAGGAAGAGGTATTCATGCTGCAGATCAAATCGATCTCGAAGCGCTATAAAACCGGTGATTTCGTTCAGCAGGCGCTTGACAAAGTCAGCCTGAACCTACGCGACAGCGAATTCGTCGCGATTCTGGGTCCCTCGGGTTCCGGCAAGACCACCTTGCTCAACATCATCGGCGGCCTCGACCGGTATGACGACGGCGATTTGGTGATCAACGGCATCTCGACGCGCCAATACAAGGATCGCGATTGGGATTCGTACCGCAACCACACCATCGGCTTCGTGTTCCAGAGCTACAATCTGATCCCTCACCAGACGATTCTGTCGAATGTCGAACTCGCGCTGACGATTTCCGGCATAGGCAAGGCCGACCGTCGCGAACGTGCGCGCAAGGCGCTGGAGAAGGTCGGACTCGGCGAACACATCAACAAGAAGCCAAACCAGCTGTCCGGCGGCCAGATGCAGCGCGTGGCGATCGCCCGCGCACTGGTCGACGACCCGGACATCGTCCTGGCCGACGAGCCGACCGGCGCGCTCGATTCGGACACGTCCGTGCAGATCATGAACCTGCTCAAGGACGTGGCCAAAAAGGACCGCCTCGTGGTCATGGTCACCCACAACCCCGAACTTGCGGAACAATATGCCACGCGCATCGTCAACCTGCGCGACGGCGTGATCCGCTCCGACTCCGACCCGTTCGTCGTGGACGAGACGGCCGAACAGCCGGCCGTGTACAAGACGATGGGCCGCGCGTCGATGTCGTTCGCCACGTCGCTGGCGTTGAGCTTCAACAATCTGAAAACCAAGAAGGCGCGCACCCTGCTGACCTCGTTCGCCGGCTCGATCGGCATCATCGGCATCGCGCTGATTCTATCGGTGTCGACTGGCGTGAACGCATACATCAGTGACATCCAGCGTGACACGATGACCGCCTACCCGATCACCGTCGACTCCCAGACCTTCGACCTGAGCAGCATGATGGGCGGACAGATGGGCGGCGATGACGGATACGGCGGCAAGACGCACAGAACCGACGGCATCTACCCGGACGACCGCAGCGTCAAGCAGGCGTCCAGCCTGACCAGTTCGATTACCGAAAACAACCTGACCCGCTTCAAGAAATACCTGGATAATTCCAAGAGCGAGATTCACCAGTATGTGGGTTCCACCGGCATCCAGTACACATATGACGTGAAATTCTCCGTGTTCGACCACGACCCCGACGGCACGCTGGTCAATGCGGACGGCGTGACGATCGGATCCAGCGACTCTGCCTCGATGGCCTCGCAGATGGCGTCCACAAGCTCGTCCGGCATGTCCGGCACCTCGTCGATCACCTCGCAGCAGATGTCGATGCTGACCGGCAAAACCGATGAGAACGCCGCGCCCGACTCGTTCAACGAGATCATGCCGGGAGCGGACGACAGCAAGCTCGTAGGCAAGGTTATCACCGACAACTATCAGGTGGTCAACGGTTCATGGCCGAAGTCCAAGGATGAAGTGGTGCTGGTGCTTGACGACAACAACAGCGTGCCGCTGACCACGCTGTACGAGCTCGGCCTGCTGCCCGCCTCCGATTACCACGAGATGATGTCCAAGCTCAACGCCGGCGACAAGGTCAGCACTCCACAAGACAAGATCGACTATGCTAAGGCCCTCGATCAGACGCTGTACATGATTCCGGCATCCGACCAGTACGTCAAAGGGCGATGACGGCCACTACCGTTTCATCGGCAACGACAAGGACGAAATCGAACAGCGCCTCGAAACGGCCACCAAACTCAAGGTGGTGGGCGTCGTCAAGGCGAAGAAGGATGCTTCGGCCACGCCGTTGGCCGCTGGTGTGGGGTACGCGCGCGCTCTGACCAATGATTTGATCGACCGTGCGGCCTCCAGCGCCATCGTTACCGATCAGAAGGCCAACCCGAACACGAACGTGCTCAACGGCATGACGTTCTCGCCCTCGGACGATGCCACCAAGGTGGCCGACGCGCGCACCTACGTGGCTTCGCTGGGCGTGACGCAGAAGGCGAACATGGCCAAGTCGATGATGAGCGCCGGGCAGCAGTCCGGCACGGGCGCATCCGGACGCCGCTGGTGCTGGTGCTGCAGGTGTCGCTGGCGCGGCGGGTGCCGGCGATCAGGCCGCCGCCATGGCCGCGATGAGCGAACAGCAGCTCGCCGACAGTTTCGACGCGTATATCGCCACGGCTTCGAACGACGTGCTTGTCGCGATCTACGACCAGTACGTGTCGACCGGCACCTACGACGACAACCTCGCCGCATTCGGTGTGGTGAGTCGTGACGCGCCCAGCTCGATCAACATCTACGCCGACAGCTTCGAAGACAAGGACCACATCGCCGACGCGATCACCGACTACAACAACACCGTCTCGAAGAAAGACAAGATCACCTACACGGATTACGTTGGGCTCATGATGAGTTCGGTGACCACCATCGTCAACGTGATTTCCTACGTGCTTATCGCGTTCGTGTCCGTCTCGCTGATCGTCTCCTCGATCATGATCGGCATCATCACCTACATTTCGGTGCTGGAGCGCACCAAGGAAATCGGCATCCTACGCGCAATGGGTGCCTCGAAGCTAACAACGTATCCCAGGTGTTCAATGCGGAGACCGGCATCATCGGCCTATGCTCCGGCCTGTTGGGCGTGGGCTTGACCGTGCTGCTCAATATTCCGATCAACGCCGTGCTACACCACTTCATCGGCAATGCGGACGTCAATGCCGCCCTGCCGGTGACCGGTGGCGTGGTGCTGGTGATCCTAAGCGTGGTGCTCACGCTGATCGGCGGCCTGATTCCCTCGCGTAAGGCAGCCAAGCAAGACCCGGCCACCGCACTGCGCACCGAGTAAGCGCATCGACATAGTACGAGACGAGATCCATAACCTCGGAACACTGGAATACCAGCGGCAAAACGGTGTTCCGAGGCGAGCCCGGCGAGTACATTAGGGATGGGCGAGCAGGTATTCCCCGACAAAGGGGGCGAGGGCAACGATGGACGACTGGCGAGATACCCGCGATAAAGACAGCGCATTCCGTCAAGGAACGCTGCCTATGACAGGAACGTATGTCGTTGCACCCCAGCGAACCCGGATGTTGATAAGGTAGACAGTATGCCTACCGATTTGCTTGGACGTGAATACGAAACCTTCCCCGCACCCGAACCGCTGCAACAGCACGGTCCGGCGCGTGTCATTGCCATGTGCAACCAGAAGGGGTGGCGTAGGTAAGACCACCAGCTCCATCAATATTGCCGGTGCGTTGGCCCAGTATGGCCGCCGCGTGCTTATCGTCGATTTCGATCCGCAGGGTGCCGCCACTGTGGGACTGGGCGTCAACGCGAATACCGTGGAGAACACGATTTACACCGCGCTGTTCGATATTTCCGTGGACCCACATGATGTGGTGCAGCACACCGCATTCGAGAACATCGATGTGATTCCGGCGAACATCGATTTGTCCGCCGCCGAGGTCCAGCTGGTCACCGAAGTGGGCCGAGAGCAGATCCTGAACAGCGTGCTGCGCAAGCTCAAGTCGGAATACGATCTCATCATCGTCGACTGCCAGCCATCGCTCGGCCTGCTCACCGTGAACGCGCTTGCCGCAGCTGATGGCGTGATCATTCCCGTGGCCGCCGAATTCTTCGCCTTGCGCGGTGTGGCCCTGCTTATGCAGTCCATCGAAAAAGTGCAGTCCCGCATCAATCCCGCATTGGAAGTGGATGGCGTGCTCATCACCATGTACACCAAGACACTGCACTGCGAAGAGGTCTGCCAGCGCGTTTACGAGGCGTTCAGCGAAAAGGTGTTCCACACGTTCATCTCCCGCTCCATCAAACTGCCCGATTCCACGGTTGCCGCCGCGCCCGTGGTGGTCTATGCCCCTGAGCACAAGACATCAAAGGAATACCGTGAGGTGGCACGTGAGCTCATTGCTCGCGGCATCGTGGCGTAACGATTGTTTCGATAAACGATGAATGAGACTTCCCTTTCTCGGCTCCCCTCTCTGAGGGAAGCTGGCTCGCGTAGCGAGGCTGAGGGGAGCTCCGCGGAAGCCGAAATCAGCACGGAGGAATCCTCCACTTCCGGCTTCCGGGTCAACCTCGAAGTCTATTCCGGTCCGTTTGATGCCTTGCTCGGCATGATCGCCAACAACAGACTCGAGCTGACCGAAGTTTCCCTCTCCCTCGATCACCGAGGAATTCCTGACATACGTGCGCGGGCTCGATTTCACAAAAAACATGGATGAGGCCAGCGCCTTTCTCGATATCGCCTCTATTCTGGTCGAGGCCAAAAGCGTGGCGATTCTGCCCGGCGGCGAAGACAGCCAGCACGACGAGCAGAGCCTCGAAGTGCTGCGCGAACGCGATTTGCTGTTCGCCCGACTCCTCCAATACCGCGCCTACAAGCAGGCCGCAGGTGACTTCCGGGGGCGTATCGCCGCCAACTCCGGCCGATTCCCGCACCCGGCGGCCATGGACGAGGGCGTTGCCGCCATGCTGCCTGAGCTGGTATGGACGCTGACTCCGCTCGAACTCGCCCGACTGACCGCCCAGGTCATCGCCAACGCGCCCGCCTCCGAAGTGTCGATCCATCAGCTGCACGTGCCGTTGGTCGATCTGCGGGCCCAATCGCTGGTGGTGCGCGACCGGCTGATCGCGGCATTGGAATCCAAGGGCGACCAGTCGATATCGTTCAGCGAATTGACCCGGGACTGCACTTCTCGTATTGAGGTGGTGGCTCGGTTCATGGCCGTGCTCGTGTTCTTCAAACAAGGTGTGCTGCAGTATCAGCAAGATGGTCCGTTTGCCGAACTGCACCTGAGGTGGGTACCGGCGTAGCCGAAACGATGAGCGACGTGAACATTTCCGAAGGTGATTTTGCGTAAGGACGGCGATTGGTGACTGAACAGATTGACGCAACGAATACAACCGAACACATGGCGGATGCCGAATCGACGGCTGAATCCGCAAAGGCCGCGGTGAGGGGGAGTGGAGGAGACTCACCCCGAATACGTGGATTTCGCGGTAGACGATTTTCCCGGCGGGCTGCCCGCCTGTCTGGAAGCGATTCTGATGGTCGCCGACCAGCCGCAGACCGCCACCGAGCTGGCCCGTATTTTGGCATTGGATCGCAACACAGTCGAAGAGGCATTGCGAGCCCTGCACGATGACTATGAGGGCGATGAATCCCGTGACATCCGCCCGCGCGGCTTCGAACTGCGCCGCACCGCTCGTGGCTGGCAGTTCGCCAGTCGCGCCGCGTTCGAGCCGGTCGTCTCATCATTCGTCACCGACGGCCAGACTGCGAGACTCAGTCAGGCCGCACTGGAGGCGCTTGCCATCGTGGCCTATCGCCAACCCGTCACCCGAGCCCAAGTGGCCGCGATCCGCGGTGTCAACTCCGATGGAGTGATTCGCTCGCTCACGGTACGCGGCCTTATCAAGGAAGACGGCGTGGACCCCGAATCCCGCGCGGCCCTCTTGGTCACCTCCGAATTCTTCCTCGACCAAATGGGTCTGAAGAGTCTCGACGAACTACCCTCCCTAGCGCCATTCCTCCCGTCCGTCGCCGAAATGACACAGTCGAAATCGGAAGATACGGACGTGATTTCGTAGCGATTGGGGCCCGCTGCCTGACCAATATTCGTGCGCTAGACCATCCGATATGTGATTTATGGTCATTGTGACTATAAGTAGTGCTATGCTCTCAATGCAGGGAGAACAACCGGTATGGAAAGAGGCATGGCATGGGATTCGGCAATGTGTCCGAGCGCCGCAGCGCACCGCCACAGGTCGGCGTGTCAGTGGTGATTCTGGCACTCGGCCCGGAAGGCGATACCGGCAACAGTGCCGCCGATTCCGGCAACGCCGCGAACTCGGCCCATTCCCGTCTCTGGTTGCCCCTGGTCAAGCGCGTCCGTCAGCCGTTCCTGGGCTGCTGGGCGTTGCCCGGCGGTGACCTGCGCTCCGACCGGTCGTTGGAACAGTCTGCCTACGCGGCCCTCGAATCGACCACAGACCTGCACCCGCGATACCTCGAACAGCTGTACACCTTTGGAGGCCCGACCCGGTCCCATGGCGGATTGCCCATGGTATCCGTCGTGTACTGGGCGCTCGTCGGCCAGACCGAGGCCGCGGGCTTCGAGGACGGTGACAACGTACGATGGTTCCCCGAAGACGAACTGCCCGAGCTGGCGTTCGACCATCGCCAGATCATCGACTACGCGCTGCTCCGCCTGCGTTCCAAAATCGAATACTCCGACGTGGCCACCCGACTGCTCGGCCCCACGTTCACCCTGCGCCAACTGCACGGCGTCTATGAGGCGATTGGCGGCGAACCCCTCGACTTGGCGAACTTCCGCCGCAAAATGCTTGCCTCGGGCGATCTTGAAGACACCGGGGAGAAGGTGCGCGAAGGCCGCCAACGACCGGCCACCGTCTACCGCTACATCCCCAAACGACCTGTCGAGAACGGTACGCCCCACGAATCCGATGGTGACGACATCGTGGAACTGTCCAGACAAGGCGAGCGTGAAGACGCTCTCGACGCGCTGATCCCATCCGCGCGCATCTGATTTTTCCCGCCGACCCGCTTCGGGCCGGTATCACAGACGTATATAGGAAAGGAACCACTATGACCGCACTATTCGCTGCGCCGTCCGTTGACGAGATCATCGCCAAGCTGGGCGCGCACAGCACCTGCGATGCAGGACTGACCCAGGACCCGTGGCACTTCGACACCACCACACCCAGCTACGGTCCCGGTGCCTCGATGCTCGACCGTCTGCCCGCCAACGCGCCGCGCCAGCAGGTGTTGCCGGACGAATACCGCAAGGCCTCCGACGAGGAACTGCAGCAGCGCATCTCCGACGCCAAGCAGCGTCTCGGCTCCAAACTGTTGATTCTGGGCCACTTCTACCAGCGTGACGAGATCATCAAGCATGCCGACTTTGTGGGCGACTCCTTCCAGCTGGCCAAGAACGCCACCGAACGCCCGGACGCCGACCACATCGTGTTCTGCGGCGTGCACTTCATGGCCGAAACCGCCGACATCCTCTCCACGCCCGAACAGAGCGTGACCCTGCCCAACCTGTCCGCCGGCTGCTCGATGGCCGATATGGCCAACATCGACCAGGTCCAGGAATGCTGGGATCAGCTCGGCGAGATCTGCGGCACCCAGCCGGACTCCGATGGCTTGCAGCAGATTATCCCGGTCACCTACATGAACTCCTCCGCGGCGCTGAAGGCGTTCTGCGGACGCAACGGCGGCATCGTGTGCACGTCCTCCAACGCGCACGCCGTGCTGGAATGGGCGTTCGCCCGCGGCAAGCGCGTGCTGTTCTTCCCGGACCATCATCTGGGCCGCAATACCGCCAGCGCCATGGGTATTCCGCTGAGCGAGATGCCGCTGTGGGATCCGTTCAAGGCTCAGGGCGGCGCCGCCGATCCGGCCGATTACGCCCGCGCCAAGATGATTTTGTGGAAGGGCTTCTGCTCCGTGCACCAGCGTTTCACCGTCGAACAGGTCGAACGTGCCCGCAAGGCATACCCGGGCGTCAAGGTGATTGTGCACCCCGAGTGCTCGATGCAGGTGGTCGATGCCGCCGACGGTACTGGCTCCACCGCGTACATCGTCAAGGAGATCGCCAACGCGCCCGCCGGTTCCGCCATTGCTGTGGGCACCGAAATCAACTTGGTGAACCGTCTGGCCGCGCAGTACCCGGACAAGACCGTGTTCTGCCTGGACCCGGTGGTCTGCCCGTGCTCCACGATGTACCGCATCCACCCGGCCTACCTGGCTTGGGCTTTGGAGAACCTCGAAGCCGGCAACGTGGTCAATCGCATCACCGTGGACGAAGACACCGCCCGCGAAGCCAAGGTGGCACTGGAGCGCATGCTGCGCGTTCACCCGTGATCCATCCCTGACGCCCCTCGTACATGAGGGGAGCTGTCCGCGTAGCGGACTGAAGGGAGCAGATGACGCAAAAACAGAGGAAAGCAACACAATGAGCAACACTGAAATCGTCGTCGTGGGCGCCGGCGTCGCCGGACTGTCCGCGGCACTGGCCGTGGCCGGCACCGGACACGACGTGACCTTGGTAACCAAGGCCGAACTGGTGGAATCAAACACCTATCATGCGCAGGGCGGCATCGCTGCAGCCATCTTCTCCGACGACGACCCGAAGCTGCATGCCGCCGACACCATGGCCGCGGGCCACGGCCTGTGCGACCCGAAGGCCGTGGACATCCTCACCCGTGAGGGTGCGGAGCGCGTCCGCGAGTTCGCCGCGGCCGGCGTCCACTTCGACCGCGACGCGCATGGACACATGCTGCGCGGCCTGGAAGCGGCTCATTCGCGCGCCCGCGTGGTGCATGCCGGGGGAGACGCCACCGGCAAAGTGTTTGAACTGGACGTCTCCGCCATGGTGCGCAAGAACCCGCGCATCCACATCATCGAGAACGCCTTCCTCAAAGATCTCATCGTGCGGGGCGGCCACATCGCCGGCGTCCACCTGCTGATCGACGGGCAGGACAAGGATCTGGCCGCCGACCGGGTGATCTTGGCCGCCGGTGGAGCAGGCCGTATGTACCCGTACACCACCAATCCGCCGGTCGCCACCGCGGACGGCCTCGCCGTCGCATGGCGTGCCGGTGCCCAGGTCGCCGATCTGGAGTTCTACCAGTTCCATCCCACCGCCATGGCCGTGGGCGAGCACTTCCTCGTCTCCGAAGCCGTGCGCGGCGAAGGTGCGGTGCTGCTGGATGAGCATGGCCACAGGTATATGAAGGACATCGATCCGCGCGCCGAACTCGCGCCGCGTGACGTCGTGGCCCGCGAGAACTTCCGCGTGATGCAGGCGCAAGGCGGCAAGCCCGTGATGCTCGACGTCTCGCCGATGGCCCGCGAGAACCCCGACCTGGCCAGCTTCTTGGCCCACCGATTCCCGACCATCGACGCCTATACGCGTTCGCTTGGCTTCGACTGGAGCAAGGAGCCGATTCCGGTGGCGCCCGCCGCGCACTACTACATGGGAGGCATTCGCACCGATCTGAACGCCCGGACCTCCATTCCCGGCCTGTATGCGGCCGGCGAATGCGCTCGTACCGGTGTCATGGGCTCCAACCGTCTTGCCTCCAACTCGCTGCTCGAGGGGCTCGTCTACGGACGCCGCGCCGGTCTGGCCGCCGTCGCGGACGGTGACGACGCGGTCTGGGCACCCGAACCGTTCCTGAACTCCGCCACCGGTGCCGTGTTCGACCATGCGCCGATCGCGCTGGCCGCCCCTGCCGCTACGGCTGCTGCTGACGATACCGCCGCCGACAAGGTGTGGAATCGTACCCGCATCCAGAACACCATGTGGCATGGCGTCGGCGTGCTGCGCGACGAGGCCGGACTGAAAACCGCCATCGCCGAACTCGGCCAAGGCCTCGCCGCCGCAAACGCCCAGGCTGATGTAAACGCCGATGGTGCTGCAAGCAGCGTTGAGGCTTTGGAGAACCGCAACATGCTCACCGTAGGCTATGTGGCCGCCACCGCCGCGCTCGCCCGCACCGAGTCGAGAGGCGCCCACGCCCGCACCGACCACAGCGAGCCAGTCGACAACTGGGCCCACTCCGTCGCCTACATCAAGGACTGACCCATGCTCACATCACACATCATCCGCGTCGCCGTCGAAGCGGCGCTCGCCGAAGACGCGCCCTACGGCGACATCACCTGCGAGACCACCATCCCCGCGGACGAAACCGGCTCGGCCCACCTCACCGCGCGCGAAAACGGCGTGATGAGCGGCATCGACGTGTTCGCCGCAGCCTTCGCCGCACAGAACCCGGCCGTCACCGTCACCGCCGCCATCAAGGACGGCGAGCGATTCCAGCGCGGCCAGATACTCGCCACCGTGAAAGGCCCGGTACGCGACCTGCTCACCGCCGAGCGCATCGCCCTCAACTTCACTCAGCGCATGAGCGGCATCGCCACCATGACCGCCGCCTTCGTGGACGCGGTGAACGCCATCTACGGCGATGATTATGACGGACCCGTCACCCGGCCGCGCCGCTACGAGCGCACCCGCATCGTCGATACGCGCAAAACCACGCCCGGCCTGCGCCCGTTCGAGAAATACGCCGTGGTCTGCGGCGGCGGCCACAACCATCGTTACGGACTGTCCGACGCGGTCATGATGAAGGACAACCATCTGGCGGCGCTCGCCGCGCGCATCGACCTGGCCGGCGCGATCCGCCACGTGCGCGAACAGGTGGGCCACACCACGCATATCGAAGTGGAAGTCGACCGCCTTGACCAGATTCCCGCCGTGCTCGCCGGCGGAGCGGACACCATCATGCTGGACAATTCTCGCTCGACGACACCCGTCGCGGCGTGGAGCTCATCGACGGTAAGGCCATCGTGGAAGCCAGCGGCAACATGAGCCTGGAGCGAGTGCCAGCCGTGGCCGTCACCGGCGTGGACGTGATCTCCGTGGGCGCGCTCACCCACTCTGTGCGCAGCATCGACCTCGGATTGGATTGGAACTAGTCATGGCCGATACCGCCAACGCATCCGGTGAACCCGGCGAACTGTACCTGGACGCCGCCGCCACCGAATCAGTGAGCCCGGCAGTCATCGAGGCCATGACCCCGTTCCTGACTGAGGCCTACGCCAATCCGGCCAGCGTGCACCAGCCCGGCAAAACCGCGGCCCGCGCGCTGGACGCGGCTCGCGCATCATTTGCCGCGGCATTGGGCGCCCGGCCGGATGACGTGATCTTCACCTCAGGCGGCACCGAATCGGACAATCTGGCCATCAAAGGCATCGCCATGGCGCGCATGCGCAAACTGGGCTTGCGGCCGGTCTGCGGATTCGCCGAAGCCGATGGCAAACAGCCGGCAAATTGTCGCCCGCGCATTATCATTTCCGCTATCGAGCACCCGGCCGTGGCCCAATCGGCGGCATGGCTGCACGAATGGTTCGGTTTCGAAGTCGTGCGCATTCCCGTGGATGCGCAAGCACATCTCGATCTCGACGCACTTGAACGCGAGCTCGACGGCGAGGCCAGTGAACGTACCACGATGGTCTCCACCATGCTGGCCAACAACGAGGTCGGCACCGTGGAACCCGTGGAGGAACTGGTCCGCATCGCCCACGCGCACGGCGTGCCCATCCATGTAGACGCCGTACAGGCCGCCGGGCAGATTCCGATTCGTTTTCGTGACTGGGATGTGGACGCCCTGTCCGTATCCGGACACAAATTCGGCACCCCAAAGGTCTGGGAGCGCTGCTGGTACGCGGCCGCACACCCATCGAACCGGTGCTGTCCGGAGGCGGGCAGGAACGCGGCCTGCGCTCTGGCACGCAGAACGTGGCCGGTGCCGTGGCGCTCGCCATCGGACTCAACGAATCGAATGCGCGCATGCAGGCGCAGTACCGTGAGTTGGTCGCGTCCCGAGACATGCTCATCGACGCGGTTCGCCGGGTCGCGCCTCGCGCCGACCTGACCGGCGACCCCGAACGCCGTCTGCCCGGTCACGCCTCCTTCATCTTCCCCGGCGTCACCGGGGAAGCGCTGCTCGTCGACCTGGACGCGCGCGGCATCGCTGCCTCATCCGGCTCGGCCTGCGCCATCGGGCGCCACGAGATTCCTGCCACGTTGCTGGCGATGGGCCTCGAACCGTCCATCGCCAAATCGGCATTACGCATGACCTTCCGCAAGCCGCTGACCCGCGAACAAGTCGAACGCATCAGCTTGGCCATCGAAGAGTCCTACACCGACCTGACCCGCCATTAAATCTGACGCCACTTACCAGAAAGGAAACGACGTGAGCACCACCACTTCAGCGCAACCCGCGCAGCTCACCCGCAACGAGCGCCTCGACCGGCTGCCCTTCAACAAGGCGCACCGCAAACTCCTCGTCGCCTCCGGCATCGGCTGGGCATTCGACGCCATGGACGTCGGCCTCGTCTCCTTCGTAGTCGCCGCCATCGCCGCCGACCCGCACTTCAACCTCACCCCGACCGAAAAGTCATGGGTGCTGTCCATCGGCTTCGTCGGCATGGCCATCGGCGCGGCAGTGGGCGGCTTCATCGCCGACCGCGTGGGCCGCAAAACCGTGTTCACCGCCACACTGATTATCTTCGGCATCGCCAACGGTGCCATGGCCCTATCTTGGTCACTCGGCATGCTGCTCGGCGCCCGACTGATCATCGGACTGGGCTTGGGCGCGGAACTGCCGGTCGCCTCCACGCTGGTCTCCGAGTTTTCGCCGACCAAACAGCGCGGCCGCATGACTGTGCTGCTGGAATCGTTCTGGGCCGTCGGCTGGATCGTCGCCGCCATGATCGGCTACTTCGTGATCCCGAACACCGGCGACTGGGGCTGGCGCTGGGCGCTGGCCATCGGCGCGCTGCCACTGCTCTACGCAATCGTCACCCGCGTGCACATCCCAGAATCCGTGCGATTCCTCGAAGCCAAGGGTCGCGAAGACGAAGCCGAAAAGGCCGTGCGCTACTTCGAGGAAGCCGGGGAGTAGCCCCGGTAACCTCTCCCAAGGGCAAGCCGCTGCCGAAGATCAAGACGCGCGAACTGTTCGGCTCCAAGTACCTGGCCCGCACCATCGCCATCTGGGCCACGTGGTTCTTCGTGAACTTCTCCTACTACGGCGCGTTCACATGGATGCCGTCGCTGCTCGCCGACCAGTTCGGCTCCCTGACCAAGTCATTCGGCTACACGCTCGCCATCTCCATCGCCCAGCTGCCCGGTTACTTCCTAGCCGCCGGGCTGGTGGAGGTCTGGGGCCGCCGCAAGACGCTGAGCATCTTCCTGGCCGTCTCCGCCGTGGCCGCCTTCGCGTTCTCGCAGGCCGGATCTGTGGCCCTCGTGCTCGTGTTCGGCATGCTGCTGTCCGCCTCCAACCTCGGTGCGTGGGGCGTGCTGTACGCCGTGACCCCGGAAATCTACCCGACCCGCCTGCGTGGCGCGGCCGCCGGTGCCGCCGCAGCGGTGGGCCGCATCGCCGCCATCATCGCGCCGCTCCTCATGCCGTGGTTCCTGACCCTGTCCGGCGGCAACAAGGCCGTGGCCTTCATCATCTTCGCCGCCGCCTTCATCATCGCCTGCGTCGCCGCCCTCTGCCTGCCCGAACGCAAAGGCCTCGATCTCGAAGACTGACGGAAGTCGATGACGGAGAACAGATATTTGCCTGATTACCGGCAGAACCCCGCGTCCCGGCGAAAGGGACGCGGGGGGTTCGCGGGCGAGGGGTTCGTCGAGACGCGGGAGTTCTGCCGTTGTGGGTGCTTTTCTATGTTCCGACATAGTCAAGGTGTGCGAGTACCATCGTGACGGTTTGTGTGTAGGTATGAATAAACACCTCAGAGTAAGTACTTAAGTACTCGAGAACGCAAGTACCGAACGATTACGCAAAAGAATCAGTATTAAGAGAGGTTTCGATGGCGGTTCGTGGAGATATCCGTAATGTGGCGATTGTGGCTCACGTCGATCACGGCAAGACCACCCTGGTCAATGCCATGCTTCAGCAGTCGCACGTGTTTTCCGAGCGTGAGGAAGTTCCGGATCGTGTAATGGATTCCAACGATCTGGAACGCGAGAAGGGCATCACCATCCTCGCCAAGAACACGGCCGTGGAATACACCGGTCCGCTGGCCGCCAAGTACGGCCACCCGGAGGGCATCACCCTCAACATCATCGACACCCCGGGCCACGCCGACTTCGGCGGCGAGGTCGAGCGCGGCCTCGAGATGGTCGACGGGGTGCTCCTGCTCGTGGACGCCTCCGAAGGCCCGCTGCCCCAGACCCGCTTCGTGCTGCGCAAGGCCCTCGAAGCCAAGCTGCCGGTCATCCTGTGCGTGAACAAGGTCGACCGCCCCGACGCCCGTATCGAAGAGGTCGTCGGCGAAACCTCCGACCTGCTGCTCGGCCTGGCCGACGACGTGCAGCACGAGGGCATCGACCTGGACCTTGACCAGCTGCTTGAAATGCCGGTCATCTACTGCGCCGCCAAGGCCGGCTACGCCTCCGTGAACCAGCCCGCCGACGGTGGCCTGCCGGACAACGACAACCTCGAGCCGCTGTTCGAAACCATCATCTCCACCATCCCGGCCCCCGAATACGAGGAGGGCGCCCCGCTGCAGGCTCACGTGGCCAACATCGACTCCTCCGACTTCCTCGGCCCGACTCGGTCTGGTCCGTATCTACAACGGCACCCTTGAGAAGGGCAAGACCTACGGCCTGTCCCGTGTGGACGGCTCCCTCGAGAACTTCCGCGTCTCCGAACTGCTGCGCACCCAGGGCCTCGAGCGTATCCCGGTCGAATCCGCAGGCCCCGGCGACATCGTGGCCGTTGCCGGCGTTAACGACATCATGATCGGCGAGACCATCGTCGACCCCAACGACCCGAAGCCGCTGCCGCTCATCCATGTGGACGATCCGGCCATCTCCATGACCTTCGGCACCAACGACTCCCCGCTGGCCGGCACCGAGGGCAAGGACCACAAGCTCACCGCCCGCA
>VOFF01000753.1_pt1 | contig 114058 bp, 97 predicted proteins | sample 5384061 | NCBI WGS metagenome assembly VOFF01 (sample SAMN12384725, study PRJNA508395) | human gut metagenome | isolation source: healthy gut E | host: Homo sapiens | reverse complement strand
GATATAATAAAAAGATGCCGGAAGCGAATATTATTTTATAAACAAAGAGCTAGTAGGCTTTGTAGACATCAAGAACTATATAGATCTTTATCAGTACATCACTATGCCCCCCCTGTTATTGGATCCCCACTATTAGGGTTCATTCGGGACTTGTACTCCTATAGTGTACGCTCATGCTGGTGTACCCAAAAAAAAAGAAGGCACCTTCACAGGCACCTTCTTAAAAACACTTTAATTAAAACACTTTGGGTAAACATACCCAAATATACTTATAAAGTAGAAGACTCTACTTATTGAATGGACCTAATATTTCCTCTTTTTTTATATAATTTGATTGTATTTTTAGAATTAGAATTATCTGTCATTGTTATTACAGTAGGATTTTCGTCACTATCGGCAGACAAAGTGAAAAGTCTTTCCATTAAATGGATAAACCATATAGCTCCAATTATAATCATTCCATAAAAGTGACACCAAAATTATTACCTCTGGAAGCAAATGTAAAATTCACTTGATTGTCGCCCGCAGTTTTGTTATTGAAAAGTAAGAAGCCTACTGTACCACCACAACTCCAATAAAAAGCGGTAGTTGTTGCATCATATGGTGTAAATAATGCATAATCCAAAGGAACCCCTAATGCCGGCATTACCTGAGTTTTGATAGCATTCCACCTAGCAATTGCTTGAGGATCTCCTAATCCACTCATTGCAAAATACCAGTCGTTGTTGAGCAAAAGATAATTAAGTGGGAAAGTTGGAGTAAAGAGGGCATTTACACCATTTGTTGGAGAAAAGGTACCATACTTTTCATCAGGCTGATATTTCAATTCCTCAATTGACTTTCCATTCAAAACCACCGGCTCACGGAATTTAATATTTCCTTCAGTCGTTATAATGTATGGCGCTTCTACTGTAACATCATTATCACCTTCCGTATAAGTAATTGCAAGGTTTCTATATGAAACTGTAACATCCGCTTTAAAATCACCCTCTGTATATTTATAAGCTATGAATTGAGAAAACACTTCATCTGCATCCTGAACACCTTGCAAGAAATCTTTCCATGCAACTGTTTCAGCCAATGGAGTCATTATGATTTTGGTAAGATTCTTCTTTCCTTTTAGTATCACCTTATCTTTAGTGGCCTCCATAATAGTAAACTCAAAGTCTCCTTCCATACCTTTTCCATCACTGCCTATTCCTCCGGGATTATGCGGATCTGAGAAAAAGTGCATTATTTCATTGTGGGTGTCAAAACTCAATACCGGACCAGCACTTTGCTTTAATACGTACGTACTGGCAACCTTTTGCTCCAGCATCATATATGTCACTTGCTACTTGTACTGTACCATCTTCTGCAAATGAAACTAATATATTATAACCTCCATAAGTTAGGTTTGCGGAAGGATAGTACTCCATCAACCAACCATTCTTGGCACTTGTCAATACCTCTTTATCAGCCTTTAGTGTCGCTTCAATACGATTGGCAGAAGAATCATTAAATAAATTTTCCTCTTCTGGTGTGCAGGATGAATAAAGAGCGACGGCAAGCGATATAAATAATAAATTAAATATTTTTTTCATATTACTTTCTAATTAAGTGTTGTTAAATCAAGAGTAGCTACTTCTACAGAGCGACGGGTAACGACTTTTACGCAACTCATCAATATCTATTTGCCAACTACCTTTTAAATATTCTCTTATAATTTCCAATTTATCAAGGATGGCCTGCTTACCAGATTCATCTTCACCAACAACTCCGGCTGCTAATAACTTTTGCCAAGCAGCTTCTGTGCGAGTTATGTAAACAGAAAGAATTTCTGCAAAATCTTCATTTGCTTCCTTGCTAGCATATCCTGATACAAAAACCGGATTTAGGAGCATCAGGATCTTTCAAGTTAATCCAGTCCGTAGCTCTATAATTACCGGCAGAGATCAAATTGAAGTCTGTATCATAGTTTTTCTTCTGCTGCAAAATGTGGGTAAACTCATGGTGCATTGTTTGGAAAAAAACCAATAATTCAAGTCTGTTGTACTGCCACTCTTATCAGGGGAATGGGCTATCGATATCAATATACGGATGCTCAAATATCAATAACGTTCACATTATACAGTGTCACCTTTATTCCTCCTTCGGCAGTACCCATCACAATACTACCAGTGTTAGGATAGTACGCCGGAGAACCAAACAGCTGCATCACTCGTGGACAATACATTTTGACGAATTCATCACCGGCTACTTCCTTATAAACATCAATCCATACATATTTCATCATTTTGGCCAGAGCTATAGACTTATCATAGTCTGCAGGAATCAGGTTAAACTCCATGTTCGATTCCTTATCATCATATCTATAATTAAAACTGATATTATAGGGCGTTACATAGTTCTTCATCAGCCAATTGTCGAATTCATTCATTTTCGGCTCTTCCGTATCAAAAATACTCTTTTGAGTCAAGATCATCTTCACTGCAAGCCCCTAAGCACAAAGTGAATGTAATCAATAAAAATAGTTTTATATATTTCATAATTATTTCATTTTTAAAGGTTATTATCTTGGGTTAGCAGCCAAACCGGCATCAATAACATCCGAAGGCAACTGGATGGCACGACGCAGATCACCGACTTTCAATATATCTGTAGCCAATCCATAACGGTTGTGCGCTACTTCTATGCCATAGCGTTTAATGTCACACCAGCGTTGTCCATCATGCATTGTCTCAATACGGCGCATGTGCAATACACATTGAATAAAATTCTCTTGCTCACCTGATGCTACAGTAAATCCCTGAGGGTGAAGTTCTTTTTTGATAGTACGATCACTCCCCCCATCAGCCATAGATGGTATAGGGCAATATTTAATATCATTCCAGAATTTATTGATGCTTTCACGAGTCAATGTTTGCAGAGTATGAGTCATGCCATCATCATCAACATACGAAGAAAGGCAATTTGTAACTTGCCAACTATTTAAATCGGCAGCAGCTTCCTCATATTTCTCCAAAAATGTATAAGCCTCTGCACGACAAAGCAATGTTTCATTTGTTGTAAATGGAACAAATACAATATGCGCAAAACCTGTGCCGGATGTTTTGTCTGTATACTCCCAGAATTCATCCAACTTCGGGAAGCGTACAGTCTGATTCGAACCATAAAGTTTTCTACCCAGAATCAAGAAACTGCTGGAACCTGAAGAACCCCATGGACCTTTGGCCCAATAAGTCTCATAAGTGGTTATTTCCCGCCCATGATTGTAACGTGGCCCACTTCCGGAACCGATTCGCCCAGCAGCTGAATATGCCGGAATAATTAAAAGGTTGCAGTTTTCACTTGCCTGCACGTAGGCATTTGTCACGTCACCTGCTCCAAGTGGAATGTAATTGGTCATTTGACGCAATGCCCTATCCGGATTGCTTCCTAATACTTGCGTTGCGTATTCCACTACCTTCTGATAGTTTGACTTATCAGGTTTTACATAGAATAAGTTAAAGCGTGTTGCAAAAGCATAAGCAGCTTTTTTATTAAAATGATATTTAGGGACAGTGTAAACATCATCACTGATATATGGCAAAGCAGCTTCTATGTCCGCATTGATTTTTTCGTAAAGTTCTGCCATGGTTCCTCTTTCATATTTCACAATTACTTGAGTTTCCGGCTTTTCAGAATAGGGAATTCCCATATCCTTATCTGCCGTTTCCGGGTTATAAGGTAAACAGAAGACATTTGCTAATACAAAGTGGGCATAAGCACGGCACATCAAAGCTTCCGCCTTTTGAGGAGCCAGACTGGCGGGATCCCCCAAATCATATATTGCCTGTATAGCTTGATTGGCAGCTGCTATGGCGCTATAATGAGTTTGCCACATGTAACGTGGATCATCATTACCATCACTCGTGATATCTGACCACAAATAGATTTCCTCTTGATCCTTATAATTGACTGAATACTGAGGCCCGTGATCCACTACATTGTCACTACTATATTCCATCATGAGGACAGGGGTCTTGTTTGGATAAGCAGATACAAGTATAGATGTTACTTTTGCTTCCGTGTCAATTTCAGCACGGTTATCCGGCATCGTATTGAGGAAATCATCGCAGGAACCCAGCAAGAATGCAGTTCCTATAAGCGCTATATATATATGTTTCATATTTTTATTCTCTTTTTAATGGTTAAATTCCTAATCTCAAGGTTAGCGTAAATTGGCGTGGTACGGGGACTGCCACACCTCCTGTATTGAAGAATTCAGGGTCTTGTCCGTTCAACGTCTTATCAGCATAAATCAAGAATAAGTTGGTTGCTTGAAGCTTAAGTGATAAGTTGTTGAATTTTAATGGTGCAATCCAGGATTTTGGAAAATCATATGATAATGAGATTTCTTTCATGCGAATGAAGTCACCTTTAGCCACACGTGCAGTAGAGCGGTTGTAAGCATTATAAGCATAACTCAAATGATTATATTCTTGATTTAAACGACGGTCCGCAATAACAGGAATATTAGTCGTATTCTCATCGCCCGACTGCGTCCAACGGTTCTTGAATTCTTTGGGCATGGCTGCCAGGTCAGAATACCAGTTTTTGAAAACCGGATCCAGACGGATAACATTACCAAATGAGTAGGTCATGAATACATTCAGCTTAAAACCTTTATAACTAAAGGTATTTCCAAAACTACCAGTAATAGTCGGATCTGTAGGCCCTTCGTATACCAAATAGTCTTTTACGCGTGATTGGAAGTTAAGATCTGTCACAGTCAGTGTGCCACTTTCATTAATAAAAGTAGGAAGACCCTCTTCGTTCAACCCTTGGAAGTCAATAGAGAACAGAGAACGCACGGGATAACCTTTCATTGTAAAACCGGAACCAATCACCATATCCAGAATACGGGTGTTAGTTTCCAAATCCGTTACTTCATTTTTAGCTTGCGAGAAGATGAAGTCTGTATTCCATTTAAAATCCTTAGTTACAATATTGCGTGTAGACAATGTAAACTCTATGCCATGCGATTTCATACTTGCTACATTGGCATACTTCATCACTTGTCCACCAATACCCATTGTGTTAATAGCACCAATCAAGTCATAATTATCACGTTTATACCAATCAGCTGCTAAATTGATGCGATTGTCCAGAAAACCAATCTCAGCACCGATATTGAGTTCGTGTTTCTTTTCATAAGTAAGTTCACTATTCTCAAGGTCGTCAATCTGTAAACCCGATTCTTTCACTGAAGTAAATGGGCGCCAAGGATTAAAACTACTAATCACTACCCGAGAGTTGGTTACGTTTGCCGGACCACGGTCTGCGGTCAGTGAATAAGATGCCTTTAAAGTCAGGTTTGATAATGTCGGTCGCAAATCTTCAAAGAATGCTTCTTCATGTACATTCCAGGCACCAGACACATTCCAAGTAGGCAACCAACGAGAAGAACGACTCTTACCTAACTTATTGGAACCCTCATAGCGGATAGTACCATTAACAGTGTATCGTCCTTTATATGAATAAGTACCTGTTGCGAAGAATGCCACCTCACGTGAACGGCTTTCTTCTACAGTATAATAATTTGTGTTCTCTTCATTGCCCTGCTTAAAGTACTGATAGTCATAAGAAGGGAGCATCCCCATCTCATACTGCATGCCTACACCATTAAACCATGTTTTCGTGCGATCCATAGAATTCACTTCCATACCGCCGAAAAGGTTGATAATATGATCTTCTGCAAATACATCGTTATAATTCAATGTTCCACGGAAATCCCAACTATTCATTCCATATTTTGTTTCACGATAAAATCCACCTACCGGTAATACACTGACGGGTAGAGAATTCACCTTGTCCGGATCGGTATACAGCCAGGGATTAGCATCACGCATGGTAGCATCATCCATTGCACGAAAAGCCCAAGCCTGGTTAGAATAATCTTTAACATAGTGTGATTGTGTCGTTGTAGAATATTTATAAGCGCCCAGAGCAGAAGCTTCTAAATTTTTGAGTATTTTCCATTTTAATTCTCCTTGAAATTTCATATCAACTACATTTAAGTCCATGTAGTTGTTTTCAAGTTCATGCAGAATGTTGAACGGAGCATAATTGCGGACGTAGGTTTCATTAGCGTCCAATGTGCGTGAGGTATTTAATGCATATGAGTATGGATTAATATCAAAATCGCGTGATACTTCTCCGGTTACATAATTAGGTGTTGAACCTAAAGTGCCGGGAGCTTTTTGTTTACGATACGAAGCATTTCCTATCAGGTTCAATGATAAATTGCTGTAGATATTATACAAGGCATTTACATTGGCTGTATAGCGTTGAACCGAGCTTTGTTTGGTCCATCCCGGATCGTTCATGACACTAAGTGATGTGTAATAAGAGGCTTTTTCTGTACCACTTGACATGCTGATTGCATGGTTTTGTGAAACAGAACTATTGAACAGATAATCAAACCAATCTGTATTTCGGTACTCGGCTTGTTGCAAATAGGTATTGATTGCCTTGGTTGTATTTGGCAGACCAAATCCACCATTTGGAGTATAGTCATTAATCAGATGATACATTTTGCCATAAACGCCACTGTCAGATGCGCGATAAACATTCGAAAAGTTTAAGTAACCGGCGTTTGCCATCTCCTTGAATACTCCCATCTGTTCTTGTGAATTCATTATATTGAAATTGGTATAGCTGGGCTTCATTCGCATCGTAAATTCGCCGGTATAACTAATTTTGTTGGAACCGGCCTTACCTTTCTTTGTTGTCACAACGATTACACCAGCCATTGCGCGTGCACCATAGATAGAAGTGGCTGATCCATCTTTCAAAATCTGGAAGCTTTCAATATCATCCGCATTCAATCCTGAAATGGCTGAGCTAATCAGCGTAACTGCGTCACCGGATGACAAATCATCAGCACTAACCTCGGTAACATCCTCCATAATAACCCCATCTACTACCCACAGCGGCTTAGAACTACCATAAATAGAAGTAGCTCCACGTACGCGGATTTTAGGAGCTGTACCAAATGTGCCGGAGACATTCTGAACGGATACACCAGCAGCACGACCTTCCAGCGCACGGCTTATTTCAGGCAGGCCGTCTAATTTTACGTCATCGGCAGATAATTTTGATGTAGCACCAGTAAAGAGACGTTTGTCCATACGCTGCATACCAGTAACCACAACTTCCTGAAGCATTTCGCTGTCGATTTTCATCGTAACTTTTAAGCGTGGCTTGATACTTACTTCTTCTGTTTTCATACCAATGTAAGAAATTTGCAATGTCTTCGCAGAACTTGGTGTGCGTTATATATTTGGCAAACAGTACTTTATGCGTGTGCTTAGAACTTCTATTTTAGTAAAAACAATTTGTAATACATTGATTTATAAGCATCTAAAAAACAATAAAATGCATTAGCACTTACCACAAATATACTGTATTGATCATTTAAACATTTTATTATCAGTGTATTATTTATCTATGGATAGCATTGATGAGCTATAAAACAAGTACTATGCGTTTAATTCAACTGAGAATGTAATTAATGATAATTTTTTCAACTGAAACTCCGCAAACTTGCCATATTAATAATGGATGCATGTTTCTGTTCGGAACATTTACTTCAGAAATGATTTGTATAGCTAAATATGACGTTAATATATCTATATGCGCAAATTTTTGATGATAATATAGATAAAAAAAGCGATAAATAGACTATTATTTCTATACTTATTTATCGACCTGTAGCTGTTCAATAAAGATTCTTCTTTATGCTCATTGTGTAATATCCCTAATGAGAAAAGTGAAAAAGAAAAATAGAACAAAGTTGTCGGAACCATACTATAACGATCAGATACATTTATATAACTCGCTATGCAAACAAGAGCTTAACTAACATTCCTCCCCCTTAGGCAGTGTATTGTATAGCTTCTCAAAGTCACATGATGGTCATTTGTTTATTTATTCTATTTGCAATAGAGAAAAATACAATTTATCACTATTAAAAATGGAAATAAAATCATATCTATTTCTATTCTTAATAGAAAACACTATATTTGTACTATAAAATACCATCGAGTTTATGAAACAACTTTTAAAGGATATCATAATTGACCAAAAGTCTTTTTTGCCAAGCAAGAAAAACTATAATTCGTAGTTTTTCTGAAAAAATATCTGAATAATGAAGAAATTATTATTATTTCAGGGGTTCGTCGTTGTGGTAAATCTGTGTTGCTACAACAAATACGTGACAGGCTTCCCCAAAAAGATTATTTTTTCAATTTTGATGATGACCGTTTGGGTAACTTTACCATAGAGAACTTTCAGCAATTGTATGAAGTGTTCATTGAACTATATGGAGAACAAAATTATTTCTATTTTGATGAAATACAGAATATTGCAGGATGGGAGCATTTTGCCAAGCGACTGTATAATTCAGGAAAAAAGGTTTTTTATAACAGGTTCCAATGCTCGTATGCTAAGTAAGGAGTTGGGAACCTACCTGACCGGATGCTATATTGCGATCGAACTCTATCCTTTTTCATTTTCTGAATTCTTAAATTTCCGTGAACAGCAACATTTGTTGGGAGATATATCCGGCACAATTGCGCGTGGAGAAATACAATCGGCTTTTAACGATTATTTAAAACAGGGTGGATTTCCTATTTATTTGAAGTCTGAAGATGGCATTGTTCTGAAAACACTGTATGATAACATTCTATATAAGGATGTTATGGTTCGCAACCAAATTGTAAATGAACGTGAAGTAAAAGAGTTGGTCTATTATACAGTCAGCAATATAGGGAAACCGTTAACTTATACTTCATTGGCAAAAGTGATTGGAGTGAAAAATCCCACGACAGTAAAGAATTATCTGGAGTATATTGAGAATACATATTTACTCTTCTCTTTATCGAAAATCGATTGTTCCGTCAAAGCCCAGCTCCGTAATCCCAAAAAAGTTTATGCAATAGATAATGCCTTAGTTTCTCGCTTGGGCTTCCATTTTTCTGGTGAAGAAGGGCGCTTGTTGGAAAATATGGTTTACATAGAATTACGTCGCCGAGGCGGAGAAATTTTTTATCATAATTCAGGAAATACCGAGTGTGATTTTGTGGTTCGTGATGGTTTTCGTGTTGTGCAGGCAATTCAGGTTTGTTACTTATTGGGCAGTTCCGACACCCGTGAGAGGGAAATCTGCGGCATTCGGGATGCTATGGATACATACCATCTTTTGGAAGGAACAATAGTCACAAATACCCATGAAGAAGAGGTGAAGTACGGAGATAAGATAATACATATTCTGCCGGCATGGAAATGGTTACATTTTTAATATAGGACGTATCTCTTTGTGTAAGAGAGGTTGAATTCTGGTTATAACAGTCGATAATATTTACACAAGGTTATGATATGCAAACTTAGTAAATACGGTAAAAGTTTCAATTACAATTGATGTTTTTATCGTATTTAGCTTTCTGATATCCTCTGATTTTGATCACTTTTCTATTGTTCATCCTCCGATTTTGTATGATTTACTCCCAAAGCATCCTCCGAATATGTTTTTATGTTGTCTTTGTATTTAGATTGAAAGCCTTCTCTAAAGTTAGCAAAGTATGTTATAATGAGATGAACTAAAGAATAACCAGTATGATACAAAAAAATATTAGCAAAATAGCAGAAATGGAAAGACAGTGAATACCAAACCGCTTATCCCCCGAGGGGCACGACAAGTGGGAAAAACAAAAAGGGCACCCATAAAAAAGCGCCCTCTTGCTAACTGTTTTTCTATTAGATATGCGAATATCTATTAGTGATTTATCCTTTAATTTATTCAGGTAATTCCAATGTTTCTGTAAAGCCACTGTATAAAATTCCATATCCTCCTTCTACAGCAACAGCTCCACGCATTGCAAATAGCAACTTATTACCTTGACGTTGCATGTCAGTAGGAGTAAAATACACCATCCCATAAGTAGCATGTTTATATCCGGTAGCTTGTAAGTCCCAATTCATCAGAGTTTGGCCGTCTTCACTCAATGTAAATACCATGGGATAACCTTCTGTTATACAATCCGGCAACTTGTATATATTACCTTCTTTAGCTTTCAATATAGGCTGTTCCCATGACTGACCGAAAAGCTCTGAAGTATATATTCCGGTTCCGTAATCCTCCCATGTTAACTTTCTCTGAGCGGTCACTGTTATCTTTCCGGACTTGGAGGGTGACAATGCATTCTTGTCATCTATGGTCAGTGTAATTTCATATTTGCCGGTAGCGCTCAAGTCATCTATAGATCCAAAAGCTAATTCCACGTACCCCACTGCTTCGCCTTTTGCAAAAGCTATATTGGAACTTTTTCAAGGTGAACACACCTTCTTTCTACCGTAGCTTCATCCATGCTAATGCCGACTGAAGCCTCTACAACTGTATTTCCACGATATACGGGAACCCGGATGACGCCATTGTTTTCAGCATCCACTTCCACATTCATTTGAGTAGATGCAAAAGCTGCCTCAACTCCGTTTACGCCATATTTCTTACCTTCCGCATCTGTATCGCAGGAGGTAAAAGCTGCTAAACAGAACAATATAGCAGCATATTTCTTTATTGTATATAGTTTCATATTTTCCTTCATTATGTAGGTTTATAAATTATTGAACTATAGGATTCTGATCCGCAGAGGTAATATTTTCATTACCGTCAATTTCAGATTGCGGCAGAGGAAGGATAAATAATGGAGAAGCGGCATTAGTGTTCTTTGTCGTTACCTTCTCTGTATGGTTAGAACCTTCATAATTACGATTATATCCCAAACCTAAACGTTGCATATCGAAGATACGCCCCACTTCACCCCAAAGTTCAACACGACGTTGGAATAAAATTTCATCCATTAATGTTGCCAAAGGAGCATTAGTGTCAGAGTTATAAGTATTGGCATCTGTACGGGCTGCCAAACGTTCTTCAAACTTACTGTCTCTTGCGTTTCCTAAAGCTTTTATTGTGGTACGGGCAGTACTATATTCTTTCTGATGACATTCGGCTTCAGCCTTGATTAATATCATCTCTTCTGCTCTCATAAGCAAGTAATCGCCTGTACGGGTCGTGTAATCTGCCATCTTAAATTTAATTTGACAGTAGCTCGTATAAGATGAAGCTGCCTTCTCTTCATCAGAAGGAATAGCTCCACGGAACCACGCTGTTTTACGCTCATCTGTGTCAGAAATCAGTTTATACAACCCAGTGCTTATACATTGGCGTGCTTTAGAAGCATACATACCCGGTGCGTCAGCATCCATATGCGAGAAGAAGCTTGCAAAAACCGCTGGACTGATCGGCTATAATTTCCATTCCCCACAAAACATCTGCTGTTTTTACACTATTGTTCCCGCCCAATTCGGCTATAGTAGCAACTTTCAATGAAGGTTTCTTCAAGGCTTCGGCAGCTGCCGAAGCAGCACCTGCATAGTCATGCTGAGTAAGACAAATACGGGCTTTAATTCCATTAGCCACATAGTAATCTATATGAGATACATGTGACTGCACTTTATTACCGATACTTCCTAACAGATCAATAGCTTTTTCTATATCAGAATTGATTTGAGTATAAACTCCCTGAACGGTTCCACGAGGACTTCCCTCCGAACCGGCAACCGTTGCTCCTGTATATAAAGGTACACCGGGCGCATCCTCATGTCCCTTATATGTTTGTTGGTACAATTGTATCAGATAGTAATACGCAAAAAGCACGCATTGCATAGGCCTGTCCTACAACGCTGTTCTTAAGTTCCGGATCACCTCCCATTGTGTTTTCTGAGGCAATGATATAATTTACGTTACTAACGATAGTATAATAGAAGTTCCAAATAGAATAAGGACGTCCTGCTTTATTTGAGTAATCGCCATGAACATTCAAACGATAATCTTCATAAAACCAGCCTTGTCCCTGCTCTTTTCATTAAATGATCTTCAGCCATCAGATCTCCAAGCAGCTGGATAGCTGTCTGTCCACAATTTTCCGAGCCCCAGTTTGAACTCCATCCTGCTACATATAACATACGGTATATACCATTTATAGCAGTTTCCGCGCTACTTGCATCTGCAAATATCGTAGAACCTGATACCTTGTCAGTCGGTTCCGTATTCAATTCATCGGCGCATGAGCTGAATGCAAGAAGGCCGATTAAAGAAAATATATATAATACTTTTTTCATCTTTTATATTATTTAATCAGGTTTAGAAAGTAATGTCAATTCCGAATGAAATTGTTCTGACAGGTACGTAACCAAAATCCGTTCCACCAGTGAAATTATATTGAGGGTCCATACCTTTCAGTCGATTGAACAGCACGACATTGTCTGCTGTTGCAGTCAGGCGTGCAGAGTCGAATCCGATAGATTTCATCCACTTTGAAGGCAAGGAATATCCTAAAGCAATATTTTTAATAGCAAAATAGGAAGCGTCAATCAAACTGTTATCAGTAATAATGTAACTCTTTCCGATTTCAATACGCGGGAGGTCTGTGATATCACCCGGATTTCTCCATGCACGTTCCAGCATTTTACTCTTTGCCTGTCCTACATAATTGCCATATAATAAGTTATTATAAATACCATCCAATACTTTGCCGCCAATAGAATATGTGCAAAGGATACTCAAATCAAATCCTTTATATTTGAATGTATTATTGATAGAACCATATAAATCAGGAATACGGCTGCCCTGAATTTCTTTGCATGCGGTAGCCTTGGCCATATCGTTAGTTATATACTTTTTGCCTTTCACTCCGTTTTCATCGGTATCCCATGCCCAATATAATTGTTCTCCGGTTGCGGGGTCAACGCCGGCGGCTGTTGCAGTATAGAATGAGTATAAAGTTTCACCTTCGCGAATGATATAAGATCCGGAGATGATTTCCGGTTTATCCGCCAGCTGTAAAACTTTGTTTTTGATAGTAGAACCAAGGAGTGTTAAGTTCCAAAGTAAAACGGAGTATCCTTAAAGATATCAACTCCTAATGTAAGGTCAATACCTGTGTTACGCATACTACCGACGTTTTTGTTGTAGCCATCAAAACCGAGTGAAGATGCCATTGGAAATGACATTAACATGTCTGTAGTCTTACGTTGATACCACTCGATAGTAGCAGAAACACGATCAAACAATTTTGCTTCAATACCAATATTCAGATTGGCATTTTTTTCCCATTTCAGTTCTTTATTTTCCAAGGAGGTTACGGCCGCACCACTCATCGACGAGTTTGCATACCCCAAATCATAAAATGACTGCCAAGCATAAAAATTCTGTTTGGTACCACTCAATATGGCATCATTACCTTGTACACCGTAGCTAGCCTTTAATGACAGATTATTAATCCAAGTAATATCACTCATGAAAGATTCGTGAGAGATACGCCAGTTGCCACCAACCGACCAGAATTTACCCCAACGGTTATCCTTATAGAAACGAGAAGAACCATCCGTACGAAAGCTGGCAGAAAGGTAATACTTATCGGCAAAGTCATAATTCAAGCGTGATAACACAGATTGAACTGCATAATTGTTCTGATAAGAAGATGCTCCTGTAATGGTTGTAGCTGCATCCAGTTCATAAAGCCCGCCAAATGGGAATCCTGTCTTGGTTGCTGACAAATAATCATATCTGTATTTATAAAATTCATGTCCAACCAAAGCTTCAAAATGATGATTACCGAACTTTCTGTCGTATGTCAACAATTGATTAAAAGTGTAGCTGAATGTGCGTGCAGTAGCTTTCTGTATAGTACCTTTTTACTGCTACAGAGTTACCGTTATACGGATTATAATAAGTTGCTCCGGCTGAATTGATTAAGTCAAAGCCATAATTAACGGAGAATTTCAATCCTTGCAGGAATGTGTTTTCAAATCCCCCATATTCCGCATATACACGTCCACTCAGGTTGTCACTTTGAGTAGAATACATATCATCATATAAAGTAGCAATTGTGTTCCACTCTGAATTGGCACCAGCGGGTCTGTTCTTACCATAGTCAAAAACGGCATTTCCCAAATTGTCATAAATGGTAGCACCATTGGCATCTTTCTCAAAGACCGGGAAAATAGGAGCCATTAATTGTGCACTGTACCAAACATTGGATGAACCGGACGAATTTTCAACAGCTGTATTGCTCTCATTGCGAGAGTAGTTGGCGCTCATTCCGGCTTTCAACCAGTTTGTAACTTCAGAGTCTATATTCAGACGTCCATTATATCGGTTAAATTTTGTTGTCTTCAGCAGACCTTCTTCATCAAGGTAACCTAAAAGAAAACATATATTTGGTCTTGTCGCTTCCACCACTGAATGAGGCAACATATTCTTGACGTAAAGGACTGCTTTTAAAGCTTCATCCATCCAGTCTTCACTATATCTTAATTTGGCATCACTACGTACTTTTCCTGTCACTGGATCGATCAGTTCTGTAATACTATAGTTAAAAGGGTTGTACTGTTCATTCTGGCCCAACATAGCAGTGGATCCGCTTCTCATAGCCTCTAATGCGGCAGCACCCGCTAATTCCGGAGAAACTCCACCGTTGATAATCTGATTATTCTTATATGACTGGAAGATTGTTTCCAAATAGCCGGCTTCGTCCATCGTTTCATAGCGTGGAATAGCGCGTGAAGAAACACCCCAATTTGCTTTCAAGTTTACTTTTACCTTACCGGAATTACCTTTTTTGGTAGTGATCATAATCACACCATTCGCACCACGAGAACCATAAAGAGCACCTGCTGAAGCGTCTTTAAGCACTGTCATCGTTTCAATGTCATTAGGATTGATTGCAGAAATGTTACCATCATAGGGAACACCGTCCACTACATACAACGGTGATTGAGATGAATTGATAGAGCCATAACCACGAACAACTACAGAAGAACCTGATCCTGGCTGTCCTGAACCTGAAGTAGTCTGTACACCGGCAACCATACCGTCCAATGCTTTTGTAACGTTTGCAACAGGTCTTTCTTTCAATTTCTCAGACTTGATGACCTCCGCAGAACCAGTAAAAGACTCTTTCTTTGTGGTACCATAGGCTATAACCATTACTTCATCCAATATTTCAGTATCCGACTTCATGATAACCTTTACGTTCGGCTTTATTGCAACATCCTGTGCTTGCATACCAATATACGTAATTTGAAGCGTTTTCGCAGAACTTATCCTGTCTTATAACGCTGATAAACAGGCACATAAATATAAACAAAGAACTTGTATATAAACGGTGTAGATTTATAATATACTGATTTACAATTATATAAAATATGATATATATTTATTCATATCTACCATCATTCTTCTACTTCAAACAATTAATGTACTTATTATCAGTGCATTGACATTTAATTAAGAATATAAATGAGCTACGGAGTAGAGACTATACAACTTAGTTAACAAGTCTATATAAACAAATATCAACTAATTAACTGTAATTTCATGAAACTGCCATATTAATAAAAAAACGCTTTGCATGATATAGGGCTTACTATGAGTTTATACTTGTTTTTACCTACACGCTTGCACTTGTGTTCCGTACTGCCATATCCATCGGCATTGAGAGGTAGTGCAGGTAAATAAAAAACAGGGTGTAGGCAAATTTGCCTATACCTTTCTAAAACACGCATATATTACTGATTACCTTTTAGTTAATCATTTTGTAAGCAAAAAAAGATTATTTCATAATCTCCGCATTTTCCTGCCTTTTTCTGCTAAAATGTTCCGGATTAGAGCAATTTTTCACTATATGGCATTCCATTATTTGCCTACTTACGTCTATTCTAAGCAGGGAGTGTAAGTATCAACCACCCATGTTCATTGAGACAACTACCTATGTTTATTTTGCTAATAAACAATGTTTTACTATTGCCTACAACCATGAAGTACGTGCTTCATGGTTATGAGTCAGCAAATCCACAATTGTGGTTGCATGAAATAAAGCAATATACATGTAAGGCACATTGTATAAAAACAAATAGGAAAAGGGGTATTATGTTAACATTAGATGCTGTTACCCAGTAATAGCATTTGGGTAGACATAAAGAATACAAAAAAAGAAAACAGAAGAAATAAGAGAAATAGAACAAAATAACCAAGATGTTTAGCAAACAGATTTACAAGGAAAGGTGTAAACCATTTATCCAATATTCCAGTAGCTACATGATAAGTGGTTACACCTTAAACTTTAATAGAATTTACTTTCCTTTTTTTGCGATGAACCGATGAATGATTTTTTTCCAAATCACTTATTATTGTCGCATCCATTACATTCGTGTATATTTGTGTGGTTTTCACGCTCTTATGTCCCAAAAGCTTCTGCACTGTTGTGATATTGACACCATTATAAATTAATAATGTGGCATTGGTATGTCGAGCAGTATGAAATGACACCTTTTTAGCCACTCCTGCTAACCGGGCAATTATTATTAATTCTTTATTCACATTTGAGTTATCTCTTAAATGGAAAAAGTCTTGTAGGTTTGCCTGATATTTATTCAAAATTAGAATTCCTTTTCCACTAAAAAGTAAATATAGTGGCAATCGAACTTCAGTACCTGTTTTAATAGATTTATATATCAGCCATGTCTCCTGATGCATCTCTACAATGTTATCGGGCTTCATATTTACAAAATCAGAATATCGCATACCAGCATAGCAACAGAACAAAAATGCATCTAATGTTTTCTGGTATTTCGTATAGCGTCCTTTCAATTGCAAGGTCTCTAACTTTTCCAATTCTTCCGGAGACAAATGTGTATGGCCGTTTTCTACAGTTTTAATTTTATATTTTCTGAAGGCATATTTTTGTATATCCATATATTCTTTATTAATGGCTACATTAATATGGCGTTTCAAGTGTTTCATGTGTTTGGCTATCGTATTGGTGTGATATCCTTTTGACTGCAGGAAGTATTCGAAAGAGGATACAAATTCAAAAGTTAGATCTGAAAATGTTACGTTTTTCTTAAAATCTTGTAAAAGAGCAAGCGTAGACAAATGATTGCGTTTAGTACTCTCTTTTAAGCCAGAAGTCATTACCTCTTGCTTAAAAAAAGGAATAAACGAAAATTTATCTTCCTGTTCTTGCTTTTCAGAAAGTACATCTTTTAGAACATCCAAATTAATAGTTTTACCCTGTTGCCAGAGTTCAAGTTCACGCTTTTCTATCATTGCGACAAATTCATAAATTAATCGATTTAAAGCGTCTGCATTAGGATGGTTTTTAACTAGTAGTTTCTTTGCATCCCACTGGTCGGGTCTTAAGTAGACTTTTGTCGAAAAATACTTCTTTTTCCTGTTCAGATAGGCCTCTACCTGCACCAGAGCCATACCTTTCTTGTTAAGGCTCTTTTTTCCTGTTGTACACCAAACTGTAAATAATCTTGTTCATCATTAGTTGTTTTAGTTAATACTATGAACAAATAAGACGGGATAATGTGCTATAGAAGAACTAAATAAGGCTTAATATCTGCAAAACTATGCCCCAAAAGAGTTTTTCTATTTTGTATTTCCTTTATAAAAAAGGTAAATCTACGTAAAATGGCTTTCAATTTTATTCCTCCAACACGCATTATTAACACTTTTTGTTTAAAAGAGAAGGGGCATATTAAGGAATAACAGTCAAGAAGGGGCTTCATAGTGATAGCATTTAAATAGTCATTTAGGTTTTTTAGTGCAAAAAAGCTGCTGTTAAGCATAAAAACAAGCATTCAGTTAACAAATTGATAGATTTACAAGGTTTTTTCAACAAAATAATTGTTCGTTTCAGTTTTATTAATATATTTGCATTTTGTTAGAGTAAAGAAACAATTAATGTAAAGTTAAACTTTAAGAGAGAATTTATGAAAAGAAAATTAATGCTGTTATTGGCCTGTCTTTTTTGTTGGAATAGGCCTAGTAACTGCCCAAACTCAGACCATCACGGGTGTTGTGATTTCTGAAGAAGATGGGCAGCCAGTTATTGGAGCCTCTGTATTGGTAAAAGGTACTCAACTTGGTACTATTACCGGTGTAGATGGTGATTTTACTTTATCGAACGTACCAAGTTCTGCGAAGACTTTGCAGGTTTCGTACATTGGTATGCAGACGCAAGAAGTGGCAATTAAACCTAATTTAAAGATCGTATTAAAGGCAGATGCAGCCTTATTAGACGAGGTTGTTATTGTAGGATATGGTTCTAGTAAGAAGCTGGGGTCAGTTGTTGGTTCTGTTACAGCTGTAAGTGGTGAAAAACTGGAGAAAAAACCTGTTGCAAACATCGGGGATGCTTTGCAAGGACAAGTTGCAGGTTTGCAAGTATTTACCCCTAGCGGAGAACCTAGTGGAACGGTACAAATGCGCTTGCGTGGTGTTAGTTCTATTAATAGTAGTTCTGAACCATTATTTATATTGGATGGCTCTCCTATTTCTTCCGGTGCATTTACTGCATTAAATCCCAATGATATTGAAAGTATGACCGTATTGAAAGATGCATCTTCAACTGCCATTTACGGTTCACGTGCAGCAAACGGTGTTGTAATCTTAACTTCTAAAAGAGGAAAAAGAGGAGAAAAGGCCAAAATTACGATAAGTGCCCAATATGGTGTATCGAAAATGACTGGAGATAACATTACCATGATGAATGCCGAACAATGGCTAAACTTGCAGGAAGTACTTGACCCATCATTGAAAACAAATCAGTCTTTTCAAAGCGAAAAGGATTTCTATATTAAAAACGGAATTTCTACAGATTGGGCTGATGTATTCTTTGGGGGTACAGCACCTATGCAGCAATATGACTTGAGTATTTCCGGTGGAACGGAAAGTTTAAATTACTTCTTATCCTTCGGACATTATGATGCCGATGGTATAATGGATGATTCTAATTTACGCCGTGAGACACTGCGCTCAAACATCGAAACAAATATTACTAAATGGTTAAAGGCAGGGGTAAATTTAAATCTATCATATCAAAAGTATGCTACAGCCGCTTTTGGTACTACTGCTAATCAAGTATATAATAAAGCATATGCAGCCCGCGTTTATCGCCCGGACCAGAGCTACTATGAAGTTTTACGTGATGACAATGGAAATTTCATTGGTTATGGTGACCGCTTGGACTACTTCGATAAATTAAATTACTATAATCCATATTATTTATCAGAGATACAACCTGCTTCACGCGATATGGCACGTATCAATGGCAATACATTTATCAATATCAATCCAATCAAAGGATTGAATATTCGTGCAGCTCAAGCTGTTGAAGCTTTTGATTATCGATACTCTTATAAAGCTTTACCTATTGGCCCGTTTGAAGGTGCAGGTAGTGCAACAGAGTCTTTCCAACGCTATTACTCATTTACCTATACTAATACTGCAGAGTATAAATTTACAGCATGGAATAATCATAATTTCAGTGCCCTAATAGGACAAGAATCTATTATTACCAAAAACCAATCATTTACATCTGAGGTAGAGGGGTTAACTGATCCGCGTTTAATGCTATTAAGTGCAGCAAGTAATGCAACAATGCCTTCTCACTCAAAAATATGATAAGATTTTTTTAATTCTTACTTTGCTACTTTCAGCTATAATTATGATGAAAAGTACTATTTAGACCTTACTTATCGTAGAGATGGTTCATCATTGTTTGGTTTGAATTCTCAATGGGGTAATTTCTGGTCTGCAGGTGCAATGTGGGATTTAAAGAAAGAAAATTTCCTGAGTGACATCTCTTGGTTGAATCAATTACAGTTAAAAGCTAGTTACGGTTCTGTAGGTAACTCTTCAGGTCTTGACCCTTATATGTCATTTGGTCTAATTGGAACAGGTCCATTATATGGTGGACAAAGTGGTACTGCAGTTGCCAATCCAGCCAACCCCGATTTGACTTGGGAAGTTGTTAAATCTACAAATGTCGGATTAAGTACTCGCCTGTTTGATCGTGTAAGTTTGGATATAGAATTCTATAACCGCATGACAGAAAATATGCTTATGGAAATCCCTTACTCTTTTACAACCGGTTTTGCATCGGGTTGGGGTAACGTAGCAAATATGCGTAACCGAGGAGTAGATATTACTGCAAATGTAGATGTATTAAGAGATGTGAACGGTTTTGACTGGACTATCTCAGCTAACGTGAACTATAACAAGAATGAAATTACTCAATTATTTAATGGACTGGACGAATATGTATTAGCAAATACCGGTCTGAAACTTGAGGTAGGCAAACCATACGGAGAATATTATTATACCAGATGGGCAGGTGTCGATCCACGAGATGGTTACAATACGTGGTATGATAAGAATGAGAATTTAACTAAAACTTATTCCGCAGATGATGCTGTCTTTTTAGGAAAGCAACGCTATGCTCCATGGTCAGGTGGTTTCGGTACTCGACTCGCTTGGAAAGGTATAACGGTCAGCGCTGATTTCTCATTTATGCTTGGACAGTACATGGTAAATAACGAACGCTGGTTTACAGAGAATCCACAAATGGCCAACAGCCGCAATCAAACCACTGAAATGTTGACTATGTGGCAAAAGCCCGGTGATATAACTAACATCTCAACTCCAGACTCCCCTATGCAGTTTGATTCTCATTTATTAGAGAATGCTTCATTTATGCGTCTGAAAAATTTAACAGTAAGTTATACTATGCCTCAACGTATAATGAAAAAGACTGGATTCATTGAAGATGCAAAAATATTCTTTGTAGGACGTAATTTATTAACTGTTACTAAATACAAAGGATTCGATCCGGAAATCAACAGTAATATGCAATTAGGAAACTATCCGAATACGAAGCAATTCTCATTCGGCCTTGAACTTACTTTCTAAACATTAACTACAAAAAGAGATAAAAACAATGAAGAAAATATATATCATATTAGCAACATTGCTTGTTACAGGTCTCTCTTCCTGCGATATGGAAAAATACCCATACAGCTCAGTTGAAGAGTCTCAATACCTGGCAACAATGAACGACTTTACAAATGCACGTATCGGAATATATTCCTACTATCGTTCCATAACGACAGGTGGGTACATATTAACCCCTGAATTACAATGCGATGATTTCCATGCCACAGCTGGTTTTTCCAATTCATATGGTAATCAGTATCGCTGGGACTTCCAATCTTCAGACGGCAACGTAGAAGGTGTATGGCAAAATCATTATGCACACATTGCACGTTGTAACTACTTTATTGATGGTTACAATAAAGTGCTGGATGGTACTGTCACCGATTTGAGTGATGCAAATAAAGAACTTATTGCAGCTTATGCTGGTGAAGCATATTTCACAAGAGCTTATAACTACTTTCAATTAGTGGGGTATTTTTGCAAAGCTTACAACCCTGCAACTGCAGAAAGTGATTTAGGCTTACCCCTACAATTGGTCTATTCTCCGACATCAGATGCAAGTGCTTATCCGGGACGTTCTTCTTTGAAAGCAACCTATGAACAAATCCTCAGTGATTTGACAGAGGCTAAGAAACTTGTAAATGCAAGTAAAACAGTTACTCAAGCACAAAACGTTTTAAACTATATTTCGCAAGATATAGTAACAGCATTTCAAGCACGCGTTGCATTGCAAATGAAAGATTATACAACAGCTATCAGTAACTCGACTTCGCTGATCAATACAGGGAAATACCCTTTATTGAACTCGGAAGATGGAGGAGAAGCTTTCCGTAATATGTGGGTAAAAGATACTGGTTCTGAAGTAATTTGGCAAATTTACATGAGTGCAGATGAATTGGGAAGCGCCACAGGAACCAGTTTCTGGGGACAGTATAAAAAAGATGATCCTTCTTCACAAGTAATGGACTACATTCCTTCACAAAAGCTTATCGACCTTTATGAACAAGATCGTGATATTCGTTTTGCTGCTTATTTTGCTCCTTTCACATTAAAAGTTTCTACCGGTGCAACAGGAGATATTTACGTATTCGACAAATATCCTGGTAATCCGGATATTTATAATGTAGTAAGCGTTGACAATCATTATACTAATAAATCGAAGCCTTTCCGGATTTCAGAACAGTATCTGATTGCAGCTGAAGCCTATGTAGGTAACAACGACATCGTTAACGGAGCAAAGTATCTGAACTTACTAAGAGCTAGTCGCCTTGTAGATTATGTAGATGTTACTTATAATAGCCCGAACACTTTATTAGCTGATATCCAAGACGAACGTCACAAAGAATTAGTTGGCGAAGGTTTTCGTCTGACAGATTTGAAACGGTGGGGATTAGGAGTAAATCGTGAAGATGCAACTCAGGACGCAGCTTTGGTTTTATTGCCTGGTGGTACCAATACAACAGCTTTAACTAAAACAGCTGATGACTTCCGAATGGTATGGCCCATTCCTAAATCGGAAACAGACGTTAATCCGCAGATCAAAGGCCAACAAAATCCCGGATATTAATTTGTTGAATTCTTAACTTTTGAAATATGAAATATTTGAATATATATTTATTGGCTTTATTGACAATCTTTATTGTCGGATGTTCGGATGATGATCCAGCAATGAACAGTGCAAGTACGACAGTCTCATTTACACAATCAGAAGTGACGTTCAATGAGAATGCCGGTATAGTAAAAGTTCCTCTAACAATTGAGGGCGAACGAAATGGAATGATTAAAGTAACATTTAAAGTTGAAGATGGCAGTGCCATTGTAAACGAACATTATATTGTTACCACTACAACCGTTTATATTCCTACTGATGCCAATGATACTTTTGGTTGCGAGATTCGTTTATTAGATGATGGTATGACTGAGAATGATGACCGTAATCTGAAAGTAACTATTGAAAATGTAGAAGGTGCACAGACAGGAGCAACCTCTACATGCAATGTTATACTAAAAGATGTGGATAAGAATCCATATTTCAAACTGATGGGCACTTGGACATTTAATGCTGTAAAAGCAACAGACGGTAGTGCAGTTAGCTTTACTGTAACAATCTCTGATGGCGGAGATGAAGCAAACCTAGAAAAGAGTTATGTCTTCAATGGATTTACAGATGGAAAGGGATATGATGCAACCATACCTTGGACTGTAGATTATAATAAAGCTTCTGAAACACTTTCTGTAGTACAAGGACCGACTTATGCAAAATACAATTTTGGATTTGTGGGTGAAGTACGGGTATGTCCAATGGATCTTACTGCAGCATTATCCAAATCCCTAGAAGGAACTTGGAATGAAACATTCGACAGGATTGACTTTGATCCTAACGGAATTATCGGTGTAGGTGTATTCGACTCCGGAGAGTATGCAGGCTATTGGGCTGTATATGCAGAATGCTACATGGTCAAAAAATAAATTGTTCTTTGAATAATTGACTTTATGTATAGAAAAAGGCTATGCTACTTTTATGGCATAGCCTTTTCATCATTAATAAGATTGAAAATATGAAAAAAGCTATTATCATCCTTATTCTGGCTTTCCTGGTCTGTTCAGGACGGCTTTTTGCAGCTCCGCGCACTCCGCAGCAAGCATTAGAAGTTGCCCGCACATTTGTACGTTCTCATGTCAATATGAAACACATTGATACAAAGGAGTTAAGACTGACAAATGGACAAAACATACAGACACGAACTATGATTTATCCTGCTTATTATATCATCAATACAGGGAATGATAGTGGATTCGTCATCATTTCAGGGGATGATTGTGCACGGGAAGTACTAGCATATTCAGATAAAAGGAAATCTGAATTATGAATATTTACCTGCCAACGTTAGGTATTGGTTGGATTTCTATACTGCTGAAATAAAACGAATGAATACAAACGGCAATTCTGTGAAGAACCCAACTGAAGTTCAAAATTCGGCAACAAGAGTAATTCCTCCAGTAGTCACACCTCTATTGGACAAAATAGAATGGGACCAAGGAAATCCTTATAATCTGGATTGTCCGGAAGAAAAAGGAGAACTCACTGTTACTGGCTGTGCTGCTACGGCACTTGCCATGGTAATGAAATATTATGAATATCCCAAACACGGAACAGGAAGTTACAGTTATACAACCGCAACTTTAAAAAAATCACTTTCCGTAAACTTTGAAGAGGCCAACTATAAATGGGATCTGATGCTGCCTCAATACACAAATGCGGCAACTGAAGAACAAAAGAAAGCTGTAGCCGAATTGATGCTCCACTGCGGCGTAGCTATGGATATGGATTATAACCTAAGTGCAGCTGGTGGTAGTGGAGCAGGCATATTCAAACAATATAATGCCCTGACGAAATTCTTCGGGTATAATCCTAATATATATTTTGAAGGACGTGATTATAATACTGAAGGACGCTGGAAAAATATGATTCAAAAAGAATTGATTGCCGGGCGCCCTGTTCTATACAGTGGACAAAGCACCGCAGGAGGTCATGCATTTGTATTGGATGGTTGTGATGAGAATGACATGTATCATTTTAACTGGGGATGGAGCGGATATGCAAATGGATATTATTCCTTAAGCTCCCTGAATCCAGGATCAGGCGGCACAGGAAGTGGAAGTGGCGCCTATAATGATATGCAATATATTATGCTCCTTGTACAACCGAAGACAACAGGAGAAGTTATTAGTGGCTTTACATTAGAGGGAAGCATGGATATTACACAAAAGCAATATGAAAGAAATGAAAGTATCAGTGCAAAGTTTACCAAAATATGGAACACTTCTACTCCTATGAGTGGGATTATCGGATTAGCTCTATATCAAGGAGATGAATTCATCACATTTCTTACAACACCCACTTCAATTTCCAACATTGACGTAGGAAGTGGTTGGAATAGTATTACATTCAGCGGCACAATTCCATCTACTGTACCTAACGGCAACTATCAACTTCATTTTGCCTCACAAAAAGATGGTGAAAAAGTACCAAGCATGTTACGTGGTCTTGAAGGTAAAAGCATCTGTTATAGTGTAGAGATTACTGCTAACAGTATTCTACTAAGCAGCATAGAAAACAATTCCGATTTGTATCAACTTGCTCCTGCAGAACTTATTGGTGAAGCTGTAGAGGGAAAAGATATATCTTTCAAAATACAAATCGAAAATAAAGGTTTAAAATATGAAGATGATTTTGCTATATATATACGTAAGAACGGAGCATTGCTCCCTTACACGCGCATCAGCGACTATACTGTAATACCAAGTAATACTTCCAGCACTATCACTATCACAGGAAACCCCGAATTACCAGCTGGAGAATACTATGCTATAGGAAGTTACCGTAAAGATGACACCTGGAAACAATTTACTAACAGTGAATTAAGACTGGTTTTCACAATTAAAGATGTAGAAACAGGTATTGGGCAAACCGAATCTTCTGAAGTGTTAAAGGTCATTCCTACAAATACAGGTTTGGAGATCACAAGTGAAAATTCCAACGAATTTATTGATATATTCTCCAGTCAGGGAGTTAAGATAACGAGCGTAAAAGGGACACAAATAACCGTTCCATTGTCACAAAGTGGACTATATATTATAAGACAAGATAAGAATAGTCTAAAAGTATTGTACAACCCAAAACATTAAATATCCGTACAAATAAAAAGGATGAATTCACTTGATCAATCAAGAATTCATCCTTTCTATTATATTATTATATAGTTAAACTTCCTTCTTTCAGAATATCCACCAATATCGGCTTTACCCCACTCACGAAACACTCCACAGCAATTACCATCAGAATAAGCCCCATCAAGCGCATCATCACATTATTTCCCGTTTCTCCTAAAACCTTTACCAGTCGCGTAGAGGCACGCAAGATGAAAAATGTAATCAAGTAGATAAAGGCGATCATACCAATCAGTACACCTTTCATTTGATAGTATGGGCATCCTGCATCAACACAATGGCGTTTGCTATGGCACCGGGACCGCAAAGCATCGGTATCCCTAAAGGGGTGACGGAGATGTCATCGGCATAAGTTTTAATCTCTTCATCTTTCAATTTCATTTGTGTATAACGTGCCTGCAACATATCAAAACCGATTTTAAAGATGATGACACCACCTGCTATACGAAAACCGTTTGTAGAGATCCCAAAGAACTTGAACAGGAACTGACCTGCAAAGGTAAAGACCATAATCGTGATGAAAGCTACTAATGTAGCACGAGACACTACAGACTGTCGCTCCTTATCCGTCATTCCATGGGTCATAGTCAGAAAGACGGGCATAGTCCCGAGAGGATTTGTCAACGTAAAGAAAGAAGTGAAACAAAGCAAAGCGAAAGGTAAAATAGTATCCATAGCTGCAAATTATGTGTTTACGCTGACAAAATTACAACTAATCCCTCAATGTCACAACAATTGGAGCAACTCTTTCAAATCTGTAATCTGATAAGTAGGCTTAAATGGAAACTCGGTACGTCCCGTTACATTATAGAACACCTGATGCATGCCTACACCCTGAGCACCCGTTATATCATTTTCCCAGCTGTCACCTACCATCAACGATTCACGCAGTTCAGACTGAGTAGCCGACATGGCAAAATGGAAAATCTCAGGCCATGGCTTTAGGACACCAATATCATCTGATAGAACTACTTTCTTGAAGTAATGGTCAATTCCGGCAGAACGCATTTTGTGGCATTGCAGTTCCTGAAATCCATTGGAAAGGATATAAAGATTATATTTAGGTGCCAAATATTCCAGCACTTCCTGCGCATGGGGCATCAATCTGCTTTTTGTAGGAATAACCGCAAAAAAGTCATCAGAAAAAGCTTTCGCTAAAGCCGTATCCCCCTCTCCTACTGCCTCCAGCGGATAGAGAAAACGTTGACGATTCAATTCTTCTTTTGTCACTTTTCCATCTGCATATTCTGCCCACAATTCGATATTACGCCTCTCATAGAGTTCATAGAAATGTTCAAAAGACCGAAAATAGCGATCATATTCATATTTGCGATACATTTCCTCAAATGTATCACGGGCATTAAAAGAAAAGGCCCAGAGAGTATCATCCAGGTCGAAAAAAATATTCTTGTACTGCATATAAAAAGAAAATGGCAGGGATAACCTTTCCCCGCCATTCTTATAATTTAATTAAGTTATTTTACTTGGATAACCAGGTATCTGGATACGTTCCAGAAATCTTTCGGATTCGTAATCTTCAGAACGAGCTGATCTTTATCATCTTTCTCCAAAGCATAAGAACCTGCCGGATGAGTAGTCAAGACATCTGCACTCTTGGAATACAACTTAATTTCTTTCGTTGTACGAATATCAACCTGAGTAAAGTAATCCTTATTGATGTCACCATCCTTAAGCACTTGCTTTTTCTGGAAGAGACCGGTATTTGTCAGAATATTCTGATCCTTCAGTTCTTTCTTTGTTCCGAAAACAAACCAAGCTGTGTTCAGTGCCTTATCTTGCTCAGCTACGGTTTTGGCTTTCGCTTCATTTTCGGCAGTAAGCACTTCTTTGTCAGTTGACAGGCCAGTCACAGCTGCATCCAGTTCCTGAATACGAATATTCTTAGAGGCAAGTTCAGCCTGCAATTCCTCGATACGCTGGGTTTTGGTTACCAATTCCTGGGTCAGAGATTCTACAGCTTTCTTCAACTGGGTAGAGTTATTCTTGCTACTTTTCAGCATAGCTTCCAGTTTAGCGATCTGCTCTTTGTTTTCTTGCATTTGTTTCTGGATAAATTCAATATCAGTGGCTATTTGCTGCTTAGCTGATAAAGAACCTTCTGAAACCGCACCACGCTGCAAGTCTACGCGGCTTTCGGCGGCATTGATTTGGCGGAAGCCTTCAGAGATATCATTGAAAGTACCCATCATTTCATCCAGTTCAGCATTACGCTGGGTAAGTTCCATCAAAAGAGAATCATTTTCAGCTTTCAGTTGGTCTTTACTTCCACCTGACAAGCCATCGCACGATGCCATAACGGCCGCACATACAATTAAAACTGCTAACTTTTTCATACGCTTTTGTTTTACGTTGGTTAATGAAGTTATTTAATCGTCTATTCCTGCTACTACTATTACTATTTCTCCACGCGGATCATTAGCTGTGAAATGCTCAATCAATTCAGTCAGACTGCCACGCACCGTTTCTTCGTGCATCTTCGAGATCTCCCGGGATACAGATGCCTGACGTTCCGCACCGAAATGCTCTGCAAACTGAGCCAACGCTTTCACCAGACGGTGGGGAGACTCATAAAACACCATGGTACGGCGTTCCTCTGCCAATATCTTCAGACGTGTCATGCGTCCTTTCTTCTGCGGAAGAAAACCTTCGAAACAGAATTTTTCATTCGGCAAACCCGAAGCAACCAAAGCCGGCACAAGAGCTGTAGCCCCCGGCAAACATTGTACTTCAATACCATTGCGAACACACTCACGCACTACCAGAAAGCCCGGATCAGAAATTCCCGGTGTACCTGCGTCCGATATTAACGCAACAGTTTCACCTGCCTTTATTCTATTAACAACACTTTCCACCATTTTATGTTCATTAAACTTATGATGGGATTGCATTGCGTTCTTTATTTCAAAATGCTTCAGTAAGATTCCGGAAGTGCGCGTATCTTCGGCAAGAATCAAATCCGCCTCTTTCAAAATACGAATAGCCCGGAATGTCATATCTTCCAAATTTCCTACCGGAGTAGGCACTACATAAAGTTTTCCCATATCCGTAACTGCTTTAACTAAAGTATTTCTTAAGAAGTTCTATAAAATCAACCACCGTTTCATTCTCTTCATCAGGATTAACGGTAGAAGAAAAGAGTTCCAATGCCTTTTCCAATGAAGGAGCAGCACCCAACTGGCGTATCACTTCATTCATACGGGCGGTATCACCACCAAAAATCTCGCGGGCAAAGCGAAATGAGTCATTCAGACTGATAGCATGCCGCAGATCAGTAGCCGGTTTTATCCGTTCTGCTAAAATAGGCGATGCAGAAGATATTATTGCGGACGGTTCAGACTCGGGTTTGGATTCGGACTCAGGCTTGGGAGATACGACCTCTACCGGCTTGGTGATTTCAACAACGAGCGGTTCTACAGGAGTCGGCTTTACCGGTTCAGGAGCAACGACCGGCTCGGAAATAACCACTGAAGCGACAGGAGCTTCAGGAATAACAACTACCTCTACGGGAGTTTCGTCCAGCTGTTTCTGCAAAGCATCCAGTCGCGCACGCATCTGCTGTATATTCCGTTTAGCTACCACCTTCAATGTAGGATTGGCGTCTGTTGCAAGAACTTTCATTAAATATTTCAGTTCCTGAATATCCAGTTCTATGTCGTCCAATAATGTCTGCATTTCCTTTCGCATCACAAATGTTAATGCCGCAAATGTAGAAATAAATAATGAAAAAATATCGGAAAGCCATTAAAAGTGTTATTTTTTGCGGCTAAAATAAACATTTTAAAACAATGGTATTATTCTCGGAAGACCATATACAGGAAACCAATCGTAGAGGAAGAATTGAAGTTATATGCGGCTCAATGTTCTCCGGTAAGACAGAAGAACTGATCCGCCGTCTGAAAGCGCGCTAAATTCGCCAAACAGCGTGTAGAAATATTCAAACCTGCCATTGACACACGCTATTCGGAAGAAGAGGTCGTATCTCACGACAGCCATTCCATTGCCTCTACACCGATTGATTCATCGGCAAGTATCCTGCTGTTCACTTCAGAAATCGATGTAGTAGGTATCGACGAAGCACAATTCTTTGATAATGGTCTGATTGATGTATGTAATGAACTTGCCAATAATGGCATACGTGTTATTGTAGCAGGTCTGGATATGGACTTCCGCGGTTTTCCCTTCGGCCCTATGCCCGGACTTTGTGCCATTGCCGATGAAGTATCCAAGGTCCACGCTATTTGTGTGAAGTGCGGACAATTAGCCTCCTTCTCACACCGCACTGTCAAGAACGACAAACAAGTCCTCTTGGGAGAAACAGCTGAATACGAACCCCTCTGTCGGGAATGTTATCTGCGGGCAATAAAGGGGAGACCGGACTGCCGCCGGTGAATAAACTATAAAAAAAGCAAAAAGCCTTATGGAGCGTAAGAAAATTACATTCGACAGCTTTATCCGTGCTGTCATTCTCGGTGCTATCATCATTGGGGTATTAATGCTCCTGAAGCGATTGAGCGGCGTATTGCTTCCGTTCTTCCTTGCCTGGCTTATTGCTTATCTGATATACCCATTAGTAAGCTTCTTCCAGCATAAGCTACGGCTAAAAAACAGAATAATATCTATCTTTTGCGCCTTGCTTACTCTCACTGTTATAGGAAGCGTTGCGTTCTATCTGCTTGTGCCGCCCATGATTCAGGAATTCCTGCGGGTAAAGGATTTATTGATAGAATACTTCAGCACCACTCATACAGCAAGCAATGTCCCCACTACCCTCTCCGAATTTATCCGGCAAAATATTGACCTGCACATCTTAGAGCAAATGTTCAGCCAGGAGAATATATTGGATGCCCTTAAAGTAACCGTTCCCAAGTTATGGTCGCTTATATCGGAGTCTATCAACCTCTTATTCGGGTTCTTCACCGTCTTCCTTATCCTATTATATATAGTATTTATTCTGCTTGATTACGAAAGCATTTCCGAAGGCTGGGCACACCTGATGCCAAAGAAATATCGGAAAACAGTAACCGGCATACTGAATGATGTAAAAGACGGCATGAACAGATATTTCCGCGGACAGGCATTAGTAGCTTTGTGCGTAGGCATTCTATTCAGCATTGGCTTTCTGATTATTGATTTCCCGCTAGCCATTGGTTTGGGATTATTCATCGGTGCACTGAATATGGTGCCCTACCTACAAATCATTGGTTTTGTCCCCACCATCATGCTTGCCATTCTGAAAGCTGCGGATACCGGTGATAATTTCTGGATCATCATAGCTTCGGCTGCCGCTGTATTCATAGTGGTACAAATCATACAAGATGGCTATCTCGTTCCTCGCATCATGGGAAAGATTACCGGTTTGAACCCAGCCATCATCCTGCTCTCTCTATCTATTTGGGGATCGTTAATGGGAATGTTGGGTATGATTATAGCTTTGCCGCTGACCACTCTAATGCTCTCCTATTATCAACGATACATCATTAATCAAGAAAATATTTATAAGACAGAAACCACTGAGGATCAACCAGTAGAAGGTATAGAAGAAAAAATAATGCAAACTTTTTTTTTCCTCATATTCCTTGCAAATTAAATAAAAGTACCTATCTTTGCACCCGCTTAACAGCAATAAAGGTTTGATTCGCTAGCTCAGCAGGTAGAGCACAACACTTTTAATGTTGGGGTCCTGGGTTCGAGCCCCAGGCGGATCACTGAAAAGCTGGACAAAACCAGACAACGAAAAGAAAACTCCCACAATACCAATATATTGTAGGAGTTTTTTTTCTTTGTATAGCGTCCATGACCCAAGATCTAAAAAAGGTCACAGAAAGACACGCTTTCGTGACCTAAAATCAACGCAAAAGAGTAACCATTATATCCAATAATAAAGCCTCACCAGATGAAAAACGATTACTTCAGCTTCAAAGAGTATCAGAAAATATAATATACTCCCATTCTAGCCCTCCAGCATGCTTATGTTTAGGATCATTTTTACAACACAAACAGATTGCCGAGCTTATACTATATTTTTTCAGCAGCTTCTCTAAATGTATTAAAAATCTCTCCTGTAGTGATACATCTTATTTTCCTGCTTCTTTGTTGTATCGTATTCTTCAATTTGCAACTTTTACAGCCACTTCTCCGCAATAAATTTCCCGGATATGCCTGCCAAGTCTTACCACATGCACTACATTGTACCACTATAGGTTTATGCCTACTTACATAGGTTCCTATAATTTTAATTGTAGGTAATAGCTTTGCGATTTCCTTAACAAAATCATCATGGGTCCTCCGTGCTTTATTGGCACATTTTGGACAGCCGGTTCTATTATGTTTCGCTACAAGATGATAGGGTTGGGTAGACCATATATAGCCGCATACTTTACATTTTATTCTTATAGAAGTATCAATATTGATATATTCTGCCAGAGGGATAATATTGGGCTGTAATAAATTTAATCTTTCAACAAAGTCATTTTTTTCTCACTCACTTGTACCAAGGTCCGAATTTAATCCGAATTCGGAGAGGATCTTTTTTGTTATTTCAATCAGTTTATCTGTATTACGGCGAGAAACAAGATCGCAATGTGTCACCAAGCAATTATCGAAAGGAACTGTTGCATCATCATAGTGGTCGTATATAGTTATGAGTTTGATACCTTTATCTTTGCACAATAGATGCTTTTCCCAGTCTTTCGCTACTATATTTTTATGCCAGTGCCACTAACCGGGTTCTACGGCTACTTCTAAATCAGGCACATATATGTCTAATTCAACCCCTATCACCGTTTTTTCTCTTGACATGACTTTAGATTCGCCCAGAATATGAGCAAATGAGTGATTGAAGCGGCATCAGTGTATGATTGTTTATATACGTTGCACCTTCGCTGGCTACAAGATTCGGATCGATTTTATGGAGACGTTCCAAAAATATCTCCATTGTCAAACGCTGAGACGCTCCTTTCTGGGATCGTCCACATTCCGGACATCCCCTGCCACTAAGAACATGTGCAGGAGTGATATCACACTCATGTCCACATTTCAAGAATCTGAATTTAGTTTTTTCGAGTGCCTTCGCATACCGACCAGTTATGATAACGTCATCTCTCTGGGATTTTAAGTCTTTCACAAACTCTGAATGAGATTTCAGTTTGACTCCGGCACACTTGGGACAGCCATGACCGTGCAATAGACTTCCTGCCCTTGGTGACCATTCACAACCACATTTGTCGCATCTTACAGCAATTTTAGAGTTGTAATCCTTGTATATTCCCAAGACAGTAACTTTTAAATTCTTTGCTTTCAATTCATGACAGAAGTCTATATGATTTTTTTTTCTTTGCCATATGACTAAAACCGGTCAAGTTATAAACTAAATGATATTCATCAAGCCGGTAATTATCTCAACCTGAATTTTACCATCTTTCTTGCAGCACATTTCTCAGTCAATTCTTCTATAGTCTGAGTTGCATATTGTTCTGATAGCCCTATTTCAGCTGCCAACGTAATGACGTCAGCAAGTGCAAGCTCTCCTTTTCCATTAATAGTCGTGGTATGGTAACCATTAAAACCGTTACTTAGCAAAAGGTCATAAGCCAGCGAAAGTTTCCATGATCCGTTAACCCATTGGAAAAATAAGTTTTTGGCATAATCATCCCTATTTGAAATCAATACATTGAAGTGATAATATATTATCATTTATTTCATCTTCCCCAATATCTTAGGAAACTGCCAAAAGAACAACAGCGTACAGCAAATTGCAGCCGTAGCATCAGATATAGCCTCAGCTGCATATACTCCGATCACTCCCATATAATGCGGCAGTATCAGTGCTAACGGAATCAACAGAATGGCCTTGCGGAGCAAAGCGATAAAGATGGATATCTTAGCCTGCCCCAATGCAACAAACATATTCTGACAGGCACGTTGCAAACCGAATATGGTCATACCACCCAGAAAGACAGGCATAGTCCAACGAACCGTTTCTATCAACCTTTCATCACTTGTAAAAGCAGATGCAACCGTTGAAGGGAACAGGATCATAAGCAGCATCAGAATCAGATTAAAAGAGAACATCGTGATCAGTGCAATACGGAAACAGTCCTTCACACGCTGCTTATCACCATGGCCATAATTGTAACTTACAATCGGAATAAAGTCTTGCGCAAACCCCGTCAGCGGCACACTGGCAAACTGCATCGAAGTCTGTAATATCGTCAACGCACTGACGTAAATATCTCCAAAAATCTTTCAAGCTACTATTCAGCACAAAGCCCACCAAACTCTCTGTACTGGCCATAATGAACGGAGATACTCCCAGCCCCAGCATCGCAATAACAATCCCCCGGTTTAACTTCATATAGCGCCTCTCCAAAGGCAGAGAAGCCTTCCGGGAGAACAGGAAAGACAGTACCCATGCGGCACTGCAAGCCTGAGAAATCACCGTAGCCAAAGCAGCACCTTTCACCCCCATATCAAACCAGAAGATAAATATAGGATCAAGAATGATATTTAATAAAGCTCCGATTAAGACAGAGCACATGGCAATGGCAGGACGCCCCTGCGCATTGATAAAGGAATTCAGCCCGGTGGAAATCTCCACAAAAACAGTTCCCAGCAAATAAATGGAAAGGTAATCGACCGCATAGCCCAATGTATGTTCCGAAGCGCCTGTAAAGAGCAGGATAGGCTCCATGAAGGTATAGGCAATGAAGGAAGTAATTAAAGTAAATAGAATCAGCAAGGTAAAACCATTCCCCAATATCTTTCCGGCACGCTGGCGGTCACCTTGCCCGAGGGCTATGGCAGCCAGTGGCGCACCACCTCCACCTACAATTGCTGAAAAAGAAGAAATCAATACCACGAGAGAAATTGTTACCCCTACGCCTGCCAATGCATCCGTCCCAATACCCGGTATATGTCCGATATAGATACGGTCGACAATGCTATAAAGCAAATTGACGAATTGTGCTGCTACTGCCGGAAGCGCCATTTTGAAAACCAGTGGTAACATACGCTCGGTTCCCAGACGTTCTTCATATTTATTGATCATCGTGATTCTTCTTTTCTAAAAACAAGTGCAAAGGTATGAGAATTTCCACTCGCCCCAAAGGTAATGCGTGCGGCTTTTCCAAGAAACGGAAATAAATCATTTCCGTGTTTATTATTCATAAATCAAATATTCCCAGTCGAACTGTTTTCATGCTCTCATGTTCTTGTATAATATAAAAGCATAACAATGAATATAGATTCTCTTTTTTTGATCTAAGCGGAAAAGTAGCCATAGTGACCGGTGGTGGAGATGGCATTGGAAAAGGAAGTTGCGAAACACTCGCGCACTTCGGAGCTTCCATAGTGGTAAGTGATCTGGTACTTGAAAAAGCCCAGGCTGTTGCAAATGAAATCGTTAAGAATGGAGGTAAAGCGATTGCTGTAGCCTGCAATGTGCTTAATGACGCAGACTTAGTAAACCTGGTTGATAAAGCTGTCGCAGAGTATGAAACGGTCAATATCCTGGTCAACAATGCCGGTGGAGGAGGTGGCGGACGGGAGAATCCCTTCCAGATAGACATTGCTTACTTCAAGAGGGTATTCAACCTCAATCTATTCAGTGCATGGCGTTTATGCCAGCTTGTTGTACCTCACATGGCTGAATCGGGTTATGGAAGCATCATCAATATCACATCGATGGGCAGTATTAATAAAAGTCCGAATATGAGTGCTTATGCCTCTTCCAAAGCAGCCCTGAACCACATGGCAGGTAATCTTGCATTCGACTTCGGTCCGATGGGAGTACGTATCAACAACGTAGGTCCCGGAGCTACCAGAACCCATGCCTTATCTACAGTGCTGACTCCCGAAATAGAAGCAAAGATGCTGGAACATACTCCCATAAAACGTCTGGGCGAGGTGAGTGACATTACCGGAGCAGTACTCTATTTTGCCGCACCCGTCTCGCAATGGGTTAGCGGACAAACGCTGTTTGTAAACGGAGGGGGTATTCAGACACTCGATTGATATTTACAGATAATTCAAATCATAATTGGACATATAAAACAATGCAGCTATTCTACTAAAAGAATACTGCACTGCCTAAATAGAAATTAGCGATCCGATTTAAGTTTCTTCACCTCCTCCACGAGTTTTGAAAAGGATCTATCCCTTTTACGCTTTTCATGTTCGGAAGTGGAGAAATGCCACACTTCCCGTCGAAGTTTCTGATAACTCTCATAAACCTTACGGTCCAATATACCACTACTTACCGCTTCTAAAACGGCACATCCGGGTTCGCTGATGTGCTTGCAATCCTTGAAACGACACGATACAGCATAATCGGAAATCTCCAACACCTCTGCAAGAGAATCGGTATCATCAATGGCCAAACCAAATTCCCGGACACCCGGAGTATCGATTAATACCCCTGAACCGTCCATCAATACCATCTCCCGACGAGTGGAAGTATGTCTTCCTTTTCCCGTGGACAGACTGATATCAGACGTTAACAACACCGATTTCCCGCAAAGCGCATTCACCAGAGAACTTTTCCCTACGCCAGAAGAGCCGACAAACACAACCGTTTCGCCTGCCGATATAGACTCCCGCAATTGGAAAATCGTCTGAGGTTGATGAATACTTGTAAAAAACACCGGTATCTGACGGGCAATGTGCCTGATCTGTTCTTCGACTTTCTGCCTATCAAACCCTAAATCAGCCTTGTTAAACACCAATACAGGACTGATATTCTCTTCCTGCACCTGAACCATGAAACGCTCGGCTCTGCGAACATTGAAATTATCATCAAGACTTTGCACGATAAATGCCTTGTCGACATACGAGGCAATGGCCTGTTTATCGGCAACCGTTCCGTTTTTCTTGCGATATAGCGTCCGTTCGCGAGGCAGTATATCCACTATAATCCCTTTATGTTCGTCGAATGGTTGAAAAAGTACCCAATCACCGGTACAAGGGAGTTCAAAGTCTGATTTTCCATACATCATATTCCCCGTCAGTTCACACTGAAACAGACCGTTTTCTGAAATGACCTCATAGCATGTACGGTGTACGAATGAATCATAGCTCTATCTTTTTTGCGATGAAAAATGTATAACCGTAGAATGCTTTATACTTGCTGTACAGTTCTTCTTCATCAAACTGAAGCGAACTGAATTCTTCGGCGATCTTATTTCCCGCATATTTATGAAGGAAGATTTTCTGAGCTTCAATCTTTGCAGCAAAAGTAATGCTCTGTCCAGCAATTTTCCGGCAAAATAAATGTAGCGACGGGAAGATAGCCGGCTTTGTGTATCTTGGCCACCTGATTAGGAATCGTATCTATTTCCGGATACGCATCTACCCAGAAGTCATTGATTTCCGCGGGGCGTTCGTCTGTAAACCACGAACTTTCAGAAACGGCAATATATCCTCCCGGTTTCAAATAGTTGCGCCACTCTTTCAAGCCTCGTTCAAAGCCGATATTATAAATGGCTCCTTCCGACCAGATCAGATCTAATTCCTCCTTCTGAAAAGGAAGGTTATCCATAGAACCGACAATGCCTTTCACTCTGTCCTGCAAACCTGATTGCTTTGCATTGTGATTGAAGATATCAATAAAGTCGGGAAAAAGGTCAAGTCCGGTAATCTGTCCGGTAATATGCCCGGCCAATACCATTGTCTGTCCTCCTGTTCCGCAACCGATGTCGGCGATAAGGGACTTGTCGGTAAGGCTATCTATAAAGCTCAGCGCTTTCAGTGTTACGTCAGGACTTCCGGGCCCTTGGCGTTCCATATTGGAGAAGAAGTCACAGATTAATTGAAGTTCGAAATCGTGAATTGTTTTATTTTCGTTACTCATTTTCTTAATGTATTTTGCATACACGGAAAGCATAACAACGCTGTCATCATTGTACACTGATTAAACTTGAATTATAATAATAGAAAACTACTCTCGAAAGGAGTTATCCGAGAGTAAACGAAAGGACAATCTGTATCAAAAACACAGATTGTTTATTAAACCAAATCCGATTTGAATGTCTTTGTCATGGTGCAAAGATAAATAATATTTTGATTTACAACAAATTTCGTGTATTCTTTTCACCCCTTCTTCACATAAACCCTGTGTGCTCCACGTCCGGCAGTATCAATGCCGGAATCCGGGAGGGCCGCCCATTCTTTCAGTTCATTCGTAGCAGTGGTGCGCAACAACCCGGTCAATTGCTGATATTCGCTGACAGTAAGAAAAGAATGTGACTCCAGATACTTTACCGCCAGTGCCAAACGCTGCTCCGGAGCATACTTTTGCGAAGAACGACGGGTTTTCCAAGGCGCCCGCTCCAACAGGCAGCGACCGTTGATGCGATACACCAGACTCATATCTACACGGAAATTGACTTTGCCCACCACGATGCTCTGTGCATTGCGATGCTTCGCTTTTTCTCCCGCTTCTTCCCGCTCCTTGCCTGTGCGCAGCATCAAAGCCGGAGTGAAAGTTCCGATGTCATCCAGTTTAACGGAGCGTCCCTCTGCCATCTGATGCGACATTTCGATGGCAAGTTGCTTCACAATTCCTATTATATCACCCACATTGAAGCCGCTGCTTTCCGACAGGTTGCGTGCCAGTTGTTCTGTTGAAACCTGGTCTATCATTGCAAAGCGTGGATAGAGAACGCGCTCGCCCGTCTTGTGAATGTCGGGCATTTCTTCCATTACATAGTATGCCATATCTTTTGTTTATCAGACATTAATAAAAGTTGTTCGCCATTAAAAGAAAAGCTGCTTTACATTGGGAGAAAAGTTGCTTTACTTATACTGCAAACTTTAGTCAGAAGTTACGGTTTTATAATCAGAACTTTCGGTTATACAATCAGAAGGTATGGTTTTACAATCAGAAGTTTCGGTTATAGTTTTCTCTACGGCAAAGGTAACTTTTACTTTAATGTAAAGCAAGTTTTTGACAGGGATAAAGGAAGTTTTTAGCGAACCTGCCATGCAAGCGGCATTTGACGGATATATAATGAATTCGGCCGATGAAGTTGAAGGAATGATTGAAAAGATAGCAATTTCGGACAACTTTTTATAAAAAAATCATAGGGCATGAATATGCTTATACATTTCTCCCCTATAGCTTTTCACAGTATAGGGGGCCCTATTGTTTTAAGTTCGTCGTAGTCAAGACTCATTTCGTCATAAGCAACATAAAGTTTGTCTAATAACTCTTTATTGAAGGATATTTTGATTTACCTTTACCTCCGTAACCAGGTACTTTCAGACAAATATAAGTAGACTAAATTAAACTAAGTGATAGTATTTTTATTTTCCGAACCTCCATCACCAAGGAGTAAGACATAACAAGAATTGGGATACTGTTTACACAATATCCTCAGATTCATAAACGGAATGTAGACTTTGAAGATTGGGAAAAGGTATTAAGGATAGAATGCCAGGGAATCACTCCGGCTGATGTTTCGGATATGCTACAGACCATCAATATTCACGCAACAGAGTTAGAGTGAAATTGATAAGAATGGTATCATAGGTGTCGGATATAATCACAAAATATTCCCTAATCATTCATTATGGAAAAAGGAGAGTTCTACCAGATTACAACAATTATATGTAAGATGCCAGTTCGGGGTTCAATACATAGTTCTGATAGATCACGGCACTTCATTTCCGCTCCATTAAAATCTATGTTCGTTCTTTGAAACATTTGAAATATAACCAGTTAAAATTCAGACATACAGCTAGGCAAGGAAAGAAAAAGCAAAAATTAAGAGATCTGTAATAATAATATATAAAGAAAAGATTTACCTTTGCTCCCCTAAAAAAGAAAGCCAAAACTAAGAAATAATTTAGTGTTTATGAATACAAAAGTCAAAGGATATATATTGGGAGCCGTTGCTGCCGCCACTTATGGTATGAATCCCCTTTTACCCTTCCGCTATATAGGGAAGGTATGAATCCGATTCCGTTCTTTTCTTCAGATATCTGTTCGCCATTCCCATCTTGGGGATTATGCTCAAAGCGAGAGGCAGAAGTTTTAGTCTGAAACGGAAAGAAATATTGCCATTAGTCATACTGGGATGGTTGGTCGCCATATCTTCTCTTACCCTATTTCAAAGCTATAACTATATGGAAGCCGGTATTGCCTCAACGATACTGTTTGTCTATCCGATTTTGGTAGCACTGATTATGGCTGTCGCCTTCAAAGAGAAAGTCACATTACAAACAGTCCTATGTATCTTTCTGGCTTTAAGCGGTATAGGGTTACTTTATAAAGGAGGTGACGGTACAACCCTCAGTCTGGTTGGCGTTGGGTTAGTCATGGCATCAGCCCTCTCCTACGCTATCTATATTGTGGGGGTAAACCGGCCGATATTAAAAGACGTGGCAACACTTAAAGTTACTTTTTATGTATTGCTTTTTCGGCCTGTCGCTTTTTTTAGTTCGTGTAGACTTCGGGCAAAGCCTGCACGTTGTCGATAAATGGTATTTATGGGGAATCTGATTGCATTGGCTATCTTCCCTACAGCTATATCCTTTCTCTGTACGACGCAAGCCGTGCAATACATAGGTTCTACTCCTACGGCTATCCTTGGAGCTTTGGAACCTGTCACGGCTGTATTCTTCGGAGTAACGATCTTCGGGGAAAGCCTGACACCGAGATTGTGTTGCGGAATTGTATTGATCATCATGGCTGTGACGTTTATTATAGCCGGAAGCAATATTACGACGCATTTGGTACGGTTCAGGAAGTTGTTTCCACGATTACCGCTGAAGCACCCAAAAAATAGACAAAACAAGCTATCTGTTAGAATATCCCTCCAAATCTACATTTTGACCATAGATTTAGGGGATTTACGAAAAAAGAACTATATTTGTTCCGAATTCTTAAAGCAGATATTTTGGGTACAATTCTTAAATTTGTTATTGCTTAATATTAGCCTCACAAACCACAGGCTAATTTCTTTTCGTTTGAGTAATCCTACTCGGACAGGTTTTTCATTTTATCATTTTTAGTATTAACTACATTGTCTCTGCAAGGCAATTGTAATTTGCAATTCAGACTTTTAGCAGGTTTCGCAGCAACCGCCTGAAAGTTATGGATGCGCTGAATGCGAATGGAGAATTTCGTAAAGAACATTAAGCAAGATATAGAAGTAGAAATCAAAAGAATTGAGCAACAAGATATTGATATCCTTGATAAGATAAAGCAAATAGTCGGCTTCATACAGACTTCACTCGCCCGACTAAAAGCAACCGTTGCGGATTATCAGTTTATCAATTCCGAGGAGGAAATTCTTTTCTTTAAAGTCCGGAAACCACAAATATCCGGTCTACTGATATTTTATATCCGTCTGTATCAGATTGAAAAGAACCGGATTGGGAAATCACCGTCAGCTCAATATAAATATTTGAAGGAAGAATACGAAAGTCTGAAGAACGTCTCTTCAGACAAGAATTTCTATAACTATTATCAATCCGGTAAAACCGACTCAGATCATCTGTATTTCATGAGAAAGCATTATGATATCCTTGCGGATGTTCACTGTCACTCGTTGGACAGAGATACTTCTTTTTCCACTTTGCATGATTCCAGCGTAGCAGAGATCTTAGCAAATAAGCAACTCACCCATTATCTCTCCACAGAGATTGATGCATTATCGGAAAAACTGCATCTTAAGTTCACCTCCATCATAGAAAGTAAACTATTACAATGGACTGAAAGTAAAGTTTCATTAGTAGAATTCATTTATGCACTATATGCCGGAAAGTGCTTTAATAATGGTAACACGAACCTGAAAGACATTGCTTTCTGCTGTGAAGCTCTTTTTGATATTGAGATTGGTGATTTCTACCGGATATTTCTTGAAATCAGGAACAGGAAGAAGAGTAGGACACAATTTCTGGATAAACTGAAAGAGAAAATAACCCAAATGATGGACAAACTTGACAAGTAAACAAAAGAATATTTCACTGCGTCTTGTGACATCTTGTGAATTATGCAAATAGCTAATATCCAACTTTGCCAAAAAATAGCTTAACCCGCAAAGAAAGATAATAGCTTATTTATGGAGACAACAATTACATGGGAAGTAAAGGCGAAGAATCCCCCTTTATTAATTAAGAAGTGCAGTCACTGCGATAGTAACCGATTTTATTGTAGCGACAAGTTCAGGATGAATGCTCAAAAGAAAAATATAGATGTATGGTTGATTTACAGATGCGTGAAGTGCGACAACACCTGTAACCTCACTTTGTTATCACGTAGTAAACCGGATTTGATTGACAAGACATTATTCCATAGCTTTTCAATGAATGATAAAGATACGGCCTGGAAGTATGCTTTTTCTACAGAAATGGAGAAAAAGAATAGCCTGAGACTGGATTATGGTAGCGTAGAATATGTAGTCGTTCCTGATACCTCATTTGAAGATTTGCTGAATCTATCCAATGAGGTTATCAAAATCCACATCAAGTGCGAGTTTGAGTTTGATCTCAAATTATCATCATTAATCAGAAGATGCTTCTCACTCTCTGCCAATCAGGTGAAACGTATGTTCGAAGATGGTATAATTATCATTTCAGGCAACAAACCACCCCAAAAACATAAGGTGAAAGATGGAGATATGATTCTGATACAAAAAAGAAGAATTAGATAAGTCTGTCAACCGTTCCCTCCATGATATAGGGTAAGGATCGACGTATTTTCTCAACAGGCCAGTTCCACCATTGTATCTGTTGCAGCTTAGCGATTGTCTCTTCCTCAAATCGCATCCGTATTTTCCTGGCAGGTGTTCCTCCTACTATGGTGTAGGGAGGAACATCTTTAGTTACCACTGCCCGGGCTGCGATGACGGCTCCATCTCCTATATGCACTCCTGCCATAATAACAGCTTCATATCCAATCCAGACATCATTACCTATTACGATATCCCCTTTATTATCCCATGCTGAGGCTACATTTTTCTTATTCAATCCCCATTCTTCAAAGAATAAGGGGAATGTGTAGTTGGACAAGGATCTCAATGCATGGTTGGCACTGTTAAAAAGAAACTTTGCCCCACAGGCAATGGAACAGAATTTTCCGATAATCAAGCGGTCTTGATTGATAGGATAATGATAGAGAACATTATTCTTCTCAAATTGGGTCGGGTCATTTACAAAATCATTGTATATGGTATAATCACCAACTATAATATTCGGATTATTGATAATGGTATTCAGATAAATAGTCTGATAATCATTGGTACGTGGAAATGTTTTCGTATTCATTGTAATTACTTCTTTTTGTATGTTTAGTATTTTAATATCTTGTGACGGAAACGGTCACAATTAAGTTGGGCAACAAACTTAACTATTGCCCTATCATACTAAACGAAGCTATTTACAAAGTTGCCATTTCATTGTGATTAAAGACTATGGTTCATATCGCATAGCAAAGGTAGCAATTATTTCACTTCAAACTTCCCTTGCAACCTAATATCTTGTGAAGAGCTTCCCACCATTACAGCAAACGTACCCGGCTCTACTACGAAGTGATTATCCTTATTCCACAATCCCAACTCTTGCGGGGTAAGTACGAAATCAATCACTTTTTCTTCACCCGGTTCCAGATGGATACGTTCGAAGCCACGCAATACTTTTACATATGTAGTCACAGAACTCATCTCGTCATGCAGATAAAGCTGAACGACTTCATCTCCGGCTACTTTTCCTGTATTCTTCACTTTACAACTCAGCTTCACACTACCTTGTACACCAATGACCGGATTCTCTATCTTTAAATCACTATAAGCAAAAAGTAGTATAACTCAAACCATATCCGAAGGGATAAAGCGTGCCGGTAACACGTACAAAACCTTTTGAATCAGAACCTGGTTTAAAAGGAAAAGCAAAAGGTATCTGCCCCTACCGAACGGGGAAAGGTTACCGCCAATTTACCCCCCGGATTGTAATCACCGAAAAGTACTTGTGCCACAGCATCTCCCATAAATTCTCCCGGGAACCAAGCATGTACAATACCCGGAATATAACGCTCAGCCCAGTTGATGGTGGCGACACGTCCGTCTACCAATAACAAGATCACAGGTTTGCCCGTTGCGTATACAGCTTGTAACAGTTTTTCCTGTCGTCCGCACAAATCCAGATTGGTACGGGAATATTCCTCACGCACCGTCTTCTCATTTCCTCCCAGTACCATGATGGCTACGTCCGATTCCTCTGCCAAGGTTACAGCCTCATCCATCATAGCCTGTTCTTCCTGATCCAATGGTACTTCGTAAAGCTCACTCTCCGGAAAATATTTATCAATAATGTCTGTTCCTTTTGCATAGCGAACCTCTGCATCAGGCAAATACTCTTTTATTCCCTGATATACCGTCTTTATCGGAGCATTAGCCGGACCATAACGACAAATCAAGTTCTGCACTTCATTCGCATTAGGACCAATCACTGCTATTTTCTTCAAATCTTTAGAGAGTGGCAGGATATTATTCTCATTCTTCAATAAAACGATAGATTCTAAAGCCGCTCTCATGGATACTGCCTGATGTTCCTTGCTATGCACCACCTTTTCAGGATGTTTGGCATCTCCCTTATAAGGATTATCAAACAACCCCATCCCAAACTTTACCCGCAATACATCTGCTACACGGCTATCAATAGTCTGCATGGAAACCTTTCCTTCACTAATAGCCTGCCGAAGCGGACGAATGAAGTTCTCGGGCAAAGTAAAGTTAGTACGCACATTCAGTCCCGCATTTACTACCTGGGCAGCTCCATCTACAGCATCTACAGCCACCTGATGCTTGGAATAAAGAAATTCTACCGCTTCACTGTCAGACACTACATAACCTTTGAAGCCCCATTCGTGACGAAGTATTTCAGTAAGGAAATGATAGCTTCCGGTAATCGGTTCACCATCATAGTCATTATACGAACTCATAACTCCCAATGCTCCGGCTTCGCAGAAAGCCTTGCGGAAAGGTTCGATATAAAGAGTCCGCATCTCGCGCGGCGCTACGTGTGGATCGGTACGGGTACCAGCATCACGCCCACCGACAGGGATACTATATACTGCAAAGTGTTTGGGAGTGGCAACCAACCCTTCTTGCTGAAGTCCTTTAATCATTCGCTTTCCAAGCTCTCCCACCAGAAAAGGATCTTCTCCATAACATTCTACTACACGTCCCCAACGCGGATCTTGTGCAATATCCAGAATAGGAGAATAAATATTAGTATAACCTAATGCCTTTGCCTCTTCAGCGGTGACCTGTGCTATTTCACTGATCAGTTCCTTATTCCAGGTAGCCCCCTGTCCGCACTGGGCAGGGAACATGGTGGCCCGGTCATGGCAAAGCCCGCGAATTCCTTCATTGGTAAAATCGACAGGTATTCCCAGACGGGTCTGTTCCACAAACCATCGCTGAATGGTCTGCCGATTTTCTACACTATTCACATAAGGATATGATAAAGAAGAACCGAAACGTCCCAAACCATTGGCCTGTTCATCTATATTGGCTATACCGTCCTTCCAGATTTCATCTTTCCACTTCTCAGTAGGAAGAGAATCTTTCAGTACACGGCCGGACCCGTACAAGGTAGCCATCTGACAAGTTTTCTCCTCCAAGGTCATCTGCGACAGCAGGTCTTGTACTCTTGCCTCTATCGGTGCCGAAGGATCTTCGTAGATATCCTTCACACCGTTCTTGTTAAAATCAATCCAGCCTTTCTTATATATACCGGGATTATTACCCGCATACACACCCGCACAAAGCGATACAGCAATACATAAAGCGATTCTTCTTTTCATAGCATCTTTTTAGTTTTCCATTTCAAATATTAGTTCTCCACCCTTCATCAAGTCGAAATGAGAGAATCTCGGTTCCGCCAAATCTTCACCATTCAACTTCATGGAGCGAATATACTTATTTTCCACACTATTATTCTTCGCTTGATTACAAAATCTTTCCCATTACTCAAATGAATAGTCACTTTATCGAATATCGGACGACCAATTTCATAAATCGGACGGCCCGGACAGAACGAATAGAATCCCATAGCACTCAATGCATACCAAGCAGACATTTGTCCAACATCCTCGTTTCCGGAAAGCCCGTTAGGATCATTATGGTAGAGTGTACGAAGAATATGGTCTACTAAAGCCTGTGTCTTGCGAGGTGCACCGGCATAATTATAAAGGTATGGAATATGATGACTTGGCTCATTGCCATGTGCATACTGGCCAATCATTCCGGTAACATCGGCAGCGGCATTCGGATCACCCGTCAGTTCGGAACTTGTAGTAAACAACGTATCCAGATGTGCTTCGAAATATTTCTGTCCTCCAACCAGTTCCATCAGTCCTTCTACGTCCTGCGGCACAAACCATGCCCATTGCCATGCATTTCCCTCTACGTAATTACTGGGACGCTGCACGGATACCGGATCAAAAGGAGTAATCCAACTGCCATCACTCAGACGTCCCCGCATCAGTTTAGTTTCCGGATCGAAATAGTTCCGATAGTTCCTGGAAAGCTCCATATATTTATCATAAAGGTCTTTACGGTTATGCTCCTTCATCATCTGGGCTATCAACCAGTCATTATAAGCAAATTCCAGTCCTTGTGAAACAGAACCACCTACCTTATCGCAAGGAATATATCCCAGTTCATTCTTATATTTAATGGATACAGGCATCAGTTTCCCATTCAGAATCTGGCGTTCCATCATCGGCGTAACACCCGTAGTATCATATACCGATGAACGTATGCACGCTTCCAGTGCCTTCTTTACATCAAAATCGCATTGTTTCTTCATCATAGCATCAGCAATGACAGAAACGGCATGGTAACCGATCATAGTACCGGTTTCATTAGAAGCCAGTTCCCATTTAGGCAAGATGCCACCTTCATCATACTTACGAAGCAGGGAACGAATGAAAGCCTGATTCTGCTCCGGTGTAACAATGGTATAGAGAGGATGAGCTGCACGGAAAGTATCCCAAAAGAGAGAACACCGTATAATTTGTATAAGAAGCATCCTGCTTAATCTCATGTCCCATTGTACGGTAACGTCCGTCTACATCGGATGCCAGGCTCGGCTGTATGAATGCATGATACAGTGAAGTGTAAAATACAGTACGGCTATCATTATCTGAAGTTTCGATATCAATCTTTCCAAGGGCTTCATTCCAGACAGTATTTGCCTGTTTCATGACACCTTCAAAGTCCCAATTGGGGATTTCAGCCTCTACATTCAATCTAGCACCCTCTTCGTCCACACTTGAGATACCTACCTTTGCCAATACGCGTCCGTCAGCAGGGAGATTTCTAAAACTCATCACTGCCTTAGCGGTATTGACTGTTACCGATGTACTATCCGATTGATACTCAGTTCCCGAATACAATTTATAATCAAACGGACTGGAAAACACTGCATAGAAATATACATAGTGATGCTTAGCCCAGCCAACAGTATATTTCATTCCTGCTATGGTAGAATCATTTACCACACGAATCTGAGTAACAGGATGCTGATGACCATGAATGGTAGGTTCCATATCCACAATCAGACGAGCATCACTTGCCTTAGGGTAAGTATACCGATGCAGGCCTGCACGCAAAGTAGCGGTCAGTTCCACATTGATAGAATCATCCTGCAACAGTACTTGATAATATCCCGGCCGGGCACTCTCTTGTTCATGCGAGAAACGAGAACGATAGCCTTCATCCGGGTTTTCTGCTGTCCCGGCAATCAAAGGTTTCTCACCGACTACAGGCATAAAGAGTATATCGCCATAATCTCCAATACCCGTTCCACTAAGATGGGTATGGGTAAAGCCCATGATAGAAGTATCGTCGTAATAATAGCCGGAACAAGCATCCCAGCCTAAGAGACGGGTATCCGGACTCAACTGTACCATTCCATGGGGTAAAGTTGCACCAGGGAAAGTGTGACCATGTCCACCAGTCCCTATAAATACATTCACGCTATCGGTATACTCCTTTGGGAGATCCTGTTCTGCACAGGAAAACAATCCGATTCCTGAGGCCAACAACAGCATGCAGAGTTTATTCTTCATAAAATTATATGTTTTTGTTATAAAAGCAAATATTTATATGTTAACAATCAGTCGTTACTTGATACGTGTAAGATTCCAATTAGCTTCAACCTTCATAGCCTTCCCTTTCATGCGGATAATCAGTGGATAACAAGGCTTTACTGCTACATCTCCCGCACCCGGTCCATCTTTAACGGTTGGATTGGCCGGTATCCCCGAAGCCTCGCCCAATACCACTTCCATCACTTCTCCCTCAGGAATATCGAATTGTACGGAAGCAGAAGAAGTGCGGCAAGTAAAACCAGATTTATGAGGATAGGAGAAAATATTATGAATCCGTTCATGTACCTCGCTGCCTGTCAATGTAGTTGCTGTCGGCTGTCCATCCATAAGCGGTTTCTCATTGAACAGGATGACATATTCGTATAAATGAGAAGAATCGGATGTACAAGTATATACATCTTGCAAATGTGTACCTTTTAAGTCCAGGCTCCGTTTCATCCTGACTCCGGGATAAGCTGTAGTGGTTTCTGCCTCAGCATATCCTCCGTCAGAACGGGGATTGAACTTCAAAAGTTTACCCACACTCCTTTTCTGATCCTTAGCATCCACAGTCACCGTATTGTGCGAAAGAGTACGCTTATACCATTTCAAATAATCCGGAACTCCATAACCGGAAGTTCCGAAGTCAGATACCAGCTCATTCTTACCATCATGAATCGTAATGGAAAGTTTATCCGGATGACCGTGTCCGATACCTTCTCCACCAAATTTCAATACAACGGTGCGTGTATCACTACGTAATAAGCAGAAACCGGAAGTATCAAATGAATAACTCTTCTGTAACAGACTCTCTTCGGATGCTTTTATCAACTGGTTACTTAGCAAAGCTTCGGGATCCAGTCTCTTTTTCTGAGCATAAGTCAGTTCCAGTACACGTTTCAGGAAAGGATCGTTATACCGGGCATTTCCTACTTCATACAAAGCTGATTGAGACAGAAGATTAGCCCCATACCATCCATCACTATGTGCAGGGAAAGATAAATCTGGATATGTACCCTTTACCGGTTCCACAAACATATCGTGCAAATCCTTATCAAACAGTTTTATCCCCCGGCATTTTACTGCATTAGCCGTGAACAGCAAGGCTTCCAACGGATAATAATGATAATGGGGAGACCCCCTCGTTTATCCAGCCGTCGCTATTTTTATGTTTTCCAATCAGGTAATGGTAGCCATACTTATCCTTATTGATTGCTACATCGACAATAGAATCATTTTCCAAAGCAATGCCTAAGGCAGCCAATCCACTATTATGCCACATCTGCCAGTTAGCTCCGGCCGGACGATGCAACAATAAAGTAGCAGCAGGTTGCAGATATCCTTCTTCTATCGCTTTGACCTCCTCTTTCGACAAAACAGGTTTAATAGCCATATAGGCCATTGCCACTTTAGTAGCCCAGTTAGCTTCATCCAGACTCTGAGCAAATGCTTTTCCACTATGTTGATCCGTAGCTTTCCTGCCGGAGTTATGCTCGAACCAACCGGCATACTTACCTGCATAATCCAATAACATGGTACGGATATAATCAGCATATTGTCGTTTTCCGGTGGCCAGATAAAGGTACATACACTGATACATATAATCTCTGTTCAGCATGTGTACTTCATAAATCCACGCCCAGTCATAACGATTGTTTCCAATCCACTCTTTATCGCAAGCCGAGCAATATTGTGCCAAAGGCTTATCCCAACGGAAAGTAAATTGCAGATTATGTACGGGACAGAAGTAATCATGAAAATGTCCTCCTTCTTCTTTAGGTACTTCCAGCGAATGCTTACGTCTTTCTTTCACTTTCTGTTCCAAATCGGCTATGATTTTCTTTCCCCACTGTGTTTTTGCCGATGAGCGAATAGCAGCAACGTCTTCATCAGAGAAGAAATAAAAACCTTCGTTACCTTTCTTGGCTATAATTGACCAATCGCCGGAATAATAAGCCTGATTCAACAAACGAAGTTTCGCCTCATCTCCCTGCCGGACAAACAGATTCTCCAAATCCTTATATAAATAGAATTGCAACCAGTAACCACGGTTATATTTCTCGCGAGTAGTGGAGGCTTGCATCCATTTAGCATACCAAAGAGGCTCTACTCCATATTGGCGTGCCACCTGAATGGCTTGTCCGGCATTCTTCCAGATACCTTCCGACATCCGTTTACCTAACGCTACATAATCATTATAGGTAAATTTTGAAATATCAATCACCTCACAGGTGTCGTCAATACCCAGTTCTTTAAAGTCAATCACGGTCTCCATCTTTGTATCACCATCGAGGTCATATTCAATATGATCGAAGAAACCATTGTTGTCACGGTCACTATAAAGTACAGTAGCAAAGCGCTTCGGGTCACGGAAGTCCATCCACATACGATCCCATCCCTGGAAGTATTCCGCATTCTGGTCGATACGCCAAACACCTGTTTCCGCCCCATACAAGTGCAGGCGACCGTCAAAATGACTGATATAGAGTTGAGCATTACCCGAATTATCCATGTCCCACTCACCTCGGTCACCAGCGGCATCACTCTGTTTATTATTATCTATTCCCCCTTTATTCCATCCTACTTTAAACGGATCCTTAGGATCATAAAACTCTACACGTTCCCAACGGCTGCAATCGTCATCTTCATCATATACAAAGTTTATACGGTTCCATTTGCCACGCTGGAAGATGAGTTCCTGTGCACTGTCGTGGTCGGGATAAATCAGTTCCGTCAACTGGCGATAGCGAGGATCCATAAAGAACTTATCAGCCTCCGGCATTCCACGCAGGTTTTTAATGGGGTGAACCTGATCCATATAATCGAATCCTTCTCCCTGGAAACCAATCGTGAAATCAAAGTCAAACTCATTACCGGTAGTATTATCATTATCAATGTCTACAGCAAGCGAAACCCAGTCTACGCGTCCTTCTACCTGACGGTTCACATAACTATTAGAGGAGGCATTCGGATCATGAATTTTCGGAGAATCTAATAAACGGATAGCCATTTCTGTCCTATTATCCTTATCCGGATCATAGAACAGGAAAGGGTTCTCCCAATTCAAGCGCAAATCCTTCATATCATACGTAGAAGTATGTATCTTCATGAAAGCAGACTGACCACTATAGTCCTCATAGAAATCGGACAAACCGCTACGATCCCAACATTGAAGAGTAAAGTTATTCCAATTAATATAATTGAAAACATTATCATGATCTAAATCGAGCATAATCATGTAATGCCCGTTGGGCCATACTTCTCCGTACGTTCTTTCGGATACTCTACAACAATCTGCATGTCCGCCTTCCCGTCTCCATCCGTATCCACCCAGTCGATAATCAAGTCGCCCTGACCTCCATAAATGCCATCTTTGTTGCGGTCAATCAACAGGCAATCATTCACCATATCACCTTCCAGGTCCCCTTCTTTCATATTGCCGTCATCATCCAGCCACAAGATGGGTATATCGTTGTGGGTGACAGACTTAATAGCATCCGGTTTCCCGTCTCTATTCAGGTCCAGATACTCCGGTTTATAGCCGGAGGGCGGAGGCGGCAAGCGTAGAGGCATCAATTGGGTACGTAGGTTCCAATAGTTCTTCTTTGTCTCTTGTGCCCAGCTTTTCCCGGCTACTCCTACCCAAAGGAACAGAACGGCACAAGCTATTTTAAATAAATCTCTTTTGTTTTTCATGATATTCCCTTATTACCAGTTATCTGTTCTGAATGAAGATGCCGGAAGACCGGACATATTATAAAGGCAACCCTTTATATAATCCTTAAAAGCATAACGCACCGCGACAGGTTGTTCCACTTCCGGGCTTGAGACAATAACCGTTTGCGCATCTTTACCAAAACGTGCATGGGCGGGATGAAATACTCTATCCTCGCCGGCTACTTCAAAACCATTCAAGGGTTGCCGATAAGTAGTCAGCCCTTTGCCCATTTCATCAAACGACAAGATAATCTTGTTGCCCTCCGTCTGCATAGATTTATACAACGGCCCTGTTACCGGAAAGCCCTTCTTACCATAAGTACGCCCCAAGGCCAGATAAGCAAACCGATTGCCCACCGTTTCTTTCTCCATAGGGTGGATAGTGCGGTCATCGCCAACATCCGTCAGCACAACCATACCCGAAGAAGGAATAAGATGAAGGCATTTCACTTGTGCTTCACGCAGGTAAGCCGAATTCTTGCCTTTCCCCTCTCCTTTATTATAATTGAACGGAGCAATCTGGGCATAGTAGAAGGGGGGAATTCCCCTATTCCCCATTGTTTGCGCCAGTCGCTCACCAATGAGGGAAACAACTGCGTATATAAATCAGGTGCGTCCACATTTGCTTCCCCCTGATACCATAAACATCCCCGAATGCCATATCCGACCACAGGACTCAACATTCCATTATAAAGAATAGAAGCATTATGCACATCCGGCAAGTCTTTGTAAGGCGCCACACCTTCTTTACTCATCCAGGCTTCCACCCGTGAGCCTCCATAACTGGCATGGATAATGCCTACGGGAATACCCAACACCTGATTTAGTTTACGTGCAAAAAAGTATCCCGCAGCCGAAAACTCGGGAACTGTCTCCGATGAAGCTTCCTGCCACCCACCTTTACAATCAGTCAACGGTTCTGAGGTCATTTTGCTTCCTACTGTAAACATACGTATTCCGGGATTTCCTGAAGTCACAATCACATCCAACGAGCCTATCACCGGATCACTGTAACGACCGCCTACACGCATATCCATATTAGACTGACCGGAACAGAGCCAGACCTCACCAATCAATACATCATTAATTTGTACCGTCTCGCCGTCACTCACCTCAATGTGGTAGGGACCGCCATACACCAGTGTTTCCACTTTTTACTTTCCAGCTACCCGATTCATCAGTCGTTACTGTGTATTTTTGTTATTCCACGAAGTCCTTATAGTAACCTTCTGCTGTTTCCGGTCACTGTTTCCCCAAATGGCAACTGAACTTTGTTGCTGCAACACCATCCCATCCGAGAAAAAGGACGGTAATGTTATTCGTGCCTGTACCCCGCCCGCCCAAAGCAAGAAAGATACAAACAGGACTATTATAAAGCAGGATCGTTTCATAAGTTATTCTCTTACGGGCATCTTAAACGTCAGTGGAGTCTCTTTCCTGAGCATGCGGGCAGCCTCACCTGTCAACCACAGATAATGGTCGGAAGGCTGTCCGTCCATATCAATAAACTTAGCCACATCACTAATCGGATGGTCTCCCGTACATTTAAATATGGCAGTTCCCTCATCCACTTCATCAAACATGGCCACATAAATCATCTCGGCGCCCGCCAACATTGCAGTAGAAAGCTGTTGCCAATAGAAGCGTCCTCCCTGACGGGGAATACTACCAACAGGCTTCACGTCATCCGGGAATTCCAGTTTGCTAAGATTGTGCCAACTGAATCCGGGAGTTACGGCAGGAACATAATCTACGCCATTCTCCTTACACCAGCGGATATCTTCAATCACCAAGTCACGGAAGCGGTCCATGTCGTTATGCAACAAAGGAGAAAAACGCTGGACAGTCCATGGCAGAACTATATCCGCTTTCTTAATCACTGTATGCAGATAGGGATCATTGATACAATCAGCCTCCAGATTACGCCAGAAAGTAGGAACACCCAACATCACCGTGCAACCACCATAAACAGGGTCATTCTGCAAGAAGTCAATCAAACGGTCTAAACCGATGTTTCTGATATTATAAGGGCGGTCGGGAAAACCAACTCCCCATATAGCTATCACGGGCTTTCCATTATGATGCAGATAAGTCTTTTTCCCCGCCTGATTCGTTACCTTCTGATTGTCTACCAGCTTTTTCCAGTCTTCCATAATCAGGGAGCAATCTTCACCTGACTTTTTCAACCCGGACAAATCATACATGACAGCTATGGCGCGGTCATACTTTGAAGCCGCTTCCAAGGCATTCGCTAAAATACGGTTCGGTACCGAGCTTTGCTGGTCTCCACGAGTGTAGCTAAAAAAGCGTTGCACAAATACTCCATCTACGCCATACTCCTTCATCCACTTGAAGTGCAGGTCGACAGTAGACTTGTCCGCTGAACTGAATACACGTGCCTTTCTTCCATCGGCATGCCGGAAAGACGTCTCATAGGTCTTTTCATATTCACTCACATCGGGCCATGCGTCGATAGTGCAATGTTTCTCATCAAATAGCTTTCCGGTCCCATAATGGCCATAGCCTTGATTGGTTCCATCCTGCGGGCCGCGAAACCAACCTTGGTATCCTGCCATAATCAATCCTTTGTAACTTGGATAAGAAGTTTCCTGAGAATGTTTGGGACCGGCATAAGTCAACATGCTCATGCCGAGGATGCCCAAAGTAACGAATAACTTATTCTTCATAATTCACTTTAATATATCTGTTATTAAAAAAAACGTTCTACCTATCTCTTTAATCAATCTGTGGGGCCATCCATCAGTAAATCATGCTCCTTTTTCTTTGTATTCCCGTTCTGCGTATCCGCTTTGTCCACCTCAATACCCATTACCTTGAACAGGGATTTCCAGAAAGCACTTGTTTCCTTCGTCCACAAGCGATAGTCGATAACGGAAAGAACCATATTTACATTTCCGAAAGCGTATGTGGCGAGGGCCGCTCCTTCCGGTTTCTTCAAGGCTTCGTACAGAACCACCTGTGCACACTTCCAGTGTTCGGGCGTGTTGTTGAACAAAGTCCAGTCCGTACGTGAGGCACTGAACACGGTGTTTCCTTTTTCTATCAGTTCTCCGGTCATGCCATGTTTCAGGATATAGCGGTCGCCGTCCATTTCACCGAAATAGAGGTCGGGGAGTTCAAAGTAGCTTCCCCAAGCGGTATTCTTATTGGTTTCGAGGGCGGATGCACGACGGTCTGTCAGCTTCACATCTTCCGGCAACCATTTACAGAAGGCATCACTCAACTTACTGCCGGAACTCAAGGCAAGCAGCATACCGCCCTTTTTCTGCCATTTCTTCAGCACGGGCTGAAGCTTCTGCAAGTCTTCCGCCGTCACGTTTTCGACATCAATAATCCAGAGATTGGCTTTTTGGGGAGTATCGATCAGGGATACACCAACTTTCGCAAGGAAATCAAGCAGTTCCGGCCGGACGGTGCCAAGCATATAGGCAGCCTTGTAGAGCGGCAGGGGCATTTCGGGCTTTGCCGGATGCTTCACTTCTTTGTAAGGTGCCCATGTGCCGCCTTTCAATGCAGCCTGCAAGGCTTTGAACATAGGCAACGGTTTGTATAGAGGAAGTTGTGGGTCGAGCCCCGGATTGAAAGTGGTGACGTAGGGCGGCACGCGCTCATACTGATAGCCCGGCTTGCCTTCTTCGTAGAGTTTTCCGGCAAAGACGCCGTCCGTCATGTCTGGCAGGCGGTTGAAGTCATGGTAGCCCAGGTTCATGTGTTCCAGTCCGAACCAGCAGACTTCCGAAGGTGAGTAATAAGAAAGGTATGGAAGGGCCATCTGCTTCACATTCTGATATACATCTATTGCCAAGGCTTCGCTGCGGCCTTCGTAAGACAAGAAAGCCCGTTCGCCGATAAAGGGGTAGAGCTGATGGGGCGTCCGTAGTAGGTGGCGCCCGACTCGCCGACAATCAGGGGTTTATTCAGGTCCTTGGGCAGGTCTTCCAGTTTCAGGCCATGCGAGAAGTGCTTGCTCCACACGGGCAGGCGTCCGTCCATATCGCGGTCGCCGTCCAATGTGATAAAGTCACGGGTGGAATCGATTTTTTTGGCACTCAACGTCAGTTCCACTAACTTGTCATCCCAAACGGCGGCCACTTCTTTCGTCGGCTTGTTGAGCAAGGCGATGGCGAAGGTTTCATTTCCGGCACTCCAACCGATGACGGAAGGATGGTTCCGGTCGCGCAGAATCAGTCTTTTCAGATGCTCGTGCGAACGCTGCCAGGTGAGGTCTTCTTCAAAGTTCAGGCGGATGGAGCTGCCGAACAAGGCGGTTTCATCCAATACCATCAGACCCATTTCGTCTGCCAGGTCGTAGTACACCCGCGGCCAGGGCTGTGCATGTGGACGGACGGCATTGCCTCCGAAGTCCTTTATCATCTGATACCACGCATACGCAAAACGCCGCGAACAGATATAGGCACTGAAGGGATGCTGAATATCTCCGAAGCACTGTATCTTCTTGCCGTTCAACTGAAACTCATCGCCCACCAGCTTGAGCTGGCGCCAGCCGAAGCGGGTGGCTTTACAGTCGTACGTCTGCTTCTTGTCGCCGAGGCTTAGTAATAAGGTATATAGGTTGGGGGTATCCGGAGTCCAGTATTTCAAGTTATTGTCCACCTTCTGGCGCACGGTGACGGTCTTGCTTTCGCCTGCGCGGAGGGTTATCGGTTCGGAGGGGATGGTGAGAGCGGTCTCGCCCAGACTCCAGTTTATTTCGGGAGCGGTCAGCACGTCTTTGCCGGCATGGTTCACCCATTCCTTGACTACGCCGTTCAGGGCAATCTTCTTATTCTTGGAAGAGAGATTGGTCAGGGCAATCTCCAAAACCAGTTTATTCCGGTCTACCCAGGGCTGCACGAATACGTCTGTTATCCGCACTTCGGGCACTCCGAACAGATAGACATCCTGCCAGATGCCAATCAAATCATCGGTGTTGGAACCTGTGGGGTAAATGGCACCCATCTTCGTATATACAGGGTGCGATTTATCGAACAACTTGGTGTGGCGTACACCGACCAGCAGTTCATTGTCGGCATCACGGTTTACGTAATCGGAAATATCGGCATTGAAAGGAAGGTGCGAATCGAAGTTATGGCAGACTTCTTTGCCATTCACAAGCAACACGCAGTCTCCGGCAACGGCTTCAAAATGAAGCAAGAGGCGTTTCCCGTTCCAGCCGGCAGGCACGCGGAAGTTCTTACGCAGCCAGCCCATACGGGTGTGCTTCCAATTGTCCGGATAGCTTGGGTAGTAAACGGAGCTGGGCGTGTAGGGATTTCGTGTACCTTCGCCTACGTTGCTGCCTCTTCCCCAGTCGTTCACATTGATGGCGGAAGGTATTTTTATCTTCACCGTTTCCCATTTGTCAGCTTGGGGGGCGGGTAGTTCTGGGGCTATCCCCGTACCGCCTTTCCAGGAAGAAGGAACAGGCACACATTGCAATTCCCAATATCCGTTCAGGCAGACTTCATCACGATAAGGTTTTTCTTGTGGAGTAATCAGCCCTTCAGTCGGTGAAAAGTCACGGGGAAATATTACTTTTTGAGCTTTTGTAATCGCTATCCCAAAGAACAAAAGAAAAATATTTAGTAAAGTAAATTTTAAGAACGCACTATCATTCATAATTATTAGATTATAATTTTTATGATGGCAAAGTAAGTCCCATGCACTTAAATTATTACCCCATCTACAATTAATTACATATTAAAATCATCTTAAAAACCACTTTTTAAAGTTTATTAAACCAGATATTGGATGCAATTAAGACAAAATTAAGCGAAAGGTAACACCCCGGACTTACTTTTGCATGTAGTTTATAGCTCTCTAATTTAACTACTAATAAAAACATCATGAAAAAATTATCCTTAAACTGTATGAATGAAAATTCATCATTGCACTTTCCGCTTCTTCTGATAGCACTCCTGCTTTTCTCAATCTCCGCAGAAGCCAAAGTAAAACTCCCCGCCGTGCTTGCCGACAACATGGTGCTGCAACAGCAAACCGACGTCAAACTCTGGGGACAGGCGCAACCCAAAGCCACCCTGATCGTTAAGACCTCCTGGAACAACAAAACGTATAAGGCGACAGCCGACAATCAAGGTAAATGGGAACTAAGCGTCGCCACTCCCCCCGCCGGAGGTCCCTACGAAATAACCTTCAATGACGGCGAACCGCTCACCCTAAGGAATATACTGATAGGTGAAGTATGGTTCTGCTCGGACAGTCGAACATGGAAATGCCCATGGGCGGCTTCGACCGTCAACCGGCGCAAGGCACCAACGACATCATAGCCAAAGCCAAAGCATCCACTCCCATCCGCATTTATAATACAGACTCCAAAGACGGAAGATGGATACGCCAGTCCAGCAAGACCCCGCAGGAGGATTGCCTGGGAGAATGGCTGGAGAACACTCCGGAAAACGTGTCACATACCAGTGCGGCGGCTTACCACTTCGCCCGGTACATCCAGGAAGTGCTGGACGTTCTGGTCGGCATCATTATCTCCACCCTCGGCGGTTCCAAAGTGGAGGCATGGATGAGCCGGGAAGCCATATCCCCGTTCAAGAGCATCGACCTCTCCATTCTCGACAACGACGAAAAGATAAAGAACCTCACCAATACTCCCTGTGTGCTCTACAACGCCAAGATTGCCCCTTTCCTCAACTTTGCCATCAAGGGCTTCCTCTGGTATCAGGGAGAAAGCAACCGTGACAATGCCGATTTATACAAAGACCTGATGCCTGCCTTCGTCAAAGACCTGCGCAGCAAATGGAACCGAGGTGAGTTTCCGTTCTATTTCGTGGAGATAGCTCCTTTCAATTACGAAGGTACCGACGGGACTTCCGCCGCCCGCATGCGCGAAGTGCAGTTGCAGAACATGAAGGATATTCCAAACAGCGGCATGGTGACTACCCTGGACATAGGCCATCCCGTCTTCATCCATCCCATGGACAAAGAGACCGTAGGTAACCGCCTGGCACTTTGGGCACTGGCGCAAACGTACGGACGCAAGGGATTCGGCTATGCAACTCCCATCTATAAATCAATGGAAATATCGGGAAACAAGATATATATTAATGTAGAGAACGCGCAACGGGGACTTTGCCCCATGTGGACTTCGCTCGAAGGATTCGAGATAGCCGGTGAAGACAAGGTTTTCTATCCGGCTTTTGCAGAAATAGAAACTAGTACCACCCGCCTAGCGGTATCGAGTGACAAAGTGCCGCACCCGATAGCCGTGCGCTATGCTTACAAGAATTATACGACGGCAAGTGTATTCAATATCTACGGTCTGCCGTTGGCTCCTTTCCGTACCGATAATTGGTAAGAGCTATGAAAAGATAATTCGGGAAATCAAAACGGTAAGAAATTATTCGAAAAAGAAAGGAATGAATAATAAAACGGACTAATATTTTACGCATATTATCACCATTCCTGGAAAAGATATGTTTTTTTATCATTTTGTATGTAGCATCATCACCATTCGCATTAAGCATTTACAACAGCTGACCTATATCTGTAAACTTGTCGGCATAAGCCGTCCGAGTTACCAATATAGGTCAGTAGTTATTAATACCTAATGGATGGAATGTCTATCCTAATATATAAGTGGTATATTATATCACCATCTATATTATAATAAACAATACTTATCTTCTTTATTTACTTCTTATCAGAACCGTAAATCAGTCCCGTCCCCGCCTTGCTGAACCGGAATCCGGAGACATAATAATTGTTAGTCAGTTCTATTGATTTACCCTGTTCGCCGAGCTTTGCATACCCATCATCTCCGGTAGCCGCCCTTCCCATTCGTTGGGCAAAATAAAAGTGTACACATGCGCTTTGCCACCTCTTACATCCACGCCCTGACCGGAACGTGTGAAGTTGGCCTGCTGGAACGATACGATACCATTGTTTATTATCGCCCCAAACACAGGACTGCCCCAGAATGCACTGTTGTACAACACCAGTTTGGCATTGGGATGCACCTTGTCCGTGTTCACCTTATCCCCCATGAGGACGTACGACCGAACCGGCTCGTTCGGAATCTGCGTATTGACCAGTTCCGAGTTGATGGCAACTATCTTGGTATCCTTGTCCGCATCTTCCACAAACAGAGAATAAGTACATCCGTCGGAGCCATGTCCTATTACGGTCATCTTGCCCGGATACTTGCCCGTGATGGCATCTTTCAGGAAATGTATTCCATATACCGAACCATAAACAAAGTTATTGAAGATAGTCTGGTTCTTGACGTCCGCAAATTTAAGCGCACTGCAATTAGACTGTACAAAACGCATCATGGATACTCTCGGATAACCCTGTCCGCCTTCCGGAAGTCTTGAACCGTAGTGGGGATTGAGCTGCATGTTGCGGATGAACCCGCCTTCGGCTCCGCCGCCCACCCAGATGCCTGCCCTCAGGGGCACGCCACCCAGATAATCTACATAATGTCCGCTGGTGTCATACGAAGCCAGGTCTATACCTTTGTCGCCCACCGCTATGGTTACGTTGATGATGTACACCTTCGGCCCCTGTCCCTGTATCATGAACGGAGTCTTTCGCGGATTTGCAGCCGTGAAACCATCGGAAGCGATGTTGAGCTGGGCCAGCGTGATGCCCCTGATACCGGCACCGGCCTCGAGCTGTATGAGCGAAGCTCCGCTTTCGCCTGTCGCACCACCGTCATAATTGGTAAACAGGGCCGTACCGCCGCTTTGTGTGTGATGCTGCACATCCCAAGAACCTCTCAGTTCCACTCCCGCAGGAACTTTGATGGGTTGGTCCACCAGATATCTTCCGGCAGGCAAGTATAGCGTACCTCCACCGGCAGCTTTCACGGCATCGAGTGCGGACTGCAACTCGGCCGATACATCCCGGGTGGGGCGATTGTTATTGTAACCCGTTGCCCTTGCCAAGTCTGCTTTCAGCACATTGTCCGATGCAGGTTTCGGATGCACGGCGATATTGGTCTTTATGTTTTTAGGAATCGGGGCGAAAGTGTATTTCTTTCCGGTGATAACCTCCACGTCGGCAGCAGTGCTGTGGTTGTCAATCTGCAATTTGGACTTATAGCCCGAATTAACCGACTTCAGCGTATACGTATCCGCACCCAGGTACACATGTCCGGTGCTCTTCTTGAAGTCGCATTGCGACAGCAGTACATTACCGCTGTTTATCTTCAGGGCATAGTCGGGATATTCATTGAATGTGCAGCTTTCAAACGAAATGACTCCGTCGCGGCCGTCGCTTACGATAGGCCCGTTGAAGTCCACTCCGTTGAATTGCACGGAGGTGCTGAAATCCTTGTAGAAGTACACGGCATTGTCGCCCTCACCGGCGGCAAAGGAAGAGTTGGATATAAGTATGCCGTAGGGGTTGACGTCCTCAACGTACAATCCGTTTCCGCAACCGTCCACGTGCACCTCGTACAACTGGGCGTTCGGCGCATCGGCAAAGCCGGGTTCGCGTCCTATCCATACGCCTGTCTTATAGCCCGATACAAGCAGATCGGACACATATTCCCAGTCCGAACGGTGCATTTGGTATCCCGTGCCGTTCGCCTTGGTGTAGGCCGTCACGTCGGCAAGGGAGGGTGCACCCGGAAGGCCGGACTTGGCCCAGTATTCGGGGCTGATGCGGACATTCTCGATACGGCCGATGTCGGTACATACGTGCACTTCGATGCCTTTGTTGAGAGCGGTCATGTAACTGTCCAGCACATAATGCAGTTCGCTCGGTGCGGAGTTGAAACCGTTGTAAGCATTCACAAGGGTGACGTGCTCTATCGTGGCGCAATCTCCCTGAGTCTGGAAGAGCGTCCACGGATAGGGTTTCACATCCTTGATGTCCTGTTCGGGATACCAGATGGAGAGATTCGTAACTCCGGTACCCGCGTTCATTTCTATGAACCGGTCGGCAATGCTGGTATAGGTAGTGCGCAGCGCATTGCCCGCCTGTCCGTCGTTCCACCAGCTTTCCACGCTTCCGTCGTGATTAGGCGCATCCTTGCCCACACGCACCTCAAGGATGGTTCCGAGCACTTTCCCGTCGTTGGAAGCGGGGTCGGCCCAGTCGCCACGAAGCTGCACACCGGGATGGAGGCGGAGAACGAACTCGAAGTGGAATTTCTTGTTTTCCTCCGAACGCCCCCGACGAACCCTGACGTTCTTGACGCCGACCTGCGTGCTACGGAACTCGTAGTTTCCGGCGGGTATATAGACCACACCGCCGCCATTCTTGTAGGCTGCGTCGATAGCCGCCTGGAAGGCAGCCCGGTTGTCAAATCCCGGCACGGCTTTGGCACCGAACTCAGGGGCAGTCACGACAAAGTCGGATATGGCCCAGTCTTTTGTGGGATAAAGGGTTTTGATACTTTGTTGAATCACTTGCTGCTTTTGCGCCCGCACACAGGCCACATTTGCAGGAAGCACCGTCAAGAGGGCCATCATGGCCGCCGTTCCTAACTTAGAAAATGTTTTCATGAGAAGAGTATTTGATATAGTTACATAATATTTTCCTGGCTACTTCTGCAGGCCCGGAGAGGTCGTTCAGATTATCTGCAATGTCCAGTGCAGAGAAGATGATTTTGCCCTTGCCGCAGGGAATGACGCCTACGGCGGTGCCCAACTCGAACGGAGTACTCCGGTAGGAGCCTACCACCAAGTCTTCTCCCTGCACACGGAAACCGAATCTGCGGTCACCGTTCCGCACCACCGACTGGTAGGGCCAGTTCAAGGCAACATCCACCGGAAGGCCGTCGAACAAAGGATGCTTTTTCACGAAATGGATTCCGCCAATCCAGTCTTTCCCTACGTTATAATAACCGTTATAGGCAATATGGGTATAGTCTGCCACGGCCTGCATCCAGGTTTCGGTAGCGCCGAGGAGGATTAATGTTGTTCCGTCATTCTTAACCCGATCGAACAGTTTCTCCGGAGCAATGGCGGTTGCACTCGGCTGCGACCATTTCAGCTGTATCTTGCCCGACTGACGGGTCTGGCGATATACCAGCCGCACTTTTACCGGTTTGCCGGCTTCCATTATCACCGGTCTATCCTGCTTGATGGGGGATTCATTGTAATATTCGTCAATCAGCTGCTGACCGTTGACGTACATGCGTACACCACGGTTCGTTTCAACCCCAAGCAGATACTGGCCGGACTCGGACGGATAGAGTTCCCCTTCCCATACCACAGAGAAAGGCTGATTGGCAGGAACGGAGGCATCGGGTTGCGCACCATCTACAAATGTACGATTAATATCCATATCCGGCTTCACGGAGGCCACAATATTCATGTCTCCCTCGCTGTACCAGGTCACTTTCAGGGTTGAGTTGCCACCCTTGTCCTTGAAATAGGCGGGAGGAATAACCCCCGGTTCGTCCAGCAACGGACGGTTGACAACCAGCCAGTCCAGTTTGCCCTGTCCGGAACTGAAAGCGGGAAGTTCCTTGCCCGTTTCTTTTTTATAGAAAGCGGCCACTTTGTCATCGCCATCTCCATAATAGGCCCCGTTGCCGGACAAATCGGATGCTTGCCAGCCGACGGCAACCACCTCATCATGCCCACGGGCGCATATCTGCCGGTTGTCCGCCTTGATGGCAGCTTCTATGCGGTAGGTACCTTCCTGTGCGTTGACGGGAATCTCCACATTCTCCAGCAACAGCTGTCCGAAGGTTTCACCTCCCTTGAGGTTTACTTTCTCCTCTCTGGTATAAACCACCTTTCCGTCGGGAGCAATCATCTGGATTTCAAGAGTATGATTGCCTTTCAGGTCTTTCTCGTTCACGATATAGAAGTCCACCGCTGCGCTTCCCGGAAGCCGCACCACCTGGTTGCGCGATGCAACGGCCACATACAGAGGCTGGTTATAGTATGCCAGGATGGAGGCATCTCCTTTGGGATTACGATAGATGTCCACAATGCCGGAATGATTGTCGTAAGGCATGGCCTCCCAGCCGTTCACCATGTAGGCATCGCCCAGGTTCTGCATTCTCATGCCTTCGATGCGTCTGCCCTGATGCTCGAATGAGACGTTGCCCATCACCCGCGTCAGAGAATCGAGCGTACCGAAGTGGGGCGCAAGCCCTTTCCGTTGGAAGTAGTCGGTGAAAGCCTTGTACTGGCTCTTCCAGAAAAGGCCGTCCCAACCGGTTTTGCCGCTGTTTGAAATCTGATTGTATATCATCTGGATGCGGGGAGGCGTGGAAATAGCTCCTTCCTCACCGCGCACGTAGATTTCCTTGCGGTTGGTGGTGTACATGATGTTATCTTTAGGGCCTTTGTAGTAACTCTCCACGTAGGTTTCGGGACCTCCGGCACGGTGGTTGTCGAACCAGCCTTTCCGGTACAGCGTCGTATCGAACGGCAACATGTGCGATTTGGAATCTTCTTCCCTATCTTCGCTTCCCGCCCAGCCGGAGGTGAAGGTCATAATTCTACCGGGGTCCACGGCATGAGCCTCGCGCATGTCATTCATTCGCTTGGCAACAAGCTCCTTATCACGTGACAACGGACCGCCAAACTCATTAATCAGATTAAAGATGATAAGACTCGGATGGCTGCGGTCGCGGTGTACCATGCGTTTCAGTTTCTCGTTCACGATGGTACGGATAAACGGGTCGTGATTGGCGGAATGGAACGAACCCGGTTCCTCATAATAAAGTAACCCCAGCTCGTCGGTCTTTTCCAGCACCACGGGACTGCCGATGCAACGGTGGAAGTTCAGCATATTCAAACCCAGCTTCTTGGCGGTGAGGACTTGCTTCTCGGCCATTTCGGGTGTGGCTATCAGTCCCGTAACCGGGAAGTAGCCCCAACTGATGGCGCTTCTCAGCATCACGCGGCGACCGTTCAGGCGCAGCACTGCGTCCGTGCCGACACCTTCCGCAGAGAACCAGCGGAAGCCGAAGTTCTTCTTATCTCGGTCGAGGGTATTCTTGCCTTTCTTTATCTGAATGTTGCAGGTGTAGAGTTCGGGCGTATCGAGGTCCCACAGTTTGGCATCGGACACGCTTACCGGAATCATCATTTCACGCTTTCCCGGAGGAAAAGAGACGTGCTTCAGCAGTTGGCGGAACACGACTTTATCCGGACGGTTCTTCTCGCTTACCGTCAGCTCCACATCTTGCTTCACACTTGATGGGGTTTCGTTGGTAAAGGATATGATGGCGTTCACCTTGGTCGGCTCCGGGGTATTCTGCATATAAATATCGGAAATGAATACGGGGTTCACACTTTCCAGTTTGACACGGCCGATGATGCCGCTGAAGCTTCTGGCAGGAGGGATGTTGTATTCTCCCCACTTCTGTATGTCGAAGTCCTGCCAGTGGAAGTTACCGCCGGGGTTAGTGACGCGTACGGCAAGCAGTTGCTCCGTTCCAGGTTTTGCCTCCTTGGTGATGTCCACGTGGAAAGGAGTCTCACCAATTAGGTCGTAAGCCACGAGCTTGCCGTCGAGGTACACCTCGGCGCGCATCCTGACGGATTCGAAGTAAATAAGGTGGCGTTTATTCGCCTGGTCGGCAGGTATCGTAATCTTGCGATACCACCAGCTTACTCCTTTGAAATCTTCCGGACGGGGATTGTCCGAAGTGGTGAGATACTCCTCTACCGTGCCGGGTACTTCTACGGATACGGCATCGAGGTTATCGTTCAGAGCTTGCCAGCCGCCTGTGGGTGTATTCACAGGCAGCAATGACAGGTCTGTTATCTCGTGGGGAAGGTAAAGGCGGTCGTTCTGCCAACTTGCTTCTTTGTCGAGCCACAGCGACCAGCCGCCTCCCGTCAATGGAAGCGTGTATCTTCCCTCACCCGCATAAGCCGAAACGGCGAAGAGCAGGGAAAAAAGGAAAGCCAAAGGAGAATACTTTTTCATGGATATTGGTATTAAAGGTTTAATAGGTGTTCATCATTAATCAATGATTAGAAACACTTACTGAATCTGTTGACGGAATTAAAGCATTACTGGAGGGTTATGAATGAAATGACAAAAGAATTATTTTTAGACAAAAAGAACATATTCAGAGTATAGTACGGCTTATATTTTCTTATTTGTTCTTTTGTTCTTATGTCTAAAAAATAATAATCTGTTTAACTCTGTACCGTTATGGGTTATCTTACTTCAACCTTTATAAGTACACAGTTGTTTTTCCCTTTCATGAAAATTCCGTTTACCCCAAATGGTAACTTTGTTCACTCCACACGGTAACTCCATTTACATGCAGAGGTAAAGACCGTTACACGCCGAGGTAAAGGCCGTTACAATAAGGGGTAAAGGCCGTTACATACGGTGGTAAATGCTTTTACATTTTGAAGTAAACAGTCGGTAAATGCTATTTATTGATTATCAGCAAATTAATAAAAAGTTCATCGACAATCTTTAGTTCATTTCTGTAGGGTTATAAATTAATTCCGCCAACAGGTTACTGATTATTTTTCTCTTTTTACTTCTTCAACGTGACCGCCACCTTCTGTAAAGACTTCCCGTCCGAAGTTCCGCCATAAAGCAGTTCGTAGTTTCCGGGGAGGATTTCCATCCGGTTGGTGGCCGGATTAAAGCACTCGAATGTGGAGGCAGGCAATTCAATCTGAATATTCTCCGCCTGACCGGCTTTCAAAGAAACTCTGCGGAAAGCTCTCAACATCTTTATCGGGCCTTCTTTATCAGCAGGATTGCGCAGATAGACTTGCACCACTTCATCGCCGTCCATCTTTCCGGTATTCTTCAATGGTATGGTCAGAGTCATGCTATCACCGGTCTTGATGCTCTTCTTGTCCACCTTGGCCTTGCCGTAGTCAAAGGTTGTATAGCTCAATCCGTATCCGAAGGGGAACAACGGTTTGCCTTTGAAGTAACGGTAGGTGCGGTTGCTCATGTTGTAGTCTTCAAAATCGGGAAGGTCACTGTCCGAAGCATAGAAAGTAAGCGGCAAGCGTCCGGCAGGGTTATAGTCGCCAAACAGGACATCGGCCACGGCTGTGCCTCCCTGCTGACCGGGATACCATGCTTCGAGCATTGCATCCAGATTTTCGGCTTCCCAGGGCAATGCCAACGTGCTGCCCGAACATACAACGAAGATAACCGGTTTGCCGGTCTTCTTCAGAGCTTTCAGCATTTCTTCCTGTACGCGGGGCAGGTCGATGTTAGTGCGGTCGCCTTTCTTGAAACCGGGAAGATCCACAGGCATCTCCTCACCTTCCAATGCGGATGAAAGTCCGCCTACAAAGATGATTGCATCGGCTTCGGCGGCTTTGGCAGCCACCTTATTATAATCTATCTCTTTCTTAGTACCTATATCGAACTTCAGGACAGCTTCTCCACTGGCCTGGTAGAACTCCAATACAACCTTATAACTCTTGCCTTTCACAGCATTCAGACTATATTCCTTATCTTTTGAGAATCCGTCTTTCCAGTCGGAGATAACTTCTTTTCCATCAATGTATAAACGGGCACCGTCATCGGCGGAAACGATGAAAGATACTTCTCCCGATTCTTTCGGGGTAAATACCGATTCAAAGCGTGCCGAGAAATCGGTTAAGTTCACGCCAGGCATAAACACCGTATTGCCACCATTGCCGAAGTTGAGCGGTTCGCTGAAGTGACCGGTAGCCGCGGGAGCGCCTTCCAACTTCTTATTATTCCAGAAAGTAGCTTTGACACCTTTCTTACCATTGTACGAGCAGCAGTCGAAATCGCTGAACAGGGTTTGGGTGCTTACAAAATCGCAACCTTTCTCATAGTACACGGCACCTTCCGGGAGTTTGCTCCTGATACCTTCAAGAATGGTAACGGACTTGGTGGGGAAACCGTTATAGTTTGCCCAAAAGCATTACAGAGTCATTGGCATTGGGTCCCAGCACCGCCACCTTACGGATGGATTTGCTCAATGGCAAGGAATTGTTCTTATTAGTCAGCAATACCATGCTCTTACGTGCCATCTCCAAAGCCTTTGTCCACGTGTTCCTTCGATTCTACAACCGAGTATGGAATCTCGGACCAGGACACGAGTGTATCGTCATCGAACATGCCCAATTGGAAGCGGGCACGCAGCAAGCGAAAGACGGATTCGTTTATCTTATCTTCCGTAATCAGTCCTTTCTTTACGGCTTCATTCAAGGAAGAATAACTGCCGCCACATTCCAAATCTGTTCCTGAAACCACGGCATCGGCAGAAGCTGCCTCAGCCGACGGATGGGTTTCGTGGTGATTGGGGTAGTAGAAATCTCCGATGGCCCCACAGTCGGAAACAACAATGTCATCATATCCCCAGTCTTCGCGCAGGATACGAATCAAGAGTTGCTTGTTGGAGCAGCAAGGCTCACCTTCAAAGCGGTTGTAGGCACACATCACCTCTTTTACTTTTCCTTCCGTCACCAAGGTTTTGAAGGCGGGCAGATAGGTTTCCCACAAATCGCGTTGAGAGATATTCTTGGAGTCGAAACTATGCCTGTTCCATTCCGGACCGCTATGTACGGCGTAATGCTTGGCACAGGCATGGGCTTTATCATATTTTCCGGCACCGTTGCCTTGCAGGCCTTTTACCACGGCCAGTCCCATGAGAGAGGTCAGATAAGGGTCTTCCCCGTATGTTTCCATACCGCGTCCCCATCGCGGGTCACGGTAGATATTGATGTTCGGAGTCCAGAAAGTCAATCCTTTGTAACCACCCCGCTCGCCTTTACGCTGGAAGTCATGGCATTTGGCACGGGCTTCATCGGATACAATGTCGAAGGTTTCATAAACAGCCTGATTGTCGAAGGTGGCGGCAAGACCTATGGCCTGCGGAAAGACGGTGGCCTTTCCGGCACGTGCCACTCCGTGCAGTGCTTCATTCCACCAGTCATACGCCGGTATTCCGAGGCGTTCGATAGCCGGTGAGCCGTTCTTCATCTGACTGATTTTCTCTTCCAAAGTCATACGCTTCAGCAAGTCCCATGCCCGCTCCGAGGGTGACAGGTTCGGGTTTCTGTAGGTCTCATTTTGTGCTGTAGCCACCAGGGCTACAGCACTCAAACAAAAGGTTACAAAAAATTTCTTCATCATATATTCTTGTTTTTATTCCGCAACAATTGTAAAGTAATTCAAGTCTGCATCACCCGAAATAATATTCAGCACCACTTCGCGCCAACCTTTCTTTTCAAAGTTTACCGTAGCTGCATCTATCTCTTTCCAGGTTCCGCCGGTAGCCGGCAATTCGACTACACTGCCTTCTTTCTTATCAATGTCAAAACGAATCTTCACGGCAGACAGGGCACTATAACGTAACTTGACAACCGAATTGCCCGCACTGAAAGGAAGTTCCACCCATTTCAGCCATTCGCCGGATTCCGTAGCCGTCACACACCAGCCTTCGTAGACATCGTTACACTTCTTTATGTCCAAATCTCCTTTGCGGTATTGCCCGCCACTGTTTCCCGAAGATTTATCTTCAAAGTAGTCGCACGCCTCAGCCTCGACCTTGAACTCTTTCGGATAGGGGTTGCTGCTCCATTTCCGCAAAATATTCAGGCGTTGGTTGGGATAGTCGTAATAGACTTCATCTGTACTTCTCCAATAAGCTGCATTTTCCAGCACATCGGTAAATCCTTCCAGGAATATCAGATTGGCACGGTTCTTCACAGAGTAAGTCAGAGCCTTTTGCAATAACCGTCCATGGTCTGCATCGACAAACATCTTGTTTCCTTTCTTATCGTTTACAAGGAAACCGGGAATACCCACCCCAATCGTCAGGTCCTTGAAGGTGCGCACAGTATAGGGATTATCCATATTGAACCAGTTGTTTATGCCACCGACAACTTCTGTTGCGGCAGTCAGCGTATTGTCGCGCTTACCCCAGTCCTGGTCGATGATTAACAACGGGTCCATGCCGAACTCTTTAATACAATCTTCGCGCACACGTTTCAGGATATATGACAGTTTGCCGGGCACATCTCCGACAAAGCTACAACCCCAGAAATAGACTACCGGACGTCCGTTGTATTTAAAGATATACTTCTCCGGAATATTCTGAAAAGCCAGACGGATATTGTAATCCCAGATATACTGATAAATGGAATCCTGGAACTCTTTGGTATCAACCGCAATATCTTTCAACGGATAGGGTTTGCGCTGTCCCGGATTATCGGCACTGTAACCGGCATAACCGCGCCCTAAATCTTCGTTACGCGCAGCTTCCCACGAGGCAGGGCAGTCATCGAAAATGGCTACCTTAAACTTGTCGGCCACACCACGGCGTTCCATGGCTTCTATCAGTTGCTTTATGTGGGTAGGGTCACCATGGTCTACATACTTTTTTAGGATAAGAAGGCTGCAAGCCACGGCAGTTGGCAGCAATATAATCCAATCCACTATATGCGATTTCCTCTACCAGATTATCCCACCAGCCATCTTCCGAGCCTTCGGGTACCGCCTCAAACAGGGGGACATTGTAATAAGTAGTCGGCCTGTCTTCGCCTTTATAATTCTTTCCTTTGCGCAAATCGCCTTCAAAGCCACATAAAGAGCCCAGGATGGCGTTATGTTCCGGTATATCATCTTCACCCGGTTTTTCGGGTTCCAGCTCCGGTTCTTCAGTATCCGGTTTCTTTGGGGGATATGTGTCGTCATTACTATCCGAACATCCTATAAATAAAACGGCTGCAATAAGCAATATATATTTTGTTATTTTCTTCATGTCTTTTTACAATTAATCATTCACTAAAGTGTTAATCATATTCACTAAAAGCTTTCCTGCTATCGGGTCAGTATCAGCTTTTTCCGTGCACAATGTTGAAACGGTGGCTGTTCCTTTTCCATCCTTTATCTGAAGTAAAGTCAGTCCACGCATACTTTCTATTTTCTGAATACGGTCTTCCGGCTTGCCACCATCAATGTAGGCATGAATTTTCATCTGTCCGGCCAGTTCAGTCACATTCTCATTACGGTTTGCTTTCAAGGTAGCATGGCAAGCCAACGGAATTTCACGCTTGTTGTTATTGAAGTAGCGCAGGTCGAGTACACCGATACCATCGAATACCGGTGCATCGTCACGTTCCATGACTACGATGTCGCCTTCCGTTGGTATAATCCAGCCAGTGATGTGTTCCGGATAAACCTTCTTTGCTATCTCCTTGCTGTTCAGCAACAGTAACTTACCGCCCTTCTGCTGATAAGTACGGAGCAGTGTTTTTCATCATCTGTGCACTCCTTCAGGCCGGAAATGATGCAAAGGTCGGCCTTCCTCTTGATTTGCACCAGCTCTTTCACTGAAGATGCTTTCTGATACTTCACTTGCAGAAAGTCGAGAACAGCGCTCGTATTATCTTTATCCAACAAAACAATCTTTTTGTTCTCGGATACTTTAGCAATATTCCATCTCTTATTCGCCAGTATCAGGTCATATTCATTCTGCGACAATGTCTGTCCGTTCTCTACCAATACCAGTTTCAACTTAACATTCATTTTATCAGACGGCAAGACAGACGGCATCACAATGGCAGGCTCGATATATTTACGGCCATAATACTCCACAGCCGGAAATTGCTCCGTACCTGATGCCAGAATCTTTCCTTTTTCATCCACAATACTCCAGTTCAGTGCCATCGGGAGCAAATCGCGTCCGTCTTCACTGTCATTCACCACATAGATGCGGGTATGGAGTTTTTCTCCGGCATACAAGTTACGCCCCCACAATTCAGCACTGACCAACACCGGCTGCATGGCACGTTGCATGGCGTAATAAGTGGGATAAGGCTGTATGTTCTTATAGTTGTAGCATTGGCGGAACCAAGTCATATAGGCAAAGTGCATGATGCCCGATACCTGTTCGTTGGTGCGACGCAGCGTCTCGGCCAACTCGCCCGTAATGAAGGATTGGACTTTCAGGAAATGCATAGGGTCTGCCCAGTCGTATGCCTCATAACCAATTAATGAATAGGGATTCTGATGAATCAGCTGATAGGAACGGGTTGGATGACCGGTCTCTGCATTGGGATACCCCGTACTCATTTCCTGGCTGATTAAAGGACGTCCCGGAGACTTGAATTGCTTCTGGAATTCACCGTTAAAGAAGCGGAACAGCGAGAAATCATACCAGTTATAGTAAGCATGGTTGTCATCAATATCTCCATCATCCACCGTATTTAGGAAGTCCTGTCCAAAACGTCTCAGTGCTTTGCTGTGCAGATAGTTGGAGTCAAAGCATACCGGACGTGTGGGGTCGAGCTCCCGCATGCCCTTCACAACATCTGATACGATGCGGAACTTCTCTTTCGAACGCTCCATGTCGGCGTCTAGGTCGTAGAACTTCATTTCGTTATTCACAGTCCAGAAAAATACGGAAGGATGGTTCCGGTATTTCTTCATCACGCGTAGCCATTCACTGCTCCAAAGGTCCAGTACGTTCTTGTCCGGTATCGGGGTGGAGTGAATCATCAGCCACGACCAAGTGCCCTCGAAACTAATGGCAATGCCGTTACGGTCTGCCGCCGAAACCCACAATTCATTCCAGGGAGTGGTATGTGTACGAGTAGACTGCACGTTGCCGGCCTTCATCAACTGCATGAATTTATCTGCCAGGATGGAGTCGTTGGGACAAATGGCAAAGGGAATATGGTTTCCTCCGCGCATCCAGAACTTACGACCGTTCAGATAGAGGAAGCCGTCTTTGCTCTTGAAGGTACGGAAACCCGATGTGACGGTCAGACAGTCGGCTACCTTGCCCTTGCTTTCCGTCACGCTGATGCGGAAATCGTAAAGGTTAGGGGTTGTCGGTTCCCACAACTTGGGCTTGAGCCCGTCAATGCTGCAAGTATACATATTTTCCCCGTTTGCGGTCAATGCCAACTTAGTCAGTACAGGTGCTCCATACAAGGTTTCGCCCGTCTGCTTATCCACGATGTCCACTCGGATGTCGAAGTTCTTTTTTCTGGCAGAATGGTTTTTCACGGTGATATCCATGGATGCACCGTCCAAAGTAGGCTTAATGAACACATCTTCCACCTTGAGCGGATTGCTGATGACGAGCTTCACCGGCTGCCAGATTCCGGCAGGGTTATCTCCATAGAATCCGTGGGGGATATCGGTCAGCACCTTTCTGTTGGCGCGTTGGTCGTTCTTGTTGTCTTCCACATCTTTGCGTACGGACGAGTAGTAGTTCTCCATGGCATCACTGGTCTGTGCTGCCGCTCCGCTGATGTCGCGCGTCACCTTCACCACCACGACATTGCGTCCCGGATGCAGGAAGTCGGTAGCATCCACTTGGAAATCACCGAACATCCCCACGTTGGATCCTGCCAACTGCCCGTTGACATAGACTTCCGCCATTTTGGAAACGGCATCAAACGATAGGGTCAGCTGTTTTCCCTTGATGTCGGTCGGCAATTCCAGCCATTGGCGATACCAAGCCGTACCGGTTTTACGGTAGTCGAATGTATATCCTTCGCAACGATCGGTTTCCTGCTGATAGTAGGTATCGGAAACGCCTTTGGGATTCGGTCCGTTTGGAGTAGGCATCGTTTCGCCGTGCAGCCAGATGCGAATGGGATTCCAGAAGTTGGGAACCTGCATGACGTGCCAGTCCTCATCATCGGTTGTTGCAGATACCGCTTTGGCTTTGTCGTCCAACTGGTACTCTGGCATGAAGAGCCAATCTCCATCCAGTGAAATCTCGGTACGATCCGGCTTTATATCGTTCACCATGACAGCCTTATAGTTTGCTCTCTCCCGGCGACGCTTAGCTTCCTTCTGCTGTGAAGTTGCCGCCATACGATATTCCGCGGCTTTCACATTCTTCAGATAGTTATCGGGCAAGAGAGTTACAATCAAGTCATCAAATTCTGTCTCAATCCATCCGCCGCCCAGTGTCACTTCACCCGAAGGAACCAGATTGGCATTTTTGTCCACAACGTCGATATACGGTTCCTTCTCCCCCGTTCACAAAGACGCGAATGCGATTGCCACACACCTCCACTTTCATACTATACCATTCGCCAGGCACCGGATGGAATCCCAGTGGACGGACACCCATAAATTCGTCGGTTCCCATGTAACCGGTACGCATTAAGTATACATCGTCCTGCAATCCGCCTTTGATACCGGCAACATAACGATCAAAACGGTTGTATGCACGGAATCCGGCCCATATTTGGACTTGTTCCGCCCCTTCGGGGCGCGTGCCTTGAAAGACATGCTGTAGTTCTTCCATTCCGGATTTCCAAAGCAAGCATACGAACCTTTCGAACGGAACACTCCGTCGGCAATACTACATTCTCCCCTGCCTACTGTTTTTTTCAATATTTCTCCTTGATTGGAGAAATCATTTTGCCATTGAGGATTGTGTATGGCCGGGCAATGACGCCAACGAGCATGCTGCAATCCAAAAGGCTGTATAAAGTTTCTTCATGATACTGTTTAATAAAATAAGTTATGCAAATGTAATCGGACTACATTAACAGAGAGTCTAATAAAAGATTAATCAGACATTAAAAAGTAATTAATCCTGCTGGTTTTGCCAGTATATAGTCAAAGTAGTGCCACCTCATTGGCAAAGACTTGCCACAGGCTTGGCAAAGTTTTGCCAATGAGGTGGCAAAACACAAGCAATAAATAAAAGAAGGAGGACCCTTGCCTCTTTCAAAGCAAACATCCTCCTTACCTAACCTACCTATATTATCTTCCGAAACCCTTTGCGTCAATAGTCTTCACATCCGTATAACAAGACTTTTGATATTTGTCTTTACAGTTGGCACTAATACGCACGAACAGTTTTTGATCAAACTCAATCTTTGCTTTAGACTTCAACTTAATGACGTCACCTTCCTGAATGTTAGTAATGGCCACCGTATTATCTGTATAGCGTCCGTCAGCAGCACAGCTCACAGTAGTACCAATTATCATCTGCGCCTTTTCCACATCGGGCATGTCATAACCTTCTTTCGCATTACGCGTAAATTTGAAAGAAGCCCAAAGGAATCCGTCTGCATCCTGATAAGGCGCATCCACCCATTCCAATGTAAGATAAGGAGTGATAGTGAAATCCACCTCAGCGGTTTTTCCACTCTTCAGTTCCACAACCTTCATCTGCTCTTCTTCACAAGGATAGCCACAGGTTTCAAACGGCCACATCTCATATGTACCTTTGAAGAGGCGGGTATTCTTGAATGAACCATCCATCATCATATTCAGGTTCTGTTCAGTCACCACTATATTCGGGTCACCATTTGCATAACTGATTTCCTTTTATACGAATCTTCATATTACCCTGCCCGAGTGCTGTCTGTAATGGCTTACCGTTATGGTCATAAACTTGTCCAATCACAGCAGCATCAGGAGCATCATAGTTATCCATCTCGCACGCACCGAAGCACACAACCCAAAGGGACAACAAGAATAAATTTGCTATATTTTTCATAATCATTCCAATTTTAATTGATTAATACATATCATTCTGCTCGAGCAACGGATTTACCTTACGTTCTGTATCAGGTATCTTCTCATAATAGTATTTCTGATCAAAGTTGTGCTGACCACCGTAACTATCGGCTACACGTGTATCGAAAATATATTTACCATGAGGAATTCCACTGTCCGGATCCACCTCTGCCGTACTGGCAAACAGATACGGTGCAAGCATTCTCCAACGGAATTCATAGATTTGCTCACGAGCCGTAAACCAACGGCGAAGGTCCCAATAAAGCTTATGCTCAACAGCTAGTTCCTTGTAGCGCTCTACGCGTACAATCTGAAGTCCCTTAGTAGGAGCAAAAATCATAGAGTTCTTACCTGTACCTCTTACATTGGTGGGAGCTGTCATATCAGCCAACTGTGCCGTACTTGTTAGTAGTTCGGCTCCAGCTCTTTCGCGTACATCATTGATACACTTCATGGCATCTTCCAACAAATCTGCACCATTATGAGAAGCAACTCCGTTCTGAGCCAGTTCAATAGCAGCTTCAGCACGTGCCAACAAGATTTCAGCATAACGGATATCAATCCAAGGCTGTGTACTTCTATGCAATTGAGTTTCACCGCTAGCCAGATTACGTTGCAACCATTTTACACCGTATATACCTGTTGTACACATGTTAGATGAAGAAGTTGCAGGTCCGTCAAAACCACAAATTGCAATTTTCGTATCCACACCACCAATTTTGTACGTTTCACCGTCATTAGGTCTTTTGGTTGTACATATAGCCACTTTCTGACCATTAACCTTAAACGACTCAGCAATCTTATCCCATCCTGTAGTTGTTTTACCATCATCTGGAATTTCTTTCTTAATTTTCTGAGAAGGATCTACTGAAGGATCAATCAATCCCCAACGCATATCCAGTTCATATCCTTTGTAAGTGTCACCCGGAATCATGATACTTGCTTTCAAACGGGGCTCTGCATTATCAAAGATACCGTGTCCGCTATCATAAACAATGAAATTACCGTCGTCATCCGTCGTTTTCAGATGTCCCGTTTCAGAATCAAGAGGAAGTCCGTCAAACAACTCCACCCAATCCAGAGGAACAAAGTAACGACCACCATAACTAAAGCCTACCATACGTTCGGGAGACATCAGTTTGTCCCAGCTATGAACATAGTTGTTAATGTCATATTCACGAATGAATATTGATTCAGGACTAGTCGTAGCCTTATCAAACACTTCATAGAATGCTTGACGTTTGTCAGCCCCATTATTCAACTGATAGCCACCTTTTGCTACTTCCAAGGTTGCCTCATAGGCCTGCTTGAAGTAATCATTCGCTTTAGAAGCAGGTACACCCGTCAGCACCACACCACTTTTGCCTGTGTAATTGTACAAACTGCCATAGCGTGCCACCGAACCGGCATAAAGAGCCACACGCGCTTTTACCGCTGCTGCTACATATTTATTGGCACGACCGTTTGTCTTCTTATCAGTCATATACTGCATGGCATAGTCCAAATCTTCCAGAATAAAGTCAATAGATTCTTCATGGCTATTACGTGCAACATTCAAAGCTGAGCCATCATCTGTAATAGGTTGTGGTTCTTTAACTAAAGGTACACCACCATATCTTTTCACCAAGGCATAATAGGTATATGCACGGATGAACTTCGCCTCTGCAATCCACTCTTCAGCACCTTGCAATTTACCGACATAATTAGGCAAGTCTTGAATTAACACATTTGCCTGACGTATAATTTGATAAGCAGGTTTCCAGTAACCCTTGTCACCGTAGACACAGCTATTACCACAAACATTATTGGCATATTCACCTGTAGATCCCATTGTGGTCTTATCAGAAAGCCAATTAAAGAAACCTCCACGGCCACCATCATCACCCATATTGAAGTCTTCCATCGGCAGATGATTGTACAAACCAGCCATGTAAGCCGTTATACCACCTTCATTATAGATGTCTTCATTAGTCATAATGTTTTTAGGCGGAATATCCAAATCCACACAACTTACCAATGCGCCACCCAAAGCTACGCACATCAATATATTTTTCCATTTTTTCATAATATGATTCCTCCCTTACTTAAAATGTAATGTTTGCACCAAAATTGAACGTTTTATTCAAAGGATACATGTATCCGTATAAGTCAGTAGGCTTTTCAGGGTCGACACCTCTCACTCCAGTGATAGTAAACAGGTTATATGCATTGAAATAAACTCTCAAATTCTTAACCCCTACTGAAGAAAGCCATTGCTTCGGGAACGTATAACCTATTTCAGCTGATTTCAAACGTAGATAGTCACCTTTCTGAATCATAAATTCAGAATCATCTTTTTGGCATTGCTTTTGCACCACCAAAAGAGTAATACCCCGGTATCCACTCACAAGAAGGATCGAAAGGATGTTGATCAGGATCCACTGGATGCCAACGGTCGAGGAACATATCCAAAGCATTACCATCAAAGGCCAACGGCATTGAAAGTTGTTCACCATAAGCAACATAAGACATGGCAGAACCCTGGAATAAAAGGTTTAAGTCGAAACCTTTCCAACTTGCGCCCAGAGTCAGACCAAAGTTCATCAACGGATAATTTCTTTTATCTTGCCAAGAGCTTCCTGGATTAGTTGTTGTTGCAATTGGATGCATATCGCTACCATCAATTACACCGTCCTGATTCCAGTCTTCATAAATATAGTCACCGGGTAATGTTGCATTACCGGAATAGATAGAATTAGCAATCTGTTCATAGCTAGTGAAACGTCCCGCTGCACCATAACCAAACCAAATATCATTGTAACGATTCAGATTTCTGTTTCTCCAATAATCATAGGAGTTACCAGCCGGATCTGTTTCATAATAACGACGCATACCGCGAGTTAGTGAAACTTGTCCACTTACATTATATCGAAAATCTCCAATGCTATTATTATGACGTAATTCTAATTCAATACCCTTTGTACGGTCACTGTTAAGATTCTCCTGCGGCATTGTAGAACCAAAAGTACCCGGTAAAGAAACCAGACGATTGGCAAGCAGCCCGTCACGGTCACGTTGGAATACTTCAAATGTCAGCCCCAACAGACCATCCCATAAATCGGCATCAAGTCCAATATTCAAAGTCTTTACTGTATACCAGGTAATATTAGGATTAGCTACTGCACGGAAACCAAGTGCATTAGTATAAGCACCACCAAACACATAACCTGTGGGATAATTGTTGTTAGAGCCACCGGAAGTGTTCGGATAATCATAACCGGAAAGGAATTGATAATCAGCAGCACCATCATCACCCATCTTACCATAAGATGCACGCAACTTCAAATTAGAAACAAACTTCAGATTGTCTTTAATAAAAAGACTCTTCTGACATTCTCCAACCGATAGAAGCGCCAGGGAAGAATCCCCAACGATTATCTGAAGGGAATTTGGAGGAACCATCATAACGGAAAGAAAATTCAGCGAGATAACGTCCTTTATAATCGTAATTGAACTTACCAATAAGACCTTTCGAAGCCGATTCTGACAAACCATTTGCATTTGCCATACCTACTTGCTCTTTAGAATCACCTGCGAACAAATAAGGTAAAGGTATAGAGAAGTTACGTTGTGCCCACAAATTATCTCCTACATTATGAGCCTCTTCATACAACATCAAACCAGAAACATGATGGCCTGAGAATGTGTTATCATAACTAATTGCAGCTTGCCACAAAGTACTCCAGCTACTATTGTGAGTACGACGCAACTGAGTAGGGCCAAGACGAGAAGCCGCCACATATGAATCTGCTGCAGCATTATAAGTATACAGGTTATATTCCTTATTCCAAGTCGTTTCATCATTTTCCTTCGTGTCATAGCTGAACATACCTCTCACCTTCAATCCTTGCACTTTGGGAATTGTATATTCTCCTTCAAAAAGAGGATTGGAATAACTTATTTCCTCTCTTCTTAAAACCGGTTAAATCCGTATCAATTAAAGCCAACGGATTATCATCAGAACTCTGAGGCTTCTGATAATAAGGTGCTGTATTATTTGCATACAAAGGATCATCTGGAGCAGAACGCCATAAATTCTTGAATATTTCCCACGAATCCTTAGAGTTACCTTCACGGTCATCAATCATACCGCTCAATTTTACAGAAACTCTTAAATTCTTCGTCAACTGGGCATTCAGATTAGAACGTACATTGTAACGATTGTAGTCCAAAGCATCTCCTTTAAAGAAACCGCCCTGATCCATATAAGCGAAGCTAACATAATAATCCATCTTATCGCTACCTCCACTAATGGAAACATTGTGTGACTGTTGCGGAGCAGAATTAGCCATTACAGCATCATACCAATCTGTGGACACTCTCTTACCAGTCAGGAACTCATCAATAGCCTCCTGAGGATATTTCCGGCTTGGATTGACCAAGTCACGCATCTGCACATCATTAAACAATGTCATACGCCCCACAGCATCCACTGGCTTCAATATTTCACTTGGTTTTTGGAAACCATAATACATGTTGTAATCAATCTTAGTTTTGTTCTTCTCACCTCTCTTTGTGGTAATCAAAACAACACCATTAGCAGCACGTACACCATAAATTGCAGCAGAAGCATCTTTCAATACGGAAATAGACTCAATTTCATTAGGATCCATACGCTGCATGTCACCACGGGGAACACCATCCACTACAATCAACGGGGTACCGAAACCACGAATATCGAACTGGTTATTGAATTCACCCGGCTCTGAAGTTTTCTGAATCACACGTACACCTGGTACCTTACCAGTCAACATATTCTGTGCGTTCTGGTTCTTTGTAGCTATCAGACCTTCACTAGTGATAGCTGATACTGCTCCGGTTAGGTTCACTTTCTTTTGTGTACCATAACCTACTACAACTACTTCATCTAATTGTTCTGCGTCTTCCTTCATCACTATTTCCAGTGAAGTTCTGCCATTCAATTTTATCGTTTGATTCTTATATCCTATAAAGGATACTGACAATGTGGCATTAGTAGGAACTGACAATGTAAAGTTTCCATCTAAATCACTAATAGCTCCCAATGATTTATTACCCACTACGGTTACATTGACGCCAATAACAGGTTCTCCCATTTCATCAACTACTTTTCCCTTAATAGTAGTATTTTGTGAAAACACCGGGAAAACAGCAAACAACAGCATTGCCATCATGCAAAGCCATGCATTCTTCAAATTAGAATTGTTTTTCATTTGTTTCATAATTAATCTGTTTTTATGAATAGTAAACCCTCAGTTAATATAGGTAGGTTTACAAAAGGTTAACTTGTATTCTTCATAAGCATAAACATTTAGATTAGCAGTTCATTTTATTAAGTAAATTCCTACCCACAAAAGTATATGCTCCAGATTAATTATTCTTCGAAATTCGTCTTAATATTATATTAAAAAAGCGCTTAATTTTTTCAATTAAACGCTTAATTTTTAATAAAATAAAGTTATTCACATAATTTAGAAAGCGGAACCTTGTAATTTTCACCTAAAGACTCCCGATACTCCTTACAGAAACGATCATATACACTCTTGGCAATCCCCTTCTTCCCTCCGAAAACAGTACTAAACACTTGGCAGACAATGCTTCTTCATTCAACGGATCATGCAAAAACATAATATCAGTAATACGGAGCACCATCTCATGGTTATTTTTCTTATATTCAATATCCAACAGATTTCTAAGTAAATCAATAGAAAGGCTTGAATAGGCATCCTTAAATCCATCCAACCAATCAACAATCGTATTAGAAAGTAACGGACCACACAGCAACAATTCCAATATTTGGTTCAGAAATACATCATCTTTCAGAGAACCATTTCGTTGAAATAACTCTATGCAATGGAGCGCTGTACGATAATCGCAGAATACCTTTTCTTTCCACTGCATTTTCAGAAATCCACCATCACTCACTACTTCCACATCACCAACCTCTTCTAACAAAACACGCAACTTACGCAATGTCACATTTCTATTATTTCGAGCTGAGATCTCATCCTTATCAGACCAAAGCATATCAGTTACTTTCCGAGTCAGAATGCCTTTTTCATCTTTCTCTGTATAAAGAATTAACAAAACTAACAAACTTTTCAGACGGGGAGTAAAATTAGAAGTGATATCATTTCCATCCTTATCCCGCACATTAAATGTACCAAGTAAAGAAATTGCTGAACGACTACGATCAAAATAGTTTTCTATCGGTCTAAGAACAGGAATTCTTTCATCCCCAGCTTCTACCTTCAATTCTAAATTTTCATTCTCTACATTGTTATCATTTGCTGCCAATTCTTCTTTTACACTATCCGTAGTAACTACAGAAAGCGGTTCTTCTTTCTTATGTTCAACTATTCGGTAATATAAAAAGCTTCCAACACCCAACAACGACAAAAATCCAGCAACTATCCAATACCACATCTGGATAGCAACAGAAGTATCTTCCACCACTTGCATTATATCCGCTTGGCTCATCAACGGAGTATTTATGGAATATATGGACACATCATGTGTACGATCAGTCAATATTTTATCCATTACTAAAAAACAGCTTATTGCATGAAGGAGATGAGTAGAAACTAAAATCACAATCTTGATGAATAACTCTGTTATGAATGGGAATAGATACTGCTGTCCAAGTCGTATCTTTCATGGATACTTTCCACAAAATACCGCCATCTTTCAAGGAAACCGCATAGAATGAACTATCCGAGGGTTCGAAATACATAGATGAAGCCATCAACATTGAGGCCTCTACCTGCTTTTTCTTCCAAACAACACGTGATTTCCTTGTTTTCAAATCAATCGCGCACAATTCTGTATAGAAATAAGAATTCAACTCCTGTTTGCCATACTTATTTCCCCTCCCACCCAATATATAGAGTTCATCACCAACGACAGCTACCGCCGAAGAGTAACGAGGATTAAGCAAGGGGTCATAGTTGATCATTTCCATTTCGCCCGTAAACGGACTCATCCTGAACAAATCATTCCTGTATCTATAAAAACCATAGCCACCGAAGAAATAGAAAGAAGAATCAGCCGGATTATAAGTACGAGCATGGTTATAATAATTCGGCTCTTCCTTATTACGCTCTACCAAATTCCATCGATCTGTATCAAAAGAGAAAAAAGAAACACGCTTTTGAGATAACGAATAAGATACCAACCTGTTAGTCAAGGTGTCAAAATTAGATGATCTGTGAACTCCATGGCAGGATACCCTCCTTGTACACTAATTTCTTTCTTCATGGTTCCAGTTTCATCTAGTATTTCCACTTTATCTGGCCTTACCAAATAAAACAAAGCATCACGCGCATTAAAAGCAACATCCAGTCTTCCAGAGAGTGTTCCTTTATAAATCTGTTTCCACTTGATATGGTCATCTATCAGCCAATAAGGGGACCGTACACGAGCTATAGATTTCGCTATTTCATCAAAGCAAACATTATCATTATGTTTCCACAACCTCCACTCACGGGTTTGCTTACCATCTTGCATTATTTTTACATCCTTTAAATTTATTGGCGCTACATCAGCCAGATATTCAGGCGCATGTCCGAATAATGCTTTTACCCGATGAGTTCCATTCAGAGGAACCATTATTGTCGTATCTTTTCCCGCATACTTCACTGCAATAGAATTATGCTTCATGTCCATTCGCAAGGAAACTGAAATCCACTTTTTCTCTTTCAATAGGACTGTCAATGGTAACCATTCCTTCATTGAAGACTAATGCCGGATAATGCAAACGTTCTCCTCCCGCAACAAACGAAAAACGAATTAATTGATTTGTATTAGTGTACAAATGCAAAATTGACCCAAAGTCGGGTTCATTGTTACGTACCCACATCTGAAAAGAAATGGTAAATTCATTTTCTACTTCAAAAGGCTTATTTTCATCTAGAATGAGTGAAGTTCTTTCAGTACTAGGGGCGGAATGAGATTTAAAAATAAAGTCCGCTATTATAGACGGAGGCAAAAATAAATTCACTCCTGCTAGCAGGAGGAAACTAAATAAAATATATCTGCAATAGTTTTTCATATTTCTATTTCAAGAACACTAGACAAAGGTATAAAAAAAACATAAAATGAGTAATAAGTTCAATAAAAAGAATTAGAACCAATCCAGTGTTATGCGAATTACCTCGCACAACACTGGATTAACACTGAACTTATCGAAAAAGAACCTATTTGAAAACTACGCTTCTCCTCAATCCCTTTATTTATCTATCTCTCTATTTCACTTCAGGATTGACAAACATCACTTTCAACGAAGAAAAAGGAATTCATTTCTATTATCACATCTAAAGTTACCACTGAATTCATTTTTATCTCTTTTCTCCTATTTTTATGCTTACCTTATTCCAACCTTGCAGCAAGGGCAGTTCTTTATAAGTAGCCTCATGCCTATTTTGCGAAGCGGCTACATATGCTTTATCATTAATAGCAAGCTGGCATTCCTTTGCTTTCACAACCAAAGTCAGCTTCGGCATATTCGGTTCAATCAGCAAGTCATCCAAAGGGCGCGGACTAAATACATAGATATCCAAGGCCCATCCATCCGCTTTTTTCACTAACTTCTCCTTCGCTGCAACAGGAAATACCAATTGATTATCACGCAAGAAGAAGACTTCATTTGATTTTACTTCAATCTCATTACAATCAATACCGGCATTCTTTAAAATCACTCCCAGTGTATTGTATCCCTTTTCAGAGTTAGTGAATTCTTTCAGGGTACTGATATAGAAACAAGAGGCATCTTTCTGATACTTCACAAACACAGGAGTAGCAGCTGTACATTCGTACTCACTCCGCACCGTACCGGCAGTTTTGATTTCCTCCGGACGTTTATTCCAAGCTCTCCAATCTGTTTTACAAGCATTCAGCAAGACATCTCCTTCTTCTACCAGCGCACCTGTTAATGAATATTCTGAAGCATCAGCTCTCTGAAGTTCGCAGAAATAGAAATCAGAATTATTCAAGCCACGTATCCATGACTTCTGAACCGGCAAGAAAGAAGAACGTTTAAGGTTATCTAATGCTACCGGAAGAGGTAATATCTCATTGTATACATTCAATGTCTGAGGTGTTAATCCCCAAATCCATACATCAGCACCCTTAGCAATATTAGCTAACATACTCTTCTTTTCAGCAGCAGACAAAGTGTAAGTACCATCTACAATATAGAGCATACGTGCAGGTGCAGTAATCTTTACAGCAAATTTCACGCCTTGTGCATCCAGAATACCTTTCAATTTACTGTCATCTCCGCCTATGAAAATCACTTCTTTATATTTCTCAGCCGGAGTAGCTGTCGGTGCTTCATATTGTTTTTTGTCAATATCAGCATAAGCAGACCAAGCAGAGTGTCCCGGTGCATTGGCTGCACGCATAGCATCATACATAGGCCATGGATCATACAAAGGTAGATTCGGATCATATCCCGGATTGAATGTTGTACAATAAGGACCTACACGCTCCGGTTGTACACCCGGCACACCTTCTTTATAATCAGTAAAGAAAATACCATCTTTATTGATATCCGGTTCTGTAGTCATATCTTTCTTTCCCAGTGGCAGCGGTTTCAAAGAGTACCATGCCATATTGAAAACGGTACTGTAAGAAGCTCCCCATATTACGCTGGATAGCAAGGAGATGATAGCACTCATTAGCTAACCCTTCCATACGTCCCAACTGCGATTCATAGGCTCTTTCACCATTATACTTAGCAACCTGCTCGGGCGTACCATAGTACGCCATACTATGTTCACCGATTCCCCAAGGTTTACCTATTCCAACCCAATGTTTCATTGAGTTCATGTCACCATAATGACCTACTGTAACCGGCAAGATGCCATCTCCATCATCTTCTCCATCGGCAGAAATCCATGGGCGGGTCGGATCGTTTGCACGAACAATGTCTCTCCAATCTTCCCAAGCTTTCTTCTGCTGAGGCATCAATTCCGGTCTGTTGTAAACATGCAAAATCACAGGTTTATTTTCATTACTGATACTCCAACCAAAGACAGAAGCATGATTACGGTCTCTGAGTACAAAACGTTTCAAATGTTCTTTTGATGCTTCCCAAAAGAGCTCAGAATCCAGTTTCGGACCACCATCACTCGCCCAGTTAGCAGTTTCATTCAATACGCAGATACCCATTTCATCAGCTACATCCATGTAGAAACGAGGATAAATCTGTGCATGAGGGCGAACTGCATTAGCATTCATACCTTTAATGGCAGTAAACCATGCCCACGCATATCTGCGTGTCATTTGCGGAATACCCATAAAGTGCCAAGAATCACCTCTCAACTGATAAGGTTTACCATTCAGGTACTGTGTGGTACCTTGCAATGTCCATTCACGCCATCCGAAACGTTCATATTTCATATCAAGAATTTCTTTCTTAGCCTGCAATGAAAGCAATACGGCATAAAGATTCGGTTGTTCAGGAGTCCAATAACTCAACTCACCGGATACCGGAACCTGCAACACAACTTTTGTTGAAGCATTGGCAGGGATGCTAACTTTAACAGGGGCCACTTTCAAAGCTTCCTGTCCAAGTTTCCATGCAGGTACAGGAGCAGAATTAACATCTGTCCCAGCCAGGTTTACCCATTCATTAATCTTACCTTGAAGTTGCAGATCTGTCTTTTTTTCCGTATTATTCTGTACAGTCACTTCCAGTTCAAGCATATTCTTTGAAACCAACGGCTTCACATATACATCTTCCACATGTACTTTAGGCAATGCCAACAAGTATACATCCTGCCAGATACCAGCAATGTGATATCCCCACATAGAACCGGCAGGAACAATACGACGCCCAATTGTAGAGTTGTTTTCAAACAAAGATTGACTGCGAACTCCCACCCATACTTCAGCGGTTTCACCTGCAGCTACCTTATTCGTAATATCTATGCTGAATGGAAGAAAAAAGATCAAAAATTCTCTCCTACTTTTTCCTTATTGATATAGACCTCAGTATAGCCGGCTACAGCTTCAAAATATAATTTTATCTGCTGCCCATTCCAGTCATTAGGAATAGTTACAGTTTTTTTCATCCACGCCATTTTCACTTGTTCCCATTCTTTCGGATAAGACGGGTAGTTGCGATGATCAGGTCCCTCTACATTTCTGTTAGCAAAAGAGTTTATATTCCATGGAGAAGGAATCTTTATACGGGTTTTACTCCATGCACCTTCTTTGGGCAATGATAATTCCGGTGCCACTCCTTTACCTTGCACGTAACTACCCGGCAAAGCCACAGGTTGGAAATCCCAATAGCCATTCAGACAGATTTCTTTCCTATACTCCTTTTCTGTTCTATTCACAAGACCCTCACTTGGTGCAAACGGGAAATTATACACCAATTTACCATCGCTCGATGTGGTTTGCCCCACTGCCTTTCCCGGCAGCAAGAACAAAGTCGTCAACAAGCTTAATAAAATTGCATTTCGTTTCATTTAAGAATACTATTAATTAGGTATTAGACATATTTGTTTTTCCTGTCTGCAAAGTAAACAGGGTGACATTAAAAAGTAAGCCGAAACAGAATTAATATTGGATTAAAAACACATTAATCCTCCGGAATCCAGAACTTTTCTATTAATAATGCAAATCAGTAGTTGAATTATGTTCATTTTGGACGAGTTATGAACAAAACACAAATTACGCGAATTACACAAATAAAGGTCTGCACTGCAATCAGCTATTACTAAGTTATTTTTCTTCGGTTGGGAAAACAAATAAGAAAAAAATAGTTACACATAATACATCCGTCCCACCCTTTGCTAAAAGGGCTTCGGATTTTTACTAAATTCACGACTGAAAATTAGTAAAAATCTACCGGAAAATTAGTAAAAATCCGATAAGGTTTTAGTAAAAAACAGTCACCCCGTTCAGAAAGGCTTCTGACGGCACTTTTAGTCATGTAATCATTAAAAAACAACTTGGTACATAATCTTTCTCAGGGATTTGAACAAAATGTAATAAGATGGTAGGGTGATAAAGTGATAGCGGGATAACACTCCGTGATATATAGCGCAGCCACTTTATCACCCTACCACCCTATCATCTTACCACTCTTTTATTCATTTCTGTACGATTATGAATGAATTTCAACTACTGATTCGCATATATAATATTATTCAGTACTTATTTTAGTTTAGAACTATATCATTCATTCTGTAATCTTCGTACCTTTGTCGTATGTACTAATATAATAATCATGGACAAATTTAATGTAAAAGATAGTCCCCGGATACCTCAAGGCTTGAAAAATTATTCTTGGAAGAAGGGCTCCTGATGAAAATTAAAAAAAAAGAACGAATATCTGGTACAGCAGAATGAGAAAAACAATCAGATAGGCTTTGTCGTATCCGGTATATTCCGTTTGTCTCATACAGATGCAAATGGCAATACATGGATAGTAGGCTATAGCTTTGCAAAATGACTTTGTTTGTGACTATCCTTCTTTCATGAAACAGACAGTTTCCACAGTCACGATACAAGCTTCTACCGAATGTGAGGTTTATCACCTCCCGTTAAGCAAACTTAATCAATTCTGGGAAACAGACATGGACACCCAACGATTAGGAAGGCAAATAGCCGAAACTATGTTTGCAGAAATATATCAACGACTATTGGGATTTTATTGCGATACTCCGGAACAACGTTATCATGCATTAATGAAAAGATGCCCCGGTTTACAAGAAAAGCTTTCATTCAAAGAAATAGCCCAGTTTCTTGGCATAACTCCCGAAACCCTCAGCAGAATAAGAAAAAAACAACTGTATAACGAAAGGTCTTGACTTTGGTCAAGGCTTTTTCACTCTATATAGCTTAATATTGCCGCCATAAACATAAATCATAAAAGTATGGCAACTTACACTCATTATGGGAAACAAGCTGATGTATTCAAGCATCTGGTGCCTTGTGAAGTTCTTCAAATCGAAAAACCGCAGATATACATAGAAACGAATTCAGCATCCGCCATTTATCAAATGGCGCATACCCCGGAACAGCAATACGGCATTTACTATTTCCTGAAGAAAGCCCGTGAAGAAAAACCTTTGAGAGAATCTCCTTATTACAAGCTGGAAAGCACAGAAATGGCAAAAGGAAATTATTTAGGTTCTCCCGCTTTAGCTATGAATACATTGCCAGAACGAACATCCCAATATCTATTCTTTGATATAGAAAAAGATGCTTTAGAAAATATAGAATCCTATGCCAAACAAGTGAAATTAGAATCACATATCCAGACCTGTCATACGGATTCACTCGAAGGGATTATAAAACTACTACCCTCACTTTCCCAAGCTTCCTTCCTCCATATCGATCCTTATGAAATTGATAAAAAGGGAATATCGGGAACAACCTATCTGGATGTATTAATACAAGCAACCCAAGCAGGTATGAAATGCCTATTGTGGTACGGTTTTATGACTGGAAATAACAAAATACACATTAACCAATATATAGTGAATAGACTGGAGGAAGAAAACATCAAAGAATATACCTGTATTGAGTTAATCATGAATTCAATCAGAAAAGATACGATTCCTTGTAACCCGGGTATATTGGGGAGCGGCATTTTAGCTACCAATTTATCTAAGGAAGCCAATAAAGCAATTTGGGATTATAGCAATATGTTAGTTTGCATGTACAGTGACACTAAATATAAAAGTTATGATGGGAGACTATATAGAGATAGTATAAAGTAAACATAAAAAAAGGCTATCTATCCCAGACAGCCAATCTTTTGTTAACCTTAAATCTAATACTATGAAAAACACATTGCAAAGATACGGACTTTCAGGATATCTCCAAATTTCTAAGACTAAACGGAGACATTTATAACATGGTTTAATAGAATGAAGGAAGTTGTTAACTATTTAAATTCTTTATGTTAACAATTAACACAAAGAATTTCACTTTCTACAGCATCATTGATCTTTTTCGCTTTCAGCCTCCAGATCCTTGATTTCTCTATTCAGGAAAACGGATAAAATAGTTCTCAGAACAACTATACCACCTAAAATAGCCAGTTCATTCAAAGTTGGCTCCAATACTGTTTTTTAAAATATCTGATGCGATTAAGAATTCAAGTCCGAGCAACAAATAAGTTCCGAAAGTTGCCCGTAGTTTTCGGATGTTAGTAGTCGAATACTTACCCGTGAACCTTTTGAACTCATTGATCAGAAAAAGATATTATTCCGATTAATGCTCCATAGGTGACAATTAGAAGACTTGTCACACTGATTATTGTAGCTAATGTATTTAAGAAAGTAGTAAGCATGCCGATTGAAGTTTATTAATATAACATTGCAAAACACTTTAATGTTTGATTTTTTATGAAAAAGCATTGATACCGGTCTTTGCAGATATCGGGTACCAGCTCGCGGCAGCGAAACGATGGGTGCCTTACCTGCAATGTAGTATGGGATATTCATTTGCTCCTGAAAAAGATGTAAATGGTGGATATTTCTTCAACCCGACAATCGATTCCAAGAAAAGCTCCGTCACAACTCAATTTCAATAAGACTGGAGATTCTATTTTAAAAGAATCCCACTTGAGTGTACAAAAAAAGACAGTAATTCTGAATAATATTCCATTTACAGAAACCTATATTTCGCCTACTTTTGCACAAACAAAGAATTTAAGGTTATAGAAAAATGGATAAACACACATTTTACAGCTATTTGATAGTAGGTATGACATTTGCCTTTGGATTGTCTGCACAAGCTCAGAACAAGGTTACTGCACCCATGAAAGACGTCAACCAAGTTATTGACAACACACTGGATAGTTTAAATAAAGCCCACACAGCAAGACCTGTAGCAGGATCAAGTAGAAAAGGAGATAATCCGTTTTATTTTTTTGAGTGGGTAACTCTACTATGCGTACCGGAACCTTAGGGAATGGTAACAATGGACAATGGGGATGGGGATATTATGCCGGCGATCATTTCGATTCAAATAAAATCACTGTAGAAAATCATGCACTGGGGGAACAAGCAGTCGTACCTTTTATAACCGTCTCTGGCAGGATGTTATTAAAGGCGTCCGGGCAGAAGATTGGGTTATTATTGAACTGGGACATAACGACAACGGCCCTTATGATAGCGGTCGTGCACGTGCCTCCATACCAGGTATCGGTAAAGACAGCCTGAATGTCACTATTCAGGAAACCGGAGTACAGGAAACTGTATACTCTTACGGAGAATATATGCGCCGTTTCGTACAGGATGTAAAAGCAAAAGGCGCCCATCCTATCCTATTCTCCCTGACTCCCCGCAATGCTTGGGAAGACAAGGATAGTACGGTTATCACACGCGTCAATCACACTTTTTGGTCTATGGGCCAAGCAAATAGCCGAAGAACAAAAGATTCCATTCATTGATCTGAATGATATCACTGCCCGTAAATTTGAGAAATTCGGCAAGGAGAAAGTTAAATATATGTTCTATTTAGACCGCATTCACACCAGTGCTTTCGGAGCAAAAGTAAATGCTGAATCTGCTGCCGAAGGTATTCGGGAATACGCAGGTCTGGAACTGGCTAACTATCTGAAACCAATTGAACAAGATACGATCACTGGTTCCAGCCGAAAAAGAAGGATGTCCGGTAGTATTCACCATTGGCGACAGTACAGTCAAAAACAAAGACGATAATAAAAATGGCATGTGGGGCTGGGGAAGCGTAATAGCCGAGATCTTTAATCCGAAAAAAATATCGGTAGAGAATTGTGCTATGGCAGGACGTAGCGCCCGTACTTTCTTGGACGAAGGACGTTGGGACAAGGTTTATAATGCACTTAAACCGGGAGATTTCGTATTAATCCAGTTCGGACACAATGACGGAGGAGATATCAACACAGGAAAAGCCCGCGGTGAGTTACATGGCTCAGGAAACGAAAGTAAAGTCTTCCTAATGGAGAAGACTGGAAAATACCAAGTAGTCTATACCTTTGGCTGGTACCTCCGCAAATTTATTATGGATGCCCAGGAAAAGGGGGCGATTCCCATTGTTTTAAGCCATACACCCCGCAATAAATGGAAAGACGGACAAATAGAGCGCAATACCGAGAGTTATGGCAAGTGGACACGTGAAGCGGCAGAAGCAACCGGTGCTTACTTTATAGACCTGAATAAACTATCTGCTGATAAACTCCAAAAAGCAGGACCTGAGAAAACTGCAGTTTATTATAATACGGATCATACACACACTTCTTTGAAAGGAGCACAAATGAATGCCCGAAGCATTGCAAAAGGATTAAAAACTACAGATTGTCCACTGAAAAAGTTTTTAAAATAGGAATTATATGAAAACATTGCAGGAATGATCGTACCCAAGAAAGAAAAATAGAAAATAAAATAGACATGGTTAATTAATCCAAAAGAATAACTGCATAAAACAAATAATCACTTCTTTTGCTCCCGTCAAAAAATAAAACTGGACTATAAATGAGCAATGAGATTGATACCAAAACTCTGAAAGCTTTGCAGCAAGGTAGCCACAAGGCTTTCGAAGAAGTTTTTATCACTTATTACGGTAAGACGAAAGCTTTTATATATGGCTACATCAAGTCGGGTCCAGATGCCGAGGAGCTTACAGAAGATTTATTTGTGAATCTTTGGATAAACCGTCATTCTATTGATATTTCAAAATCATTTGATTCTTTCTTACATACAGTAGCAAGAAACTCTGCTATCAACTTCCTGAAACATAAATATGTAGAAGATACCTATCTAAATAATATCCAAAAGCAAGAATGCAGTTCCACTTCGGAAGAAGACCTGATAGCCAAAGAACTCGGACTACTGATAGACGACACAGTAGAAAAAATGCCGGAACAAAGGAAGAAGATATATATTTTAAGTCGTAACGAAGGCTTAAGCAATGAAGAGATAGCAACACAACTGAATACTACCAAGAGAAATGTAGAAAGCCAGTTAAGTCTCGCCTTGAAAGAAATACGGAAAACAATTTCATGCTTCTTCTTATCACTGTTATAATACACTCTTTTTTTCGCTCCAACCCCTAAAAAAGAAGTAAAAGAAAAAATATATTCACCTAAAATAACAAAGAATCATTTTTCTTCGTATAATTGCAGATTATTATATTCATAATCTTATGGGGAAAAAGATTTTTATTTATTGCTACTTGCATAACTTCGACACTATTACTAGCGACAAGTTGTTTAGAAAAAAATGATGTGTATGTTAAAATTCCGGCAGACCAGTTCTTCGATTTTGACTTAAACCAGAAGATAAACCTGTCTGTGGACTATGGATTCAAAGGAAAAGACTATGTTGTCTTATTCGACCTCTACGACGAAAATCCGATAATAGAAAATGAAAACGGGGAACTTGTCAAAAAGACATCTCTCCCATTTATCGTGCCGCCACAGATAAGGATGGTAAATTTTCCGGAGAGATACAAATTCAATCTGCTTTGTCAGAGGTCTGGCTATACTCAGAGTATGCCGGAACGCTCTCTCCTATTCAGTTAGAAGTTACTGATAACTCTATCATGTACAATCAGGAGAAGTATATTGCAAAAGCAACTACCCGAGCCTTAACACCTAACAATCATCAATATCCTGACGACTGGCTAACCTTGGGTGACTGGAGTACCCTCGAACTCCTACTTATCTAACACCCGGCAGAGTACTACCTGATGCAAAAACATTGTATAATATAAATGAGATATTCGTCAAATACAATGGAACTGCTATGGAGCAAAGGGATTATGGAAAAGCATTCTTCGCTCCTGGCGTTAGCTCTGAGATAAAAATCATAAAAGCTACAAAAGTTTATTTATGTTTCATCAATAGTTCCGCTGGTTGGTACAATAGTGTCGGCTACTTTAGTTACCCTACCGGACAGGAACCCCAAAGTGTATCGGAAGTGCAGAGAATCATTGCATTCCCCAGTGCCACCTCTATTGCTCACAAGGGTGAAACAGGAGCATTAGTTAGTGGTGACAGAGTACTATTGAAGTATTGGGACGGAGAAAAATTCCATGATGAATTTCCCGCAGGAGTAACCATCGGATGGTGGTTGCAGGGAATGGGATTCGAGGCAGGAAATGTCAAGCCCAGAGTCGATGAAAAAATATAACAGATTCTCCCTTTCGCATCTAAATTCAGATGGAAAACAACGGAGCGTTTCATTAAGGGATCCCAACTCCGACCAACTTGTAGCTATCGGATTCGAAGATAATACCGACCTTCGTTACAATGATGCCACTTTCTATCTGCAAATAGAAGAGAAGGGAGCAATAGACGAAAGCAATACACCTACAATACCGGATGTAGGAAATCCACCGAGTAACACGGAGAACTTCACTACATACTATGGTACACTAACCTTTGAAGACTTATTATGGCCATCAATGGGTGACTATGATATGAATGATGTGATGATAGACTATTCATGCAAAGTGTATAAAAAACACGAGTAACAATAGAGTATATAAGATAGAAAATCAATTCATTCCACGTCATAATGGTGGCACACTCCAATCAGGATTTGGCTTCCAATTGAGTAGTGTCTCATCCGGCGATGTAAGTAATATAACAATAGACGGAGCCGAACAATCCCAATATATGCAGGGAGCTAATCAGGAGCCTGGACAAAGTCATCCTACTTTCTTATTATTCGATAACATCAAAGGTGTACTTGAAAAAACAATCACAATAAGCTTTGAATTGAACGATCTTGTGGAAGCAAATGTCGTACCTCCATATAATCCATTTATCTTTGTAGAATCGGACAAAGGCAGAGGAAGAGAAGTACATTTAGTGAAATATCCTCCGACAGACAAGGCTGATTTCGGTCTATTCGGTACAGGAAGCGATGCTTCACGCACTGATGAAGGCCTCTACTACGTAATGAACAGGCTTAAATTTCCCTTTGCCCTGAATTTGGCAAGTATTAAGGATTTCCCTACACCCGATGAAAGTGTAAGAATCGACTTAGCTTATCCCCAATTCAACGATTGGGTAAAGTCTGAGGGAAAAACTAATAAAGATTGGTATAAGCATCCTGCACAATAGAGTTAGGAAAACGAATTAATCCGATAACTCATTTTGGTCAAAAAAAGCTCTCCATATCCATATCAAGCCCGCACTTGCTCCACTCCTATACGGGGAACAAAATAGTGGAGTTGGTATGGAGGAGATATGGAGTTAGTAAGGTGCAGATTATTTGTTCCTTTTCTCGGTTATTAGAGAAAGCCTACTTCCTTAAAATAAAAAAACTCGATTTTCTTACTGAGCTTTTCATCTGTTAGCTGTATATATTATAAAATACAGCCAGATGAACAAGAATATGATCACTCGAATTCTTAGGAAATACTTATCCGGACGTTTCTCTTCCGATACAGAAGAAAGGGTTCAGAAATGGATTATTAAAGATAAAGATATTGAGGAAAAAGAAAAAGCCTCACTGGAATATTGGAATGAACTGGAAGCAAAAACCGATCCGGACACTGAACTTGTACTAGACAGAGTAAATCAAAGAATTGGCTATAAAGAAATCGTTCACCGACCTTTCTATCAAAAATTGACACGTATTGCAGCCGTTCTGATTCCACTATTTATGATGGCAGGAGGCTATTTATATTATACCTCCACACAAAATAAATGGATTGAAATATCAGTTGCATACGGTGACAAGAAACACTTCTTATTACCGGACAGTTCTGAAATATGGCTGAATGCGGGAACTGTAGTCAAATATCCGAAAGAGTTCTCGAAAGTGCAACGCCTTGTACACCTTGATGGCGAAGCTTATTTTTCTATTCGGAAGAACACAAGTAAACCGTTTATTGTAGAAACCTCCCAACTCTCAGTTAAAGTATTAGGAACTAAATTCAACGTAAAGGCTTACGCTGATGACAAACTGGTAACCACTACCCTGACAAGTGGTAAAGTTGAAGTTATCCCTCCCACCCAAGACCCACGGATACTAAAGCCTAATGAACAGTTGACATACGATAAAAAAACATCCGCCGTCAACATTACTGAAGTCTCCCCAACCGATACAGATGGCTGGATCACGGGTAAACTGATATTTACCGATGCACCTTTCACCGAGATCCTGCAAACACTTGAAAAACGTTACGATGTGACTATCAATCATACAATGAACATTCCTGCCTCCAAACAATATACCGTCCGATTCCTTAAAAATGAAAATCTGGAAGAAATACTGTCTGTATTAAGTGAGATGATTGGCTTCAGTTATCAAAAAGCAAGGGAAACAAAGTAGAACTAATCAAAAAACAATAAAAAAGAAACTGCCTATGAAGAAAAAAGAACCGGATTGCAGCTTGAGACCCTCAACCCGGTTCTGAAATGCTAATGCTCTATTTGAAAGTGAACTAAAATAAAGTATCAACCATACAAAGATAATGCAATTTGAGTGCAGAACTTTCATGCTTGCATGAAAAAGTTCTGCCGAAATGCAGCTTATCTTATAAAAATATACAATAATGAACCGAATAACCATTAATAAACAAATAAATAAGATACTCCTTTTTTTATTTTTTTGCCTTTCTATCATTTAATGCCACAGCACAGAATGACAAAAAAGCAAATCACCATACAAAATAAAAACATATCACTGAAAGAAGCTTTTGCCGAGATAGAACTACAAACCGGATACAGCATAGCCTATGAGTTGTCGACCGTAGATGTAAAGAAGAAAATATCACTGTCATTAGAAAACCAGAGTATTGACGAGGCATTATCACAAATCCTGAAAGAAACCCGGTATTCGTACAAAATAACAGGCTACCATATCATTATCACTCCATCCGACAACGAACAACAGAAATCCACCAAGGAAAAAACAGAGAGACCTACCCAAACAGTCAGAGGAATCGTACTGGATTCCAAAACCAATGCCCCCATAGAGTTTGCTACTGTAAGAATTATGAATAGCGGTTCTTTGGGCAGTACAACAGATAGTCTGGGAAGATTTCGGATAGACCATGTTCCTGTGGGACGATGCAATATACAAACCTCCTATGTAGGATATAATGCCAATATTTTCAATGAAATACCTGTAACCTCTTCCAAGGAAGTATATATGGAAATCCCATTGGACGAGAATGTTCATTCGTTAGCGGAAGTCGTCATACAACCTGAGATAAAGAAAGATAAGCCCCTGAATGCAATGGCCATTACCGGCGGACATATGATCAGTATGGAAGAGGCAGGCAGGTTTGCCAATGGTTTTGATGATCCGGCACGCCTGAGTTCTGCATTTGCAGGTGTGGCAGGAGATGTAGGAACCAATGCTGTAGCTATCAGAGGAAATTCACCCCAGTTTACCCAATGGAGACTGGAAGGTGTAGAAATTCCTAATCCTACTCACTTCGCTGACCTTACCGGACTGGGTGGAGGTTTTCTTTCGGCCCTGAGTACACAAGTGATCGGTAACTCCGATTTCTACAACGGTGCGTTCCCTGCCGAATACAGCAACGCATTATCAGGTATCTTCGACATGCAAATACGAAATGGTAACAATCAGAAGTACGAACATACATTTCAGTTGGGTATTCTGGGTATTGACCTGGCATCGGAAGGCCCGATAAGCAGGAAGAATGGAAGTTCCTATATCCTTAATTACCGCTTCTATACTACTTCCTTAGCCACAGGAAATGACATGAACCTCAAATATCAGGACTTATCATTTAAGCTGAATTTTCCTACCCGGAAGGCCGGAACTTTCTCTATCTGGGGGATCGGACTGATTGACCGCTATAAACCGGAGATTCTCGACCGTGATGAATGGGAAACACAAAGTGACCGGCAATCCGGAAATACAACATTTGATAAAGCAGCAGGAGGAATTACTCACAAGTATCTTATCAATGCGGATACTTATATCCGTTCTTCATTAGCCGCTACTTATGCAAAAGATCACACAGAAGCTGATCAGATGACAGAAGACGATAAACTGGTCCATGTAGGAGATATCCGGAATTCCAAATGGGATATCGTTTTCAATTCTTATCTGAACAAGAAGTTCAACTCCAACCACATCAACCGGACAGGTATCACAATCACAGGACTTAAATACGATCTGGATTACAAAATCAGTCCTAATTTTGGTTTAGATATACCTATGGAACAGATTTCAAAAGGGAACGGAGAAAGTTGTGTACTCTCGGCATACAGCAGTTCTGTCATCAACCTAAGTAATCATTTTACCACCAGTCTGGGCATCACTGCGCAATACTTCACTCTAAATAAGAACTGGACCGTAGAACCCAGAGCAGCCCTTAAATGGACTTTCAATCCGAAACATGCCCTAGCATTGGCATACGGCCTGCACAGTCGAAGAGAAAGACTTGACTACTACTTTGTGGAACAAGAGGTCAATGGAAAAACTGAATCCAACAGATATCTGAATTTTTCAAAGGCTCATCACTTTGGGCTTACATACGACTGGAATATCAACTCATATATGCACTTAAAAGTGGAACCCTATTATCAATATTTATTCCGTATTCCCGTTGAAGAGAATTCTTCCTTTTCTATCATCAACCATCAGAGCTTCTACCTGGAAAGAATATTAAAGAATAGAGGTTCCGGAGTGAACTACGGTATAGACATCACATTAGAACAATACATGAAAAATGGTTTCTACTATATGATAACGGCTTCTCTTTTTAAATCGAGATACAAAGCCGGGGACCATATCTGGCGCAACACACGGTTGGACAAAAACTACCTCCTAAACGTACTTGCCGGAAAAGAATGGATGGTGGGACGCAATAAACAAAATGTACTAAGCCTTAACGGACGTATCTTCTTCCAAGGTGGCGACCGCTACACTCCTGTAGACGAAGAGAAAAGCCTGATAGAACATGATATCAAATTTGATGAAACCAGAGCTTACAGCAAGAAATTTGATCCTTCTCTCAATGGTGATATTTCTTTCAGTTATAGAATCAACAAAGGAAAATATCTCATGAGTTTTCCATTAAAATGCTAAATGTAGGTATGCGCACAGGTATGCACTTTTACCAGTACAACGAAAAAGACCCATAAGATAGAGAAAGAAGACGGATCGGGTATGATTCCGAATATCAGTTATAAAATCTACTTTTAATTTATGAAAGAGAACACTTTATTGCTTACACCATTTTACAGCGAAAATATTCTATTGCCCCCGATAAAAGCAAAGAAGATGTATCAGGAAATTTCACAGTATCGGAATGAATTATCATCCTTTGTATGAACTAACCGTTCACGACAGACGTTATATCCATAGAACTTTAAAGACCAACGATCATGGAAAAGTATCTGATTCATAGTAATGAGTTGCATTTCATCAACAAGGAACGCATTCACAGGGAAGTAGAAAAAATGGTAGAGTCATTAGACATGGCAGCAGGTTCCACCGAAGGGTTCGATCTGTATACCGTAGTAGAAAGTTATTTCACTGATCTCGAAAAGCGAAAGGAAAATCAATCGCTTACTGCATATAGAGAAAGATGAATGCGAAGCCATAGAGGAAGAACTCGGAGTATATGAAATGTGATTTACAATAAAAACTATCACGAGTAATTAACTATAAAGAATAAGGGGGCATAACAACAACCTGTTATGCTCCCTATTTTTTACAGTAATCAGTTCCAGACCACTATCAGTCCTTCGCCTGATGTACCGTCAGTTGTGGGAAAGGGAAACCGATACCTTCCTTATTGAATACAGAATAAATGGTCTTGTTCATATCGAAGTAAACTCCCCAATAATCTCCACTCTTTACCCAAACACGGATAACAACATTTACACTGCTTGCATCCAAAGCATGAAGGGCTACAAAAGGTGCCGGGTCAGCAAGGATACGCTTATCTTCAGCAATAATCCGCCGAACAGTTTCTTCCACCTTATCATAGTTCTCACCATATTCTACGCCAATTACCCAATCCACACGGCGGGTATCTTCACGACTATAATTGGTCACTGTACCACTGCTCAAGGCTCCGTTCGGTATATAAATCACTTTATTATCAGCCGTAGTCAGAATCGTATGGAAGATTTGTATCTCACGTACCGTACCTGATACACCCTGGCTCTCTATCCAGTCCCCCACCTTGTAAGGGCGGAACAAGAGAATAATCAAACCACCCGCAAAGTTCTGTAGATTACCGGATAAAGCCATACCAATAGCCACACCGGCAGATGCCAGCAAGGCAGCAAAGGAGGTCGTTTCTACACCCAGCTTACCGATAACAGCAATAATCAGCAAGATGGTCAGAAGGATATTTACCAAACTCTTTACAAAGCTCTGAATACCGGCATCTACATGACGCTTTTCCAACAGTTTGGAAACCATCTTCTTGATGAGAGAAATAAGGAAACGTCCAATGACAAAAATTAGGATAGCCCCAATAATATTTCCACCGGCAGCTACACCCCAGTCTATTAATTGTTGAAGAAAGACTTTGCAATTTACTAAAGCCTTCTTCTACTACAGTTCCATCGGCAGGAATTGCCGTTTGTAATAACACTAACATAATATTTGTTCGTTTGAAGTTAATAAAATCATTATCTCCCAATAATTACAGGAGATTACAAAAGTAACAAATATTTCCGGTTATCGTTCACTCGATTTGCGTGTTTCAGCGAAAACACTTAATTTTGCCCCCGATTTCAACTAAGGGGTGCCCTAATATGACGGGCTGAGATCATACCCATTGACCTGATCCGGGTAGTGCCGGCGGAGGGAAAAGAAGAAAAGTTCCCCTTTTCTGTATTAATCTTTAATAGTTAAAATTGTAATGAGAAAACATGCAATGGCGGCCTGCCTGTTGATGGCAACGCTGAGTGTCTGTGCGCAGACGCATGAGAAAGACAGCTTGCGGGTGATAAACCTGCAGGAAGTAGAAGTTATCTCTACCCGTGCCACGGGAACCACACCTGTGGCGTTTACCAATGTTAGTAAAGAACAACTTAAAAAACAGAATTTCGGGCAAGACCTGCCCTATTTATTAAGCATGATACCTTCTGCCATTACAACAAGTGATGCAGGAGCCGGTATCGGTTATACCACCTTGCGCATACGCGGCACAGATGGCACGCGAATCAATGTCACCGCCAACGGTATTCCTATCAATGATGCAGAAAGCCACACCGTATTCTGGGTAAACCTGCCTGATTTTGCCTCTTCCGTAAAAGACTTACAAGTGCAACGAGGCGCAGGTACTTCCACCAATGGTGCAGGTGCATTCGGTGGTAGTATCAATATGCAAACAGGAGATTTTTCATTGAAACCGTATGCCGAAATCAACGCATCTTACGGCTCATTCAATACTCACAAAGAGACAGTGAAAGTAGGTACCGGACTTATCAACGAACATTGGTCTTTTGACGTACGGTTATCCAATATCAGTTCGGATGGTTATATAGACCGGGCATCCGTTGGCTTAAATTCCTACTATGCTCAGGGTGGATATTATAATGACAACACATCGGTGAAACTGATCACTTTCGGCGGAAAAGAGCGTACTTATCATGCATGGAATTATGCCAGCAAAGATCAAATGGCAGTATTCGGACGCCGTTTCAATTCTTGCGGATACATGTATATTGGAGATAAAAGCGGAGGGATACATCAACCGGAGATTGATTACGATTATGGTGTCAAAGAAGCCGATCAACTGATCAAAAATGGTGGCACTTTCCACTTCTATGATGACCAGACAGATAACTATGTACAAAAGAACTATCACTTGTTAGTCAACCACACTTTTACTCCGCAATGGCGTCTGAATGCCGGCTTGCACTATACCACAGGAGATGGATATTATCAGGAATACAAGATTGGACGTAAATTGGTAGAATATGGCATGAAACCCTATGAAGTAAGTGGAGAAAACGTAACCAAAAAGCGACCTTGTTCGTAAAAAAGCAATGGATAACTGGTTTGGTGGAGGAATCTTCTCCGTAAGTTATACCAATGACCGGCTGAACGCTTCACTGGGTGGCGGTCTGAATCGTTATGATGGCGACCATTTCGGTAAAGTACTGTGGGTGAAGAACTATCTGGGGCAACTGAATCCTGATAATGATTACTACCGCAACAACGCTACTAAAAATGATGGAAATATCTATCTGAAAGCCAACTATGAGTTAGGTGGTGGTGTCAGTGCATACGCCGATCTGCAATACCGTCACATCACCTACAAGATGCATGGCCGGAATGACAAATGGAACGATGATACGAACGCACTTCAAACCCTGCATATTGAAGATAAGTTCGACTTCTTCAACCCGAAAGCCGGTTTGTTCTGGCAGATCAATACTAACAACCGTCTATATGGTTCATTCAGTGTAGCCCATAAAGAACCTACGCGCAATAACTATACCGACGGAAAGTTAACCGAACATCCCAAAGCAGAACGCTTATTCGACTATGAACTGGGATATACCTTTGCCAACTCATGGTTAAATCTGGGCGCTAATCTCTATTACATGGATTATAAAAACCAACTGGTATTGACAGGCGAAAAAGAATGAAATTGGCGAAGCTGTAGCAGCCAATGTACCCGACAGTTATCGCATGGGTATAGAACTCATGGCTGGATTGAAACTGAACTGTGGTTTCCAATGGGATATCAATGCCACCTTTAGCCGTAATCGTGTAGAGAACTTCTCCGAAACACTGTACGAATGGGAGGACCCTACTACCGAAGCCTGGAAAATAGATCGTGGCAATACTCCTATCTCTTTCTCACCGGACTTTATTCTGAACAATCGTTTCAGTTATACGTATAGAGGATTTGAAGCATCCCTGCAATCCCAATACGTCAGCAAGCAGTATATGACCAATGCTAAACGTGATGACCAAATATTGGATGCTTACTTCGTTAGCAATCTGAACCTGGCATATACCTTCAAACTGCCTCGCATGAAGTCAGTCACAGTGGGTTGTACGATATATAACCTGTTCAATGAAACATACGAAAATAATGGTTTCGCAGGTAGCGGATATTCCCTCAATGATGCAGGAGAAAAAGAACGTTACAGCTATGCAACCTATGCTGCACAAGCCGGAACCAATGTACTGGGACATATTTCTTTGAGTTTTTAAAGCATGGAACAAACTCTCGAAATTATCGGAACCATCGTTGGTCTTGTCTACCTCTGGTTAGAATACCGGGCGAGTATCTATCTTTGGATAGCGGGCATCATCATGCCTGCTATCTACATTTTCGTCTATTACGATGCCGGACTGTATGCTGACTTCGGCATAAATATCTATTATCTGGGGGCGGCCGTCTACGGTTGGATGATGTGGAAATACGGTAGTTTTGTAAGACGAAAACTTCATCTACGTATCAAAGAAGGGCAGCAGGAACTTCCCATTACCCGTATGCCGATGAAATATTACCTGCCCCTCGGCATTATATTCGCCGTTACTTTTTGTCGGCATTGCCTGGATACTCATTCGTTTCACCAACAGTAATGTACCCTGGCTTGATTCTTTCACCACTGCCCTCAGTATCGTAGGCATGTGGATGCTGGCACGAAAATATGTAGAACAGTGGTGGGCATGGATTGTGGTGGACATTGTCAGTGCAGGACTCTATGTTTACAAAGACCTCAATTTCACAGCAGGACTATATGCTCTTTATACAATAATCGCTATCTTTGGCTACCTCAAATGGAAGAGGATGATGGAAAGAGTGGTAGAGTGATAAGGTAATAAGGTGGTAAAGTGATAAAAGAAACAATGATGAAAGAAAATAATAATAAGAATTCAGTGGAACTTTGTGTTCTCTGTGGTGAACCGGAAGCAGTAATCTTAGCCAATGGTGATTATCCGACCCATCCTATACCTTTGCAGATACTGGCATACGCTCCTTATATCATTTGCTGTGATGGCGGTGCAAATGCTTATATAGATCGCGGCAACGTACCTGATGTTATTATCGGTGACGGAGATTCCCTGAGTGAAGAAAACCGCCGGAAATACAGTCATATTCTTCATTACATCTCCGACCAGGAAACCAACGACCAAACTAAAGCCGTAAACTTCCTTTTATCACAAGGTAAAAAAAACATCGCTATCGTAGGAGCCACAGGCAAACGGGAAGACCATACTTTAGGAAATATCAGCCTGCTCATTGATTATATGCGTACCGGAGCTCATGTCCGCATGCTGACCGATTATGGTATTTTCATTCCCTGCCATGACACCTGTTCTTTCCCCAGCCAACCAGGGCAACAGATTTCGATCATAAACTTTGGTGCCCATAACCTGCGAGGTGAAGGCTTGGTATACCCTCTCAGTGACTTCACTAACTGGTGGCAAGGTACACTGAACGAAAGCACGGAAACAGAATTCACCATTCACGCAGAAGGGGAATACTTGGTAATTATGAATTACCTTTCCTCTCCGCTACCTCCACAAAGTACACACTCAGACATATCATTCCGATAGCCACCCCCTGTTCCCAGGTAAAGCGGTCTTGCCCCACGATATAAGAAACGACGGTCGTCACAATCAGTATCAGATAGCCATACATGGCCACTACGGTTGTCTTCAGATATTTCAATCCGATGGGCATCAACCAATAACTAAGGTAAGTAGGAAAAATAAGGATGAACGCCAAAATCATCCACGGCATCCAGTGCCAGGTTCCATGTGCTGCGTCGGTGAACAACGGCGCGTCCCAGCCCAAGATAGTAGATATCACCAGACCGGACAGCGCCGCGCCCCCAAACACATATTTCATTACGGTCACCAAGCCGATCTCTTCCAGCAATTTCTTACTCAGAATCAGATAAATGGCAAAGAACACCGAACTGAGCAGGCACAACATATTACCTGTAAAGGCATCATGTGCCAAGTCATCGCTGCCTTGAGTCAATATACACAGCAATGCACCACCGAAACCGAGGGAAATACCGATAATTTTCATCAGTGTAGCCCGCTCGTGCAGAAAGAGAACGGAGATAAGAAATACCCAGATAGGTTGCAGGGAATTGAATATGGCACTACTGACAGGCGTCGTCTTACTGATACCCAGCAAATAGCAGAACATAAAACCATACATGCCGAATGCTCCCAGACAAAGTAACCCGATACGCTGCCGCCGTGTGATAGGTGCTTCTTTCACAAACCAGCCTGTCACCCAGAACGCTATAGCAGCAAAAGTACAACGCACCGTGACACCCGTCAATGCACCTATCCACACGGGCAGCAGGAATTTCAGGGCATTCATATTCAATCCCGCAAATATTCGCGAGACTACCAAACTTAAATTGGCCTCCAGTTTCTTATCTTTCATTCGGATATCGCAATTTTGGTTTCAAGGCAGAGAACGCAGGGAAAAGAAAATTGTTCAACGTGCATGGATATTCCAAAACTATTCGTATCTTTAGGATGTTCTATGAAAAACAAAAAAGGATAGCCCTATGAAAAGTAAAGAAGAAAAAGACACACTGCGTACCGAAACGCAAGATGAACCTAAGAGCAAAGAACAAGTGCTTGTATTCTCTCATCAACTGCGCCGGGAAGTTGAAACCGCCTGCTGCCAATTGGATAACCGCGAAGGACAGAATAACTTAACAATAAACAAGGAGGTAGCAGAATGGCTAAGCAAGTAATATGGTCGCTCGTCGCCAAGAAACAGTTGAAGGAAGCATTCCAGATACTAAAACTAAAGAATGGGAATAATGAGGTTGGTGAAGTGCTCTATGTACAATTACAGAACATATTACACCGCATCAGCATGAATCCGTTCATCGGACAAACAACAGAAATAGAGAACATACGCTACATTATTCCTCACCCGGGATATACACTTTTCTATCGACATAGCCTCAAGAAGATAGAAGTTGTTGTACTATGGGACAACCGACTAAAGATGGGGGAACTGAAGGTAATCCCCAAAAAGGAATGAGATGTAAATAAGCAGCAAATTATTATTGAACAAATTCCATAGCATGCCATGCATACCATTTTTGTGTGAACTCATCACCCAAGTTGTATTGACTGGCAACATTACGTACTGTCTCCAAATTCAAATTATCAGGTAAACGGAGAAGTGCGTTTGCAGCACAGAGGTTTTTGTATTCTTCATCAAGAATAATCCTTTTACGGAGAGACAGATTATCATCCCCGATATAAGTCCTGTGACTTACCATGCGTTCTGACACCAGCCTGCCAATCATGACACCTTGCTCTGATATAAAATAATATGAATTATCAGGTTGCCTGACATAAAGAGTATTATTATTTTTCAAGCTAAAATACTCAAATGTATTATAATTACCAGTTTCCAGATTATAATATCTAAGGTAACGCTCTCTGTATCTCTGCATAAAATGTGAAGTATACTCAATAACAAGAGGATGTCTATAGCTCGACAATGCAATATATCCGTAAGTTTCCTGACCGGTTATCGGAGCGTAAATAAGAAGTGAAAAACTTTCATTGAGAGCAAGAAAGGCAATGGTCCAAGAATTATTCCGCTTTGTCGTGACTACCATTCTTTTAGTAAATCTTCCGATAAAGTGTTCTTGCCTGTAGCGCTTTCCACAACGATCCATAAATAAATCGATTTTGGTCTGCAATATTGAAAAATCTTTCATTGCTTCAGCATATAACTCTTCGGACGACATTGACGATACAAACATGTTTTTATCTTGTTTATGGTTAATGCGAACCAGAAATTGAATAAATGCCTTTCTTACAGGTTATGAATAAAGTGTGATAAAGTGGTAGGGTGATAAAGTGATAGCGGGATAACGCTCTGTGATATATAGTGCAGCTACTTTATCACCCTACCACTTTATCACTCTTTTATTTTTATTCCTTGTTCGCAATATTAATGAATATGGGTACAAAGGTATAAAAAAACAATCCAACATAGTTAGCAGAGGCCTTTTTTTCATGTTATAATATTATCCTTGAGTAGCTGCTGATTTTTTGGATGGTCTGAATCCCTCGAACACATCATATATTTCATGCAAACAAATGATGCGTTTGCCATAAGTAGATGGTGTGTTTCCCACAGTTGAATAAGACAAATGCCACACTCTAACGGATAATTAGTGTGGCATTTACCCCATTAGAGTGTGGCATTTCAGTCATTAAGATGTGGCATTCGGGAAGATCAAATGTGGCATTTCAGATGGGATTAAAAAAAAGAGAGGAGAAGCAATGCCCCTCCTCTTATACTAATTTAAACTTGAATCTGAGTTAAAATTACGGTTACAAATATACTATATTGAAACACCAAAGTCAAGCTTTCGGGTCTTTATTTCTTTCTGCTTAAAGAAATTCCGCTCCTTATAGCGACAACAGATAACTTTTAAAATCAGCAAATTCCTTGGTCATCGACAGACTTTGCTTTTCACCTTGCATAAAAGCTTTCAGTTTTGCAGGCATCTCTACGCTTTCGCCGATAATACCTTCCACGGTATCGAGGAATTTTGCCGGATGTGCCGTCTCCAGGAAAACGCCAGTTTCACCTGGTTTCAATCCTTCTTTCAGAGCACGGAAACCACAGGCACCATGCGGATCAAGCAGGTAATGACATTCCTTCCACGTCTCACGCATCGTTTCAGCAATCTGTTCATTAGTATAAGTAGTACCACTGATTTCAGCAGAAATGGCCGCATGACTGCCTCCATAAAGATCGAGCACACGCGCGAAGTTACTCGGATCGCCCACATCCATAGCATTAGCAATGGTAGCGATAGAAGGACGTGGAGTATAAACTCCGGTTTGCAAATATTGATAGAAAATATCGTTGCGGTTGTTGGCAGCAATGAAACGCTTCACAGGCAATCCCATACGTTTACCAAACAATCCGGCAGTGATATTTCCAAAGTTACCGCTCGGAACACAGATAACGGCATCATTCGCTTTGCCTAACTTCTTCAGTTGAGCATAAGCATAGAAGTAATAGAAAGCCTGCGGTAAGAAGCGTGCTACATTAATGGAATTGGCACTGGTAAGTTGCAGATGCTCATTCAGTTCCTTATCCATGAAAGCAGACTTCACCAACGCCTGGCAATCATCGAATGTACCGTCTATCTCAAGGGCTGTGATATTCTGTCCGAGAGTCGTAAATTGTTTCTCCTGTATTTCGCTGACTTTCCCTTTAGGATAAAGCACATATACATGAATACCCTCCACACCGAGGAAACCATTAGCTACCGCACTTCCCGTATCACCAGAGGTAGCAACCAACACATTGACTTGTTTCTTACCTTCTTTTCTGATGAAGTATCCTAAAAGACGGGCCATGAAACGTCCGCCCACATCTTTGAAAGCAAGCGTCGGGCCATGGAAAAGTTCGAGTGAATAAATATCTTCCGTCACCTTCACCAAAGGAACATCAAAATTCAATGTATCGTAAACGATTTGTTTCAATGTTTCGGCAGGTACATCTTCCCCAAAGAAAGCATCGGCTACGCGATAGGCAATCTCCTGAAAAGAAAGAGTATCAATACTATCATAAAAATCTTGTGGCAAAGGTTTAATGCTATATGGCATGAAAAGTCCTTTGTCGGCAGCAAGTCCCTTCACTACGGCTTCTTCCAGGCTGGCATCGGGAGCTTGTTTATTGGTAGAATAATATTTCATATTAAATTAAAAATTAAAGAATTAAAAATTAAAGGCTGCGCAAGGCTCTGATGAAATCCGCATTACTTTGCGGTGGGACTCATAAATTCATTGATAAATTCGTCTTCTTTCATCAAACCGTAACAGCCTTCGCAAACAGACGCTTCATCAAAGGTCTGTACACTATCCGGTTCGATACCCGGATACCAGATGAAGAAAGGGATCGGTTCATTGGTATGTGTGCGAAGCTCACATGGAGTAGGATGATCGGGCAATACGGCAATAGCTACCGGTTCTTCCCAATCTTTCACGGCTTCATATATAGGACCTACAGCACGGCTATCCAGATTCTCGATCGTCAGAAGTTTTAAATCCACATTCCCTTCATGTCCGGCCTCATCGCTGGCCTCGATATGTAGATAGACGAAATCATCCGTCTTCAAGGCTTCCAGTGCGGCAACCACTTTATTTTCATAATTCGTATTATACAGGCCCGTTGCACCTTCCACTGTCAGGCGACGCAAGTCCGCATAATATCCGATACCATTGATCAGATCTACAGCAGAAATCACTGCCCCCCGTTTCACTTGTGGGAACTTATCAGACAAACGTTCCATCTTAGGACGATATCCGGGACTCCAAGGCCAAATACTGTTAGCCGGGTCTTTCCCTTCCGCCATCCGCTTCTGATTCAACGGATGATTTTCCAAAAGCTCCTGCGAACGCAGGATAAGATCATTAATCAAATCAGCGGTTTGTCGCGGAGTCAGTTCTGCACTGCCTTCGGGAACTGTTATATTCTCCGTACCCGGCATCGGTTTCACCAGTAACGGACGGAAAGGTTTCAACGGCACATCGTGCGGTGGCGTACAATCGATACGTTTATCTCCACCTTTGATCACCAATAAATGACGATATTGCACGCCTGTATAGAAACACACCCGCTCATTACCCAGATGTTCCTGCAAGTACTTCACCAATACATCGGCTTCTTCCGTTGTGATGTGTCCGGCAGAATGGTTTTTAATATGATCGCCTTCAATGCAAATGATGTTACAACGCATTGCCATCTCGCCCGGTTTCAAATCTACACCGATGCTGGCAGCTTCCAGAGGTCCTCGTCCTTCGTATACTTTCGGAAGGTCATATCCCAGAACGGACATATTCGCGACCTCACTACCGGGATGGAAACCTTCGGCAACAGTTTTCAACCGTCCCGTACGTCCCATGCTCGCCAGTTTATCCATATAAGGCGTCTTGGCATATTGCATCAGCGTCTTACCGCCCAATGACTCCACAGGCCAATCCGCCATTCCATCGCCTAATATGATTATATGTTTCATTTTATTAAACATTTGCAATACTCATGATATCCGCAAATACACCTGCCGCCGTCACTCCGGCACCGGCACCGTATCCTTGAATCATCATCGGATATTCTTTATAACGTTCTGTAGTCAGCAGAATAATATTGTTACTACCTTCCAGACCATAGAACGGATGATTTACACCCACTTCCTGCAGGCCGACTGATGCTTTGCCATTCTCTAGTTTAGCAACAAAACGCCAGTGCTTGTTCTCAGCTTCCAGTACCTTGCGACGGGCTTCAAAGTCCGCATCCAGACTCGGCACTTTCTTCCAGAAATCATCCAGTGAACCTTCAAAGAAATCATCGGGCACGAACAAATTCTTTTCTACATCCGACTGTTCCAGTCTGTAACCGGCTTCACGTGCCAAGATCACCAGTTTACGGATAACGTCCTTGCCACTCAGGTCGATACGCGGGTCCGGTTCGGAGTAGCGTTCTTCCTGTGCCATCTTAATGGTCTTGCTGAAAGGAATATCCGCACTGATCTTATTAAAGATATAATTCAGTGTACCTGAAAGTACAGCTTCAATCTTCAATATCTTGTCACCGCTATGGATAAGGTCATTGATCGTATTGATAATCGGAAGTCCCGCACCCACATTCGTTTCAAAGAGATACTTCACACCACGCTGACGGGCAATCTGTTTCAATTCACGGTAGTTCTCATATTCCGAGGAAGCGGCAATTTTATTGGCAGCTACTACAGAAACGTTGTGTAACAACAAGTCTTTGTACAAGGAAGCAACTGCCGCACTTGCCGTACAGTCTACAAATACTGAGTTGAAGATATTCATACCGATAATCTCGTCACGCAAAGTTTCCAGCGTGCTCGGTTTACCCTTCTCTGCCAGTTCTGCACGAAAATCTGTCAGATCGAAGCCTTCACGGCTAAACATAGCCCGGTCGGCATCAGCGATACCCACAATATGTAGCTTCAATCCGTTTTCCATCATCAGCTTCTGCTGTTGGCAACGAATCTGTTCTACGAGGCTACCGCCTACCGTACCGATACCGCAAATAAAGAGGTTCAGTACCTGATATTCCGACAGGAAGAATGAATCGTGGATAACATTCAATGATTTACGCAATGATTTGGAATCCACTACAAATGAGATATTTGTTTCCGAAGCACCCTGAGCACAAGCTATCACATTGATACCGTTACGTCCCAACGTACCGAACAGCTTTCCGGCAATACCCGGCGTATGCTTCATATTTTCACCTACGATAGCTACCGTAGCCAGGTTCTTCTCCGCCTGTATAGGAGAGATCTCTCCCATTTCAATCTCTTTGGCAAACTCTTCATTCAGTACTTCACATGCCAGATCGGCATCCGCATTACGCACACCGATAGACGTAGAGTTCTCCGAAGATGCCTGAGATACAAGGAACACACTGATGCCATTCTTTGCCAGTGCCTTAAAGATGCGATAGTTCACACCAATCACACCTACCATACCCAGACCCTGCACAGTAATCAGACTGGTATCATTGATAGAAGAAATACCCTTAATCGCTTTCGTACGCGGATCAGATACTTCCTGTCTGATAATCGTTCCTTTTCCTTCGGGATTGAATGTATTCTTTATTAAAATAGGAATATTCTTGTGGCAAACCGGATAAATAGTCGGCGGATATACTACCTTGGCACCGAAGTTACAAAGCTCCGTTGCCTCTACATAACTCAGTTCGTTAATGGTATAAGCGGTAGAAATCACACGCGGATCGGCAGTCATGAAACCATCCACATCCGTCCAGATTTCCAATTGGTCGGCATCCAATGCGGCCGCAATAACCGAAGCCGTATAATCGGAACCACCACGACCCAGATTCGTAACATCTCCTGTCGCCTTATCAGTAGAGATAAAACCCGGTACCAGCGCACGCTTCGGCAAAGTGCTGAATGTTTCACGAATCAGTTCATTCGTCAACTCGGTATCCAATACATACTTGGAGTGCTTCTTTTCTGTTTTGATAAACTTGCGTGAATCAAACCATTTGGCTCCTGTCAACTCTGCAACGATAATGGACGATAAACGCTCGCCATAGCTGACAATCGTATCGGAAGTCTTTTGTGAAAGATCCTTTATCAGATAAATACCCTGAAAAATGTCTTTCAGTTCATTGAGCAGTTCACCAATCTGGCGTTGCAGTTCCACTTGCCCCTCACCTGCGGGAATCACTTCTTTAATCATTTCCACATGGCGGTAAACAATTTCGCGGAACTCATTTTCGTAAGCAGCATCACCGGCAGCCGCCATTTTCGACGTGTTTATCAGCTTGTCTGTGATGCCCCCCAGTGCGGAAACCACCACAATTACCGGTTCTTCTACTGCTTCTACAATTCTCTTTACGCTCAAAATACTGTTCGCGGAACCTACGGACGTTCCGCCGAATTTTATTACTTTCATATCCTTTATTACTATTGATAAGGTTGATACAATGTGTCGGAAACAGGACGTATATGCCTGTATTGACTTGAATTAAATAAGAAAAACTGCTGAAAAAATAGTGTAACACGTAGAAACACAAATACTATCCATTAACCCCTAAGGGTCATGGTCCACATGGATGTGACTGTATGTTGATAGTACTTGTTCATACTCTCTGTTTCTTTCATTATTGATAAGTGTCGCAAAAGTAATAATAAAAACATTCAATCTATCACATTTTGTGGTTTTTTTGTAATAAAAATATAGAAAGGCCTCAAAAGAGGCAGAAATATGCAAAAGAGCGAAGTGTCATTTTCACACATAACCATACAATATCCCGTTACCAATGGCATAGTTTTATAACATTTTGATATTAAATCCAAGATATATCATTATATTTGCACTAAATTATCGTAAGAGAATGCATATGAGTCCAAATATAACTTCCATTTTGCTAATCTATACCGGTGGAACCATCGGAATGATAGAAAACCCCGAAACAGGGTGCTTTAGAGAATTTCAATCTCGAGCAGCTGAAAAAGCACGTACCGGAGCTGCAAAATTTCACATTCCATATCGATACTTACCAGTTCGATCCTCCGATGGACTCTTCGGATATGGACCCGGAAGCCTGGCGCAAACTGGTGCACATCATCAGTGACCATTACGATAGATACACAGGTTTTGTAATTCTGCACGGCACGGATACGATGGCATATACAGCATCCGCCCTTAGCTTTATGTTAGAAGGATTGAGTAAGCCTGTCATCCTCACCGGCTCACAACTCCCTATCGGAGTACTCCGCACGGACGGAAAAGAAAACCTTCTTACCAGTCTTGAAATAGCCAGTGCACGTGATGCAAAAGGCAATCCGCTTGTACCCGAGGTCTGCATCTTTTTTGAGAACCACCTGATGCGCGGCAATCGTACCATCAAGATGAACGCAGAGAACTTCAATGCATTCCGTTCATTCAACTATCCCGTATTGGCAGAAGCAGGTATTCATATTAAATATAATAATGTACAAATCCGCTTTAAGGAAGTTGAACGGGAACTGAAGCCACATTATCTATTAGATACCAATGTTGCTGTCCTAAAGCTCTTTCCGGGTATTCAGGAGAATGTAGTATCGAGTATATTGGGCATTGACGGATTGAAGGCTGTCGTGCTCGAAACTTACGGTTCGGGAAATGCTCCCCGGAAGGAGTGGTTCATACGCCGCTTGCGGAATGCTTGCGAGCAAGGGATAGTCATCGTCAACGTCACCCAGTGCAGTGCCGGAACCGTAGAGATGGAACGTTATGGGAGAAATTACTACCATTTAAAAAGCAACCCATTAGCGGCAAACAAGGTTTTATCCTTGTGCCCGAAAGAGGTCAAGACTGTAGTTGAAACATAGCTGGACCGTAGCAACTCCGTACCATCTCCCTATAGAGGTACCCCTATGCGGGAAAGGTACGGAGCAACTAAGAGTTTGATAAGCCCTTAGTATGACCTAAATGCAGCAAGAATTCTTACCAATCCATATACATTACCTGAATAAATCCCTTCTAAATCGGACAAGCGAACAGCTAAATTTGTATCTTTGACCAATCATTCAGCAAGTAAATTCCCTTATGGCAAAAGAAAAAACGGTTTATGTGTGCAATAACTGCGGACAAGAGTCTCCGAAATGGGTAGGCAAATGTCCGTCGTGCGGAGAATGGAACACATATGTGGAAGAAGTGATACGAAAGGAAGTCGTCAACAAACGCCCGGTCTCCGGAATAGAAACAGAAAAACCAAAACCTATTGTTCTTAGTGAAATAGAGGCGGATGACGAACCACGTATCGACCTGCACGATGAAGAACTGAACCGGGTATTGGGAGGTGGATTGGTTCCGGGCTCCTAGTACTGATTGGCGGTGAACCGGGAATCGGTAAATCAACTTTGGTGCTACAAACTGTGCTCCACATACCCAAAAAAGCGCGTTCTCTATGTATCGGGTGAAGAAAGTGCCCGCCAATTAAAATTGCGCGCCGACCGGTTATCGCACAATTCCAGCGATTGCCTTATTGTCTGCGAAACATCATTAGAGCAGATATTCGTACATATCAAGAACACCCGTCCGGAACTGGTAATCATTGACTCTATACAGACCATCTCTACAGAGAGCATTGAATCATCGCCGGGAAGCATTGCACAAGTACGCGAATGCTCAGCAAGCATCCTGCGCTTTGCCAAAGAAACACATACACCGGTATTGCTCATCGGACATATTAATAAGGAAGGCAGCATTGCCGGACCAAAAGTCTTGGAACATATCGTAGACACGGTGTTGCAGTTTGAAGGTGATCAGCATTATATGTATCGCATCCTGCGTAGTATCAAGAATCGTTTTGGCAGCACAGCCGAACTGGGTATTTATGAAATGCGACAGGATGGTTTACGCCAAGTCAGCAATCCATCGGAGTTATTGTTAAGCCAGGATCACGAAGGTATGAGCGGCATAGCCATAGCTTCAGCCATAGAGGGGATACGTCCGTTCCTGATTGAAACTCAAGCATTAGTGAGCAGTGCGGTATATGGTAATCCGCAACGTTCGGCCACGGGATTCGATATCCGAAGAATGAATATGCTATTGGCAGTACTGGAAAAACGGGTAGGCTTCAAACTGGCTCAGAAGGATGTGTTCCTTAATATTGCCGGAGGATTGAAAGTTAATGATCCGGCGATAGACTTGGCTGTCATCAGTGCCATACTGTCCAGC
>VOFF01000965.1_pt1 | contig 114649 bp, 124 predicted proteins | sample 5384061 | NCBI WGS metagenome assembly VOFF01 (sample SAMN12384725, study PRJNA508395) | human gut metagenome | isolation source: healthy gut E | host: Homo sapiens | reverse complement strand
GAATCATGAACAAGTTAAGCCGCTATCGCAAGTTACGCTATAAAAGTGTGTTTGAATCCGAGAATCAATCGTCTCGCCTTAACGTGATAGGCAACCCACTAGAGAGACTGTCGTCATTGGTGGACTTTTGAGATATTCCGTCCGACATTGGAAGCCTCTCTGTTCACAGGCGAGCGTAAAGGGCAATGCCGGGCGTCCTCCCATAGATTGTGTGTTGATGTTCAAGATACTGTTTTTCTCCAGCGTTACTATGGCCTGAGTGACCATCAGATAGAATATCAGATAGTGGACCGCACCAGTTTCCGCGCTTTTCTGGGGATAGAGAACGTGGATGATGTACCGGACGAGAAGACAATCTGGAAGTATCGCGAAGCCCTCACGTCCGTCGGTGCGTATGACAAGTTGTTTGAAGACTTCCGTATGTTCATGGAGGCCAAGGGCCTTCAGTTCAACGAGGGGCGGATCATAGATGCCAGTTTTGTCGTTGCCCCACGCCAGCGCAACACTCGTGAGGAGAATGCGAAGATAAAGGGAGGGCAAGGGCGACGAACTGTGGAATGACAATCCTCACAAGAAATTCCATAAGGATGTGGATGCCCGTTGGACGAAGAAGCGCGGAGACACGTTTTACGGCTACAAGCAGCATGTCAAGGTAGAAAAGGCAACAAGGTAATCCTCTCGTATGCAACAACGCCTGCCAATGTGCATGATTCCAAAGGTTTTGAGCAGCTGCTTGATGAGTCAGACAAGGATAAGGATTTGTATCTTGACGCAGGATATGCCGGGCAGGAGTCAACCGTGAAGGAGCATGGCATGAATCCGATAATCTGCGAGAAAGGCCGTCGGAATCATCCTCTGACAGAAAAACAGAAGGCTGAGAACAGGCGCAAGTCCAAGACCCGTTGCCTTGTCGAGCACGTATTCGGTTTTGAAGAGCAAAGTATGCACGGCCTTATTGTCAGGACAATAGGGATTGTACGGGCAAAGGCGAATGTGGCGATGACAAATTTGACCTACAACATCTTCCGCTACATCCAGATTGTGTGCAATAAACGTGAATTGGCGATTGCCCAATAAAAAGAGACGGGGTGTATCCTCAAAAATGCAAAAATCCCTCATTTTTTTTTGGGGGGGGGAGATTAAATTGCTTAACTTTACGCAAGATTATCTTGCTCAAGACAGTTAAAAGGGTTCTGCTGTCTTATGCAAGAAATAAAAATGGAATTGATAGAACCCACCTTTATTGATTTATATATTTTGTGTGGTGGTTTGTTGCCGGGGAGAAAGAGGGGGCGGGAGAGGCTCCTGTGGGGTACATGTAAAATGATGACGTATTGTGCCGTGGTTGAATGGGAACTGACGGATGGCGGCGGTGTGGGGCTGGTATCGCCGGGGCACTGCGGCGGGCCGTTTTTTTTTGTCGTACCTGCCTTTTTTCGGCCGCGGGTGCAGGTACTTTCGCGGCTGAACCGTTTCCGTTCTACGGAACAGCGGCAGCCCTGTCGGGACTGCCGCTGTCTTTCTGGCCGTGCAGGCACGGATTATTGCAGGGGAGGGGCGATGTACCAGTCGTCGAAGCCGCTGCCGAGCGCGTTCACGGACGTACCGAATATGTATCGGCCGTCTGCCGATATGTATTCGATGACGCCTCCCGGAATGATGATACCGTAATTCTCGGCGACCCAGTCCGCCATGTTGCCCAGGTCGGTACCCGTGTTGAGGTCGTAAACTTTGCCCTCGGTGATGAACATCGTGCCGATGCCGATGAAGGCGATGCCGTCGTCGGTGACGTGCATGCCCGTGGCTTCACCGTAATCCTCCACTACGGTGGTCGTTTCGGTTTCGGTGTTGTAGAATGCGGGCCGCTGGACGTATGCTATGAAGCCGTCGCTGCCCACCTCTTCTTTCCGGTAGGTGGTGGCAATCCATTTGCCGTATGGACTGACTTTCGTAGTCTCGGCCGTACAGATGCAGCCGTCCACGAGGTTGTATTCATACTCGCCACTCCAATCCTCGACGATGACCGGAGTGAGCCGGCGTATGTCGTCGCCTACACATCTGGGCTCTTCGACGGTCGTGCCGTTGTTTTTCCAGTAGAGCATGCCGCAATCGTCGTTTTCCCACGAGGTTCCGTAGATGATTTCACCGTTTGCGGAGATGCCGCGGGCCAGGACACCTGCCCAGAACTCTTCGTTACGGTAATTCAGGGCCGGCATCGGGAGTTCGGCGACTGTGCCCTCCGTCCACAGCAGCGGTTTGAACATGCCGGCCTGAATGTATCCCACCCAATATTTCCCGTCGGACGATGTTTGCGAGACCTCGGGTTTGTTCGTGTATCCGGCCGCTTCCGGAATGAAGATATTGCCGGTAAGGTCGATGGCTATCTGGCCGCCGTTCTGGCCGTCACTGATGAAGAGCAGTCCCTGGTCGGTGATGACGTTCGCCTGGGTTAAAGCATACAGCGACTGCGGATAAGGGCCGAACTCATACTTCTCGCCCGTTTCCGTGTCGATGATGATGGGTGTGAAGTTCCACATGTCGTTTTCGTCTACTTGCTCTGAGAACCCGCCCACGTATTTGCCGCTGGGCGACATGGCACCGCCCATTGACGAGAACATATCCAGTTTGCGGTAGCGTGCAATCCGGTTGTCGCGGGTGAGCTGCTGTACGGTGATTTCCCGGGAGGCGCTTCCGGCCGTGACGGTGATGACCGTGCTCCTTTCGGCACCGGTGTCGTTGTCCGCTACCGTCAGGATGAGAGTGTTGTCCTCTTCGCTCTTTTCCGCTTTCACCCAGGTGTCGCCGGGGGTGATTTCGTATGCTGCGGGCGAAGTTTCGACGGTAATGGCCAGCGGGGTGTTGCCGTCACCGTCGAACGAGCAGGCCACCTGGCTGAGTTTTACGTAATGGAACGTCTCTTCCGTTTTCACGCATCCCGACAGGGAGGATAACAAGAACATCGCAGCTGCGATACCGCCTGATAAGATTCTTTTTCATGGCTTGTCAGTTAATGGTTAATTTAATCGTTTCGGCGGCGGTCTTTGGGCGGACCGTCGTCTGTTTCAGACAAACATAGTAATTATATATAAATAAGTCAATAATATATATAGTTGTTGTGAAATTTACGTATTTCTGCGTCATTGCTATGAATATCACAAAATGAAGGACGATTTCCCTTTCCGGTCTTCCTTGGCCGGAAAGGGGAGCCGTGCGGAGAGGCCGGGTATCGGAGGTCGGAAAAGTGAAGTGTCGGGGGAGAAAGTGGAATAGAGAAATAGAAGGGATTGGCGGTTGCGGCATGGATGGCCATAAAAAGAGCAACCGGCCGCGAGCGGTCGGTTGCCTTCGATTTTTTGGTGCCGGCCTGGGAAAGGCCGGCGGTTATCCGATAGGTATGTTACTTTGCTACGGGGGGAGCGATGTACCAGTTGATGAAGTTTACCCCACCTGCCGAAGATTCGGCCTTGGTGCCGAGCACGAACCGGCCGTCTGCGGAAACGTAGTTGATGTAACCGGCCGGGATGATGATGCCGTAGTTGTCATATACCCAGTCCTGCGTGCTGCCCAGGTCGGTTCCCGTATTCAGGTCGTACACCGCACCCGACGAGATGCCCAGCGTACCGATGCCGATAAAGCCGATACCGTCGTCGGTCACGTGTACGCCGACCGATTCGCCGTAATCGCTGACGATGGTCGTCGTCTCGGTCTCGGTGTTGTAGAAAGCGGCCGTCTGCGTCGTGACTATCGAAATCCGGTCATCGGCGGGTGTTTCGGTGCGGTACGAGCTGGCAATCCATTTGCCGTTGGGACTGATTTTGGTGAGCTGTGCCTGGCAGATGAGACCGTTTACCAGATGCGTCGTATATTCGGTACCGTCGCTCATCTTCATGGTCTCTTCCCATACTTCGCGCACGTCTTCGCCGACCCATTTCGGTTTTTCGGTATTCGCACCGTTGTTTACCCAGTAGAGCATGCCGAAGTCCCAGTTCTCCCACGAGGTACCGTAGATGATTTCGCCGTTTGCGGAGATGCCGCGGGCCATGCCGCCGTACCACGGCTCCTCGTCACGGTAGTTGAGGTCGGGCCAGGGAAGTTCGGTCGGTACGCCGTCCGTCCACAGCAGCGCCTTGCACGGCGTTTCGTCCTCGAATGCTGTGCCTTTCATACCGTAACCTACCCAATATTTGCCGTCGGCCGAAGTGCCCTGGATTTCGGGTTTGCCGGTGAAGCCGGCCGGTGCCTCCGGAATGAAGATATTGCCGGTGAGGTCGATGGCTATCTGGCCGCCGTTCGACCCGTCGCTGATGAAGAGCAGACCCTGGTTGGTGATGGCCATGGTTTGCATCAGGTAATAGAGCGATCCGGGGAAGGGGCCGAACTCATAGACTTCGCCGGTCTCCAGGTCCACGATGGTCGGGGAGTACTGCCAGGAGTCGTCCGCTGCGATGGAAGCGGTGAAACCGCCGGCATACTTGCCGCTGGGCGACATGGCAGCCCCCATCTGGAAGGTGTCCAGCTTGCGGAAACGGGCGAATTCGTTGTCCTTGGCGAGCTGGTTCACGCGTATCTCCTGCGAAGCCTGGTCGGCTACGATGGCGATGGTGGTGCTGCGTTCGGCACCGGTGTCGTTGTCATCGACGGTCACGGTGAGCGTCCGGTCGTCCGTGCGCTCCACCTTTACCCACGTTGCCCCGGGAGTGGCTTCCCACGTAGCCGGGGAGGCCTTCACCTCGATGACCAGCGGCTGATTCCCTTCACCCAGGAACGAGCACGACACCTGGCTCAGATTGACGTACTGAAGAGTCTCTTCCGTTCCGGTAGTACAGCCTGTCAGTACGGCTGCCGCGACGGAAAGAGCTGCGATGAGTTTTGCAGAAAAAAGTCTTTTCATAAATGTTACTTAGTTGTTTGATAGGTTATGTGTAACTCGGACGGCAAAGCCTGTCCAACAAATTCCTGTACAAAGCTAACGATAAAATATATATGTAAAATGGGGGTGTTAATAAATTTGCATATTCATTCTTTTTGGATATTTGCATAACAAGGGGCCGCTTTTTATGGCCGCATTGTGCTTAAATTGCTTCCGGATTCCGACGGATGTTTTTATTTTATCCGTGCCGTATTTCCGGGCGGTGAAGCACCGTTCAGTGCTATATATGTCGTCCGGAGTGTTTGCATCGCTCCGCGGAGCTGTATTTTCTGCCGTTCGTTTTCGGCGTGGACGGATTATTATTTGCTGTGGACGGTTCATTCATAGAACGCGGAAGATGCCCGGTGGAGTATGTCGTCGGTACTTTTCGCCGCTCCGGGAATCTGTCCGGCGGGACGGACGGCCTCGGACTTGCTGCCGGGAAGGCGTACAGACAGGGCAGGCCGTCCATTGAGGACGGCCCGCCCTGTCTGTGGTGTATGCTGCCGTTATTTCAGGGCGGCATGGGCGGCAGCCAGCCATGCGATGGGCACCCGGAACGGCGAGCAGGATACGTAGTTGAGGCCCGCGAAGTGGCAGAACTCCACGGAAGCGGGGTCGCCGCCGTGTTCGCCGCAGATGCCGCACTTGAGCTGCGGTTTCACATCGCGGCCCTTGAAGACGCCCGTTTTGACGAGCTGTCCCACACCGTTCTGGTCGAGCGTCTGGAACGGGTCGGCCTTGATGAGCCCTTTGTCGAGGTAGACGGGCAGGAACTTGCCGATGTCATCGCGCGAGAATCCGAGCGTCATCTGCGTGAGGTCGTTCGTGCCGAACGAGAAGAAATCGGCTACCTCGGCTATCTGGTCGGCAGTCACGGCCGCACGCGGTATCTCTATCATCGTCCCCACCATGTACTCCATCTTGTCATTGCGTTCGGCGAAGACCTCTTCGGCGACATGTTCGATGATATCCCGCTGGTAGCGGAGCTCCTTGTGGTTGCCCACCAGCGGCACCATGATTTCCACCTTGACCGGAATGCCGCGTTTTTCGACGTTCATGGCCGCCTCGATGATGGCGCGTGCCTGCATCTCGGTGATTTCCGGATAGGTGTTGCCCAGGCGGCATCCGCGGTGGCCGAGCATCGGGTTCACTTCGTGGAGCGCATCGACGCGCGCTTTGATTTTGTCGTAGCTGACATTCATCTCCGCTGCCATTTCGCGCTGGCCCTTCTCGTCCTGCGGAACGAATTCGTGCAACGGCGGGTCGAGCAGGCGGACGGTGACGGGATAGCCGTTCATCACCTCGAAGAGCGCTTCGAAGTCGCCGCGCTGCATCGGCAGCAGCTTGGCGAAGCGCCACGCGGCGGCCGGCTTCGTCATCGGCGAGAATCATCTCGCGCATGGCCTTGATACGGGTATTTTCGAAAAACATGTGTTCCGTGCGGCAGAGACCGATACCCTCCGCACCGAAAGAGAATGCCGTCCGGGCGTCGCCGGGGGTGTCGGCGTTGGCGCGTACCCTCATTACCGAATACTTCTTGGCCAGGCCGAGGAGTTTGGTGAAATCGTCGTTGAGTTCGGCGGCCTTGGTCGCTACCTGGCCGAGATAGACTTCGCCCGTCGAGCCGTTCAGGGAAATCCAGTCGCCCTCCCGGATGAGGGTGTCGCCTATGCGGATGGTCCGGGCTTTATAGTCTATGATGAGCTCTCCGGCACCCGATACGCAGCATTTGCCCATGCCGCGGGCCACTACGGCCGCGTGCGAGGTCATGCCTCCGCGGGCCGTCAGGATACCCTCCGCCGCATTCATGCCGCTGAGGTCTTCGGGCGAGGTTTCGATGCGCACGAGGATGACTTTCCGGTCGTCGCGGTTCCACTTGGCGGCGTCCTCGGCGAAAAAAGACCACTTCGCCGGTCGCTGCGCCGGGCGAGGCAGGGAAGACCCTTGGTGAGTACCTTGGCATTTTTCATCGCCGTGGCGTCGAATACGGGATGGAGCAGTTCGTCCAGTTTGGCCGGTTCGCATCGGAGTACGGCCGTCTTTTCGTCGATGAGCCCTTCGGCGAGCATGTCCATCGCTATCTTGAGCATGGCCGCGCCGGTACGTTTGCCGTTACGCGTCTGGAGCATCCACAGTTTGCCGTCCTGTATGGTGAACTCGAGGTCCTGCATGTCGGTGAAGTAGCGCTCCAGATGCTCCTGTATGTCGAACAACTCCTTGTAGGCGGCGGGCATCGCCTCCTCCAGGGAGGGGTATTTGGCCTTGCGCTCCTCTTCGCTTACCCCCTGTGCGGCGGCCCAGCGGCGCGAACCTTCGAGGGTTATCTGCTGCGGGGTGCGGATACCGGCCACGACATCCTCTCCCTGTGCGTTGATGAGGTATTCGCCGTTGAAGATGTTTTCGCCGGTCGCTGCGTCGCGGGTGAAGGCTACGCCGGTCGCCGACCGGTCGCCCATGTTCCCGAAGACCATCGCCTGTACGTTGACTGCGGTACCCCATTCGGCCGGGATGTTGTTGAGTTTGCGGTAAAGAATGGCGCGTTCGTTCATCCAGCTCTGGAACACGGCCATGATGGCGCCCCAGAGCTGCTCCCACGGGTTGGTGGGGAAATCGGCTCCCGTGCGCTCCTTGACGGCCGCCTTGAACTTCACGACCAGTTCCCTGAGGTCGTCGGTGGAGAGCTCCGTGTCGAGCCTGACGCCGCGCTCCTTCTTCATTTCGTCGATGATGATGACCTCGAACGGGTCTTCGTCCTCTTTGCTCTGCGGTTTCATGCCGAGCACCACGTCGCCGTACATCTGTACGAAACGGCGGTAGGAGTCCCATGCGAAACGGTCGTTGCCCGTACGCTTGGCAAGTGCCTTCACGGCGGTGTCATTGAGCCCGAGGTTCAGAATGGTATCCATCATGCCCGGCATGGAGGCACGGGCTCCCGAACGTACCGAGACCAGCAGCGGCATGGTGTCGCTGCCGAACGTCATGCCCGTCTGTTTCTCTATGCCTTTAATCGCTTTCTCCACTTCGGGACGTATCATTTCGACCACGGCGTCGCGTCCCTTCTCGTAATATTCCGTACATACTTCGGTGGTGATGGTGAATCCGGGGGGGACGGGGATTCCCACGAGGTTCATCTCCGCCAGGTTGGCGCCTTTGCCGCCGAGCAGTTCCCGCATCTTGCCGTTGCCTTCGGCCTGCTTGTTGCCGAACGTGTAGACTCTCTTGACTGTTGACATAGGATTTTAGTTATTTATCTGTTTACAACTGAAGTGACATTTTTAACCGTGTTTTCCGGTTTCTTCCCCGCGGAATGCACAGAAGGGTGCAAGAGGACGCGAAGATACTAAATTTTTAACCCATCTGCAAAATTATCTGCTTAAAATAACAAATACCGGGAGGTGGTCGCTGTATCCTCCCAAATATCGTGCCCCGGAAAAGGTTCTGAAAGGATATCCGCGCCTTTCCCGGGAAGGGGTGTCCGCCCCGTCTCCGGTGAGCAGGTATTTCCTTACGAATACCCCGGCCTGCGTAATATGCAGTCCTTCGTCCCCCGCAAGGGATTCCGATACGAGGATGTTGTCGTACAGCAGCCATTGGCCGTTCCAGCAGTATGAGCCGAATCCGCCGCGGGCACATTCATAGAGCGCGTTGCGGAACTTCCCTTCTGCGTATGCTCCGTTCCGCCCGCGGCCGAAGGCTTTCCGGAATGTCGGTTCGTGCAGCTCTCCGTTGAAATCGCCCAGAAGCCGTTCGCATCCGGCCTTGCACAGGAGCGAATCGGCCACAGCCGCGAGCCGGACGGCCGCACGGGTACGGTAGGATTTGTCGTTGAATTTCGAGGGGAGGTGACACACCAGCAGGCCCGTTTCGTGTCCTATCAGGTCGCCCCGGACGAAGAGGAATTCGCGCGAGGTGCCGGAGGGTATCTGGCTTACCTCCGAAGGGAAGAACTTGTCGCCTTTGTAGAGCAGCGCGATGTCGATGCCGCGCCGGTCGGAAGTGGTGCGGTGGATGAAGTTGTAGTCGTCTGCCAGCGTGGCTGTCAAATCGCGTACTGCCCTTTCGCTCTCCACTTCGGCGAGAGCCACGATATCGAAGCCCGCGTCGTCTATCGTCCGTGCGATGCGGGAAAGTTTCGTCCGGTAGCGTTCCGCGTCCCAGCGATAGCGGCCGGAAGGGGTGAAATCGCTGTCGTTGCGGAACGGACTGGAGATGGTGTCGAACAGATTCTCGACGTTGTAGAGGCTGCCGATACCTTTCTGTGCTGGGCCGCGGCATCCTCCTGCGGCAGGAGAGCGGAAGCCGACAGGAAAAGGAAAAAGAAGAGATGCGGCGCAGCGGCAGAAACCCGGCGCGTTCGCGCCTTGTCGGGTCTGCCGTTGCGGGTATGCTCTCCCTGTGTTGCATCGTCCTGCGATTTTATCTCCTAAATATAGTGATTTTTTCGCGGAACGGCAGCGGCGGCAAGACGGTTTCCGATAAAAAGTTACGGACGGTCCCTGTTCCGTGCCGTCCGTCGGCGGGGTATGCGAAAAGGAGTGTCGGAATATCCCGGATTATGTCGTAATTTTGCAATCGTATGGAGAATGGCAAGACAAGGGTTGTGGTGGGGCTCTCCGGCGGGGTGGATTCGTCGGTGGCCGCCTACCTGCTGAAGGAGCAGGGGTACGATGTAGTGTGGCTTTTCATGCGTAACTGGCACGATACCGCCGGAACGCTCGAGGGCGACTGTCCCTGGTACGACGACCAGGTCTTCGCCGAGCTGGTGGCCAGACGGCTCGACATCCCTTTCCATTTCGTGGACCTCAGCGAACAGTACCGGGCCCGTGTGGTGGATTACATGTTCGCCGAGTACGGCCGCGGACGTACCCCGAATCCGGACGTACTCTGCAACCGGGAGATAAAGTTCGATGCGTTTCTCGAAGAGGCGTTGAAGCTCGGCGCCGACTACGTCGCTACGGGACACTACTGCCGCCGCCGCGACGAGGAGGTCGGCGGAAGGGTATATCACCGGCTGTTGGCGGGTTCCGACCCCAACAAGGACCAGAGCTATTTTTTGTGTCAGCTCTCGCAGGCGCAGCTTGCGCGGGCCATGTTTCCCATCGGCGACATGTTGAAACCCGAGGTGCGCCGCATCGCAGCCGAGCAGCAGCTCGCCACTGCCAAACGCAAGGATTCGCAGGGAATATGCTTCGTCGGGAAGGTGGACCTGCCCCTCTTCCTGCAGCAGAAACTCGCTCCGCGGCAGGGCGACATCGTGGAGATAGCCGCCGACTGGCCCCGGTTATGCGGAGGCTGCCGCTCGGACGGGACTTGAGGAGCTGGCGCTTCCGTACCGTTATACTCCGGCCGACGGCGTGAAGGTGGGCGAACACAACGGTGCGCACTACTACACCATCGGCCAGCGTAAGGGGCTCGGAGTGAGCGGACGGGCCGAACCGCTTTTCATCATCGCTACCGATACGTTCTCCAATACGGTCTATGTCGGGCAGGGGCAGAGGCACCCCGGCCTTTACCGCCGGGCGTTGCGGATTCTGCCCGGAGATGTGCATTGGGTGAGTCCCGACAGACGGTTCGCAGCAGGGAAGCAGGCGCCGTTCTCGTTCCGGATACGCTACCGCCAGCCTTTACAGGGCGGGGTGTTGCACCTTCGCGCCGACGGGGCCTACATCGTGTTCGATTCGCCGCAGCGCGGCATCACCCCGACAGTTTGCCGCGTGGTATGCGGGAGAAGAGCTGGTCGGTTCGGGTGTCATCGCTGAATAGCCGCCGGGTACACAACTCTGCCGTATCCGTTCCGGGAACCGCACGGAGGACGCTCTTTTCGTCTTCTCTTCGGCGGGATGCGGATATCTCTCTTTTCGCCGGTATTGTCGTTCGCAGACCGTTTGCCGGGGGATGTGGCATGTCGTTTGCAGTTTGATATATCGTTACAGATTGTTAAAATCGAAATTATGGAAGAAATATTGGAAAGTGGCCGACGGCGCTATCTGGCGCCGGCCGTCGAGTCTTTGTCGTTCGCTGCGGAGCGGGGAATAGCCGTTTCCGTCCAGCCGACGGGTAATTCAATCGAGAGCGTCGGGGAGGATACCCTGAACTCGTCATCTGCGGATTTTTGGGAATGAGGTGTTTTATGAAAAACGTCGGACATTTTTTGTGCGCTGCGGCGAGTGCGCTGGGCATTCTCGCTTTCGTAGCCTGTGACAAACAGCAGGACGGTGTTCCTCCTGTTTCGGATTTCGTATTGTACGCTTCCATCGAACAGCCTGTATCGGCTGCGGCGCCTGCCGCCTTGTTCGGGGAGGCTGTTGACGGCAGTGTCGCCCAGCGTACCGTCATTCAGGAAGGAACGGTGCCCCATCCGATAGTATGGAAGGCCAACGACCAGATTGGCATTCATTTCGATACGGGCGTTCAGGGAGCTATGCGTGTGTTCAATCTGCAGAGCGGCGTCGGCACGGGGCAGGCCGAATTCGTTTACAGCGGATTCGGGTATTCGAGCGACCCCGATGTGCAGGTGCCCATGGAGTTGCCTGATACCTATTCTTCGCTGATTGCCGGTTATCCGGCCATGTTTGTCACCATAACGCCGGAGAACAGGGAGGTCGTTCTCGAAGCTCCGCGCGAAATATACCTCGGAATTGAAAATATCGTCGATTTTCCCATGTACGGTGCGGCGGGTGCCGACGGCAAGGTGAATTTCGTGTGTCCTTTCGGTCTAATCTGTTTTCCCGTGACGGAGACAACATCTCCGTCAAGACGATTTATATCGATACTACCACACCGCAGAAGGAGATAACCGGCCGCTTCCAGGTGGATGAGAATACCTATGAGACCACCTTTCTCAACTCCTCGCACGGCAGCGAATTTCAGATAGTCTGGACGGGAACCGTCCAGCTTACCGATGTGCCCTCGGTATTTTATGCCGTATTGCCTGCCGGCGAGTACGGCGCGGGTACGGAGTTCCGGTTCACTCGGGCGGACGGCAGCGTGATTACCAAACGTACCAAGCAGCCGTTTACCGTCACGCGGGCGCGGGTACTCAACCTGCCAGCACTGGATGTCGGGGAATTGAGCCGGCCGGCATGCCGGTGCCCGGGAGGGTGCATAGAGCGGCAGTCATGGAAGCGGGGGCGGATGATTCATCCGCCCCCGCTCTGTCGTACCGAAAATATTCCGGATAAACGGTCATTCCGTCGGGAGGACGGTCTGCTCGTATTCCGTATAGTCCGTTTGTCCTTCCGGCCCGAAGAGCCAGTCGAAAAGGTTCAGTATCCGTGCCGCACGGTCGGTGCGTCCGTAATTTTCGGCGATGCGGTGCAGTTCGGCGAGTGCGGTCAGCTTGTCGGCGAACTGGTTTTCGATGAGATACTGCCGGTTGTCCGGGAAGGAGAGGAAGTAGTCGACGTACTCTTCGAGATTCTTCGCATAGCTGTCGAAGAGGGCGTCGCCCTTCTCGGTGGCTCCTGCTTCGTAGTAGGCCCGGATGTAGGGGAGGTATTGATAGGTGTATTGGAACTGCGATACGGGCATCTGTTCCAGTCCGTAGTCGAGCACTTCGACCGCTTTCTCCTTTTCGCCGCGTCGGGCGAGCTCGGCGCCCAGCCTTGCGAAGGCTATCCGGATGTTGGTTGCGTTGAAGTTGTAGTTGACGAAGGTGTCCACGTAGACGCGCGGGTCGGCGACGTTGCCGTACCGATAGACCTCCATCAGGTTATGGTAAAGGAGGTCGGTGTCGATGCGGCCTGCATTCCAGAGGTCCGTGTGTAGTCGTCTTTATCGGGACGAGCCGGTAGGCGTAACCGTCGAACTGCAGGTAATCCTGCAGACCGAAATTGGCGACCAGTGAGGAGAGGTGACGTAGAGCGGCCGTTCCCAGTCGAAGTTGGCGAGCAGGTCGAGCAGCATCATCTCCGATTTGCGCAGCGACGATGCCTGCAGGTTGATGGTTATCGTATCGACCATCAGGTGGGCGTCTTCCGGCTTGACGATGCCGCTTTTCACGGCATTCTCCTTGTTCACCGGCAGCAGAAGCGTCCGTGTCGGGATGAAGTCGACGGCGAGTTGTTCGTCGAGTTTGATGCGGCTGATGGGGGCGTCGCTGCGGATGAAGTCGATGACCTGCTTGATGGGTTTGGGCTCCTGGAACACATCTTCCACGTAGATGAAGTCGTTCTCCGCCATCGCGTATTTATGCTGCGGCAGCGAGAAGGGTACCGGGGCCGACTCGTTGTAGCGGTGCTTCATTTCGTCGATGTACCAGCTTCCGTCGAGGTAGCTCGTATTCATGATGCGCACGTCGGGCCGCACGCCTTCCACCTCCTGGTTGTACCACAGGGGGAAGGTGTCGTTGTCCCCGAAGTTCATGATGATGGAGTTCGGCAGGCAGGTCATCAGGTAGTTGTAGCCGATATCGCGCGCCACGTAGCGGTGGCTGCGGTCGTGGTCGTCCCAGTTCTGTGCCGCCAATATCGCCGGTACGCAGCAGCATACCGCAGTGGCTATCGCGGAGGTCGCCACGTTGTCTTTGCGGGTCAGTTTTCCGACCCACTCCCTGACGCACATCACACCCAGCCCTATCCAGATGGAGAAGGCATAGAACGAACCGGCATAGATGTAATCCCTTTCACGCGGTTCGGACGGGGTCTGGTTGAAGTAGAAGACCAGCGCGATGCCCATCATGACGAAGAGCCACATCACCACGGTGAAGTTCTTCGGGTCGCGGTTGAGCTGGTAAATCAGACCGATGATGCCGAGAATGAAGGGGAGGAAGTAGTATTTGTTGCGCCCCTTGTTGTCGGCCATCTCCGAGGGTAGCTCTTTCTGCGGGCCGAGGTAGAGCTGGTCGATGGGGCCGATGCCGGAGAGCCACTGTCCGTCGGTGATTTCGCCGTAGGACTGGTTGTCGCTCTGCCTGCCCACGAAGTTCCACAGGAAGTAGCGCCAGTACATGAAGTTCATCTGGTAGCTGAAGAAGTAGCGCAGGTTCTGGGCGCCGGTGGGGACTTCGTAGCGCTCTCCCTTGTAGAAGACCGTCTTCCCTTTGTCCATCTGGCTCCACTGTTTGTACCCTTCGATGTGGGAGGGGTTGGTGGACCACATGCGGGGAAAGAGGGTGACGAACTCGGCCGGATAGGTATAGTCCGCCACGCTTTCGGTAGCGCGGTATTTGCCCTCCGTGTCGAGGTAGTATTTCTTGGCGTACTTCACGTCTTCGATGGGGGCATCGGGAGTGGAGAACTGGGCCCCCGTCAGCAGCGGTACGGAGCCGTATTGGTCGCGGTTGAGGAAATAGAGCAGACCATAGGCGGTGCCGGGGTTGTTGCTGTTCATCGGCGGATTCGCCGCGGCGCGGATAACCACCGATGCGTAGCTGCTGTAACCTATCAGGATGACGCCCAGGCAGAGCAGTATGGTGTTCCATACCGCCATCCCTTTCCGGTAGGTGAGATAGACGGCACCGGCAACCAGCGTGATGAGCAGCAGGACGAAGGTCAGCAGTCCGCTGTTGACCGGCAGTCCGAGCCCGTTGACGAACCAGCGGTCCACGACGGCGCCCGCCGCTACGGTATAGGGAATGACGATGTTGTTGATGAAGAGCAGGATGGCGGCCGCTATCAGCGTGGCTTTGACCACGCCCCATGCGGTCACCTTCGGCGTCTTCTTGAAATAGTAGATAAAGACGATGGCCGGAATGGCGAGCAGGTTGAGCAGGTGTACGCCGATGGAGAGCCCCATGAGGTAGGCGATGAGCACGAGCCAGCGGTTGGCGTGGGGCTCGTCGGCCACCTCCTCCCATTTGAGAATGGCCCATACGACCACGGCCGTAAAGAACGAGGAGAGAGCATAGACCTCCCCTTCGATGGCCGAGAACCAGAAGGTGTCGGTGAAGGCGTAGGCCAGCGCACCGACGATGCCGGCGCCCAGAATGGTCCATGTGCGGGCCGGTGTGAGTTCCTGGCCGCGGTTGGCCGTTATCCTGCGTCCCAGGTGCGTGATGCTCCAGAAGAGAAAGAGGATGGTGAAGGCGCTGGCCAGCGACGACATGGTGTTCACCATGACCGCGGCGTATTCCGCTCCGGGGGCAAAAGGGTGAAGAAGCGCGATATCATCATGAACAGCGGCGCTCCGGGCGGGGGTGGCCCACTTCGAGTTTATAGGAGGTCGCGATGAATTCGGCGCAGTCCCACAGGCTGGCGGTGGGCTCCATGGTGAGCAGGTAAACGGCAGCGGCTATGGCGAAAACGAGCCATCCGTTATCCTGTCGTACTTCTTGAAATAGTTCATCTGTCTGCTTTCGTATTGTCCGAGCGGTTTTTAATCGTTAGAACGGAGAAAATGCGGAAAAAATATGCTCCGGTTCACAAAAGTAAAAAAATAAAGGGGTAAAACTGCAAATCTTCCGGACTTATCGGCTAAAGTTGCTATTTTTACCATCGCAAACGGCAGCTGCCGGAACCGTCGGCGGGGCTGTGCTGCCGATGCGTACCGCAGGGCTTCCGCCGTGCGGGATTGTCCCGAACCCGAATTTAAAAGATATCCGCATATGAAGTCAAAGCTGATGCTCCACAATACCCCCTCACCCGGCGCAAGGAGGAGTTCGAACCGGTGAATCCGCCCCGTGTGGGCATGTACGTCTGCGGGCCGACGGTCTACGGCGATCCTCATCTGGGGCACGCGCGTCCGGCCGTGACCTTCGACCTGCTGTTCCGTTATCTGCAAGCGCTCGGCTACAAGGTGCGCTACGTGCGCAACATCACCGACGTGGGGCATCTGGAACACGACGCCGACGACGGCGAGGACAAGATCACGAAGAAGGCGCGGCTCGAACAGCTCGAACCGATGGAGGTGGCGCACTACTACACGGAGCGTTACCACGAGCCATGCGTGCGCTCGGGGTGCTTTCGCCCTCCATCGAACCGCTCGCTTCCGGTCATATCATCGAACAGATAGCCTATGTGCAGCGCATTCTCGACCGCGGTTATGCTTACGTCAGCAACGGTTCGGTCTATTTCGACGTGGAACGCTACAACCGGGATTACGATTACGGCATCCTGTCCGGGCGTCGGCTCGACGACATCTTTGCGGGACGCGCGACCTCGACGGACAGGGCGACAAGCGATGCCCGGCCGATTTCGCGCTCTGGAAAAAGGCGTCGCCCGAACACATCATGCGCTGGCCTTCGCCGTGGAGCGACGGGTTCCCCGGCTGGCACATGGAGTGCTCGGCCATGAGCACCAAATATCTCGGCGAACTTTCGACATACACGGAGGCGGAATGGACCTGATGTTCCCCCATCACGAGTGCGAACTGGCGCAGAATACCGCGGCCGAAGCACGGTGCCGCAAAATATTGGGTGCACAACAACATGATTACGATCAACGGGCAGAAGATGGGCAAGTCGCTGGGCAACTTCATCACCCTTTGAACAGCTCTTTACGGGGAACCACGCCCTGTTGGCGCAGGCCTATTCGCCCATGACGATCCGCTTCTTCGTCCTGCAGGCCCACTACCGCTCGACGCTCGACTTCTCGAACGAGGCCTTGCAGGCCGCCGAGAAGGGGCTGGACCGCCTGATGAAGGCGGTCGAACGAGAAACAGCAATCCATAACGGCGGAAGACCTCGACCGGTTGCGCGTCTTGGTGCATACCGTGGTGTTCGATGTGCTCGGCCTGTGCGATGAAAAAAAGGCCGCCGAGGCTGACGACTTGGTAACGCCGCTGGTGGAGATGCTGCTCGACGTGCGGGCCGAGGCCAAGGCTGCGAAGAATTGGGCCGCTTCCGACCGCATCCGGGACCGGCTGAACGAAATCGGCATCCGTGTCAAGGACCGTAAGGACGGTTGCGACTGGGAAATCGAATAGGTGCCGGAACGATACCGGTACGGCGGCGGGAAGATATTCGAAATATCCTCCCGCCGTTTTCGTTTGCCGGCATCCGGTCGGTATGTTGCCCGCTTCACAACGCTGTACTGTTTGCGGACAGAGCGGAAACCGCCGTCACTTGTACCGGAGCGGTGCGGAAAAGTCAGATGACCTTGATTTCGTCCGGATGCCTGCGCATCTTGCGTATCTGGAAAAAGAGGAGCACCCCGGCGAGGAATGCCGCGAGGCAGTCGGCGATGGGCATGCTCGCCCATACGCCCATGGTGCCGTAAAGGTCGGGCAGGACGGCCAGCAGCGGTACGAGGAACAGGAGCTGGCGCGTGAGTGACAGCAGGATGGCCTTCTGCGGTTTGCCGATGTATTGGAAGAAACCGGAGGAGACGATTTGGAATCCGGCTATCGGGAATGCGAGGAGCGATATCTTCAGTCCCATTTCGGCTACGCTCAGCAGCGTGGGGTCGTCGGTGAACATACCGGCCACGAGGTGGGGAAAGAAGTGGCCCAGAATGAAGCCGAAGGTGGTGACGCATACGGCGCACACGATGTTCAGTTTCAGTGTCCGGATGACGCGGTCGAACTGACGGGCGCCGTAGTTGTAGCCCACGATGGGCTGCATGCCCTGGTTGAGTCCGTTCACAATCATCACGAAGAGCATCAGCACGCGGTTCACGATGCCGTAGGCGCCGATGGAGATATCGCCGCCGTTTTTTTGAGGGCATTGTTGATGAAGATGACGACGATGCTGGCGCAGACGTTGAGCAGGAACGGGGCCATGCCGATGGAGAGCACCTTGCGTACGATGGTGCCGATGAAACGGAACGTACCGCGTTTGAGGTAGAGGAAGTGTTTCCGGTTGAGAAAGTGCGTGAATTCGAGTACGAGCGCCACGCACTGTCCGGTGATGGTGGCGAAAAAGCCGAGCCACGGACGCCCCAGCCGAATCCGAAGATGAAGAGCGGATTGAGGCAGACGATGATGAACACGGCCGTAAGCATGATGCCCATCGCTTTTTTTTCGGATAGCCGGACGCACGCAGAATTTCGTTCATTCCCATGAAGACATGGGTTATGACGTTGCCCGACAGGATGATGCGCATGAAGTCGCGGGCGTAGGGGATGGTCTGGTCGCTTGCGCCGAAGAAGTAGAGAATGTCGTCGAGGAAGATGAGCCCCAGCGTGGTGAAGGTGAGTCCTATCACCACGTTCAGCATGATGGCGTTGCTGAGTATCAGGAATGCCCGCTGTTTGTTGCCCTGTCCCAGACGTATGGAGATGAGCGAGGAGGCTCCGACGCCTACCAGCGACCCGAAGGCCGCCATGAGGTTCATCAGCGGCATGGCGATGGCCAGCCCGCTGATGGCCATCGCTCCAACGCCGTGGCCTATGAAGATGCTGTCGATGATGTTGTAGAGCGATGACGACGACATCGCTATGATGGCTGGCAGGGCGTACCGCTTCAGCAGCCTGCCGACGGGTTCCGTTCCCAGCAGTTCGGGATTGTTTCTCGATAAGGTCATAAATGCTTGCAGCCGGAAAGGGGAATCGGGAGACAGGCATGGGAATGCATAGCCTGGTGTCAAGGCGGGGTCCCGTCCCTAAGGCGGGGGCAAAGGTACGGAATATCCTCGAAAATCCGGTATGCGTCGTGGGGTCGCCGTGTCTTCCGTCTTCCGGTCTGTCGGGGATACTCCCCGCGGACCGGAAGACGGAAAGGATGGGGTATCTTCGGGCCCCCTCTCTCTTTTCCCAACGGAGAGCCGCTCTCGGTTCAGGGACGCGATGCGGTCGGATGCTGCCGGTCTGCCGCGATTGCGCAGCAGAGCGATGCGGCGGCGCATACGACGAAGACGATGCCGGTGGTCTTGAGAATGTCGCCCGTTCCTACGATGGGCGAGACGATACCGCCGAAGGCGAAGCAAAAAACCGCACCGAGAATGGCCGATGCACTCCCGGCATATCGGCGTTCGCTCTCCATGGCGAGCGTTGTGGAGAGGGTGAAGGTGAGTGCCATGGTGAAGAGCAGCAAGAACAGGATGCCTTCATATACCCAGAAACCGCATCCGCACCACAGGGCTGCGAGTTCGGCGACGGAGAGCACGCACATCCCGATGCAGCTCGCCATGATGCCGTCCTGCGGGCGGCGGAAGCGAAGCGAGAGTGGGGCCGCGGCCATGAATGCGAGCGAGTTCACGGCGAAAACGATGCTGAATTCCAGTGCCGAAAAGCCGTAGTGTTCCTGTATGATGAATGGGGAGGAGGCGATATTGGAGAAGAGGATACCCTGGGCGAAGCCGAGCTGGAGGACGTACAGGATGAAGTGTTTGTTGCGCAGGATGGTGCCGAAGTTGCCGAAAGTGCGCAGCAGGCTCTGGCCGGCCCGGCGGCGCGGAGGAAGCGACTCCCGGAACAGCATCGAGCCTCCGAGCAGGATGACGCCGATGGCCAGCAGGATGACGAAGATGCCGCGCCACCCGACGGCATCGGTCAGTACGCCGCCGAGTACCGGAGCCGCCACCGGAGCGATGCCGTTGATGACACCGATGACGGCGAGGACCTTGACCAGCTCCTTGCCGCGGTAACGGTCGGTGGCCACGGAACGGGAGATGACGATGCCGCCGGCGGCCCCTATGCCTTGGAAGAGCCGCATGCCCACGAATACGTATACCGTGGGCGAGAAGATGCAAATCACTGTGGAAGCGACGAACAGCAGCAGGGAGACGAGGAGCAGCGGCCGCCGGCCGAACTTGTCGCTCAGCGGGCCGAAAAGGAGCTGGCCGAGCGCCAGGCCCGCCATGCTCGCGGTGAGGCCCATCTGTACCATTGACTGCGAAGTGCCGAAATAAACTGTCATGGAGGGGAGCGTCGGCAGGTACATGTCCGTCACGAGCGGACCGAAGGCCGTGAGGATGCCGAGCAGGACGATAAGGTAGTTCGAGTAGCGTGCCGCGGACGTCTTGGCATGCGAATAGGGAATACCGGTTTGCATTGCGTTCTTTTTTGTCTGCAAAGATAGGGTACGGAACTGGATGGGCAGGCGGCCGTATTTACATCGTAATATTTCATTTCCGGCATAAAAAGGGCGGAGAGTATCGGGAAATGGCGTAATTTTGTGTCGTAAAGGGATGCGCGGGTTTTGCCTCTGTCAAGGGGGCGTGCGTCTGCAAAGGGAGGGGTGACGGTTATGGAGAGGAGCGACGGGCAGATGGCTTATGCGGAAGGGGGAGTGGAGATGTTCAGGCACTGGCCGGTGCGGATAGGATGCGGGGTGAACATGCTCTGTGTGCACGGCCGTGCCGATGTCTCGACGGGTATCGAACATTACTGCCTGCAGGCGGGAGCTGAACTGTTGCTCTTTCCCGGTGCGATACTGCATCTGCTCGAAGCGGGGGAGGATTTGGCCGTTCGGATGTTCACTTTTCCGGACGGACTTTTTCCATGAGGCGGCGATACCGCTCGATGCCGGTTGTATCCGCTTCCTGCGCGACGAACCCTTTTTTTTCTCCACCCGGCGGGTTCCGAGTCGTGGGCCTCGGCCGTTTTGTGGATGGATATGGCCCGGGAGGTGTGTCGGGGCGGAATATACGGAGAGATAGCCCGGCGCAACTTCCTGCAGGGATTCCTGGTGGCGATGTGCCGGAGTATGCCGCAGAAGACGGCTTCGGCCGAATCTTTCGGCCGGGAATACATCTTTCACCGTTTTCTGTCGCTGGTGCGGCAGCACTGTACCGAACGGCGCGATACGGCGTTTTATGCCGGCGAACTCTGCATATCGCAGCGTTACCTGCGGGTGGTTACGGCTGGGCTTGCACCCCATAAGACACCCAAGCAATTGATAGACGAACAGCTCGTGGCCGAAATCAAGGCCCTGCTTTACACCTCCGACCTCTCCGTGACGCAGATAGCCGACCGGTTCGGCTTTCCCGACCAGTCCTATCTGAGCCGCTTCTTTAAACGGAAGACGGGGTTCTCTCCCTACGATTACCGTATGCGGTGCCGCCGGTAAACTGCCGTGTGTGCTGTAAAGGATGGGGCCGTTGCGGGTCCGTTTCTCCGGTACCGCAATTCCTGCTGTTTGCAGGACGGTATGATTGGCGGTTTTCCTTGAGACTGTTTAGCCGTCGGTATGCCGCCCGTTTCGGCTCTTGTGGGGGCAGCTTGAGCGGAACCGTTCCATTGTTCGAGGCGGAGGGCCGTCCGGTTCCTTGTTTGTCCGGACTGACTGTCGGAGCAGGAAACGAAAAAGCCCCGGAGGAACCGGTTCCTCCGGGGCTTTCGCCGGTACGGATACGTACCTTGTTCTATTTTTTCGAGTGCGAGTTCGAGTACCTCTTCGTTCGTGCGGACGAAGTGGAATTTCAGTCCCTCTACGTAGTCCTCCTTGATTTCGGCGATATCCTTCGCATTGTCCTCGCTGAGGATGATTTTCGGAGATGCCCGCACGTTTGGCGGCGAGGATTTTCTCCTTGATGCCCCTACGGGCATGACCCGTCCGCGGAGCGTCGTTTCGCCCGTCATGGCGATGCGGTCTTTCACCTTCCGGCCGGTGTAGGTCGATACCAGCGACGCCACCATGGTGATGCCTGCGCCCGGGCCGTCCTTCGGGATGGCTCCCTCCGGTACGTGGATGTTGATGTCGAAATTCTCGAACTTCTCCTTTGTCGATTCCCAGCTCCGCATAGTGGGCTTTCGTCCATTCGAGGGCTATCGTCGCCGACTCCTTCATCACGTCGCCGAGGTTGCCCGTCAGGCTCAGTTTGCCCTTGCCTGGGCTTAGTATCGACTCGATGTAGAGGATGTCGCCTCCCACTTCGGTCCATGCCAGGCCGGTAACTACACCCGTGATGCCGCTCACTTCGTACTTTTCGTTGCGGAACTTGGGCATGCCGAGTATCTTCTCCAAATCTTCGACCGATATCTCCGGGTTGTACTCCTGCTCGAATCCGATATCTTTCGCCCGGTGACGTGCGATTTTGGCCAGCATCTTGTCCAGTCCGCGCACCCCTGCTTCGCGGGTGTAGTCGGAGATAATCCGCTCCATCACTTCGCGCGACAGGAGCAGGTTCTCGGCGGGGATGCCGTGCGCCTCGCGTTCCTTGGGGAGCAGATGGCGCAGTCCGATTTCAATCTTCTCTTCGAGCAGGTAGCCGGGGATGTTTATCATCTCCATGCGGTCGCGCAGGGCCGGATGTACGTTCTGTATGTTGTTGGCCGTGGCGATGAAGAGCGTTTTGAGAGGTCGTACTCCGTGTCGAGGGTAGTTGTCGTGGAACGTGGTGTTCTGTTCCGGGTCGAGCACTTCGAGCAGTGCCGACGACGGGTCACCGTGGTTCCCTACGCCGATTTTGTCCACCTCGTCGAGGATGATGACCGGGTTGGAGGAGCCGCATCGCTTGATGGTCTGGATGATGCGGCCCGGCATCGCGCCGATGTAGGTGCGCCTGTGGCCGCGGATTTCCGATTCGTCGTGCAGGCCGCCGAGCGATATGCGTCCGAACTTGCGGCCCAATGCTCCCGCCACCGATTTGCCGAGCGACGTCTTGCCCACTCCGGGAGGGCCGTAGAGGCAGATAATCGGCGACTTGAGGTCGCCTTTCAGCTTGATGACCGCCAGATGTTCCAGCAGCCGCTCCTTGACCTCCTCCAGGCCGAAGTGGTCGTTGTCGAGCCGTTCGCGGGCATGCTTGAGGTCGAGGTTGTCCTGCGTGCACTCGCCCCACGGAAGTTCGAGCATCAGTTGCAGGTAGTTCATCTGTACCGAGTATTCCCGCCACGGCGGGATTCAGCCTCTCGAGCTTGTTGAGCTCCTTGTTGAACATTTCGCCCACCTCTTTGCTCCACTTCTTCGTCTTGGCCTCCTCGCGCATGCGGGCGATTTCGGCTTCGTCCTCGTTGCCGCCCAACTCCTCCTGGATGGTGCGTATCTGCTGCTGGAGGTAGTATTCTTTCTGCTGCTGGTCGATGTCCTGTTTGACCTTGCTCTGTATCTTGTTCTTCAGCTCCACGAGCTGCTGTTCGCGTACGAGTATCTCCAGCAGGCGGCGGGCACGCGCCAGCAGTCCCGGCGCTTCGAGCAGCCGCTGGCGGTCGGCATCCTCGAAGTCGAGGTTGGAACAGATGAAGTTGATGATGCCGCGTTTGCTGTCGATGTTCTTGATGGCGAACGATGCTTCCTTCGGTATGTTGGGCGAAACGCTGATGATGTTCAGCGCCACGTCCTTGATGGACTCCACGAGCGCCTCGAACTCCACGTTGCCGGAGGCGGGCGTCGTATCCTTGAGCGGCGTGACCGTCGCCGTGAAGTAGGGCTCCGAAGAGAGGTATTCGTTTATCTCGATTTTTTCGAGGCCGTGCAGGATGACGGTCAGGTTGCCGTTGGGCATGTCGAGCGTCTTGAGAATGCGGGCTGCCGTGCCGATGCGGTACATGTCGTCCGGTGCGGGCTGCTCGACGTCGGACTCCTTCTGAAGTACCGCACCGAGTATTCCCGTGCCGGCTTCCACGTCGCGTATCAGCTTCATGGACTTCTCCCGGCCCACCGTAATGGGGGGTAATCGAGCCGGGGAACAGCACCGAGCTGCGCAGCGAGAGGATGGGCAGCGATTCGGGTATCGAATAGTTTTCCGAAAGTTCGTCTTCGTTTTCGGTAACTATCGGATGACCTGGCTGTGTCCCTCCTGAATGTCGGAAATATCCGACAGGATATCTATCTCTATCTTATTGCTTTTTTGCTCATTCTTTGAAATCTCCTTTTCGATTTGGGTACAAAGATAACGAATCCGTTCCCTTAAATGTTATCTGTATTCCGAAAACAATCATCAGTTTATTAACATGTCCGGCTCCATCCGAACGTCAAAATCGCTATCTTTGCAATTCACACATTTTGTAACGGAAATATTCATACACTATGAAGATAGCAGACAAATACGTTCCCCAGGAGCTCGAAGGCAAGTGGTACGACTACTGGCTTGCGGGCGGGTACTTTCATTCGGAACCCGACAGCAGACCTTCCTATACAATAGTCATACCACCCCCCCGAATGTGACAGGCATGCTCCACATGGGGCACATGCTGAACAATACCCTGCAGGACGTGCTTGTCCGCCGTGCCCGGATGAACGGGATGAACGCCTGCTGGGTGCCGGGAACCGACCACGCCTCGATAGCTACCGAAGCCAAGGTGGTGGCCAGGCTCCGGGAGCAGGGTATTGAGAAATCGTCGCTCTCGCGCGAGGAGTTCTTGCGCCATGCCTGGCAGTGGAAGGAGGAGCACGGGGGGATTATCCTCAAACAGCTCCGCCGGCTGGGCGCCTCGTGCGATTGGGAGCGTACCGCATTCACGATGGACGAGGTGCGTTCGCGCAGCGTCATCCGCGTCTTCGTGGATCTCTATAACAAAGGATTGATTTACCGCGGGGTACGTATGGTGAACTGGGACCCCGCCGCGCAGACGGCTCTTTCGGACGAGGAGGTGGTTTTTTGCGAGACGCACGGGAAGCTCTACTATCTGCGCTACATGCTGGAGGAGGGCGGCGGCTATCTGACGGTGGCTACGACGCGTCCGGAGACGATACTCGGCGATGTGGCCCTTTGCGTCAATCCGAACGACCCCCGCTACGCGGGCGTCGTGGGCGTGCCGTGAGGGTGCCGCTCGTGGGCAGGAGCATTCCGTCATCGCGGACGATTATGTGGATACGGAGTTCGGAACGGGTGTGCTGAAGGTGACCCCGGCCCACGATGTGAACGACTATGTGATAGGCGAGAAATACAATCTGGAGGTCATCGATATCTTCAATCCGGACGGTACGGTGAACGGCAAGGTGGGCCTGTACGAAGGTATGGACCGTTTCGCGCTGCGTGAACGGATAGAGAAGGACCTCGATGCGGCCGGTCTGCTCGAAAAGACGGAGGCCTATACCAACAACGTCGGTTTTTTTCGGAACGTACGCATGTTCCGATAGAGCCGAAACTTTCCATGCAGTGGTTTCTGAAAATGGACAAATTGGCAGTTCCAGCACTCGATGCTGTCATGAGTGACATGATACGCTTCGTGCCGCCCAAGTTCCGCAATACGTATCGCCATTGGATGGAGAACATCAAGGACTGGTGTATTTCGCGGCAGCTTTGGTGGGGGGACACCGCATTCCGGCCTGGTATCTGCCCGAAGGCGGCTATGTGGTGGCCGAAACGGCGGAGGAGGCGCTGGAGCTTGCCCGCCGCAAGTGCGGTGCCGACCTGCAGCTCGCTGACCTGCGGCAGGACGACGACGTGCTGGATACGTGGTTCAGTTCGTGGCTGTGGCCCATCGCGCTCTTCGACGGCATCATGCATCCCGGGAATCCGGAGATACGCTATTACTATCCGACCAACGACCTGGTGACGGCGCCCGACATCATCTTCTTCTGGGTGGCGCGTATGATAATGGCCGGATACGAGTATATGCACGAGAAGCCTTTCCAGAGCGTCTATTTCACGGGGCTCGTGCGCGATAAGCTGGGACGCAAGATGAGCAAGTCGCTCGGTAATTCGCCCGACCCGCTCGACCTGATAGACCGTTACGGTGCCGACGGGGTACGGGTAGCCATGCTGCTCTGTTCCACGGCGGGTCACGACATCATGTTCGACGAGGCGATGTGCGAGCAGGGACGCAATTTCGGGAACAAGATATGGAACGCTTTCCGGCTGGTGAGCTCGTGGAGCGTGGACGAGGGACTGGAGCAGCCCGAAAGCGGCCGCCTGGCGGCAGAGTGGTTCGGTAATCTGCTTGACAGGAGCCTGGCGGGTATCGAGGCCGATTTCGCGGCTTACCGCATCTCCGATGCCTTCATGAAGATTTACAGGCTGTTCTGGGACGAATTTTCCGGGTGGTATCTGGAGATGGTGAAACCCGCATACGGGATGCCGGCCGACGGGAAGACCTTTGCCCAGACCAAAGCGTTCTTCGATAAGTTGCTGCGCATGCTGCACCCCTTCATGCCCTTCATTACCGAGGAGCTGTGGCAGCACCTTGCCCCGCGTCTGGAGGGACAGAGCATCATGGTGAGCGACATGCCGCGGGCAGCTGCATGGGACGATGCCCTGCTGGCGCGTTTTGAACTGGTGAAAGAGACCGTGACGGCGGTAAGAAACATCCGGCAGCAGAAGAGTATTCCCAACAGGGAACCGCTTGCTCTGAAAGTCATCCGCGACGAAAACTATCATGAGGCCTATAATCCGCTTTTGGTCAAGATGGCGAACCTGTCGGGCGTGGAGTGCGTGGCGGAGAAGAGTCCGGCGGCGCCTTCTTTCATTGTCAAGACTACGGAGTATTTCGTACCGCTCGACGGAATGGTGGACGTGGAGGCCGAGCTGCGGAAGCTGGCCGACGAACTCGCCTATCTGGAGGGATTCCTCGCGTCGGTGATGAAGAAGCTCTCCAACGAGCGGTTCGTTAGCGGGGCTCCGCAAAAGGTGGTGGAGACGGAATACGCCAAGAAGAACGATGCCGAGGCGAAGATAAAGGCGCTCCGCGAACGCATGGCCGCCCTAAAGTAAGAAAAGAGGTGTCGGGCCTGTACGCTGTGTCGGATTGAGGCCCCGGAATATTAACGGAATCGTAACGGTGTTGTGACGGCGGTGCAACGGCATTGTGTTTTCATTGCACCGCGAATGGATTGAACCGATGGAAAGAAAGAAGACGATAGCGCTGGTAGCGCATGATAACATGAAGCCCGACCTGGTGGAGTGGGCCGACTGGAACCGCGAACTTCTGCTGTGTCACAGTCTCGTCTGTACGGGGACGACCGGCAGGATGGTGGCCGACGTCCTGATAGGCAAGAAAGGGGACGGAAAATGCCGGCTCGACATCCGGCTGCTCAAGTCGGGTCCCCTCGGCGGCGACCAGCAGTTGGGGGCGATGATAGCCGAGGGCAGGATAGACGCCCTGATATTTTTCTGGGACCCGATGGAGGCCCAGCCGCACGACGTGGATGTGAAGGCGCTTCTGCGTCTGGCGACGTTGTATAACGTTCCGACGGCGGTGAACCGTTCCACGGCCGATTTCATGGTCTCCTCGCCGCTCTTCGACGGGGATTATGAACCGGTGGTGAAGGATTACCGCGGGTATGTAGAGCGAAGCCTCGGCAGATAGGCCGGCGGCGGTGGGGTGTTGGGGCGGAAGCGTGGCTTGTCCGTCGTTCTTCCGTCAGTGAATCATCTGTCCCGTTCTGTTCATGCAGGACGGGACTTTCCATCATTGGCGGTCGGGGATGAGCGGTGCAGAACAGACGGTGCGTGGAAAGGGAACGGTGCGGTACCGGAGTGCACGGGCGCTCTTTCCCGTATGCTGGCTGTCGGGGCGGTTTCCGTTTCGGGCGGTGTCGGAGCGGCAGACAGAGGAAGAATGAAAGCCGTATGAAGAGAAGAGTTCATGCAGGATATGCAGCCATATGTGCGGCATGTGTCTTGTTCCATGCGGCGTGCGGCCGGTGGAGCGGTGCGCCGTGGTATCTCGACCGGGCGCAGTTGCAGACGGATTATCTTGCGGCCGTGGCGGATGCCGCCGTGTCCGACGCGTCGGAGGTGTACCGCGACCTGCCTTGTATCGTTTCCCCCGACTCCGGCGACGGGTTGGAGTGGACGGAACGCGGCGGACGGCAGTTCGTGCTCGTCTGTTCCATGACGGACGGGGAGTATGCCGGTGTGTGGACGGCGGGACGGCAGTTCGTTACGGACGGTTATACGTTGTGGGTCGTTCTGCCGTATGAACTGGAGGAGCGTATGCGGCGTATGCCTCTGATGGGGGATTCATTGGAGTGCAGGATGCGGATGCTGCAGTTGCTCGGCCTTCCGCCGGACAGCCCTTACGACCGGCTCCTCTTTTTCTATGCCGACCGCAGTGCGTTGCTCAGACCGTGTCCCAATCCGGACGTCGGGGCGTGTGCGACTCCCGATGTGTTTCCCGGCGACCTGCCTGCACCGTATCGGAAGTGGTTCGAGGCGCGGACGGCGCTTTCATATGGAGAGGAGAATCCGTATCCGTGGACACGTCTCGGATATACCTATGACTGGCATCGGGACGCTGCCCAGAGGAGGGGGCTGGGAGAGTTCATCGTTCCCGGCGGTACGGAGGTCATTGCCGTGGAGCAGGTGACCGTCTGGCGATGGTATCGCGGTCTGGCGGGTATCGTCCGGACGGATGATACGGACGGGGCCGGAGTACGGTCGGGGTCGTGAACGGAACGGACCGCATGTTTTTCGGAAGGGACGGGGCCGGATTTCCGGAAGTGTTTCCGCAGGGGCTGCCTGCACTGGGGTGGGCTGCCCGTCGGATTCCGGTGATGCATGCAATTTCTAAAGATAGTCTTTTTTATTGAATACTAAAATGATATATTATATTGGACAATTGTTTGTTCCCTCGTTACCTTTGCAATGAACGAGTGCATCCGTCGGCGGCGGAATGCGGCTGTTCCCTGCGCAATCCGACGGCGATGCGGTGCGTTCCGGCGTATGCGCGAGATGTGCGCGACGGCCTTTCCGGGAAGAGGATTTTACCGTTGGTTGAAGACGGTACCGTAGCTTATTGAGACGGGAACGGCAGTACGTCGGTACAGGGGCGGGAGGAGGTCTGCCGTTCGCAGGTGCCGGGGCCGGCAGCACGGTGTGCGGTGATGACCCGTTTTGCCGGAACATGAAGAGGCGACCTGAATCTTTCAATATATAAGCCATGAAGAGAATTTTACCGTTTTGCCTGTGTTTGTGCTGTGTGGGACTGACGTCCTGTTTCCGCACGAACCTTTATGTAGGCAATGCCCGGCCCGACGACAGAAAAGTCAAGGTGAGTCAGGAATCGTTCAATCACCATTTCGTCGGCGGACTCATTCCCGGCGGCAATACCACGATGACGGCGTCGGAGTATGTGGACGACGCCGACAGTTTCGTAGTTCAGACCAGTACCGGTTTTTCTGAACGGCCTTGTCGGGGGAGTCACGGCGGGAATCTATACCCCGACCCAGACCAAATTCTATCTGCCGGTAGAGGAGTTGAACAAGACGGTGGCTGCCGGCAGGGAGTCTGCAAAAAGAGGAGGAGTAGTATGAAAACCGTGAAAGGAATCGTCGTTGCGGCCGCAGCGGTCGCGGCGGCAGTCTGTGCATCCTCGTGCAGCACGAGTCGTATTCTTGTCGGCGACGTCAAACCCAAAGAGCCGATGATTGAAGTATCCAAGGAACACAACGCTCATTTCCTCGGCGGGTTGGTCAAGACGGGAAAGACCATCGCGCAGGAGCATGTCGGCGATGCGGAGAATTACGCCGTACTTACCCGTTACGGGTTCGGAGACATCATGCTGTCGTTCGTGACGGGTTATATTTACACTCCGACGACCACGAAGTATTACATTCCGGTGCGGTATATGGATGACTTCGATTTCGTGGGTAAAGAAAAGCAGCGCAAAGAGCGTGTACACAAAGACAGGGGGTTTGTTATCGGAGTCGAGACGGGTGGCGGTGCATGGCCCGGTCCGCGCACGAGCATCGGTCGTTGGATGACGGAAGCTACGGTGAATACCGCGTTGACGTTCGGTTATCAGGCGAATCCGCACTTTTACATGGCGGCGGGTTTCGATTTGAGCGCTTATTGGATGCCTGGCGAGAGTGGCTGTTTTACGCTGCTGCAACCTTTCCTGCGTTTCCGCTACACGGTGCTCGACCGGAACAGTTCGCCGTTCGTGGGCATCGACCTCGGCGTGCCTTTGGAGCGTGTGGAAAGCGATAACTGGGGAGACGAGTGGGACCCTGCATTGGCCCTCACTCCCATGATAGGATACCGCTTCCGGGTGGGGCGCCATCGTAATGCCGGTTTCGACATCGGCATAGGCTATCGATTGGGCGAGTTTTTCTCTGAAATCGATTCCCCTTTCGTGCTCAAGGAATGTTCGCTGAACGCGCTGTTGCTTAAAATCGGGTTCAGCATCACGCTTTGAACGAAACGTCGGGCCAGGAGAAGGGGACGGAAAACCGTTCCCTTTTTCGTGTTGGGAAGGGCCGCTTTCCGGACGTTTCCGTTGGTTGTGGGGGTGTCGTATCCGCTGCGATTGCCATCGCTCTTCGCCTTTGCGAAGGACTGCGGGGCAGGACGTCCGGGTGTGTGTCCGCGGATGCACGGGTATTCGGACATACGGGCAGCATGACGGTGATTTCATATTCGTATTTTGTTTGTATGGTTGTATCGGATTATATTTGCCTCGTTCGGACGAATGGGACCGTTGCCGGAAATGCAGGGCGGTTTCCGGTATTCCGTGTTCCGCGGAGTATCGGGCCGGTCGGTCGGCGGCGTAGCTATGGTATGATTTATCATCCGTCGGTGCGAATCCATGAATCGGTTGGCATGACCGGAGGGGGAATCGGTGTCGTCGGGGAATATGGTTTACGGAGATGATGAGGAAAATATTGTTGGTCGTGGCATCGCTGTGGAGCGTATGCACGGCATCGCATGCTCAGGACCGGGCGGAATGCGAACGGATTGTGCACCTCGTGGCGGAGGCCGTCGGGGCCGGTTCGATTGAGGGGTCGAGCCTTTTCTGGCGCCCGGATTCATGTTTTCGGGACAGGAGGGCGACCGGGCCCGGTCGGTGATGAAACTGCTCGTGGAACAGCTTGACGACCGGGTGGAGCGGATTGAAATGCTTCGGGCGGAACGGACGGAAAGAGGTCTGGAACTGGTCTGTGCCTTTACCTATGCGGGCGCACTGGGCCGGAAGGAGGCGACTTTCCTTTTCGACGGGAAAAACCGTCTGGAACGTTTGGAACTGTTTCCGATGCGGGTCGAAACGTTACCGGAGGAGGAAGACGCTTTTGTGGGGCCGTCTTCCGGTCGGCTCGACGTACCGGTTCGCCGGCTCGGCAACCTGTTGGCCGCGACGGCGTTCCTGGACGGAAGGGAACGTACGTTCATCATCGACAATGGAGCGCCGAGACTGATGCTCAACAGCAGCCGCTATGGAACGGACCGCGATACGGCTGCATTGCGGATTTCGTCCTCGAAAGGAGTGAATTCCTCCATCGGGGGAATGGATATTGTGGAAGTCTCCGAATTCGATTTTCACGGAATCCGTGCGGAAAGGAGAAGGTTTCTCGCGTTCGACATGTCGCATCTGGAGCAGGAAACGGAGATTTTCGGCCTGCTCGGTTACGAAGTCTATAAGGATTGGGATTTGTTGTTCGATTACGAGGGCGGAACGCTGACGCTGCTCGACCCGACTGTTACGGATGCCTGTGTGGCGTCTCTGACAGGCGGACGTCCCGTGACGGAAGTGCCTATTGAAATGGAAGGACATATTGCCTGTGTGGAAGCGTGCATCGGCGAACGTATGTTGCGTCTTGGCATCGACTGCGGGGCCGGTGCCGATTTGCTGGACGACCGGTTGTGGGAGTCGTTGCGGCCCGCCTTGGCCGGGCGTCGGGAGACGACGCTTACGGGGGCGGACGCTGAAGCGCGCCGGGTGCGTTCCGCCAAGGTGAAGCGTCTGAAAATCGGCGACAGAGAGTTCCGGAGGGTCCCGACCGTATTCAACGATATGAGCCATCTTAACCGTTCTCTGAAACGCGGACTGGACGGATTAATCGGCTTTCCGATACTCTCCGGCCAGAAGACGGTGTTGAGTTACCGAAGCGGCCGGTTGATTTTCCTACCTTGAACCAGAAGCGGGTTGGGTGACGCGTCGTGCATCGCTGTACCTGCGTTTTTTTGTAATCCGACCGCGGAAACGGACGGATTTTCGTGTCGTCGCTTTCCGGCGGATGCGTCGGTATCGTTTCCTGCGGTTTCCGGCAGCGTTTTGTTCCGGACTGTTGCCGGACGGGAAAACCGATGGTTTCTGTCGGAGCGGGCGGCCGGCAGCGGAGGAAGCATCGGCTAACGTAATTTTGCGGACGATGACCGGCTGTATGCATAGTTGTGCCTTCTTCGGACGGATTGCGCTGTGTGCGCAATGGTTCGGAGAAGGTCGGACGGCGCCGAGGCCTTTCTTTCCATCGCTTTGTCGGTGGAATATTTGGTTTATAATATAAACTTGTTTATATTTGCAGAAGAAAAGACGAAGTGGGTACAGGATATGACAGACGGTAGAGTTTGCAGCCCGGCGGCAGAAGGATGCCCGTTCGTCCGGTTGGGATGCCGGAGAAGAGGCGAATCGTTTTTTTGCTTTATATAGTTTATATTGTAAACTTGTTTGTGGTGTACGGAGCTTGTGCCGACGGTACGGGCGTAATTCATTAACCTTTAATTTATATGTGTCATGGAAGAGAAGAAGTTGACGGGAGCGGAGAGTCTGGAGCTCATCTCCCGGATGATTGAAACGACGAAGAAGCGTATGGAGGTCGGAAGCGGCAACAAATTCCTGCTTTACGGATACAGCGCTGTAGCGCTCTCCGTAGCGGTATTCCTGTTGATACGCTTTACAGGCGACCCACGGTGGAATTTCGCATGGTTCCTGATGTTCATTCCGGGAATGGTCGATGCAGCCGCCTCCCGAAAGAGAAGGCCGGCGGTCGTCACCTATATGGACGGTGTGCTGTCCGGCATGTGGCGGATAGTGGGCGCCCTGTTCTTTCTGACGGTGATTGTCCTGTGTGCGATGGCCTTCGTTTACGGCGTGGCGGATTTCTCGCTGATGCTGCCGCTCGGCCTGTTGTATGCCTGTTTCGGCACATCCGTTACCGGCATCGTCATCAAGGAACCGTGGTTGGTCTGTATGCCGCTTGTCGGCTTCGTGGCCGCTGTTGGCATGTTGGTTTCCTATGCCCTGCCGGTCGACGATTGTCGTCTTTACTGGGGGCTCTGGTTCGGGCTTTCGTTTCTGGTGATGATGGTAGTGCCGGGACATATTATCAACCGTAAAGCGAAGAGGGCATGTTCCGGGAATTGAATCCGCTGCTCCATTCGCGGCTAAGGCTGGCGGTGATGTCACTGCTGGTTTCGGTGGAGGAGGCCGACTTTACCTGGCTCCGCGAGAAGACCGGTGCCACGGCGGGGAATCTCAGCGTACAGTTGGACAAGCTCTCCGGGGCGGGCTATATCCGGGTGAAGAAGGAGTTCGTAGGGCGGAAGACACGTACATCGTGCAGCATCACGACGGACGGCAGGAGAGCGTTCGAGGAGTATGTCGAGGCGCTGAAAGGATATATCGGTACGGAGTAGGGCCGGAGGGGAAGCGAACAAGACGGTTCCTTTCGGGTACCGCCTTGCCGGTGCAGCAACAAAGAAAAAAGGGGAGAACGTTTCGGTTCTCCCTTTTTTCGTATGCGGGGTATGGATTAGATGATACCCTGTTCGAGCATTGCCTGAGCGACTTTCATGAAGCCGGCGATATTAGCACCCTTCACGTAGTTGATGTAGCCGTCGGGCTGCTTGCCGTACTCTACGCAGGCTTCGTGGATGCTCTCCATGATGGTGTGGAGTCTTTCGTCCACTTCCTTGCCCGACCAGGAGAGGTGCATGCAGTTCTGCGTCATTTCGAGACCGGAAGTCGCAACGCCACCTGCGTTAACGGCCTTGCCCGGAGCGAAGAGGATGCCTGCTTTCTGGAATGCGTGGATAGCTTCCGGAGTACATCCCATGTTGGAAACCTCGGCGCAGCACCAGGTACCGTTCTTGAGCAGTTCGGCAGCGTCGTCGCCGTTGAGCTCGTTCTGGAATGCGCAGGGGAGGGCGATGTCGCACTTCACGCTCAAGCCTTCTTGCCCGGAGTGAAGGTAGCGTCTTTGAACTTCTCTGCGAACGGAGCGACGATGTTGCGGTTCGAGGAACGAAGCTCGAGCATGTAGTTGATTTTCTCGTCGGTCATGCCGTTCGGGTTGTAGATGACACCGTCCGGGCCGGAGATGGCGATAACCTTGGCGCCGAGTTCGGTAGCCTTCTTGGCTGCACCCCATGCCACGTTACCGAAGCCAGAGATGGCGATGGTAGCGCCTTTGAGGCTTTTGCCTGCGAGATGGAGCATGTGCTGTACGAAGTAGAGTGCACCGTAGCCGGTTGCCTCCGGACGGAGGATGGAACCGCCCCAGGTCATGCCCTTGCCGGTCAGCACGCCGGTGTGGTATTTGCGGGCGAGTTTCTGATACATGCCGTTGAGGAAGCCGATTTCGCGGCCGCCTACGCCTACGTCACCTGCGGGAACGTCGGTATCCACGCCGATGTTGTTCCAGAGTTCCTGCATGAATGCCTGGCAGAAACGCATGATTTCAGCGTCGGATTTGCCTACCGGGTCGAAGTCGGAACCGCCCTTTGCACCGCCCATCGGAAGCGTGGTGAGGGCGTTCTTGAAGGTCTGCTCGAAACCGAGGAACTTCAGCATGGAGGGGTTTACTGCCTTGTGGAAACGCAGACCGCCTTTGTACGGGCCGATTGCGCTGTTGAACTGTACGCGGTAACCGAGGTTGGTCTGTACTTCGCCCTTGTCGTCAACCCACGTTACGCGGAAAGTGAAGATACGGTCCGGCTCGACGATACGTTCAACGATTTTGGCCTTCTCAAATTCGGGATGCTGGTTGTAAACCTCTTCGATAGATTCGAGGACTTCGCGTACTGCCTGCAGGTATTCGCTTTCACCCGGGTGGCGAAGTTCCAGGTCCGCCATCAATTTCTGAACATTCATGATTGAAAGTTATTAGTTTGTTTAAAGAAAATGTTAATCTAAAATATACTCTTTTTATTAACGAGCTTCCTGCAATTTTTCCGAAACCAAAGGGGACCTCCATACCCCCTTTTAATTTCGCCCAAATATAGGCATTTTTCCTTATAGATTATAATTACGGAATAAAAATAATGTAAAACCGTCCGGCATGCTTCCTTCTCTCGTCCCGTCGGCCGCCTGTCGTAGCTTCGCGCGCGTAGTGACCGTCCGGGTGAGCGGTCCCCCGCTCCGGGCGCGATGTCCGTCGCCCCGGCAGTCGGTTGGCCGGTCTGTCCCCTCCGCCGTGTTTTTCAGTATAAAATATTTGTCATTAACCGGATTAATATTAACTTTACGATACATGTTTTGATAAAATATAAACCATTCACTACTCATGCTTATGAAACGTATGCTCTTATTGGCCGTAGTGGCAGGCATCGCTGCCGGGACGGCAGGATGCAAACAGCAGGATGCACCGAAACTCGACCGGCAGGCCGTCCGGCTCTATGTGGGCGACCAGGTACGAATCACGGCCGACAGGCCCGTCGCGTGGAGCGCCGCGGACGACTTCTATGCCGCGATAGACGCCGACGGTACCGTCACCGCCCGGCACGTCGGCACCACGACCGTCACCGCAACAGCCGACTCCGGCAGCGCCGTCTGCACCGTGGAAGTACAACCCCGTTACGATACGTTCAAAGAACCGCTGTACGAACTGTGCGGACAGCCGCTGTCCGTACTCAAAGAGGCGGAAACACGGGAAATACTGGAAGAAAAAACGACAAGGAAATTATTTACAAAGGAGAACAGCCGCTCACGAAGATACGCTACGAATTAGTATATCTTGACGAACTCCCCTTAGTGCATACTGCAGTAGCTTACATAGCATCAACTGCATATTGGGAAGAATGTGTAGCTTTTATGAGCGAACGGTATGTATGGCAGAATAATCAGAACAAACCGGATTACATTTGTTCTTGGTTCAACATGAAGAATGCCGACCGGATAGCTTATGTTGTTTACACTGATGCAACAGCGCCCTATGTATGGGTTGTCTATCCTGGGACCGGCGGATACCAAAATAACTGACAGTATGAATCTTCAATGAGACCTAATCATGAAAACTTTATTTTTCCCTTTATGTGCACTTATGCTAAGTGCGGTCGCGTGCACAGGAGAACAGGTGATAAACTCCGAAACGAAAACGGCGCAGCAGCTGCAACAGGAGGCAGACATTTACCTCATCGGACAAATGGGATACGATACATCAGCGGTTTCCGTTACCGAACGGGGTTATGTCGTGGAAGGAGATATCCTGTTGCGTCATGAATACCTCGCAGAACTGAAAACGATTGAACCGACCCGGCAGACGCAGGATGTAAGCCGTAACGTAGTCAGCGCCGAGAAACGGACTATCAATATAGTGACATCCGGGGTACTGGACTACTATGACGCGATTCAGGAGGCTATCGATTACTGGAACCAAAAGGCCCAATGCGCCATTACTTTCGCTACTTCCGGAGCAGGAGAAATCGTCATATCGGCAGAATACAATTCCGATAACGACGATACTTCGCTTATGTTCGTCACTCCTCCGGACTTTTCCGGCAATCCGGGGAGTGTCATCATCAATATGAGCTGTACCTACAGGCCCGGCACAGGCACTACCCAGGCCCGCGATATGATACTGCATGCGATAGGACATGCCATCGGGTTCGGACATACGGCATGTGCAAACGACCCGACACCAGATGACACCACACCTATTCTTGGATTGTCGGGCCTTGATGAAAAGTCCATCATGACGAAAGAGACCAATCCGCTCGGCTGGAGCGGCTTCAGCGAAAACGACATCAAGGCATTCAAGGCCGTATATCCCACCGACGAGCCGGAGCCGGAGCCGGAAGTCGATTTCAGCGACCGGTCCATGGAATGGATAGCGGATGACGGCTTCGCCATCGCCATGGGCGGGCCGTATGCCTACGGTTCGGTGAATATCGACGTTCGCGTACGGCTGACAGGCAGCGAATGGGCGGACGGTCAGGTCAGGGGATGCGGATATACGACCTGTACACCGGCGAGGAGGTCATGCGCGGAAAGGCCGGCAGCTGCCGGCTGCAGCCCGGCGAGTACACGCTCCATTACGGGGCGGCCGTCCGGCGCGAAGACGGCACCTTCGAGTGCCGCTACGGCACCGCGGATTTCGAGGTGACTCTCCCCGGATTCGAACTCACCATGCCCATCCTCTCCCATCCCGAAGACATCGACCTCTCGCGCACAATCGTGGTGCGCTGCTCCTTCGAGACCGACGATGCCGCATGGAGAAACTTCTCCTGCTCCGTCGAACTCGTCAATCTGCGGACCGGGGAGGAGATAACGCACCAATCCTACACGCCGAACGAACGTTGGGCCTTCAGGCTGACCGAACGGGGCGCCTATCGTGCGGTGGCCACCGTATCGAACGGTTCCGAGACCCTCGTTATCCGCAAAAGATTTCGTCCTTCCCGAACTGACGAATCCCAAAGACATCTACCATACGCTGAACTGGCGGGCGATAGACTTCGACAAAGTCATCCAATACTACATCGACTTCTATTCGGACGAAGCCTGCACGGAGAAGCTTTCGCTGCAGCACTCCGCCGCCTGCCACTACATCGTATGGAGGCGTCACCACGACGCAGAAGGCAATCCGACGAAGAACGACAAGGTGATGGAGGATACGGTCATGCTTCCGGCGGGAGTTACGACCTACAACCTGCCCTACACATTCGAGGCGAAGGATTACCTCACGCTCCACGGATACCGGTACGACTATGAAATCGTCGGTATCGAATACCGGTAGCGATTTGGAGGGACGGCGTCCGTCTTTCTGCCGGCAGTCTGTCCGATACTTTTATATGCCGGCCGTTTTTTTCGCGTTTCGGCTCCCCCGTATTTCCGCCGGGGGAGCCGGTTCATGCGGACAGACACCGGAGGACCGGGCGGCGGAATGAGCACAGGAAGCGACATTCCGTGTTTTTTTCGTACCTTTGACTTTATTTTAGATACTTCGTTTCGGCAAAAACGAATATCATTCGTTTTTGCACCCGACTTTTCGTATCTTTGGATGCCAAAACAGAAAGCGTATGGGAAAATATATGCTCGAAGAGGTCGTGACCAAACGGCAGGAGCGGGAGTTCCTCTCCATGGCCAAGCGACTCTACCGCGGTAACCGCAACTGGGTACAGCCCCTGGACGACGATATCAGGGCCGTGTTCGACCCCGCAAAGAACCGGATGTTCGAGGGCGGAGAGGCCATCCGTTGGATTGCCCGCAGCGGGGAGGGCGATGTGGTGGGACGTATTGCCGCCTTTTACAATACCGACCAGGCCGCAGAGGAGGAACAGCCTACCGGTGGCTGCGGATTCTTCGAATGCATTGATTCGCAGGAGGTCGCCGACATGCTTTTCGATGCGGCCCGCGAGTGGCTCCGCAGCAAGGGAATGGAGGCGATGGACGGTCCCATCAATTTCGGTAACCGGGACGAATGGTGGGGGTGCCTCGTGCAGGGATTCGAGCTTCAGCCGCTCTATACCAACCCCTACAATCCGCCTTATTACAAGGAGCTGTTCGAGCATTACGGATTCCAGAACTATTTCAACCAGTATACCTATCAGCGGAACATACGGGTGGGTGAATTCAACCAGAGCGTTTACGACCGGGTGAAGCGTCTGGAAGAGACGCCGGGTTACCGCTTCGACCACATCGACAAGAGGAACCTCGAGCAGGTGGCCGATGATTTCCGCCTTATCTATAACAAGGCATGGGCCAATTTCCACGGGTGCGTCCTATGACGCGCGAGGCGGCCCAGGCACTTATGCGGAACATGAAACCCATCATCGACGAGAAACTCATCTATTTCGCCTATTTCAACGACGAGCCGGTCGGTTTCTTCATCATGGTTCCCGACCTCAACCGGGTGATAGGGCGTTTCCACGGAAAGATGAACCTCGTGAACAAACTCCGTCTGATGGCTATCCTGAAGTGTACGCACAAGGCCGACCGGGTTTTCGCCATCATCTTCGGCGTAGCGCCGGAATATCACGGCCGCGGAATCGAGTCGGGTATCATGCACGAATTCGAGCAGACGGTGGCACGCGGCGAGATACACTACAAGACGCTGGAGCTGGCCTGGATGGGCGACTTCAACCCCGTCATGATACGCATGGTGGAGAATTACGTCTGTGCCCACCGCAACAAGACGCACGTGACCTACCGTTACCTTTTCGACCGTACCAAGGAGTTCAAGCGCTGCCCGCGCCTGGGGGTGAAACGGAACTGACAGAGACGATTTAACTTCATATACAAACTTCAGATAATGAAAAACTACACCATTTACCAAGTACCATATCGCGAACGGTGCGAAAATGTCCGAATTTGCGGGGTACAACATGCCTATCGAGTTTACGGGCATCAACGAAGAGCACCTCAACGTGCGTGAAAAAGCCGGCGTGTTCGACGTGAGCCACATGGGCGAGATATGGATAAAGGGACCGAAAGCGCTCGATTTCCTCCAGCGGATAACCAGCAACAACGTGGCTGCCCTGACCGATGGCAAGGTACAGTACACGACCATGCCCAATGGCCGCGGCGGTATCGTGGACGACCTGCTCGTATATCGTATTGATGCCGAAACCTATCTGCTCGTAGTCAATGCGGCCAATATCGCGAAGGATTACGACCACATCGTGGAGGAGGGCAAGAAGTTCGGTCTCACCGCAGGCAAGGAGATATACAACGCTTCGGACGAGATATGCCAGCTCGCCATACAGGGTCCGCTTGCCATGAAGATTGTCCAGAAGATGTGCAAGGAGCCTGTCGAAGACCTCGTTTACTATACGTTCGTCAAGACCGAAGTGGCCGGTATTAAGGATGCTATCCTCTCCGCGACGGGTTATACCGGTGCGGGCGGCTGCGAGATATACATCGCCAATGAGGATGCCGACAAGCTTTGGGAGGCACTCTGGAAAGCCGGCGAGGAGTACGGTCTCAAGAATATCGGCCTCGGGGCACGCGACACGCTCCGTCTGGAGAAAGGTTTCTGTCTCTACGGAAACGATATAGACGATACGACGTCCCCTATCGAGGCCGGTCTGGGATGGATAACCAAGTTCGTCGAGGGCAAGGATTTCATCGACCGTCCGCTCATGGAGAAGCAGAAGGCCGAAGGGGTAACCCGCAAGCTGGTGGGCTTCAAGATGATAGACCGGGGTATACCGCGCCACGGCTACGATATCGCCGATGCCGAGGGGAATAAAATCGGCGTCGTGACGTCGGGTACAATGTCGCCCTGCCTTAAGATAGGTATCGGCATGGGATATGTGAAGCCGGAGTTTTCCAAGGCCGGCAACAACGTGTACATCAAGGTGCGCGAGAAACTGCTCAAGGCCGAGGTGGTAAAACTGCCGTTCGTATAACGGAGCGTTTTGCATACGGAAACGAGTCGGGCCGCAGGTATCCTGCGGCCCGACTGCTTTGGGGACGTAAGGCTTGGAGGAGCGGACATGCGTCGGCGGGGAGAATGGCTGTGCCAACGGCAGCATTGCTTCGTGCGGAGAAGACGAAAAGGCGAAAAACGGAGAGGATGATTGATGCCTTCGGCAGGGAATGTCCTCGGTATCGGTATCGGCCGACGGCGGGAGAGCGGGTCTGTCTGCCCGGCCGTCAGCCGATTGTTATCTTGCGGCTGTCGGGACCGGTTGTTTCGATGTACACACGCAGTGTGTCGGACGGCAGGAGCGGTTCGATTTTTTCCGGCCACTCGACCAGGCAGAGTGCTCCGCTGTCGAAATATTCGTCGTAGCCCAGGTCGTAGGCCTCGTCCAACTTTTTCGATACGATAGAAATCGAAGTGAAAGATGTTGTCCCCCCTGCCGGAACGGTAGTGATTCACGAGGGCGAACGTCGGGCTGGTGACGTTGTCGGCAACGCCGAGCTGCGTGCATATTTCGCGTATCAGGGTGGTTTTCCCTGCACCCATCGCGCCGAAGAAGGCGACTACGCCGCGGCCGCCGCTGGCGGTTATGACCGCTTCGGCGGCCTTCGGCAGTTCGCCGAGCGAATCGATTGCAAGTTGTTCCATATTCGTGTCTTTGTCTGCAAAGATAGGAGATAATCCGTTCGTACGTGCATCCATTCCCGGTTTGCCGCGGAATGTCGGTGCGGGTAACGGCAAATGGCCGGTCAGGTGCGGCTGCGTACCTGTCGGGATGGTATGCAACTGTCGCCGGAGAGGAAAAGTTCTGGGCGGACAAGGCATGTTCGTTTCCTGCCGGTTGTGTCTGGTAAGGCATAGAGAGCCGGAGAGGGAGCAGAAGCCGGCCCGGGCCGACAGATACGGGACTGTCCGGGGGCAGAGGTCAGCCTTTGGGGCGGAGGACGATGAATGGCACCATCATCTCCTCCATCGAGATGCCGCCGTGCTGGAACGTGTTCTTGTAGTAACGGATGTATTTGTTCGCATTGTTCGGGTAGGAGAAGAAATCGTGCCCGGTGGCGAAGACATAGGTGGATGTCAGGTTGCTTTGGGGAAGCTGTGCCTCCTCGGGGCGTGTGATTTCGAAAACCTCCTTCGGGTTGTAGTTGAGGTTGCGCCCTGTCTTGTAGCGCAGGTTGGGCGACGTTTCGCGGTCGCCGATTATCTTGATGGGATTATCCACGCGGATGGTGCCGTGGTCGGAGGTGATGATGACGGTATGGCGGCGCTCGGAGAGCATCTTGAGGATGGTATAGAGGTCGGAATGTTCGAACCAGGAGCGCGTCAGGGAGCGGAATGCCGCTTCGTCCTCGGTCAGTTCGCGGATGATTTCCGTTTCGGTGCGGGCGTGTGAAAGGATATCGAGGAAATTGTAGACGATGACCGAGAAGTCGGCGTCGTAGACGTGCTGGATATTCTCGATGAGCCTTCGTCCCGCTTCGGGCCGTATCAGTTTGTCGAACGTCGTCCGCCAGCGTTTGCCGGAGGATTGCAGCTGGCGCATCAGGAACTCCTCTTCGTATTTGTTCTTGCCGCCTTCCTCGTTGTCGTTCAGCCACCGGTCCGGCATAATCTTGTCTATGGCGAGAGGCATGAGTCCTGCGAACAGCGCATTCCGGGCATATTGCGTGGCGGTGGGAAGTATGCTGCAATAGAAGTCCTCGGATTCGACGTCGTAGTAGCCGTGCAGGAGCGAGTTGATGCTCCGCCACTGGTCGTAGCGGAAGTTGTCTATGACCAACAGCGTCGTCTTTTCGTGTTCCTCGACGATGGGAAACACGCGCGTGCGCAGCAGCGTATGCGACATGACGGGCGTGGAGGAGTCGCGGCGGTTTATCCAGTCCAGATAGTTGCGCTTCACGAATTTGCCGAATTCGTTGTCCGCCTCGTTCTCCTGATACGAAAGGATTTCGAGGATGCTGTCGTCCGTGGAGTCTGTCAGTTCAATCTCCCAGTTTACCAGTTTTTTTGTAGATGGCACACCATTCTCCGAAGTCGCGGGCGTCGGCCAGCGAGGAGGAGATGCGCCCGAATTCGGCACGGTAGTCGGCGGTGTTCCGCTCGGTGACGAGCTGTTGGGAATGTACGTTTTTCTTTATCGAGAGGAGTACCTGGTTGGGATTGACGGGCTTGATGATGTAATCGGCTATCTTGGAGCCTATCGCCTTGTCCATGATGCTCTCCTCTTCGCTCTTGGTAACCATTATCACCGGGGTGGTGGGGCGCTGTTCCTTGATGAGCGGCAGGGTTTCGAGTCCGGTCATGCCGGGCATCATTTCGTCCAGAATGATAAGGTCGTAGGGGGGTGGTTCGCACCATCTCTATCGCGTCGGCTCCGTTGTTGCATGTGTCTACATCGTACCCTTTTTCCCCGCAGGAAAAGGACGTGCGATTTGAGCAAATCGACCTCGTCGTCTACCCATAGTATCCTCACTTCGTTCATGGCGTTTTTGTTTTCACGCGGCTCGGCTCTCCGGCACTCTCCGCAAAGTTACTTCAATTCCCTGTTAATATGAAAGGCTTCCGGCGCTTTATTATTGTGTCGTAAGGGATATTTTTTTGATTTTTTGCAGGTTCGGAGTACGCTGAAATGAAAATGGCATATAAATTGTTGGATGGAACAAAGATGTTGCGGTCCCTGCGCGTGAGTGGTTGTCGGATAATAAAATGGCTTCCGGCCGCGTTCTCTATTCGCGCTGCGGCAGGAAAACGGACCGGATTTGTTATCGTCCAATCCCTCCGGAATCCATTGCGCGGAGCGATAATGTTGATTGTCAGAAGCGCTTTGCAGGATACGGCGAAGAAAAAAATTGGTATACGGTTGATATTATTAATTAATAAATAAGTATATTTGCAGTCCTCAATGGTACTGCAGGATAACGAATATTTAAATACTTACAAACATGACGAAGGCCGATATAGTTAATGAAATCTCGAAACAGACCGGAGTAGAGAAGGCGCAGGTTCAGCAGATTGTTGAGCGTTTATGGAGAGCGTGAAGAACGCGCTCATAGAAAACAAGGACAAGAAAGGCAAGGACAGGGGCGTATTCCTGAGGGGGTTCGGCAGCTTCATCATCAAAGACCGTGCTCCGAAGGTGGCGAGGAATATTACCGAGGGTACCTCCATCGATATTCCCGCTCACTGCATTCCTGCATTCAAGCCTTCCAAGAGTTTCGTGGCGCAGATTAAGAACGACACGATGAAGGAGCAGCCGAAAAAGAAAAAAATAGGCAATTAATTTCTATCTAACCACAAATATTAAAATTGAGAAACTATGCCAAGTGGTAAAAAACGCAAGGGGCATAAAATGGCTACCCACAAGAGGAAAAAAACGTCTGAGAAAAAACAGGCATAAAAAGAAAAAATAGGTAGCTGAATTTATGTTTTCGTAAGAATAGATAAAGCTGAAGACGCAAGGTTCTTTGGCTTTATTTATTGATTCTTGGCGGAAAGGCATGCGCAGGAGACCTGCGGGTCCGGCGCATGCGGCTTTCCGGTTTGCGGTTTCCCATAATGAAGTAACAGATGAACAGGGAACTGATTATCAATGTATCCAAAAGTGAGATAACCATAGCCCTCGCGGAGGACAAACGGCTGGTCGAGCTTGGTAAGGAGAGTGTAAAGACCGGATTCGCGGTAGGCGATATCTATCTGGGCCGGGTTCGCAAAATAATGCCTGGTCTGAATGCGGCATTCGTGAACATAGGTCACGAAAAGGACGCTTTCATACACTATCTCGACCTCGGTCCGCAGTTCGCCTCCCTGCAGAAGCTCGTGGGACAGCTCACCGGAGCGAAGAAGAAAAACGTGCAGTTCGACACGTTCAAACTCGAACAACCCATCGGCAAGACCGGCAAGATAGCCAACCTGCTCACCACGGGACAGTCCATCGTGGTGCAGATAGCCAAAGAAGCCATCTCCACGAAAGGACCCCGGCTTACGTCGGACATCTCCCTTGCAGGGAGGAACGTGGTGCTCATTCCTTTCTCGAACAAGATTTCCATCTCCCAGAAGATTCGCTCGGCGGAAGAGCGCAAGCGGCTCAAGAAGATAGCCCTGTCGATACTGCCTAAGAATTACGGTGTGATAATACGTACCGCCGCGCAGGGCAAGAACGAAACGGATATAGGTCAGGATATAACTTCCCTTATCGATAAATGGGAGGAGGTGCTTCGGAATATCAAGACGCTCGAACCTCCGTCGCTGCTGCTCGGCGAGATGAATCGGGCCAATACCATCCTGCGCGATTCGCTGAACGGTTCGTTCAGTGCCATCGTAGTGGATGACAAGGAGATGTACGACGAAGTGAGGGAGTATATCAAGGTCATCGCGCCGGAACAGGAGAAGATAGTGAAGCTGTACAAGGGCAAGATTCCCGTTTTCGACCATTACGATATTTCGCGCCAGATAAAGTCGCTCTTTTCCAAATACGTTTCGCTCAAGCGTGGGGCGTATCTCATCATCGAGCATACGGAGGCGATGAACGTCATAGACGTGAACAGCGGCAACCGTGCCAAGGTGGCCGACGACCAGGAGAGCACCGCAATGGACGTGAATCTCATGGCGGCCGAAGAGATAGCCCGCCAGCTCCGGCTGCGCGACATGGGAGGTCTCATCATCATCGATTTCATCGACCTGCACAAGGCGGAGAACCGTCAGAAACTCTATAAGACCATGCAGGAGTTCATGGCCGGCGACAAGGCGAAACATACGGTGCTGCCGCTCTCCAAGTTCGGATTGATGCAGATAACCCGCCAGCGGGTACGGCCCGAGGCCATCGAGCATCTGGAAGAGGTCTGCCCCATGTGCGGCGGTACGGGCAAGGTGACCTCGACGGTCAGCATCGAGCGCGAGCTGGAGAATATGATTTCGTATTATGCGGGAGAGAAAAAGATAAAACAGCTCCGGCTGCTCGTGAGCCCTTATGTGGCGGCTTACCTGAAGAGCGGTTTTCCGAGCGTCAGGCGCCGTTGGATGAGCAAATACGGTTTCCGGCTGAAGATAGGCATCGACCAGTCGCTGGGCATCGTGGAATATAAATTCCTGGACCGGAAGGACAGGGTATTGTTATAGCATCGGAGCACTATCGGATGAAACCCGGCTGCCGGAACCGTTATGAACGGGGAGTGTGGCCGGGTTTCCGTTCCCGGTTGCAGCAGCCGGTACCGTCGGGGTGCCGGCCCGTGTCGGATAGGGGCCTGGCAGAGAGGCGGAACCGTTTCGGACCGACAGGCTGATGTATTTGCGGACGGCAGGGGTTGGCGGGCGTGTCTGTCCCGGGCAACCCGCTTCCGGTGGAGAATCGGTATTGAAATTGCGTGTATGGAAACGATGAAGGAGATATTGGAGCGCGCGGCGGCCTCTCCGGCCGGAAAGGAACTGGCCGCTGCGGCGGCGTCCGGAGAGGTGGCGGTACTGAAAGGCGTGTCGGGTTCTGCCTATGCGCTGTATGCCGCTGCGGTCGTGGAGCGGCGGGTGGCGTGCACATCTTCGTCTGCGGGGACAGGGATGCGGCAGCCTACCTGATGAACGACTTCTACCCTGCTGGGCGAAGAGGGGGTGATGTTCTTTCCGACCGGTTACAAGCGTTCCGTACAGTTCGGGCAGGAGGATGCGTCGGGTGTCGTCCAGCGCACGGCGGCGCTGAATGCCCTCCGCGGTTTCGAAGGGAAAAGGCATCTGGTTGTCTGTACCTATCCGGAGGCTTTGGCCGAGAAGGTGGCCGATGCGGGAGAGCTCGGCCGGCGGACGGTGACGGTTGGTTGCGGCGAGCGGATGGAGATGAGTTTCCTGGCCGATGTGCTGGAGGAGTATGGCTTCACGAAGGTGGATTTCGTCTATGAACCGGGGCAGTACTCCTGCGCGGCGGTATCATCGATATCTTTTCGTTTGCCGAGAACAGGCCCTGCCGTATCGACTTTTTCGGCGACGAGGTGGAGTCTATCCGCCGTTTCGACATCGCTTCGCAGCTCTCCACGGAGAAGCTCGAACAGGTGGAGATAGTGCCGGACATGAAGGGGAGCGTAAGCGCCGGCCACAGCGTGTCGCTTCCGGAGTTTGCCGGCGAAGCCGTGTGGTGGGCCGACGACCTGAGCCATACGCTGCGCCGGGTGGACGACATCCGTAAAAAGATGCTGGCCGAGGCCGATGCGCCCGAACGGGTGGATGCACGTGTGACGAGTGCCCGGCAGTTGTCGTCGGCGCTGGAGGGCAGGACGCTGCTGCTGCGGGGGGGACGGTCCGAAGGAGCTGTCCGCCTCCCGTACGGTCGTTTTCGATACCCTGCCGCAGCCCGCTTTCAATAAACGTTATGAGCTGCTTGCCAAAGATATACATGACCGAAGCGAAGCGGGTTACAAAGTCTGCATCCTTTCCGATAACAAGGCGCAGATAGAGCGCTTGGGGAACATCTTCGCATCGGAAGGATTCCCGAAGGTGAAGTTCGCGGCGCTTCCCGTCACCCTGCACGAAGGTTTCGTAGACAACGGGCTCCGGCTTTGTCTCTATACCGACCACCAGCTGTTCGAACGTTATCAGCGTTATTCGCTTCGGGGTGAGATAGACCGCAGTCAGGCACTTACCGTGGCGGAGCTGAACGAGTTGAAGCCGGGCGACTACGTGGTGCATATCGACCACGGCGTGGGGCGTTTCGGCGGTCTGGTGCGGACGGTGGAGAACGGCAAGGTGCACGAGGCCGTGAAGCTCGAATACCGGGACGGCGATGTGCTGCTGGTCAATGTCCATGCGCTGCACCGCATTTCGCGCTACAAGGATAAGGACAGCGATACGCCGCCGCGCGTCTATAAGCTCGGTTCGGGAGCGTGGCAGCGCATGAAGAACGCCACGAAGAGCGCCGTCAAGGATATTGCCCGCGAACTCATCAAGCTGTATGCCGAGCGCAAGGAGAGCGGCGGTTTTGCCTTTTCGCCCGACGGTTATCTGCAGCATGAGCTGGAGGCGTCGTTCCCTTTACGAGGAGACTCCCGACCAGCAGCAGGCCGTCGAACTCGTGAAGCACGACATGGAGCAGGCACAGCCGATGGACAGACTCGTGTGCGGCGACGTGGGGTTCGGCAAGACGGAGGTGGCCGTCCGGGCTGCCTTCAAGGCGGTGGCCGATTCCAAGCAGGTGGCCGTTCTGGTACCCACGACCATTCTGTCCCTGCAGCACTACCGTACCTTTTCGGAGCGGCTGCGGGGTCTGCCTGTGCGGGTGGAGAACCTGAGCCGCGTGAAGAGCGCCAGGGAAGTGAAACAGATACGCGAGGAGCTGGCGGCAGGCAAGATAGACATCCTTATCGGGACGCACAAGATACTCGGCAAGGATATCCGGTTCCACGACCTCGGACTGCTCATCATCGACGAGGAGCAGAAGTTCGGCGTGTCGAGCAAGGAGAAGTTGCGCCAGATGAGCGTACATGTGGATACGCTGACGCTCACGGCGACGCCCATTCCGCGGACGCTGCAGTTTTCGCTGATGGGTGCACGCGACCTCTCCGTAATCGCCACCCCGCCGCCCAACCGCCGGCCTATCGTCACGGAGTCGCACCTTTTCGACGAGGAGATTATCCGCGAAGCGGTCGAGGCGGAGCTGGCACGCCACGGACAGGTTTTCTTCGTCCACAACCGGGTGGACAATATCGAGCAGATTGCCGACCTCATCCGCCGTCTCTGTCCCAAAGCGAAGGTGGTGACCGGCCACGGACAGATGCCTGCGCAGCAGCTCGAAAAAAACTCGTCATGGACTTCATTTACGGCGAGTTCGACGTGCTGGTGGCCACGACCATCATAGAGAACGGCGTCGATATTCCCAACGCCAATACCATCATCATCAACGACGCCCAGAATTTCGGCCTCAGCGATTTGCACCAACTGCGCGGTCGCGTGGGGCGTTCCGACAAGAAGGGGTACTGCTATCTCCTGACTCCTCCCGACGAGCTGCTTACTTCCGATGCCCGGCGCAGGATACGGGCCGTGGAGGAGTTTTCGGACCTCGGGGCCGGATTCAACATCGCCATGCAGGACCTCGATATACGCGGAGCAGGCAATCTGCTCGGAGCCGAACAGAGCGGTTTTATCGCCGATATGGGGTTCGAAACCTATCAGAAGATATTGGCCGAAGCGGTCGCCGAGCTTCGGGCCGAAGGCGTTGCGGAAGCCGGCGGATTGCTGGAGGGCGGTCGGGAGCGAGAAGGAACGGTACAGTACCTCACCGATGCGCAGATAGAGACCGACATAGAGGCTTTGCTCCCGGACGACTACATCGGCCAGAGTGCCGAAAAGCTGCGCCTGTACCGCGAACTGGACAGTATGAACGACGAGCAGCAGATGCGCCGTTTCGAGGAGCGGCTTACCGACCGTTTCGGTGCGTTGCCCGATGCCGCCCGCAGCCTGATGGATGTGGTCCGGTTGCGTTGGCGAGCCGTCGCTCTCGGCTTCGAGTGGGTGAAGGTGAAGAACGGGCTCATGCTGCTGCGCTTCATCTCCGACAGCGCATCTCCGTATTATAAGAGTGCGCTGTTCATGGGAATACTGAAATACGTGTCGAAAAATAATGCGAAATTTGTGCTGAAACAGAACAATAATAGGCTGATGTTGACAGTTAGAGAGGTAAAAGGCATGGGCCAGGCCTGGGAGATACTCGACCGGATGCACGCCGGGGCGTTGGCCGAAGGGGATACCTCCGGGAAAAACGTCGGCTGAAGGGCGCGTTTCGTGCGGAAAGAACTCCTGCAGGGGCGGGAGGCACGAAAACGTTCGCATGCGTGAGAGTATGAACCTGGTTGTTGATATAGGCAACAGTCGCATGAAGGTGGCTGTTTTCAGCGGGGGAGAGATAGTGGAACGGTGGACTTTCGGGTGCCGTGAAATCGGGAGGTTTGACGAAATCTTCAGCAGGTACGCCGGATTCGACCGCGCCATCCTCTCTTCCACCCGCGACGAAAACCCGGAGCCGGAAGAGATGCTGCGCTGCCGAGCGGTTATTTTCTGAAGTTCGCCAATACCGTTCCCGTCCCTTTGGAAAACGGATACGGTACGCCGCATACGCTGGGCTGCGACAGACTTGCTGCGGCTGTCGGCGGAGTGGGGATGCTGCCGGGGCGCAACCTGATGATAGTGGATTTCGGGTCGGCCATTACCTGCGACATCGTAACGGCGGAAGGGCGTTACCTCGGCGGCAGCATATCGCCGGGGCTGGGTATGCGGTTCAGGTCGCTCGCCGACTATACGGACCGGCTGCCGCTGCTGGAGGCCGAAGCATGTGTCGGTTATGAGGAGCAGGAAGTACCCTCTTCCACGGTCGGGGCCATGGTGTCGGGTGTGGCGGGAGGTATCGAACTGGAGATAAGGGGAAGAATGGAGCGTTATGCCGGGGAATTTGCCGGATTGACTACTATTTTTACGGGGGAGATGCCCCTCTTTTGAAAAAAGATTTAAAAATACGATATTTGCGAACCACGAACTGGTTCTTGCCGGTCTGAATACCATCTTGGATTATAATGCGGATAGAAAACAGAGTTTATAAAGCTGTATTGTCGTTCCTGTTGTCGTGCCTGCCGTTGGCGGTATCCGCGCAGAGCAGCAGCATCAATACTTTCTCACCGTATTCCTATTACGGCATAGGCGACATCATGGCGCAGGGCCCTTCGTTTTCGCGTGCCATGGGCGGCGTAGGACTCGGATTTAGGTCGCCGATAGCGATAAACTCCCTCAACCCCGCTTCGTACAGCGCTATCAACAGGCAGACGGCGCTCTTTCAGGTCGGTCTTTACGGACAGAACTATTATCTGCGGTCGCAGGATACGAAGAGCAGTTACAATACATTTAATGTAAGCGAAATAGCTTTGCAGCTTCCCATTGCCGAGGGCCTCGGTCTCACGGTGGGCATCTCGCCGTTCAGCAGTGTGGGGTACCGTATCACCCAGTCGGAAGAGGGTTCCGATGTCTGGGAGGAGATAGGCTACGTCCACTACCTTTATTCGGGTTCCGGCGGTATCAACAGTTACCGGGCGGGTTTGGGCTATGCCGTTACCGACTGGCTCTCCCTCGGAGCGGAAATGATATATTATCAGGGTAATATCACCCGGAATTTCCAGCAGACCGTCGTGCCCGTTACGGGCAGCGGATATTATCTGGGCATGAGTTCCGACAATCAGGAACACGTGAGCCGGGTCTTTGCCGATTTCGGCCTGCAGGCCCGGTTGTGGAAAAAGAACAACCGGACGCTCAACCTGGGTATTTCGTACAGCATGGGCGGGAGGCTCAACAGCCGGGTTTCGGAGGTCGTGATGCACGGTCCCTATTTTTCGGCGGTCGGTTACGACAAGGTGGTGGACAGGCAGTACCGTTCCGATTTCCGTCTTCCGGATATCTTCCGGGGAGGTCTCTATTATCAGGCGCCGAAGTTCAGCGCAGGCCTCGATTACAGTTACGGCAGTTGGAGCGTGAACGGCGCCGACGACAAGTTCGGGGTGCGTTATCGCAATACCCACACCGTGGCGGCCGGAATACAGTTCATCCCCAATCCCGGCGACGTGAGCAAGGTGATGAACAGGTGGTCGTACCGGCTGGGGGCACGGTATGACCAATATTATATGGTTATCGGGGGCACAACATAGACGAGGCGGCGGTGACGTTTGGCGTCGGAATTCCGTTGGGTACCCGCGGCGTGAACAATGTCAATGTAGGGTTCGAGTTCGGTACGCGCGGACGCGCGGTGGCAGGCCTGGTGCGGGAGAACTATTTCAAGGTCTCGGTAGGGCTCAGCCTGTTCGGCGACGACTATTGGTTTGTGAAGTACAAATACGACTAAATCGGATTTAAATAAAAAACGGGAACATTATGAATTCGTTGAAATTAAAGCTATTTATCGTTGCCGCCGCAGTGCTGGGCGGCAGTCAGGCTTTTGCCCAGAACGTGCAGCTTGGACCGGAATGGGGCGAGGATGCGACGCAGGACCAGCGCTTCGAAAACGCCAAGACCTTCAACTATTACCGGGATGCCTACAATGTCCAGAATTACGACAAGGCACTCTCCTATCTGCCCGAACTGCTTGAGAATTCTCCCCGCGGCGCACAGAATATCTATGTGTATGCCATCAATATCTATAAGAATAAGATACAGCGCAGCATGGATGTGAAGCAGCGTCAGGTGTATGTCGATTCGCTGCTGACGCTGTACGACATGCGCATCCAGTATTTCGGCGACAACGCCAAGTACGGCCGTCCCTACATTCTCGTTCAGAAGGCAAAGGATTATCTCAGTTTCATGCCGATGGACCGCGACGGCGTGCGTGAGGTCTTCGTGGAGGCGATAGAGGCCAATGCCGACGACCCGGACGTGGACTTCATCAATATCTATTTCAATGAACTGACCACGGACTACAAGAACGACCTGGTCGAGACGGATTATTATCTGGAGCAGTACGAGTGGCTCGCTTCCCTGCTGGACAAGGTGACCGCTCCGGAGGCCGACAGCGCCAAGGAGACGTTCGATACGCTCTTCGTATCGAGCGATGCCGCCGGCTGCGACAACATCGAACAAATTTTCAAGGCCCGTGTAGAGGCCAATCCGACAGACGTTACCACGTTGGGCAAAGCCTTTACGCTGCTTATGCGCAGCGAGTGCCATACGGCATTCCTGACCGAAGTGGGCGAAATGTACTATAATGCCGACCCGACGGCTGCGACTGCCAAACTCGTTGCTTCGGCCTTCGTGAAGGTGGGGGACAACGCAAAGGCGGTGAGCTTCCTGAAAGCCGCTTTCGACAAGGAGACCGACCCGCTGAACAAAGCGACGCTCGCGGTGGAGATAGCGGCGACCGAATTGGTGCTCAAGAATGCTTCCGTGGCTGCCAATTATGCCAGCCAGGCCCGTCAGCTCGACCCGTCGAACGGTTATGCTGCCATCATGCTCGCACAGGCGTATGCTGAAGGTGCGACCGCCTGCGAGGGATTCGACCGTCAGACCGTTTATTGGCTGGCTTACGACATACTCGCTTCCGCCCGTTCGCTGTTCGAGAACGGTTCGCCGGAGCAGCAGCAGATAGACCAGACCATGAGTATGTTCCGCCGTTCGTTCCCGTCGAACGACGAGCTCTTCTTCCGCGGCCTGACGACTGCGGGGGCGGCATACGACGTGAAGTGCGGTTGGATTACGGGACGTACCACGGTCAAGATGGTTGAGTAAAAAGGGTGAAAACGAATTGCGGCGTCCCAGTATTACGGGACGCCGCATAATTGATTATGGGCTTTTGGAGTACGTTTGCAAGGTGTGGGACGGTATTTTTCATTGCGGGAAGTACTCTCTTGTCATTGTCGTGCAAAAAGGAGAAGGCGCGCGGAAATGTCAATCCGGAAACCCTGATTACCATGCAGAGTGAGGACCTCAGCATGACCGTGAGCAAAAACGGTCTGAAGTCCTACCATTTTACCACGCCGCTGATGCAGCAGTACGGCCTGGCGGCCGAACCCTATACGAAATATCCCGATGGGGTTTTCGTGCAGACCTTTCAGGATTCCACGGAGGTGGTCGAGTCTACGCTCCGTGCCGACGAGGCCATCAATTACGAGAAGCGCGACCTGTGGATGGCGAGCGGGCATGTGGTCGCTTCGTTCCGGCAATACGCTCTATACGGAGCAGTTGTTCTGGGATGCCAAGACAGACAGGGTCTATTCGAATGTACGGGTGAAGGTCGTCGATAAGGACGGAGAGCATTACGGGGAGGGGTTCGAGTCGGACAAGGACTTGAAATCATGGATGTTCCGTGATTATGAGGGGACGATAGCCGTGGAGACTGCCCCCAATGAAGAGTATGACGGTGCGGCAGGCGGCTCGTCAGACGCCTCTGCCGGAGAACAGACGGTTCCCTCCGGTGGTAGGAGCGGCGGGAACGGTTATGCTCCGAGCCGGCGGCAGGTGTTGTCTCCGGGGTGGAATCCGACCCAGGGAGGAGGAACACTGCGTCCGGTACCCGCTCTCAAAGAGGGCGACCCCGGTACGGAGAATGTCTTCCGGCCCGAATCCGGGGAGGAGGACGAACGTGCGGAGTAAATGGGCTCGGTAATTGTCATAGTGGTGGTCTCGTTGCTGTTGTCGGCGTTCTTCTCCGGCATGGAGATAGCGTTCACCAGTTCCAACAAGCTCAAACTCGAGATAGACCGCAAACAGGACGGTCTGTTCGGCAGGATAGCCGACGTGTTCATCAACAACCCCGGTCAGTATATCACCACCATGCTGGTGGGGAACAACATCGTGTTGGTGCTCTATTCGCTCAACATGACGGTTATCATTCATGCACTGGCCGATATGTGGGGGCTGCGGCTCGGTACGGGAACCTGGTCGGTACTGCTCGAATCGCTGATATCCACCGTCATCATCATCTTCGTCGGGGAGTTCACTCCGAAGGCTATCGTCAAGTTGCGGCCCAATGCCTACCTCAGGGCTTTCTCCGTGCCGCTCTATTTCTTTTATATCGTGCTCTATCCGATTGCGAAGTTCGCTACCTGGCTGTCGTTCGGTCTGCTGCGCCTGTTCGGTATCCGAGTCAAGGACAGCGACGGCATCAAAAGTTTCGAAAAAGGTGGACCTGGAGAATCTGCTGGAGGAGAATACCGAGACGCAGTCGGAACAGGAGAACGAAATCAGAATCTTTCAAAATGCCCTCGATTTTTCGGATATCCTTGTCCGGGACTGCATGGTGCCGCGCGTGGATGTGGAAGCGGTCGATGTGGAGAGTTCCATCGGCGAGATATACGGCCGGTTCATCGAGAGCCAATATTCCCGTATCTTCGTATGGGACGGTTCGATAGACAACATAGTCGGTTATGTGAATATCAAGAGTCTTTTCCGGAATCCCGCCAGTATCCGGGATATTATGATAGGCGTTCGTTACGTGCCGGAGACCATGCCTGCGGAGCGGCTGCTCGAAGAGTTCACCAAGAACAGGATATCGGTGGCGGTCGTTATCGACGAGTTCGGAGGAACGGCGGGCATCATCTCTTTGGAGGATGTGCTTGAGGAGATATTCGGCGAAATAGACGACGAACACGATACGTCCGACATGGTGGAGAGACAGGTGGCCGAGAACGAATATGTCTTTTCTAGCCGTCTGGAGGTAAAATATCTCAATGAGAAATACGGCCTCGGAATAGAGGAGTCCGACGAGTACGAAACGCTTGCGGGGTATATCATTTCCAATGAGAACGGGATTCCTCCGACCGGAGCGGAGGTCAGCATCGGCAACAAATTGATTCGGATACTCAAATCTTCCTCTTCCCGTATCGAACTCGTGAAGGTCAGGCTTTTGTAGGGCGGTGCCCTGCCTGCGGCGCCCTTTTGGGCCGCTGTCCGGAAAATTTCGTTTTCGGACAGGGTGTTGTACGGGGAAAATTATTATCTTTGAAGCCGTTTTAGTCTGGATATGTGTGCCGCGGGTCCGGTACGGGACTTCCGGAACGGAGGAGGGCGCGGGACGACGGGGCGAAACGGCTCCGGTACGTTTCCGGACGCAGCGAAGGATAATTGAATAAACAACATAGAGTATGGCAAGTCTTAACACTTTAAGAACCAAAGGAGGCGTGATAGTGACCATCGTGATTTTCGTGGCGCTTCTCGCATTCCTTATCGGCGACGTATTCACCTCCGGCAGCAGCCTGATGAATTCCCGCAAGATGCGTGTGGGCGAAATCAACGGCAAGAACATCGGTTATGTCGATTTCCTGAACGAGGCCGATTACATGGGTTCCATATACAAGATGATGTGGGGCCGCGACGCTTTCTCCGCTCAAGAGCAGGAGATGGTCTATAACCTCGCATGGGAGCAGCTTATCATGGATAATTCGCTCAAACCTGGATTCGACAGGATGGGGATGACGGTTTCGGAGGCGGAACAGTTGGACATGCTCGACGGTGTTTATCTGTCGCCGGTCGTAACCTCTACCTTTGTCAATCCTTCGACGGGACTGTTCGACCCGCAGTTCATGAAATCCTTCATGAGCAGCGTGACCGGAAGCGATGGTTCGTATGCCATCTGGGCTTTTTTCTGCGCAATCAGATGCAGCAGGAACGGGTAATGAGCAAGTACCTTGCTTTGGTCGAGGGCGGTTTCTATGCCAACGCGCTGGAGGTGGCTCACGGAGTGAGGGTTTCCAACCATACCTATGCGGCCGACGTCATCGGCAAGGATTACTATACCGTACCCGATTCGTTGGTGAACGTTACCCAGACCGATATCAAAAAGTATTATGACGACCACAAGGAGGCTTTCAAACAGGGTACTTCGCGCGATATAGAGTATGTGGTGTTCGACGTGATGCCTTCCGATGAGGATTATGCGGAGGCGAAACGCATGGTGGACGACATTGCCGCGGAGTTCGCGGGCAGCGACGCCCCGATGCAGTACGCTACGCTCAATTCCCAGACCAAGCCCGATGCCAATTATTACGGAGAGGACGAACTCTCTGCCGAGTTGGCTGCGCTCGCTTTCGGAAACGGCGGCGAGACGATGAGCGGTCCCACCCCTGAACGGCGACGAATATACGGTTTCGCGGGTAGCCGATGTACGCATGATGCCCGACACCCTCGGAGCCAAACATATCCTGCTTCAGAAAGGGCAGGAGAAACTGGCCGACAGCCTCGTTGCCGCCATCCGTTCCGGGGCCGATTTCGCTGCTCTGGCCCTTGACAATTCGTTCGACAGGTCGGTGTTCCAGAATTCGGGCGACCTCGGCAGGTTCACGCCCGCACAGGTACCCGCCGAGTTTACCGATGCCGCCCTTGCGGCCAACGTAGGGGACGTGTACGTCGTGGAGAGCCCTGCCGGACTGCAGGTGGTACAGCTCACCTACAAGAGCCGTCCGGTGCGGAAGGCCCAGATAGCTACCGTGACATATAAGGTGGACCCGAGTGCCGCGACTATCCAGACCGCATACCAGAAAGCCAGCGGTTTTGTTACCGCGGCGGGCGGTACGATGGAGGGCTTCAACCAGGCCGTGAACGATGCCGCACTCTCGAAGAGAACGGTGCGCATCCGCAATACGGACCGTACCATCAGCGGGCTGGAGAACTCGAAGGAGATAGTACGCTGGGCTTTCAACGGAAAGGCGGGCGATATCTCGCAGATTATGGACATAGACGGCGACTATTATGTAGCGGCTCTCGTGGATGTGAAGGAAGAGGGATATGCTCCGCTCGCACAGGTGTCCGCTCAGATAACCAAGACGCTTCTCAACAGGGAGAAGGCCCGTATCATAGAGAAAGAGATGGCAGGCGGTACGCTCGAAGAGGCTGCACGGGCGGCGGATGTGGAGGTCGAGTCCGTGAGCGGTGTCAAATGGAGCGCATTCTATATTCCCGAGGTGGGTGTTGAGCCGCAGCTTATCGGAGCGGTTTCGGCGGTTCCGGCCGGAGAACTTTCGCTGCCGGTAGAGGGGGTAAGCGGCGTATATCGGTTCGTCGTGACCGATGTGCAGACCTCCGGCGAGGCAACCGACGCGAGCGAACGGGTACGTCTCAATACCAATGCGCTGAATTATGTCGGCGAACGTACGATGCAGGCGTTGACGGAAGAGAGCGATGTGACCGATATGCGGGTGCGCTTCTTCTGAGGGGACAGGCTTTACAGGATAGCATGACACGATAACGAGACAGGTTAATCATTGCAAGGCCGCCCGCTAACGGGGCGGCCTTCGGTTTAATAGGGAAAGGAGTTTGGATATGACATTGGAACAGCGCGTTAATGACGATATCAAGCAGGCGATGCTTGCGAAACAGCCGGAGCGGCTCGCTGCACTTCGGGCCGTGAAGGCGGCTATCCTGCTGGAGAAGACCTCGGGGACGGCCCACGAACTGACGGATGCCGATGTGGTGAAGCTCATGCAGAAGCTCGTGAAGCAGCGGCGGGAGTCTGCGGAGCTCTATACCTCAGCCGGACGTGCCGAGCTTGCAGCAAACGAGCTTGCCGAAGCGGGCATTATCGAGGAGTATCTTCCGAAACAGTTATCCGCCGCGGAGTTGGAGGCGGCGCTCCGCGATATCATCGCCCAGACGGGAGCCGTATCGCCTGCCGACATGGGGAAAGTGATGGGAGTGGCGACCAAGAAGCTGGCCGGCCTGGCGGATGGCAGGGCGATATCCGAGGCTGTCAGGAGGCTGCTGAACTGAGGCCTGGCTGCGGGCGGTATCGGTCACCGTCTTTTCGGCGAAGATGTTCCGGGTGGCGGCAGCCGTAGGGCGGTCGTCGGGGACGACCTTGTGTGGAGAGAGAAAGAACGGCTGTAAAACGGGGCGAACGGTACCGGTGCTGCGGATGCCGGAAAGGGCGGATGTGATATCATTGCGAATGGCTGCGTTATTATTCGCGGTGGCGCATTCGGTTATTTACGGCAGCAAGCGCCTTTCATTCCGTGTCTTGATGTTTTGCAGCTTCGTGTTTCCATAGACTGGAAGAGGCCGTATCGGATTGAACTGTATCCTTTGTTCGAGCCGACACGGCCTTTTCGTTATATGGAGGTTGTGGGTGGGAAAGTATTTTGGGCCCGGACTGTCATTTTTTGGATGCCTGATATACGTTGGCCGCATCCGTGCGGTCGCATTCCTTTCCGGTGGAACCGTTTTCCGGTCGGGTGGTTACATTTCGTCGAGTGCGAAATCCACCGCCCGGTTGAGCTGTCGGTTGAAGGGCGCGGTGGTGGCGAAACTCGCTGTCACCCTTGCGAGCAGGGCGGGGGAGAGCAGGAAGGCTTCGCTGACTGGCCTCTCCAGACAGAAATCTTTCAGCCGGAGGTACTCGGCATAGGGGGAGTCTGTCGGAAAACCGGCCGGTACCCGTTTGAGTGCATTCTCCCGGTTGAGCGAGAAGTCCTGTGCCTGTCCGATATTGCGGACGAACTCTTCGCCGTTGAACAGAATCTCTTCCCGGACGCTTTTGAGGACGGCCGGTTCGGGCATGTAGAGTCCCGTGACGAGCATGGGACCGCCCGACGGCGTGCCGTCGGAGCGCTCCGGATGTTCCGGTTCGATGTGAAGATAGTAGCCGGAATGTCCCGATTTCTTGCCGCCCGGGGATATGAAGATGCCGATGTGCGATTTGTAGGGCCGTTTGTCGGAACTGAACCGGATGTCGCGGTAGATTCTGTAAGTACACTCTTTCGGAATGAGGTTGCCGACCGTGCTGTCGAACGAGGCGATACCCGCTATCAGCCGTGCGGCGAACTCTTCCGTCGCGGCTTTTACCCGGAGGTATTCCGTCCTGTGTGTTTCGAACCACTCCCGGTCGTTGTGTTCCTGCAGTTCGCGCAGGAAATCCAGAATTCTTTTCATATGTCGTAGGCCGTCCCGTTTTTTCTCCGGAGAAAAACGATTCCCCTGCAGAGCCGAAACTGCCCGATACAAAGATGCCAAAAATTCCCGTTCAGGGAAACGGTCGGGGGCGTTCTCGGCTTCTTGCCGCAGGAAGAGTACGGTACGTCAAAAAAATTGAAACTTCGTTGCTTTCTTCGTACCTTTGCGGATGGATAACATAAATAACCGGTAATATGGCACTGTTCAACATATTCAAGAAGAAAAGGAGGAGGCCGGGCCCGAGGAGCAGGTTTCCCGGCAGCAGGAGCTAAACGAGGGGCTGAAAAAGACCAAAGAGGGAATTTTCGGCAAGCTTGCCCGTGCCGTGGCCGGCAGGTCTCAGGTGGACGAGGCGATGCTCGACGACTTGGAGGAGGTGCTTATCACCTCCGATGTGGGGGTAGATACCACCGTGAAGATAATCCGCAACATCGAGGCCCGCGTGGCGCGCGACAAATATATGAATTCCGGAGAGCTCAAGTCCATTCTTCGCGAGGAGATAAGTGCTCTGCTGCAGCAGAGTGACAGCCGCCGCGACAGCTTCGGACTGGACGTGAAGGAGGGTGCTCCCTATGTCGTGATGGTGGTAGGGGTGAACGGTGTCGGCAAGACCACTACGATAGGCAAGCTGGCAGCCCAGCTCGTGCGTGCGGGCAAGAAGGTCTATATCGGTGCGGCGGATACGTTCCGGGCGGCCGCCATCGACCAGCTTCAGGTATGGGCCGACCGGGCGGGGGCGACGATGATAAAACAGGAGATGGGGGCGGACCCCGCTTCCGTAGCTTTCGATACGCTCAAGTCGGCCGTTGCCAACGGGGCGGATGTCGTATTGATAGATACGGCCGGCCGGCTGCACAACAAGGTCGGCCTGATGAATGAACTGACGAAGATACGCAACGTGATGGCCAAGGTTATCCCCGATGCTCCGCACGAGGTGATGCTCGTGCTGGACGGCAGTACGGGGCAGAATGCCTTCGAGCAGGCGCGGCAGTTCACCGATGCTACGCAGGTCACCTCCCTCGCCGTTACGAAGCTCGACGGTACGGCCAAGGGGGGTGTCATCATCGGCATCAGCGACCAGTTCAGGATTCCGGTGCGCTACATCGGTATCGGGGAGGGTATCGACCAGTTGAAGATTTTCGACCGGCAGGAGTTCGTGAACGCCCTGTTCGGCGAATAGAGGAGAGAAGGAGATTTGTCGTTCCGCCTGTCGGCCGAAAAGGGCGGGCCGTGGTTGGCCGACGGTAGCCGCGGAGGAACGTTTCGGATATCCGGAATCAGGATTGATGATGGGAAAAGTAAAGGGAAAAAAGATAAATGTCGTTACGCTCGGCTGTTCCAAAAACGTGGTGGACTCCGAGCATGTTATGGCGCAGTTGGCTGCAGCGGAATATGACGTGGTATTCGATTCCAACGGGACGGAGGCACGGACGGTGGTGGTCAATACATGCGGGTTCATAGGCGATGCCAAGGAGGAGTCCATCAATACCATTCTCGGTTTCGTGAGGGCCAAGGAGGAGGGAGCGATTGACCGGCTTTTCGTGATAGGCTGCCTGAGCGAGCGGTATGCCGAGGAGCTGCGGCGCGAGATTCCCGAAGTGGACGCCTATTTCGGAGCACGCGACTTTTCCGGCGTAGTGCGGGCCTTGACCGGCAGCGAAGGGGGGCGCCTGCGACGGAACGGATGCTGACGACGCCAGGACACTACGCCTACCTGAAAATTTCGGAAGGGTGCAATTGGCGGTGCGCCTATTGTGCCATTCCTCTTATCCGCGGACCCCATGTATCCGTTCCGGAGGAGCAGGTGCTCGAAGAGGCCGGGAGATTGGTGCGCCGCGGGGTAAAGGAGCTGATAGTGGTGGCGCAGGATACCACCTACTACGGTGTGGACCTTTACGGAGAACGCCGTCTGGGCCGTTTGTTGCGTCGTTTGGCCGCCATACCCGGCGTGGAGTGGGTAAGACTTCACTATACCTATCCGACCGGTTTCCCCGACGATGTGCTTGCCGCCATGCGGGAGGAGCCGAAGATATGCCGTTACATTGATATACCGCTCCAGCATATCGCAGACCGGCAGCTTTCGGCCATGCGGCGCGGCATCACGAAACGGGGCACAGAGGAGCTCATCGCCCGGCTGCGACGGGAGGTGCCCGGCATTGCTATCCGGACGACGCTGCTCGTGGGATTTCCGGGTGAGAGCGAGGAAGATTTTGCGGAGCTCACGGATTTCGTGGAGCGCCAGCGGTTCGAACGTCTCGGCGTGTTTCCCTATTCGGCCGAGGAGGGAACGCCTTCGGCGGAGATGGCCGACGATGTGCCCGAAAGAGATTAAGCAGGCCCGGGTGGAGCGTATCATGGAGCTGCAGCGCAACATTTCGCACGAGGCGAACGTTGCAAGGATAGGCAGGAAGCTCCGGGTGGTGGTGGACCGCCGGGAAGGCGATTACTATGTGGCCCGTTCGGAATACGATTCGCCGGAGGTAGACCAGGAGATACTGATACCGGTTGCCGAAGGCCGGCTCCTCCCCGGAGAGTTCCGGGAGGTGGTCGTCACGGCATGCGAGGAGTACGACCTTTACGGCAGACTCGCGTGAGGGCTGCAAAATGATTTTGGAGATTGCGAAGATTTGTTTAACTTTGAAGTGCTGTAAACCGTGGTTGTTGCCGGATTATCGCCAAATGTTGTAGAAATGGCCAGAAATGCCGTTGTAGAGTCCCTTGCCGGTAAGGTGGGGCGCCTGATGGAGGAGAATGACAGGCTCTTTGCCGAAAACAGGGAGCTCGCACTTCGCAGGGAACGTCTGGCGGCGGAGAACAGGGAACTGAAACAGACCGTGGCGGAGCTTGAAAGGCGCATCGGTGTCCTCGAACTGAAGGAGGGCCTGACGGGCGGAACGGACAGCAAGCGTGCGCAGGCGCGTATCAATCGGCTTATGCGGGAGATTGACCGTTGCATTGCGCTGATGAACAGGTAGGGACAAGGAGCACGTTTTATGCAGAAATTCAATATCAGATTGAATGTAGCCGGCAAGAGCTACGCACTCGGCATAGAACGCGAAAAGGAAGAGATATTCAGGCGGGCGGAGAAAGAGGTCAATCGCCTGACAGCCGCGGTCGAGTCGCAGTATATGGCCGACCGGGAGGATTACCTCGCAGTAGTGGCGTTACAGCTTGCCGTCAAGGTCGTGGAGCTCGAAGCGAGCCGCAGCCTCGGACGGGACATAGATGAGCTCGATGCGTTGAACCGCAGACTGGACGAACATCTCAACAGGCTCAGGTAGCCGTGTGGTACCGTATTTGCATGTAATAATGCAGGTACGCGGGGTACGCGGGCCTTACACGATACAGACAGGTTCTTTACATAGAAGGAATTATCCCGCATGGATTCCATTTAGCTTTGCGAAACTTAACATTTAAACTATTTGGGGTTTAACTCGAGTTTTCAAAAACAGGCCTTAACCTCTTCGGAGGTGCATCCTCTGCCGCTCGCGGGCGGTACGGTGCCGTTGGACGTTTGCGATTTTTATCGGAGGCCCCATACATGACGATACAGGAGCTTCGTCAAACGAAACTTGGATTCTGTGCGGGTTTTTTGTGTCCATATGCGGACAGAAAGTTGATTTGACATAATAATTATTTATTACTCAACCTATTTAAATATATATAATCATGTTAGCAACAATACTTGCCTGCGTTATCAGTGCGGTGGCTGCCATAGGCGTCTACATTCTGGTAACGAACGTCATATTCAAGAAGAGCCTGAAAAAGAAACGGGAGGCTATTCTCAAAGAGGCGGAGGCCGAAGGAGAGGTCATCAAGAAGGAGAAGATACTTCAGGCCAAGGAGAAGTTCATTCAGCTCAAGAGCGACCACGACCGTGCGGTGAATGAGCGCAACCAGAAGCTCAATCAGCGCGAACAGGGTATCAAGCAGCAGGAGAGCAGTCTGGGGCAGCAGCAGCAGGAACTCGAACGCCGGATGCGCGAGAACGACAAGCTCAAAGAGCAGATGGAGAGCCACATTGCCGTGCTGGAACGGTGGAAGGAGGAGGCCGACCGGATGATAAAGGAACAGAATGTCCGGTTGGAGCAGATAAGCGGCATGAGCAGTGAGGAGGCTAAGAATACCTGATGGAGAATATGCGCTCCGAAGCGAAGACAGCTGCCATGGCCTATATCAACGAGACCGTCGAGGAGGCGAAGATGAGCGCCAACAAGGGAGGCGAAACGGATTGTCGTGCAGACCATCCAGCGGGTGGCGACCGAGACGGCGATTGAGAATTCGGTGACGGTGTTCAACATCGAGAGCGACGAGGTGAAAGGGCGTATCATCGGGCGCGAGGGACGCAATATCCGGGCTCTCGAAGCGGCGACCGGAATCGAAATCATCGTGGACGATACCCCGGAAGCGATTATTCTTTCCGGTTTCGACCCGGTACGCAGGGAGATAGCGCGGCTCGCGCTACACCAGCTCGTTACCGACGGTCGTATTCATCCGGCCCGCATCGAAGAGGTCGTGGCCAAAGTTCAGAAACAGATAGAGGAAGAGATAGTCGAGGTGGGCAAACGGACCACCATCGACCTCGGCATCCATGGCCTGCATCCGGAACTCATTCGCTTGATAGGCAAGATGAAATACCGCTCGTCCTACGGACAGAACCTTTTGCAGCACTCCCGCGAAACGGCCAACCTTTGCGGTATCATGGCCGCCGAACTCGGTCTCAATCCGAAGCTCGCCCGGCGGGCCGGTCTGCTGCACGACATTGGCAAGGTGCCCGATGACGAACCGGAACTGCCGCACGCTATCATCGGTATGAAGCTGGCGGAGAAATACAAGGAGAAACCCGAAGTCTGCAACGCCATCGGTTCGCACCACGACGAGATGGAGATGACTTCGCTGATAGCTCCGATTGTGCAGGTATGCGATGCCATTTCGGGTGCACGTCCCGGTGCTCGCCGGGAGGTGGTGGAGTCCTATATCAAGCGACTGAAGGAGATGGAGGATATCGCCATGGCCTATCCGGGTGTGATGAAGACCTATGCGATACAGGCCGGCCGCGAATTGCGTGTCATCGTGGGGGAGTGAGAAGATTTCCGACCAGGAGGCCGATGCGCTGTCGCATGATATAGCCAAGAAGATACAGGACGAGATGACCTATCCGGGTCAGGTGAAGATAACCGTGATACGCGAAACGCGTTCGGTAAGTTACGCGAAATAGTCATTGCGGCAAGCCCGGCGGGCTGTCATCGAAAAATGGGGTGCGGAAAGTTTTTTCCGTGCCCTTTTTTCGTATGCGGGGTGCATCGGGGGCAGGTCGCTGTTGCGATGTGATTCGTGGAGAGGGTATTCCGTGATACTGTCCGCATTTTGGGTGAATGCAGGGAGGCCGACCGGGTATTGTTCGGCCGGCGTTTTTCTTGTGCTCTTAGAGAATCGGGACGTGCGTGACGGCTACTTGCGGGAGTTGTCGGATATTCTGGATATTTGCTTCCGGCGAGTCGCAGTACGATTGCCGAGTTGAGCTGCCGCCCGAGGGATGCTTTGCATGCTCTCGACGTTCAATGAATCTTTTTTATATATTTGCTTCAGACGAATCGCTTCGTAACCGTGCACCGGCCCTTTGGACCGACATGCACCGTCGTATTTCAGTGAATATAATTTTCCGTATATTTGATTGGATTGAGCCGATTTTATTGGCTTCCAAAGAATTGAAGAGTTGTTGTGTAAAAAAGGCAATGGATAAGTAACTGCCTGAGTGATAGAATCCACTCTATTCTTCATTCTTTCAAACAACCTGTAAATTGTGTAGTAAAGGTAGAACTTATTCTGGATAACTCCAAATTTTTAAATCTTAAACAATATTATCTATTCCAAACATGGACAGAAAGGTCGGGAGATATTCCCGACCTTTGATGTATAATTCTATTCAATGGGATACACATATCCCATAATACCAAAATTAGTAGCACGATAATGTTGATTCATCCAAGTCACATCTCCGTCCATTGGTTCCAAACTTAACATACGAGAACACGATATTTTGCTATTATTGTCATCATATGCAGTTAATTCAATAGAATAAATCGGAATCGTTCCGGAAACTTGATAGTTGAATGCAAAAAAGGCTTCTTCCCATTTTAGTCCATCGTAATGATTTAATGGACGGTCTGGTGATGCAGGAAGAAATGTAGTGTTAAAATAAGCCTCAAAACCAAAATAATCAAATTTATAAAGTTGTATTAAGTTTTCATAATAAGGATGTTCTGAACTCGGCCTACGATTAAAAGCACGAAATTGAAAATTCTTATCCAAGTAATCGTATCCAGTCTTTACTTGATTAAATTGTTTATCATAAATTTGATGAACGATGCTGCCATTCGTTTTGTGTTTGGCCGTAGTTACACGATAAATACCTGGAGCGTACCGTGTTGATGTTGGTTGACCTTCAGTAGGAACTTGGATGAGGAGATTTCGTTCTTTATTGATTGTATCATACGTAAATTTAGCTGTAAGCCGATAATTTCCCGGCGTCCAAAATATGACATCTAAAGTACCTTTCGATTTGTCGGATGCGGAGATATTGTCGGTGGCATTTTTCCATTGTCCTGTACCATCTTGATATTCAATTTTCCAACCATTAAAAAGTTATCGTTTTCAATAGTATACACCGTACTTACTCCAACATGGGGGATATATTACCCACAATTGAAGGCAGATCTTTAACCGTTATAGTTCTGGTAGTATAATATTTCGTACCTTTCGAATCAGGAAGCTGTATTTCAGCCCATACTTCATAAGTATCAGGCCTATCAAATGTTATATATGTTGATTGCTCATCCGTATTTGTCAATTTATAATCTGAGGGCGTTGTAAACCATTTAGTCACTTTAGCATTTACTCTTTCTAATGGATCTTGTATCTCAAATAAAATAGGCAGCCCCGCATAAGCTACATAGTTATCATCTTCCGTTTTAATTGCTTCATATTGCACATTAAAAAAACCATCTTTGATTGGGGCTGTCAAATAAGATATCTACAACATAATCAGGAATCAAGCCTGATTCTTTTACATTTTGTCTGAATTGTGTCCATGTATAACTGTCTTGACATACAATATCTTGAAGTTGCGACATAGTAATACCTTGATTCAGTAATGCCTCCCCAATATTAGTATATATACTGTCCTCAGAATCCATAAAGCTATCTCTCCGACTATTGGGATAAAGTCTGGATAAAAAATAATATTCTACTGCTCTTGCATAGCTTTCCCTTACCTTATCGTCATATACCGCAAAATTGAGCCCTTTTTTGACGCCAATGCGAAGCATGTCCTAATTCGTGAAATGTACTTCCAGTCAACACAAATCTTGACAAATTATAGCCTTGCCTATCTAAACCTACAATTCTAACAGGATTAGCGAAAGCACCCAATAATTCAAATGTCGGATAAAATTTACCATAATAATCTCTATGTTGGTCGTAATATACGGCAACTCTATTTTTAGTGAGCGCAAAAGGTAAGGCTATATCATCTTGATTATAATAAATATAATGCAATGCTCTGTGAACTGCTGCATATGCAGACTGCTCTGCATCTGTTCGACGTATAGTATATTGCCATGCCCCTTTAGATGATTGAGGACCAATTATTTTTGCGACACCAGAATTATGGTCGAGAATCTTCCATTCATCTGATTTGAATTTAATTTGATAATTAACCGGATTTCTAAATTTCCCACCCCAACCTTTAGGAATGGACACCTTTCCATAACCATCCGTATATCCAGTACCAATATTGACAAATGTATTTATCCGAACCTTGATATGCCCCAATGGAATTGTGGTATTTGTCAGATCTTCTTCATAAGTTATAAAAGCCGTAGGGGTCCAAACTCCGGCCGTAGCAGACGCACCTCCACCTATTATCTCAACGCCGGCATTTTTCATGGATAGCGTTAAAATCTCATCAAAAAAGGCTTCATCTGTATTTGTGACGGGTCCATTACCACCTCCTCCGATGATATACGGTGTTATAATCTCTGCGTTTGCTGTACGAGTTGAAGATGATAGTATATAATCTCCATACAAAAATACGTCCTGAAGTTTTTCGCAGACTATTTCTGTTGGATAACGGAAAGTCGCTTTAGGCACGACCGTATATACCCAATGTTTTCCATTGACAACATCATTGACATAAAAATCTTGCTCGATACTATTTAGCATCCTATCTAATGGGTAATCGAATATTTCTAATTTGAGACTATCTTCTAAAATATAATAATCAACGCTGTCTTTCGCTTGAAAACGAACGTACTCATGTGTAGCATAAATCGGCCTGGGCTGAATATTCAAAACCTTGCAATATTGTATCATAGCCTTGTTCATATTGCTGACAGAATACGGATTATTGGCATTGGCCACCCCTGCACTTTCTCGTAATGTAGCTGCGTCTATCGTGGCCCGTGTTTGTTGCTGAGTAACGTCTGAATATATAAAATCTTCCTCAAACTTAGTGCATGACATGCAAAGGTACGACAGTACCAATGCAATTACATATAATCGTCTCATATTGCGTGCGTTAAAGATTAATATAGGAAAAGGGAATAAAAGATTGATAATGAAAAATTGCTTGTGATTTTTAAGAAATTAATTATTTATTCCAACTATCTGATTTGAGGAGCAGGCACAAATCAGACCACATCCTATCGCACTTAGTGCGTTAAATATAGAACAATAATTTGTAAAAACAAAAAAAAAGGAGAGGATATCCCTCTCCTTTTTGCATAACACAATCCCAGACCAATATTCTTTAGTGCATTCTCTTGAATGAAGTTTTATCGACAAAATAATCTTTCAGTAAAGATATACCTACAATGACGTTCCAACTTTTCTTGTATCAGTATTTGATAATTATGAATATCAAACAACCCCGAAAGCGGTAGTGTAGCTTTTTCTGTTACCATAACCTCTTCACTGGATATATGTAATTCATAGTATTCCTGAAAGGGTTCGTAAAATCCTACACTGTTGTGTAAGTCAATATAGTTATCTCCAGGCGCTATCGTTATGACTTTCTCAGGCTCCTCTGCATCAATATAACATTCTATCGTAATTGTCGATTCAGTATTGTTTAAGTAGTCGATGTACGTGGTATATACATAATCGGCACAACTTGTTAGGTTCAACAAAATAAATATGTTTGCAACCAAATAGGGAAATACTTCTTTTTTCATTTTGTTTTGCTAATTTAAAATTTCACTCTGATTTGTTTCAGACAATAGACCAATCGTTTCTGTCCTTTTTAGAACAAATTTAGCGATAAAAATCCGAACATAAAAGATATAATTTAAGGCTATTTATTAGACGTTATCAAAACTTCGGCCATGCGTTTTCTTTGGAAAGAACTGCGGTAAATAGTAAATTCAATCTGTTATTCGCTGCCTGTCTTATGACAGGCAGTGTTGTATATATTATTAACCAAAATTCTATTTTTTATGCTTACATTTGTTGCTCGTCTTCAGAAAGACATCGACCGAAACATCAAAACCATCGAATCCGGAGAGCCGGATATTGTCAAAAAGGGCATTGGCTATTTCGGAAATGCTCGAAGAGGTTATCGGACGCCTGAAAGACTTTATCGTATCCTACACGTTCAGGGATGAAGAGGAGGAAATTCACTTTTTCAAAAAAGTCAAGCCAGACATCATCAAGCTGCTGATTTTCTACCATAAGGTATATGATATCGAACTCGACCGACCGCTGGGGAGTATCGACAGCCAACGGCTATACCTGGAGCAGGAACTAAACTATCAGCAAATGTATATCAAACGTCAAGGGGCGTTCTATCGCTATTACCGTTCCGGCGCGGTTCATTCGGACCGTCAATATTTCCTGCGCGATGCACCTTTGCCTTGCAATGAACGGTGTTGCGGCAATTTTCGTTTCGAGCGCGACAAGCTATTTTCAACGGGATTCGATTTCGCCGTGGCCGGTATTAAAGCTCATTATATGCTTCAGATGTATCTGTTCAAAGAGCTCGCGGCATTGGAGCGGCAACGCCAGCAAACGGACGGGATTTCCTCCTTTTCCGTAACATGGACGGGGAGCAAAACGGAATTGATAGAGTTGATATATGCCCTCATTGCAGCCCGCAAGCTGGACTATGGAAAAATAACTCTGTCGCGATTCGGCGCCTATATGGCCAAAGTATTCAATATAGACTTGGGAAACAATATCGCACGTAACTTTTACGACATGCGTTTGCGTAATAAACCGACAGCGTTCCTCGACAGTCTGAAGGAGGAGCTAATGAAGCGTATCAACGAGTTGAACGAGAAATAATATACTGCTCATTAACCTTTTGGCGATAAAATCTACCCAATCGAGGCCCGGTACAAACGGGCCGTAATGCGGGATTTACCGATATTCTCCGGCTTTAAATGTGCAGAAATTCGGCATTTGCCAGATGCCGAATTTCCGATTATAACGGTAATTTACATCTATTTCCACATAACGAGCGCGTTATGAAGGTTTGCGGAATGGCATCACCCAATATGCGTTTTTGAACCGCGCGCAACAGGCTATCCATATGAAGGATTCATTTCCTGTAAATCAATCTGTTCATATCGCATAAATCCGTATGTTATGAGCAGTATTGACAACGATTATTTCGAGGACTGGATGCTGCGCCTCCTCTCTCGTTTGGAGTACATAGAGAAACTTATACGCACGGCTGCGAACATGTCGGCGGCCGAATCCAAACCCCGTTTACCGGCCATTCTGAGCAGCGACAAATTGTTGGACAATTCCGACTTGTGCAATATGCTGAAAGTGAGCAAACGGACTTTGCAGCGTTACCGTTCTACCGGAGAGCTGCCCTATCAGATACTTCGGCATAAGACATTGTATAAGGCGGGCGATGTCCGACGATTCATGGAGACTAATTTCGACCGGTTTAGGAATTTGAAACTTTACAGTCGAAAGCATCCGCAATAACCGCAATTCTCCGGCCCCGAATAAAAAAACCGACGGATGGGGTATTCCGTCGGTTTCCGATTTACATTTCTCCAGCGTCGGTTCGATCTGTGTCGTTCCAGCGCGTGAATTCCGCCACTTCTTCCTGGGTTGTCGCATCGTTCGCCGCCCCTGTATTTTACGTCCATTTTTTGCCAACTCCTCTTTTAGCGTTGCCAATTCAGGTCCAGCTTTTATCCGCAATACTCGGCATCCTTCGCCAATTCATTTTGTCGCGGAATTTCTCCAGCGTTGATACATGAATAGAGTCGCCGCCAATCTCCTTCTCCCCCCCGACATAAAACCGGTTCTTGACTAAATCGAAATCCTCTTTTTTGGTCGTTTCGCTTTGTACGAGCACCTCGAATCCGTAAAGGCTTCCAATGGATTCCAGTTCACCGGACGTGCGTGCCGTCTGTGCGATATGGTTCAGGTGCTTGCCGATGAGTTTGATGTCGGACGTTTCCAATCCGTCCAATTTCACGGGATTACGGTAAGATCCGTCTTCATTGAACTCTGCACGGGCCTTGAAATCCTCCAAGGTCTTTTCCGATGCGGCGTATCAGGTCGTCATTTTGCTCCATGTCCTTCATGATGTGCTCCAATTGGTAGCGGCTCGACGACTTACTGCGCACGAATGCCAGTCGGTCGCTTTCGAGCGTTGCAACCTTCTTCTCCAAACGGGCCTTTTCCAAAAGGTCCGTGTTGCCCGACAAGGATGGCAACGTATTCGGAGAAATTCATACCGCTCTTTTCGTCGATTGCCCCTTCGTCGATGGTACGGCATCCGAGATTGTTCGTCTTGAGCTGGCGGATGAAGAGCTGCTTGTTGTGCAGCAGCCCGAACTTGTAGGCGTCGAGCGACTTTTCGACAGCGTACAGTATGACGTCCACCTTGTTATCCGCATAGTATTTTGCTACCTCATTACCGGTTCTTATGCCGCGTCCGTCTCGCTGTTCCAAATCGCTCGGTCTCCAGGGACAATCCAAATGATGAATAGCTATACAGCGTTTTTGGCGTTTACCCCTGTTCCGAGCATTTCAGTGGAACCGAACAGAACGCGAACTCTTCCGGCGTTCATATCGGTTCGATCAAACCTTCTTGCGGGCTTTTTGCGGATGCAGCTTCCTGAATGAACCGAACCTCCGAAGGCGGTATGCCGTATTCTTCGACCAATTTATGTTTGATTTCCGAATAAACGTTCCATTCCGTACCGGGTTTGTAGGTTCCCAAATCGGAAAATACAAACTGAGTTCCTTTGTGGTATCGAACCGACGATAATATTCAGCAATCATTTTGGCACAATGGCTCGCTTTGCTGTCTGGCCAATCGCGATAAGCACCGGGTTTATCATGCGCATATCGAGCGCCATCTTGCGGGCGTAATCGGTAGCGATGAGCATCTTGGCCGTTCTCCTCCCGTTCCGGAGAGCGGCACGTTCCAGCAATGTCGCATCGCCCGATTTGGCGAACTGAATAAGTTTCTCGATAAACTGCTCCTGGTCGGGCGTCGGCGGTATGTTATGCAGAATCTCATTTTTCTCGGGCCGGTCGATACCGATGTCCTCGGCAGAACGGTAGTCGGTAATCTCGGATAAAACTGCGCCAGTTCCGGTACCTTAATAAAATAGCGGAACCGTTCTTTCTGCACGATTTCATTCGTTACGGAAAATTCGTAATCAACGGTTTTCTTGGCGAAGATGGCCGCCCAGGCGTCGAAAGTGAGAATGTTCTGCCGCTCCAATGCACGTGGCCGCAGATATTTGAATAACAGGTACAGTTCCGTCAGCGAATTGGATATCGTCGTGCCGGAGAGAAACGTAGCTCCCAGGTCGCGCCCCGTGCGCTGTTGGATAGTCCGCAAAGCCAGGAGCAGATTGAATGCCCTCTGCGACCCTTCGGGATTCCCGAGGCCCGCTACGCGGTCATGCCGCGTAGTAAAAGTCAGATTCTTGAATTTATGCGATTCGTCCACGCAGAGGTGGTCGATACCCATACGTCCGAAATCGACGGCATCATCCCGCCGATTTTCCATGACAAACATCAGATTTTCCAATTTGGCCTTCAAATTGGCCTGACGTTTCAGGCAGCCTTTCATCAAGGTGACGGATCCCTCTTTTTCCTTGCGCCTTCAGCACTTCGAGGTTTTGTTCCACGCTGTCCAATTCATTCTGCAATATCTCCTGCTGGATTTCTGGCGACTGCGGGATCATGCCGAACTGCTCGTGCGAGAGGATCACCGCATCCCAGTCGTTGTTCTTAATCTCCCGGAATATCTGCTCGCGCTTCTTGGGTGTAAAATCCGCCTTGCCCGGGTAAAGAACTTTTGCCGTCGGATAAGCGGTACAGAACGTTTTGGCAATCTCGTGTATGTTGGCTTTCAACCCGATAATCATAGGTTTATGAACCAGACCGAGTCGTTTTTTTCTCATAAGCGGAACAACACATGATAAGCGTCTTGCCGCCGCCGACCTCGTGGTCGATAATCCCGCCTCCGAGCAGTTTGTCCATCCAAACCGCATCTTTCTGACTCGCGTACAAATCCTCAATACCTAATCCTTTGCGGTCGAGACCGGGAAAAGTCTGATGTGCTCCGTCGTATTTCGGACGCACGTAACAATTGAACGTGCGGTTATAGAGGTCTGCCAGCCTGTCCTTGAAATCGGACGATTGTTCGCGCAGCCAATCGGAAAAGGTGTGTCTGATTTCGTCAATCTTATTGGTGGCTTGCCGTATGGCGTCCTCGTCCCGAACCTTGACCTCTACTTCTCGGCCGTCCTCCCAACGGATAACGGTTTTTTAATCTCCGAACGGTGTTTTGCAGCGCGTGTTTCAACAGATGCAGTCCGTTATAGGTGCGGCTTTCACCTCTGACGGCATACTGGCTCCATATTTTCGCATTGAGTCCCGAGGACACCATCACTCCGTATTCATCCAAATTGGGAGCAAAGGAGATTTTTATCTCCGCCGCGAACAGACAGGATGCGAACCGTTCGTAAATACCTTTGGGAATCCATCGCTCGCCGAGATTGAAATCCAAATCATCGAAGGCAATGGGCTTGGGAATCGCCTCGCGCAGAGCCGCGAGCGATTCCTGCGCCGGGGCGTGGTCGGGATTTTGCAGAAGAAACGCCTCGATGCGGTCGGCTTTTTTCGATGACGTTGCCGGAAATGAATTTGTCGGCAGCTTCGTACTCGTCCGTTTGCGGATTATAATAAATACGGCCTTTCAACTGTTGACGTATCTCTTCTTCGGAAACATCCGTAAGGGATGTCATATATTCCAGATTGACAGTGCCGTATTTGTTCAGACTGGCAACGAGGGCTTCATATGCGTCTGCGACGCGTTCAATCTCGTTGGGATTGAATGCTACGGGATGCAGGAAAATATCGGCTTTACGGGCAGTGCCGTCGATGTATCGCTCCAACGAAAGGATTTCCGTTCCCCTCGCATCCATCTTTATCAGGTCGAGATTACGCTTGTCGTTGAGCAGTCCGAAACGTTCGGTGAACTCGTCGTAAAGCTGGTTTAGCATCGCCCGAAGAGCCGGATTTTCCGTCTGCGTTTCCGCTTCGTTATCGTAGAGATGGAAATAGGTATCGCGTATCTCGATATAGAGAGAGGCTTTAGCCTGCTGTTCCGGCAACAGCTCCAACGGACAGAACATAGGTTGCGAAGATTCTATCTCCCGAAGGTAACCGACCCGGTCGTTCTCGTCGGTAACGAGCGACCCTTCGCGGTAATGCAGCGAAAGGTCGGAGGTGAACGGATGGAATTTGCGCTCCGGGGGGAGCGCTCTTTCTGCGGCTGCGACCGTTGCCCGTAGGCCTGTTGCGGTATCTGCGACTGCTCCGTAATGTGGCTGGCAATCTCTTGTCGCAATTGGGCCCGCCTCTCCGGCGTCAAGGACATCATGGCTTGGTAGAAGCCATTTATCGGAGGATTGCTGTCCCAGTCCAGTTCTGCATACACAGCATCGTCGGGGTCGGGAGCAGATTCCGGTTCCGGCGTTTGCTCGGCAGACGGCATCGGAGCAGGTGCGGGAGCTGGAGATACGAGTTGCGGCCTTGGCGATGCCGGTTGGTGAGGTACATTTTTCTTGACTGACTTGTTGTGTCGTTTAGAGTAATCTGCGACCGCTCTTCGGCAGAGAATCCGAAAAGGTCATAGAGAGTCAGAAGGGGTTCCTGCTGTATGTTCGACGAGGTATCCGCTGTATGTCCGGCGGCTTCTTCGGAGCCAGTTTTAGTTTCCAAAGCTGCTGCGTTGTCCTCCGGTTCGGAGGCGGCCTGCCGGGAGTCATCCTTTATGCCGAAGTCCTTCGGCTGCGGCGGCCGTTCTTTCCAAACATGCTCTTGCCGCTCCTGTGCCCATGCACCGAAGTCGGCCCGGTCCTGCTCTGTCGGAGCTTCACTCTGCCGAGCAGCAGGTTCCGGTACGGTATGTGCGGGGACCTTGTTCGTTTCGGTGACCTCCCCGGTTTCAGTATCGACATGGTACCCCTGCTCCTGCAGCTCCGCAATTGCACGGTCTGCTTCTTCCTGTTCGCGTTGCTGCTGCCGACTACGGGCCCCCGATATAATGCCGTCGATGATTTCGCCTGCACGAAGCGGTTCTTGTACTCGCGTTCGATTCCGTTCCGGACGCTGGGGATGCGGAGTCGGTTGTAAGTCCGCCGGAATATGGTGCTGGAAATATCCGTGGTCGAAATATTCCATAAAGTCATCCGCAAGCATTTGCCGCAGAGCGCTGTCTATACCCGCCACTCCGCCCGAATGGATAAATTCCATCGCGGGCTTGCCGTAGGGGTCTGTTCCGACCTTTGCATCGGTATGGACAACTCGGTCGAAAGAGTGGAAAAGGTTGTTTACGCGGATGCCGTTCGACAAACGGCGTGTTTCGATAAAATCCTTTTGCCGTTGGGAAAGTTCGCCTGCGGCGGTGTTTTTTGCAGGATGATAAGGTCGCTGCCGACATCCGTTCCGGCATAGTCGGAAAAAAGATTGTTCGGCAGGCGCACGGCTGTAACCACATTGCAGCGATTCATCAGCCATTCGCGCACGGGCCGCCCCTGTTCGGAGTTCAGGACGCCCTGTGAAGTGATAAAGGCAATCAGACCGCCCTCGCGGACAATATCGACCGATTTCATAAAGAAATAATTGTGCAGCGTCCGTGTTCCCTGCCGTCGCACGGGGTCTGTATGTGTCGAGAAGAACGGGTCGAAGAGCGCCACGTCCCCGAAAGGAATATTACTGACAGCCACGTCGTAATAACCGATGTAGCGGGGTTCGATATTCTCGAACTTGTACCCGGACCCGGGTTTCGGGATGCAGATGTTTGAGGATAAGTCCCGTGGCGGGGTCTTTCTCGAAACAGGTAATCTCCGTATATGGGTCATGGAAATGAACGGCTTCGGCAAAAATTCCCGTTCCCGCACTGGGGTCGAGGATACGTTTGACATCGGCCTGCGTACTCCATATTTCAGCCACGATAGCGTCCGCTATCGGTGGCGGTGTATAAAATGCCGTCAGCACGGAGTTCTTGATGCCATCCATGTAGCGTTTGTACTCCCGTTCATTGGCGGTATTGCTTTTGACAACCTCGTGCAGTTCCGCCACGAGGCCGGCCATACCGTCCGCTTTTCGGTTGCCGTCCGAAGTCTTCAACACTTCTTTGATAGCCCCGAAACCATTGTATGCTCCGAGGACTTCCAATTCCCGGTCGGTCGGTGTCCGTTTTTCCCCTTCGAGTTTGAAGGCCACCTCCAGCGCCTCGATATTCCGGCGCAGGTGGATTTTTGTGTTAAATGCCATCTTCGAGGAGGATTTGGACGGTTCCCGTCAGTTCGGTATAGAATAGGTCGTAGGCAGGCGTAGCGGCGAAGTCGTCCGAAAAATCGTATTTCACCAATACTTCGCGGCACAGAGGCAACAGAAGCAGGGCGACTCTGCGGGCTGACTTTTCAGGAATTTCCGCGGCAAACTCATTCCAAAGAACATTTACCAGCGTGTTATAAGGAGAAAAGTGCAACCCGTGGAACAGGTCTTCACGGGCCGCTTCTTCGGCCTCGACATGAGTACGTCCCGCACGTATGGTACGGCTATATACCTCGGCAGCGCTGTCGGCACGTTCGGCGATAAACATCCGGTCGGCGGCACGGTCCGGATGGTTCTCTTGCAGATAGGACAATAGGGAAAGACCGTAATAGGATAATTCTGTCGGATTTTGCTTGTTTGCCATGAGAAAGATTTTTTAGTGGTCGTTGAAAAATGGAGGGAAAGAGAAAAAGGCGCCTCGGGTTCCCACCCGAAGCGCCGACCACTGAAAAAAATCCTTATCAAACAAGCGGCCTCTTGTTGTGACAAGTCTTTTCAGTGGTAAAGGTAACGATTATTTCTTTTTATTCCTCTTGCCCTGTTTCGGGGTATTGTTACGGAGCTCAAAAGCGAAGGAAGGCTTAAACTCTTCATTAAGAACGACTGCGGCATCGAACGTCCCGCCCGCGCTTTTGGTAAAACCTTTGATAGTGCCGGTTCTGCCTTTGGTAAGCAAAGCGGTCAGTTGAGCATCGGTCAGTTCCTTACGGGCGATAGTCCGCCACACGGTAAGGCCGCAACCGGGATTCTGGCATTTGGCGAGTTTCGGATAGAACACGACGGTTTGCCCACAGCGGGGACAGATACATTCGCTTCGTCCCGGACTCTCTATTTTCGCCTCCAGCAATTCCCGAACGATTTGTGAGGCGAAAACCTCGATACCCCCGGTGAAAAAGTCGGGGCATCCATTTCTCCGGTGGCAATTTTCGAGAGGGCCAGTTCCCAATTACCCGTCAGGGCGACATCCGCAATCTTCCGCTCCTTGACGGCGGCATAGACTGCGAGTCCTTTGTCGGTCGGTACGAGCGACTTCTTCTCGCGGCGGATATAGTCGCGCGAAAAGAGCGTTTCGATGATGGCGGCACGTGAGGCGGGGGTTCCGATGCCGGAATCTTTCATCGCCTCACGCTGGGCCTCGTCCTCCAGCTCCCGCCCGGCTGTTTCCATCGCCGCCAACAGGCTGGATTCGGTGTGCAGAGGCCGGGGCTTGGTCTGTTTCTGCTCCACTCGGCAATCTTTCACGGGCAGTTCGTTGCCGTCAGTCAGTGCCGGCAGCGTCGCCGCCGTATCATCCGTTCGTTCCTCCGGTTCCTGCCATACCTTACGCCAGCCGCCACTTTTGATAACCGTCCCCGGGCCGTAAACTCCAGACCGGCGCATTTCAGACGGACAACCGATATATCCTTGACGCAAACTGCACCGAAGGCTTCCACCATCCGTCCGGCGATAAGGTCGTAAACCGTTCGTTCTTCCGTAGACAATGCTGTCGGGACAACTCCTGTGATAAGCAGTGCGTGGTGGTCGGTCACCTTCCGATTGTCGATGGAACGTCTATTCAGTTCTGTGCCCGATACGGCGGCCGCTTCCTGCCCGAAGACCGAATGTTCCCGAAGCGTACCGAGCAGGGAAGGTATCTCGCGTGCCACATCGTCCGGAATATAGCGCGAACCGGTGCGGGGATACGTGATGTATTTCCGCTCGTAAAGCGTTTGGGCGATATCGAGTGTTTTTTCCGCCGAGAACCCGTATCGGGTATTGGCATCTTTCTGAAGCGATGTCAGGTCGTACAGCAAGGGCGGCTGTTCCCGAACCTCTTTGCAGTCGATACTCTCTACCTGTACCCGGCCGGCAGCCATCACGGCGGAACAAGCTGCACCTGCGGCCTCTTTCGTGTCGTAACGTTCCGAAGAAAGAGCGGGAAAAAGCGTGGCATCCTTTGCCGTAGAGAGCTTTAGCTGAAAGTAAACCGAAGGTTTGAATGCCTTGTTCTCCAGATACCGGGAGCAAATAATCGCCAGCGTGGGGGTTTGAACCCGCCCCAGCGACCAGACACCGTGTCCGGCGGCAAGGGCAAGTGCCTGCGATGCGTTGATGCCGACAACCCAGTCGGCCTCGCTGCGGGCTTTGGCCGAAAGGTAAAGGTTGTCGTAATCGCTCCCCGGACGCAGATGTTCCAATCCTTCCCGGATAGCCATGTCGGTAAGGCTGCTTATCCAAAGCCGCACGAACGGCTTGCGACACTCCAGATAGGAATAGACATAGCGGAAAATGAGTTCCCCTTCACGCCCCGCATCCGTAGCGACGATGATGCGTTCGGCCATGCCGAAGAGTTCCTTTGATGATACCGAGCTGTTTCGTGACGCCCGAATCGGCCTTGTACTCCTTGCCGTCCCGGATTTGCCGGGGCAGAAGGATGAATGAGGAAGGCAGGATAGGAAGATTTTCCCGGCGGAAATTTTCAATGCCGTAATGCTGCGGCATGGCAAGGCCGACCAAATGGCCGAAAGCCCATGTCACGGTGTAACCGTTTCCCTCGATGAAACCGTCCCGACGGTTCGTAGCCCCTACGACAGCGGCGATTTCACGCGCTACCGAGGGCTTCTCTGCGATGATTACTTGCATGATATATTCGGATATTTTCAGTGGTTGTTCTTTCGTCGTTCTTATTCCCGCTTTTTCAGACGGGCTGTAAGTTTGCGGGCATAACAGGCACGGGAATCTTTCATGTCTTCATGCCGACATGCTGTTCTTTCGTCCGCATGCAGGCGTTTTCCCAGATGAAGGTACAAGGCGACAGCCGCCGCATTCAGAAGCAGCAACATTCCGATAAGCACATAACACCTCCACATAAGCTACTGTTTGATGCCTTTGGAGACGGTTTTCCTATTGCTTGTCCGCTTTGTTTGGCTTGGAGCGGGTTGCTGTCCCTGTTTGAACGGCTCTTTGGACTCCTTGACCGCTTCGCCGGTTTTACCCTCGGAATTGCCGGCGCCTTGCGTGCGGCTCTCGGCCGCGGGTCGTACCTGTGCGCCCTGCCGTTTGGCCCGGTCGGGGTCCCAACGGAAGAAGTCCATCTTGTTCTGTTCGAAGTTGGGTCTGACCCAGGCATTGAACGGCTCGCTCTGACCGTCTTTCGTCATACCTTTGATGTAAACGGCCTTGATTTCGGCCCGTTTGGCCGGGTCGTCCAGAGCTGCCGTCCACAGCTCGTATGCCTCTTTGGGAACGGCTGCCTTCAGTATCGTTTTGGGGATTCTAAGCGTCGTCTGCCCTTCCGCAACATCTCCTTTTGCTTCGGCGAGCCTGCGACGGTATATTTGCCGGTTCTCCTCCGCATAGCGGTTGCGGTCCAGACCGTCGTATGTAAATGCGTAATTGCGTTCGGCGGCATCAATCTGGATATAAGCATCCCGCTTATATCCAGCACGCGTGGTATATCCCTCCAGCAATACCTTTCCACCGCCGTAAAAGTCCATCTGCTTGCCGTCCGAAAGGTCCGCCTCTTTGATGCGCGTGCGTTTTTCGAGCATGGCGACAGGCATGTGTTCCAATGTATTCGTCCATTTGTCGATGGAAACATAGCAGGGCGTCGGTTTGCCCGGCTCCAATTCCAAGTCGATGACCTTTCCGGCATGGCGGGTATTGATAAGGTTGGTCTTCGCCTCGTCGTCGAGCAGTATCCCGTGGAACGGAGCATCGAGATTCGGTTTTTCCTGCCAATAGTGAGGTATGACGCGCAGCGAACCGTCTGCCTGTTCTTCGAGCGACACGCGCCCTTTGGTAGCGACACGTACGCCGTTTCCCAACTCGGGATTCATGTCTACCAACCCGTTGGATTTGTGCCCGTAAGACATGGCCTTCAGGTGCGGTTCGATATCCTCCATCCGGATACCTTTCCGCTCCATATCCGCCCGGTCGATTTTCGAGGTGTCCAGCGGCTCGAAACGCTGTTCTTCTGCATTGGTCTGAAGTCGCTCGGCGGGATTGACACGGTAGTTTTCCAGAATTTCCGGAGTGAAGTCGATAGAGATAAGTTTGTTCAGTACATTCTCCGTCATAATGAAAATGCCGGTATGGGCGGGATTTTGAGCTTGCTCCAAAAATTTCTTGAAGAAGGCTTCGAGCGGTGAATCCAGTGTACTTACATTCAGCAGACTCATAATATTGTCCCCCGATGGGGAAACAGTCCGGATGTTCCCGTTTTCATCCATGCCGCTAACGGCTTGCAGGCGGCCGTCATCCGCCTGCTGAACGAGCATGACCTGTTTGGCGTCGTTCCTTACATTTTCGTCCATAGATACGTAATTTTTAATTGGCACCAATTGCAGTGCGGGACGAAATTAACGCTAACAAATTGATGTTTAAATAGATAATTCAGTATGAAAGCATAAGGCCTCGATTGAGGCAGCATGTGGCAGGGATAGCGTTTAAAAAGAAATCATTTTGTTGAATTTTGAAGAAATAATTATTATTGTTATCTTTACAAACCACCTACTACTGTCCGAGATGTCTTCAAATATCCGATACGTCGCTCCTTTCGGAGAACTTTATACGTTGTATAAAGACCGTTTCGTGCGGATTGCCATGTCCTATGTCCGCGACCGGATGGCTGCCGAGGATATTGTGACAGACAGTTATATGGCATTCTGGGAAAACCGGCATGAGCTGGAAACGGCAAACGTCCCGGCTTGGCTTTATACCGTAGTCGTCCGCAAATGTAGGAACTGGCTTCGTGAGAAGGTTTCGCACGAACGTATCCACAATAATCTGCAAAAAGACAGAATTGCGTATCCTTACGGAATATGTCCTGCGACGGGAGGCCGACGACCCGAAACACTTGATGATGGACGAAGCCCTGCGAATCGTCGAACAGGAGCTCGGCAGGATGTCTCCGATACGGCGACGGATATTCATCGCGCACCGTTACGACAATATGTCCTACCGGGAAATTGCGGCGATATGTTCGCTTACCGAATGTCAGGTGGATTATGAACTCCGGGCAGCAAAAAAAACGTTGAGCATCGCCCTGAAAGATTACCTGCCGCTGGCGGCAATCCTCATTCACAACCTCTGATTTTTTTGATTTATCAATCAACCTTTTTTTGCGGATGTCGATTTTCTCGTCGTTCGCACTTATCTATATGTCAACATATTACGGTAATAAAAATATCAATAATATATTAAAAAATATTTATTTGCAGAAAATCGAAAATTTTATCACGAATCCGGCCGAGTTACGTGACATATATATGAACGGATAGAATACAAACAGTTTGAAAAATGACAGAAGAACAATTATACCGTTACGTGACTTGCCGAACCACGACAGAAGAGGAGCGTGAAATTCTCGAATGGCTCGCCGCTTCACCCGAACATGAGCGGTTGCTTGCCCGGGTACATCGGCGGCACGATTTGGCGGCACTGAGCGCCCCGCTCATCGACAAACTCTACGAACAGGACCGGCGACGGAGTCCGCGCATGTTGCTGCGCCGCTGGGGCACGGCTGCGGCAGCGGCTGCCGCTGTCCTCTCGCTTTTGTCGGCAGTTATTATTATCGGGAATCCCGCACTCTGAAACAGCAGGGTGCGCAATGGCTGGCCGTGGCCGTACCTCCCGGCCAGCATGTACGGATGGCGCTTGCGGACGGCACGGCCGTTTGGCTGAATGCCGGTACGAAGCTCGAATATCCCGCCCTGTTCACAGGAGATACCCGGCGGGTACGCATCGAAGGCGAAGCCCGTTTCGACGTGGCACACGATGCGTCGCACCCGTTCGTCGTGGAGACCTTTGCCGCGGATGTAAAAGTGCTGGGTACGGAGTTCAACGTCGCGGCGGACAAGGCATGCGGAACATTCTCGGCGGCGCTTTTCGAGGGAAGTGTCGAAGTACGCGACCGGACGACGGATGAGGCCGTCGTGCTGCATCCCGACGAAACGGTACGGCTGGTGGACGGACGGTTGGCCACGGGCCGTATCGAACATCCCGACGACTACATTTGGACAGAGGGGCTATATCAATTTCAAAGGTCATACTGTCGGGGAGATACTCGATAAATACCGTCATGTGTACGGAGTGAATATCCGTCTGGAGAACGTCTCTTTGCCCGATACGAAGTTCCAATGGGGCAAGATACAGGTACAGGACGGTATCGACAACGCGATGAAGGTATTGCAGAACATCTATCCGATTACTTATGAATTCGATTCCGAAACGCGGGCCATTACCATCCGGGAGGCCGAGCGATAACCTGAAAAACAACTGCCTATGAAGTAAAGACCGAATCCTACCTGAAACCGATTGAACCGCCATAAAAATGCCCGCGGGACGAGGCAACGTCCGCACGGGCCCGGTTCAAGTCATTGTTTTAAACAGAATGTAACCTAAACCTTAATTCACAAAAGTATGAATAAATGTGCGCAATTCAAAGCGTTTACGTTATTTGCGCTATCGGTGTTCCTGCTCGTCTGCCCCTTCGCGGGACATACGCAGCCACGGAATATCGTACTCGACCTCGATGCGGCTCCGCTGAAAGAGGCGATGAGTGCGATTGAAAAGCAATCCTCCTGGCGTTTCGTCGTGAGCCCGGAAGTAGATTTGAACTATCCCGTCACGCTGACAATCGAAACATCCTCCATACGCGACCTTCTGGAGCGCCTGTTCGCCTCGTCGCCTTACGCATGGTCGCTCGTCGAATCCACGACGACGATTACGCTGTCGAAACGCCCGGAAGAGCGCCCTGCAAACCTTACAGGCATTGTACGGGATACACAGGGCAATCCGATTATCGGTGCTACGGTGCTCGAAACCGGAACGTCGAACGGAACGACGACGGACGGCACCGGTCGTTTTGCCCTGACCGTCGCCATTCCTTCGACCGCCCGGCTGGAGATTAGCTATCTGGGCTACGAATCCCTCCATTTGACCGTAGGAAGCCGCACGCGGTTCGAAATCATGCTCAGGGAATCGACCGCCGAAATCGAGCAGGTCGTCGTTGCGGCTCTTGGTATTAAGCGTTCGGAGAAGGCTTTGGCCTACACCGTAGCGCAGGTGGCTCCCGAAGACGTTACGATGGTCAAGGATGCCAACTTCGTCAATGCCCTTTCGGGCAAGGTCGCCGGCGCCGTCATCAACCCCTCGTCGTCGGGTCGTCGGCGGCGTATCGAAGGTCGTCATGCGCGGTATGAAATCCATCATGCAATCGTCGAATACGCTCTATGTCATCGACGGTATTCCGATGTTCAACAATTCGTCGAAAGGCGGCATGGAGTTCGACTCGAAAGGTTCCACGGAATCCATAGCCGACCTGAACCCGGACGATATCGCGTCGATGTCGGTAATGACCGGAGCTTCCGCCGCTGCATTGTACGGCTCGGAGGCGGCCAACGGCGCCGTGCTCATCACCACCAAAAAAGGCGAGGCCGGCAAGCTGCGCGTTACGGTATCGAGCAATACGGAATTCATGACACCGCTGTGGCTCCCGGAGTTCCAGACCCGCTACGGAACGGGGCGCAAAGGTAAAAACTCCGGTTCGACGATTCACAGTTGGGGCGCTTACCTGCGGCCCGAAGCCCGTTACAATTATTCTCCGGAGGATTTCATGGAAACCGGACACGTCTATACCAATTCGTTTACGCTGTCGGGCGGTTCAGAGAAAAATCAGACCTATTTTTCGGCTGCTGCGGTTAATTCCGATGGGTTGATGCCTAACAACGAATACAACCGCTATAACTTCACGTTCCGCAACACGACGCACTTTTTTGAATGACCGGCTCGTGCTGGACGCCTCGGCCTCGTACATCATTCAAGACGACCGTAACATGACCAATCAGGGTGTGTATTCCAATCCGCTGGTTTCGGCCTATCTCTTTCCCCGCGGCGATAACTTCGATTTGGTACGGACGTTCGAGCGCTGGAATCCCTCGCGGAAGATTTACGAGCAGTATTGGCCGCAGGGCGAAGGCGGCGACCTGCGTATGCAGAATCCCTATTGGATTGCCTACCGTAACCCGCGGGAGAACAACCGCCACCGTTACATGCTTTCTGCTTCGGCATCCTACAAAATAACGGACTGGCTGGATGTTTCGGGCCGTATCCGTGTGGATAATACGGACCGATTCTATACGCAAAAACTCTACGCCACGTCGAACGCCACATTGCTGGAGGGCAGCAAATACGGCCACTATACGGAGCTGACGGAAAAATCGCGCCAGACCTACGGCGACGTAATGGCCAATATCAACAAGACGTTCGCCGACAAACTCTCGCTTTCGGCTCATGTCGGCGCATCGCTCAACGATACGCGCCTGCAAGGGCTGGAGCTTGCCGGGCCGCTGGCCAAACCATCGAATATTTTCCACCCCGAGGCCATCGAATCCACCAAACGGAAGGTGACACGCACGGGCTGGCACGAGCAGACGCAATCCATCTTCGCTTCCCTCGAACTGGGCTGGAAAGGACAGGTGTTCCTTACGGCAACGGGCCGTAACGACTGGGCGTCGCAACTGGCAGGCTCACCCTCCAAATCGTTCTTCTATCCTTCGGTGGGCCTTTCATGGCTGCCGTCGGAGACGTTCGACTTTCCCGAGCTGTTTCCGTATCTGAAACTCCGCGCCTCGTGGGCCTCCGTGGGTAACCCTTTCCCACGGGAACTGACCTATGCGACGCACCCTTACGACAATACGAGTCAGGGGATGGGACGATAAGACCAATTATCCGATAGGTGACCTCTATCCGGAGCGGACGAAGACGTGGGAGGTGGTATTCGACGCACGTTTTCTCAACGGATTCAACCTCTCTTTCTCGTGGTACCGTGCCGACACTTACAATCAGACGTTCAATCCCAATATTTCGGCCTCGTCCGGTTATTCGGACATGTACGTGCAGACCGGTCATGTCCGCAATACGGGTATCGAGGCGAGTCTCGGATATTCGCATACATGGAGCGGCTTCCGATGGGATTCCGATTTTACCGTGTCGAGCAACAAGAACGAAATCGTCGAATTGCTGCGCGACTGGCGCAATCCGCTCACCGGCGAGATTATCTCGAAAGACCGTCTCGAAATCAACAAACTCGGACAGGCACGATTCATCCTCAAAGAGGGCGGCTCGATGGGCGACCTTTACTCGAACTCCGACCTGCGGCGCGATGAGAACGGCTACATCAAAATCGACGAAACGGGCAGCGTGGCCGTGGAATCGAATCTCCCGGACATGAAACTCGGTTCGGTGTTCCCGAAAGCCAATCTCGCATGGCGTAATAATTTCAACTACAAAGGAGTGAATCTCTCGGTACTCGTCGCGGCCCGTATCGGCGGCATCGTCTACTCTGCCACGCAGGCCAACATGGACATGTACGGCGTGTCGGAGGCTTCGGCGGCAGCCCGCGATGCCGGGGGCGTGCTGGTCAATGGTCGTGCACGGGTGGATGCCGAGACCTGGTACACGACCGTCGGCGCCCAATCCGGCGTACCGCAGTATTATACCTACGATGCGACGAACGTGCGCCTGCAGGAACTGTCCGTCGGTTATACGATTCCGCGTAAATGGCTTCGGGTATGCGACATTACCGTATCGCTCGTAGGCCGTAATCTCTGGATGATGTATTGCAAGGCGCCATTCGACCCCGAATCCGTCGCTTCGACCGAGAACTTCTATACGGGTATCGACTACTTCATGATGCCTTCTACCCGGAATATCGGTTTTAACGTAAACATTAAATTCTGACCGCCATGAAAGGAAACCAATCATTCATAATGATGCGTCTGCTGCTTGCATTCGCAGTCGTGACGGTTGCGACGTCGTGCCTCGACAACTTCGACGAGTACAACCACAATCCGAACGAAACGACCGACGAGGAGCTGGAGCGCGACAATTACAACGTGGGAGCGAAACTCACCTTGCTGCAGAACGAGGTGATACCGACCGAAGAGCACCTTTATCAGTTTACCGAGATTCTCGCAGGCGACGCTTACGGCGGTTATGCCGAATCCACGTCGGATAGCTGGGAGACGAAATTCTCGACTTTCAACCCCTCGGCGGATTGGCTCAAGGCGCCTTTCGTAGATGTGCTGACGGATACCTATCCGGCATACCGCGGGATTCGCCGCGTAACGGAAGACGAAGTGCCGCTGGCTCTTGCGGACATTCTGCGCGTGGCCATCATGCACCGTCTGACCGACCAGTACGGCCCGATTCCCTATTCGGAAATGGCCGACCCCAACAGCGAGGCCCTTACGGCAATCTACGATACTCAACAGGAAGTATATACCAAGATGTTCGAAGAACTCGACGCCGCTATCGCCGTGCTGAACGCCAACACGTCGCTTTCAACAGAGGCGTTCGGGGACTACGACCAGGTATATGCCGGCAACATCTCGAAATGGATACTGTTCGCCAATTCGCTGAAGCTCCGCATGGCAATGCGCCTTGTATATGCGGACGAGACGACGGCCCGCACGAAAGCTGCGGAGGCCATTGCGGGAGGTGTCATCGAGACGAATGCCGACAATGCGAAATTCCAGCCTACGCTCAACCGCACGGCGATGATATGGAACGACTGGCAGGACCACGTGATTTCCGCAGACCTGATAAGTTACATGAACGGTTATGAAGACCCACGCCGAGCCAAGATGTTTACGACAGTAACGGTTACGGAAACTGTCCGGGATGAGACTACCGGCCAGCAGACGACCGTGGAGAAAGAAGTATTCCAGGGATTGCGTATCGGAGTGACGCCCGCTTCGGCGGCTGACGCGAAAGCTAAGTGTTCGTTCCCGATTGTCGCCGATACCGACCCCTTCCTGTGGATGAATGCGGCGGAGGTGGCTTTCCTCAAAGCCGAATACCAGCTCCGCTGGGGTACGATGTCCGAGGCCGGAGCACTCTATAAGAAGGGGGGTGGAGCTGTCCTTCGAGGAGCGCGGCGCAGGGTCGGCGGCGGCGTATCTCGCAGCGGCGGCGAAACCTGCAGCTTACACCGACCCGCTGGGCGGTACGTACAGTTTCGCGGCTCAGAGTACCATCACTCCGGTCTGGAGCGACGAGGACGATGCGGAAACAGCTTTGGAACGCATCATCACCCAAAAGTGGATAGCCATTTTCCCGCTGGGTAACGAAGCATGGGCCGAATACCGGCGCACGGGATACCCGCGGCTGGCACCCGTTCCGGAAGACTGCGACAAGTCGGGAGGTACGGTAACGCTTCAATACGGAGCCCGCCGCATTCAATATCCGTCGGAGGAATATGCGGAGAACAACGCCAATGTCCTTGATGCCATTCAGAAACTCGGAGGTGCGGACATTGCAGGAACCCGTGTATGGTGGGACAAGAAACCGCTGAACTAAAATCTAAGATTATGAAACTGAAACAACTGATAAGAATATGCGGTATGCTGCTGGCAGCAGGAATGGCCGCATGCGATACAGATATGGAACCCGTCGGTCAGCGCATCGAGAAACCTGCGGAACAGGACCCGGCGGCGTGGGCCGCCTATATGGAGGCGCTCGCCGCATACAAGGCCGCAGACCATTACACGGTTTATGCCCGTTTCGACAACAACATCGGAGAGGTCATTTCTGAAAAGAACAGCCTGCGGTCGATGCCCGATTCGCTGGACATCGTGGCGCTCGTCAATCCGCTATCGGATTATGACCGTGAGGATTTGCAGGTCGTATGGAAAAAAAGCACGAAGGTACTGCTCACGGCCGACTGTTCCGACCCGGCGACAGCGGTCGAGGCGGTCGATAAAGCGCTCGCGGCAATCGACGTCGACGGTTTTGGACGGCATCGTCCTGCGCTACGCGGAGGTCGTAACCCATGAATCGAAACCGCAGCGGCCGCTATCGCCGCGAAGCTCGACGGCATAGGAGACCGCATGCTCGTATTCGAAGGCAACGCCTCTTTCGCGGCACTCGTAGGCAAGGAGCGGTTCACATGGTTCGTACTCGACGTTTCGGCGGCGGAAACGGTTTTCTCGCTCCGGAGCGAAGTGGATTTTACGGTCGATTATCTCGGTATTCCGGCCCGGAAGATTCTTCCGGCGACAACCCCCTCTGCGACAATCGCTGACGCATTGCTGGAGGAAGTACCGGCTCTGGCGGAGGTCGCTCGCTGCGTAATGGCTTACGGGCCGCTGGGCGGTATAGCCGTTCATGACGTTGCGACGGACTATTACGACGCCCTCACGATTTATCCGCGCACCAAAGAGGCGATACATATTCTCAACCCTGCATATACGGAATAAGCCATGAAACCGAACAATATGATTCTTCTTGCGGCGGCCATCGCCGCACTCGCCGCAGGCTGCAAGTCGAACGACTACGACGACGGCACCACGCCGCTGGGCAATGCCGCGTGGATAGATGCCGCAGAAACGGCCCCCGAAACCCGCGTGACGTTCAAAAAGACCGTCACCGACCTCGACCGCACGTTCGCCGTGAAACTCGTCTCTCCGGCACCGTCGGACATGACGGCGGATTTCCGCCTCGACGAGGCGGCCGTGGCGACCTACAATCACCGAAACGGTACGCAGTACGAATTACTGCCCGCCCAGTATTACGACCTCCCGCAAACCAACACCCGTATCGAAGCGGGGAAAAGTGTCTCGGAGGATGTGACGATTCATTTCAAGAGTCTGGACGGACTCGAAATCGACGAAACATATCTTTTCCCCCGTATCGCTCGCCGGGACGTCGGCGGGCATCGGGCTACTGCACGGTTCCGAAACGGTCTATTATCTCGTGCGACGTTCTTCGGCCATCACCACGGCAGCCGACCTGACGGGATGTTATATGTGGATTCCCGGATTTGAAACAGATGAAGGCAAAGCTGCCGTAAACGGCCTCTCGGCCCTGACGTTCGAAGCCATAGTAAATATCAGCGACTTCTCGGCCGATTCGGGTATCAATACCATCATGGGTATCGAGCAGTATTGTCTGCTGCGTTTCGGCGATTTGAGTTTTCCCCGCCAGCAGTTGCAAGTGCAAATCGGCGGTAAAGCCGGCGGCAAGTTTCCCGAGGCAGACGAATCGAAAGTCCTGCAGCCCGGAGAGTGGTACCATATCGCCATGACATGGGACTTGCAGACCACCGACTTCCGTATTTACGTCAACGGACAACTTCAGAGCAGCGCCAATGCTACGTGGCAGCCCGACGACGGAAGTTCGACCATCGACCTCGCACTCTCGGGCGAGAGTGCCTACCGCTTCCTTATCGGATACTCCTACAATCCGGACCGTCCGCTCAACGGCATGATTTCGCAGGTTCGCATCTGGTCGGTGGCCCGGACGCAGGAGGAGATTTTCCGCGATATGTACGACGTGGAATCTCCCGAGACGAAACCCGAACTGAGGGCTTACTGGAAATTCGACGAGGGCAGCGGCAACACCGTAAAGGACTGGTCGCAGTACGGCAACGACGCCGTATGTCTCGACGGAACGAACAACATGGAAGAGGGTGAACGCACCGAAGGTACGCTCAGATGGAACAATTCCATCGAGATTCCGCAACTCAACCAAGAACAATAAAACGTAACAAGATTATGAAAAATACGAAGCGAATGATTGGATGGCCGGGCGGTTTCGCCCTGCTTCTTGCGGCGGCTTTCATAACGGCCTGCTCCGAAGAGGAGTTCACACGCGAAGCGGGAACAGTCCCCGGTGAAGAAACGCTCACGGGCGTATCGGCGGAGCTTTACCGTCCCGCCGTCGGAAGCCGCATCCGTCTCAGCGATGCCGATGCGACGGACGTATTGCGGCTACGGCTTTCGCAGCTCTCGGTTCAGGACGTCTCAGCGACGCTGGCCGTGGATGCCGACAAACTCGATGCTTACAACAAAGAGCGCGGAACCGAATACGAACTCTTTCCCGCAGAAAATGTCGGACTGGAGGCGAACGGAACGATAACGGTACCGGCCGGAGAGACCGAATCCCCGGACTTCACGGTAACACTCGAACGAGAAGGGGTAGAAAAGGGCGAATACCTTCTGCCGCTGTCCGCCACGGTCGGCAGTGGAGAGCAGGCACGGGTACAGACAATTTACATGACTGTCATGGTCATCGAACATAAGGAGGCTCAGCGGTTGGACCCGATGCCGTTCAAAGTCGTCGCTTATCTCAATACGGAAGAAATGAATCCGCTTTTGGCCAATGAATTTATTGTGCAGGAAATAGATATATGGACTTTTGAGAGTGTCGATAAACAATGGCTCGATATCGAAGTGCTCCGCAAAGCCACGCTCCGGTCGGTCAATGGCCATGCCATGCTCGCATTAGGTCCGGATTTGCAATATGTGCTGGACAATCGTGAAACGTATATCCAACCGGTGCAGCGCGATAATCGGAAAGTGCAGATCTGCATACAAGGCGGCGGTACGGGATTGGGATTCCGCAATTTGACGGACGCGCAAATCGACGAGTTCGTATTCCAAATCGAAAAGGTATGTACCCAATATGCGCTCGATGGTATCAATTTCTTCGACACGGGCGCCGAATATGATATGGAAGGAGCGCCGGAAATTATTCCGTCGTCTTATGCTAAATTGTTGAAAGCGACGAAAGAGGCGCTGGGCCGTGACAAACTCGTCACGATTGCCTGCGATGCGGAGAGCAGCGAGGAATTATCCGTAGCGCAGGACGGCATCAGTGCCGGGGAATGGGTGGATTATGCCTATCCGGGTATTCTCGATGAAGTTATCGACCCGTGGACTGAAGATGCTTTTACTGAAACCGATAGCAGGGATAGGAACCACCAAATACGGTCCGTTACTCCAACAATGTGTAGGGCTTTCCTATGATTATATGATGGAGCAAAAAAGTAAAATACAAAACATATATCCGGCCCGACCTGATATAACCAATGTATTCGCAATTTGGGATATGCCGACCAATTCTGCCGGAGCGAGTACAGAACAAGGCCCCGCAAGCGGAGGATTCCGCATTATTGCGGAAGGATGCAGCGATGAAATGGGAATGAGTACCATGCTATTCTATAGTGTAGTTTGGCCTGATATTCCACGATATTACGGTGCATTTACCAAAGATTGGTAACGATGATAAAGGCAGCAGGGATGTAAATATCGTCCCTGCTGCCTTTTTAGTAATTCAGACCGAAATGCCATAATGGAATCGTATTCTTATATCCGTATTCGATATCATCCTTGACGATGAACGCATCGTCAATTCCTTCTATCTGCTTCATGCCTTTTTTCCGACCGCCTACCTCGAACGTATAACCGTCGATTTTGAAATCGGCAACCGAAGAAGTTATCACATCATGATTGACCCGCATTTGATTCAGGAAAAACGTCTCGCGGATATTTCCGATATCGGACTGTTTCCCTCCGAGATTATATATCAGATTGGTGTTGTCGAGATAGATTTTCTCCACCTTACCCAATCCGCGAATCCCGCCCGTATCATCCCGAAGTTGGGCTATCAATCCAGCTTCCTCGATATACAGACAATAGTCTGCCACACTATTGCGGCTCACATTGAGGGCCGTGGCTATACTGCTTATGTTCGGTTTGAAAGGAACGCTTTTAGCGATAATGGCCAAAAAGCTGTTTCAGTTTCCGGCCGGTAGAAACATTCATACCGGCATATTGGGGGATATCCGATTCGAGGGCGAGGTTCACGATTTGCTGGATGCGGAGGGACAGATTATCGCTTGAAAACGGATAATATCCCTGCTGCAAATAATCCGAAAAAACTGGAGCGGACGAAACCCGGCAGGAAGTTGTACCTGCTGTCGGAGAATATCATTCAAAGAATAGAGCGGCAACTCAATATTGTGCCAGAACAGCAAATATTCCCGAAATGACAACCCCTGCATGTGATACATGAGCGCTCTGCGGCTTAAATCCGCTACTCCCTTATTGATGTCGAGCACGGATGAACCGGTAAAAACCACCTGCAGTTCCGGATGATAGTCGTATATAAGTTTCAATTCTTTCGACCAATCCTTATATTTATGAATTTCATCTATAATAAGATGAGTACCCCCCTGTTTGGCGAAGTCGTCGGCCAAGTCCAGCAATTTATGGTCTGCAAAATAGAAATCTTCGGCAGTTACGTATAACGTCGTATCGAGTGGAAGATGCTCCTTTATATGCTGCAATACCATCGTCGTTTTGCCGACTCCGCGAGGCCCTGTCAAGCCAATCATGCGTTCACCCCATTCAATCTGGCCGTACATGTAACGGTGAAAACGAGTATCCGTCTCCTGCAACAGCTTACGAAATCTGTTCTGCAATATATTCATAATCACTGTTTTTTTGCAAATATAGCCAAAATGCTCACAAATTGAGCAAAATGCCCCTAAAATTTGCTCTCTTAATGAGCAATTTTGCCAATGTAGAACATAGTAACTTAGTTATCAATGAAATATGTTATAATTGAGATTTGAACTGGAGTTCGGAATTATGATACTCAATAATGTAAGAATCATAATAATACCGGCGTGAATTCTGTTTGTGCAGACAGATAACGACATGACAAATAACCTTTTAATCGCAGACAAGAATACCGGTATCTGTCCATAAAAATGACCGCGTACCTAAGTGCGCGGTCATTGACAATCTGATTATGTTACGGATTCAGTATCAGTTGCCGTAATCTTTTGCATAGGTCGTCCCGCTGTGCGAGCAAGTTTGCCCGAATGCCATTGCTGCGGCGTTAAGCGTCGAAAGACGGGTGGGCTGCATAGGCAGGTTGAAGAAGCAAACACCGCCAGCATTCGCGTTCACCGAGTTCATGACGGCCTGCCGAACATTAATAATAGATAAGGGGGCAGTCAGGTCGCAGAAATACGGGCAATAACGCGACAATGCAACCGGGAATGAGGGGTTAGTGGAATAACCGTTCAATACTCCCTGATATGCCAAATCGACGCATGCGGCAGCTTCAGCACTGATATTATAAGTATAGCCATAATCGAAAATCGTGATAAGGTTATCCGTCTTTTTCGTTCAGGCGCATGATAAGTTTGCTGAACGAAGTCGAATTGGCTGCGGGATAGCCACGGGTTCCATACTCAGCCCACTCATCGTCGAAATCGTACCCGTCTACAATGTCAGCATAAGCCACCAGGTCATCGGTATAGGTCTCAATCTGCGCATCGGTCAGGTTGGAGAATCCGGCCCCGGTATGGTCGCCGAGGTTACCCATGATGACTTTGATGCCTTTGTCACGTAACGGCTGAATATACTTGGCCGGATTCGAGAGAATCGCCTCGTTATTCGGGTTATTGTAGTTGTGAACATTTCCGGAGGCGTCGCCGCGAATGTTCGAGGCGAAGAGAATGACATGCGTAAAGAACGGCTCGCCGTTCGAGAGCGTGTACTCGCCGGCATTGAGAGGATTGACGTCGTTGACTTCAACATACGCCACACGAGCGAAGTTGTCGAGGGAGGTAGCACGGGTAACGGCCGCCTCATCGTCGAGGGAAGGTTCTGCCGCCGGTTCCGGCTGGCTGCAAGATGCAAACACGAGCATGGATGCGAACGCCGTTGCGCAAACTGCCAGTAGATTGACTTTTCTCATAGCAATTAGTTTTTAGTTAGTTAATGAAATTTGGTTAATACAGTCACTTCGTGACCTAATAATGTCACAATTCCAGTTGTGTCGTAATCGTTGTAGATGTGCCTTGCTGTCCAACTCTTCGTACCTCTAAGGTAAGAATTTTTTTCACATTACAAACCTTATTGAGTGAAAAAAATTTAATATTACGGTTCGTCGGCACAAGTAAAGTATCACGGTATCCATAAATATAATTCAGACGATTTAAAATTATTACAAAATAAATGAATGGTCTTGTTAATTAATCTTCCGGCAGCAGCTTGCATAACACAGGGTCGTTTTTTAATGCGCTCCAATTCAGCACGGACAATTTGAGACGTTTCGGCCTTAATCCTGTTATAATTATCTTGAATCATCTCCTGCATCCTGTCCTCTCCATTTTCGTCCACAAAATCGGCAATGATGGGGATTTTGCTATAATGCGCCATTTCCTCCCTTATCTTCTCACTGTCCACTACAATCTCGGCATGGAAAATCTTCTGCTCGATGCGTTCATCGAAATTGTCCGCTACGGCTCCGACGAACATTCCCTGTGTAAGTGTCGAAATTTTCGATGCCGGAATAAGACTGTCCATCTGCGTCGATATGGAGGTGGATTTATCATTGCGGTTGATGGTCATGGACTGCCGCTTCTGCAATACTTTTCCGAACCGTTCCGAGAGCATTTTGGCTGTATCGCCTACGACCTGTCCGGAAAAGACGTTGCCTACGGTGTTCATCACCACGGCCGCTTCCTTATCTCCGTAATCGCGTTTGAGCTGGCTGAAGTCCTGAAAACTCAACAGGACGGCGACTTTGTTGCTTCGGGCCGTAGCAATCAGGTTGTCCAGCCCTTTGAAGTAGATGGTCGGCAGCTCGTCGATGATAACGCCCGACTTGAGCTGCCCTTTCTTGTTGATGAGTTTCACAATACGCGAGTTATACAAGCCGAGAGCCGCACCGTAGATGTTCTGACGGTCGGGGTTGTTGCCCACACAGAGAATTTTGGGGTCATCCGGATTGTTGATGTCGAGGGTAAAGTCATCGCCCGACATGACCCAATAGAGCTGAGGTGAAATCATCCTCGAAAGCGGAATCTTCGCCGAAGCTATCTGTCCCTGCAACTGGTCCTGCGCCCGCCGAGCCAGGCATCCATAAACGGAGAGAGATAATTCTCCAGTTCGGGATAAGAGGTCAATATCGGGAAAATATCTTCATAACGCTTGTTTAAGAACTCGACAGCATGCGGAAAGGTACAATATTTTCCACCCTCGTAGATGCGCAAATACCAGATAATAGCTGCGAAAAGGATGATAGGCGACTCGACGAAAAATCACCCTGTTTTTGCACCCACGTCTTATTGAGATTCAACATAATGGTATAGGCGCTCTCGTAGGCATCCGATATATCGGTCATAAAGTCCGGGTGGATGGGATTGCAACGGTGTGAGCGACGCGGGTCGTCAAAGTTTATTACGTAGAAGGTCGGCACTTTCTGGTAGCCCTCTTGGTGCATCAAAAGGTGGTTGTAGGCAATCTCCGAAAGGTCCGGGAATTTAAAATCATAGATATATTGGGTATATCCCTTTTCAATCTGCTGCTTGATGTAGGAATTGACCACTGCAAATGATTTGCCGCTGCCGGGAGTACCTAATACGATGGACGCACGAAACGGATTCACGACGTTAATCCAACCGGGATTCCATTTTTTACCACAATAAAATCGCGTGGGTAAGTTCATGGAATATTCATTGGCAAGCAATCGCGTTTCCTGCATAAAACTTTCGTTCTCGTTGTTGAACGGGTCGTCCATCAGGTCGTTCTTCAACAGGCGGGACATCCATACGCCGCCCATTAACAGGCAGATATATCCGACCGCTATTGTCGTAATGTAGAGTATCGCTGTCGCCGTAAGCGGCAGAGGCAGGCCGAGCAGCCACCAATTCAGAAAGAACAACACGGAGCCCGCCACGAGTGCCGTGCCGATTCCCGGCCATGTAATCTTTTCGTCCTTTACGCCTGTCGTCCCCAAACACGAGAGAAAGAGAAACAGGACGGCACATAGTTTCGTGTAGAGAAGGTTTCCGAACAATCCCGTCGTGCGGTTGAAATTAAGTAGAACCTTATCGACTACACCGATATCTACACCCCATTCTAAAATCTGTTCGTAACAGTACCAGTAGATGTGGATTACCACGAATAAAATACTCAGGGCCCGCATGAAATCCATGACCTTGGCCAAACCGCGAAGGTCGTCTTCCTGTTGCATAACACGCCTGTTTAAAGATGGAGGACGAATATAGATTTTTCCCCGGTCGTTAAGGCAGGTTCATTCCATTAGAGCAATATGAGGCATTTATTATGGATGCATGAGGCATTTATCCCCACATGATAACCAAAGAACTCGGTAATCACGAATAAAATCACAGATTTTGTCTTTTTAATATTACCCCGCAATTAATCCATTGGATGAATCTATTTGTTTATTGGTGAAATTTTTATATATTTAAACGTCATCACGTGTGCAGGGAATATTCCGGCTTGTGCTTGCCCCTCATGTCGGTCGGATTGGGATGACGAGGTTCCCAAAACTTAAATAGTCACTTACGGCAACCGCAACCTGCGACACATTATCCGACATGTACTTTTGGCCATTGATTTTCAATTCCCTTTAAATGCTGTTTAAAGTCTATTTAAAAAATTTTCCAACATTAAAGATTATGAAAAGATTATATTTCATTCTTATTGCGATTGCGTTTTCTCTTTGCATAGCGAATCCGGGGTGTTCAGATTTCGCAGAGACTGATGCAGTTCCACCCGAAGGAGTAGAAGAAGGCACGGTACAAAGCGAGTTATTGGAAAACGGGAACGAGCTATTGACTTATCCGAACGGCGTTCGTGTAGAGCGGACACCATCGGGCGAGATTTTGTGGCAGGGAGATATCTTATTGGAGGATTGGCAACTGAATATCCTTACTAATCCTCAAACGCGTGGTGGAATATTAAATAAAACTTGGTCTAATGGTGTCGTTTATTATGAGTGGGATGCTAATATTGTACCGTTTACGAAACAATATGCGCTTACGGCAATGGAAACATGGGCTGATGCGTGCGGCTTGGTTTTCGTTGATGTAACAGGAGAAAGTACCCCAGCAACCGAATCAGAATATATAACGGCGACGGAAATCGTTCTCGCATAGGAATGGTGGGAGGCCGGCAAGATTTATCGCTATCCCTTATTGGCGCTACTGAAAAGGATGCAATTCATGAACTCGGCCATGCTTTGGGACTCATCCATGAACATTGCCGCGCCGACCGAGACGAGTATATCACCGTCTACTACGATAATATCAAACCGGAATTTTGATAAAGTAAGCGGAAACTCTTATAAGGGGACTTCTATAAATTAAATCCCTGATTATAAGTTGCATAAGCGGATAAAATGCTTATATTTGCAGAAACAGACAAAATAATCATAGATCATGAACAAGTTAAGCCGCTATCGCAAGTTACGCTATAAAAGTGTGTTTGAATCCGAGAATCAATCGTCTCGCCTTAACGTGATAGGCAACCCACTAGAGAGACTGTCGTCATTGGTGGACTTTGAGATATTCCGTCCGACATTGGAAGCCTCTCTGTTCACAGGCGAGCGTAAGGGCAATGCCGGGCGTCCTCCCATAGATTGTGTGTTGATGTTCAAGATACTGTTTCTCCAGCGTTACTATGGCCTGAGTGACCATCAGATAGAATATCAGATAGTGGACCGCACCAGTTTCCGCGCTTTTCTGGGGATAGAGAACGTGGATGATGTACCGGACGAGAAGACAATCTGGAAGTATCGCGAAGCCCTCACGTCCGTCGGTGCGTATGACAAGTTGTTTGAAGACTTCCGTACGTTCATGGAGGCCAAGGGCCTTCAGTTCAACGAGGGGCGGATCATAGATGCCAGTTTTGTCGTTGCCCCACGCCAGCGCAACACTCGTGAGGAGAATGCGAAGATAAAGGAGGGCAAGGGCGACGAACTGTGGAATGACAATCCTCACAAGAAATTCCATAAGGATGTGGATGCCCGTTGGACGAAGAAGCGCGGAGACACGTTTTACGGCTACAAGCAGCATGTCAAGGTAGACAAAGGCAACAAGGTAATCCTCTCGTATGCAACAACGCCTGCCAATGTGCATGATTCCAAAGGTTTTGAGCAGCTGCTTGATGAGTCAGACAAGGATAAGGATTTGTATCTTGACGCAGGATATGCCGGGCAGGAGTCAACCGTGAAGGAGCATGGCATGAATCCGATAATCTGCGAGAAAGGCCGTCGGAATCATCCTCTGACAGAAAAACAGAAGGCTGAGAACAGGCGCAAGTCCAAGACCCGTTGCCTTGTCGAGCACGTATTCGGTTTTGAAGAGCAAAGTATGCACGGCCTTATTGTCAGGACAATAGGGATTGTACGGGCAAAGGCGAATGTGGCGATGACAAATTTGACCTACAACATCTTCCGCTACATCCAGATTGTGTGCAATAAACGTGAATTGGCGATTGCCCAATAAAAAGAGACGGGTGTATCCTCAAAAAATGCAAAAATCCCTCATTTTTTTTTGGGGGAGATTAAATTGCTTAACTTTACGCAAGATTATCTTGCTCAAGACAGTTAAAGGGTTCTGCTGTCTTATGCAAGAAATAAAAAATGGAATTGATAGAACCCACCATAAGTATTCAGCGGAATTCGATTATTCTTCGGTAATGATATACGATTCATACATCAGAAACACCGACTTTGTTTATGACACAACGAAACCGGTTATACAGACTAAAACGGGTGCAGAGATAGAAAGCAGCTTAACGCCTACCGCTCTTGATATAAGAACTGTTAATGAGATGTATAAAAAAGAAAATTCATACTGTCAAAGTAAGTAGCGAAAGTTCTCTGTCCGGAACTGTTACGGGTGGAGGCGATAATTATTCTTATTTATCCGCCTGTACCTTACGCGCAACCCCTGCACAGAACCGTAGCTTTAGCGGATGGTTTGAAGATGGACAATATTTGTCTTTATCTAATCCTTATACATTCAGTGTAACAGGAGACAGAAATATCATTGCTAAATTTACTACAACGAATAATAATTATTCTTTGGAAACTTCTGTATCAATACATCCAATCAACACCAATGGATTGTTTCAGTTTGTGGCCGGAGGCACAGTATCTCCGGGCTCTCTAAATTCAACAGCCTACGCAACATTGAACTTAAAAGCTACTTCTGCCGCCGGTTTTACATTCTCTCATTGGCTGGATTTGGATTCAGAAAAAGTTTTGTCCGCAGAAAATCCCTATCCAGTGAAAATGACGCGGGATATGAGAATTCAAGCCGTATTTTCCAAAAAATGGCTTTGTCATTGTTCCGAAGGAGTGATTTTGGGGAAATAATCAATGCCCCTGTCGGAGTTATTTCCGACAGGGGCATAAATTATACATTAGATTTACTGTACAGCATTAAAGGGCGGTAATCCTTCCGATTGTTTTTTCTGCTTGGAAAGAATCTTACAGCATTGAAAGGTTCTGAAAACCATATCTCCGTCTACTATATAATCAATACACAGTCCTTCGATAATGTATTCGCACCCTTTTTCATACTGGAAATCGGTGATAGGCCAATTTACCCATAACCATGAATCTTGTTCATAAAACTTAATTATGTAATAATATTCGCTTTCATATAATTCTTCTTCCGACCAGTCCAAATCCGGATGATGGTATTTCTCGGAGGCGATATAGAGCGTCATCTTTTCTACTTTGTCGATTTCATAGGGAAAATCCTTGAGTTTGCATTCCGGTTCGGTCTTTTGGCAAGATGCGAGGGCGAAACAAATAAGGCACGAAACAATGAGAAGAGTAAACTTCTTCATCATGAGACATTTTTCGGTTATTAAAAAATACGGTTACCAAACGAATTCCGGTTAAGACGTGTATTCGTCAATAAGAATGTTCATCTTACGGCATTAAAGGACGGTAATCCTTCCGATTGCTTTTTTCTGCTTGGAAAGAATCTTACAACATTGAAAGGTTCTGAAAAACCATATCTCCGTCTACTATATAATCAATACACAGTCCTTCGATAATGTATTCGTACCCTTTTTCATACTGGAAATCGGTGATGGGCCAACCATACCAATCCCAATTCTGGTCTGGCTGGAACTTTAGCAAGTAGTAATATTCGCTTTCATATAATTCCTCTTCCGACCAGTCCAAATCCGGATGATGGTATTTCTCGGAGGCGATATAGAGCGTCATCTTTTCTACTTTGTCGATTTCATAGGGAAAATCCTTGAGTTTGCATTCCGGTTCCGGTTCGGTCTTTTGGCAAGATGCGAGGGCGAAAACAAATGAGGCACGAAACAATGAGAAGAGTAAACTTTTTCATCATGAGACATTTTTCGGTTATCCAACAATACGGTTCTCTAACGAATCCCGGTTCGGAATCCGCTTCGTTATTATAGATGCGAAATTAGCTTTTCTTGTTGCATCCAGTTCCGAAGAATGCCGAAAAAAAATAATGGTAGTTTGACTGTAATTATGTTATTTGGGCCTCTAAAAATCAGTATTTGGTGTTTTATCATTTTGATACGACGGTCTTATCTTTTGCGGGGGCAACAACCGAAATCGGTTGTCATCTCAAATACAACCGATTTTAGTTGTTTGGACAATAAAATTTTCCTGTCATTTTGGATTTTAATAATACCGAGAGGACAGTATTGGCATTGTTCGGAAATAAAACAAGCGAGAGGCCAAAACTTTCGACCTCTCGCTTTTAACCAGTCTTTCGGCCCGGTATAGGAATCGCTCATTTTGTGTGCCGCAGCAATTCCTTAATATAATTCTCTATCTCTTCGGCTCCGACAGCATACATCGGCTCCAACTGCTCAAAATTACGGTCTGTATCGAAGCGCCGGTGGTCGGTCAGCATGGCAAGAATATTCTTGCTTTTGAGTGTATGACCCGAATAGTCACCCGCAGCTTTGACGAATTTCATCACATCGGGGTCCTGTCGGAAAATACAATACAAATCGTAATAGTCCCGGAACTTGCTGCGCCGCAGCATGACCTCCATCTTCATCGCGGCAATGGCCTCCATGTCCGCCAGTACGATATTATTCAAAAAAAATGGGACGGTCGTAACGACAGGCGACTTACTCTCCCGGGCATAAAAGGAGAGCTTCACTCTCGACACGATAAATTCGACGTGGTTGTGGTCGAGAATATCCATCGACTGTACCTCTCCGACCGATTCCAACTGCCTGCGGATTGTCGGCCAGTCCACATCCATCCGTTCGTCCCTGCGGGTCTGCCAGCGCATGAAATCCAAATCCTCGCTCAATCTGTGACCGAGCTGAATGGCAAGCGCCGTTCCTCCTGCGAGGGTCCAACCTTTCAGACAATCGAGTTTCGAAACCGGTTCGATGATTCGCTCGGTATGTTTTGCGATTCCCTTCATGCGGTCAGTCTGGATAAATGACGTGTCTGCATCGACTTCAGATAACGATCCGGATAACGAATATCGAAATAGTACCAGGCATAAAAACGATTGAGCGAATAGTAGAAATCACCCTGTACGACCAGTTTATCCAACCACACCTTTTTTAATTTTCTGCTTGGGGAATAAAATAAACAGCAGGTCGATGTCTTCGATATCCAGTCGGATAAGCGCCGCCTCGATGAGTTGGCTATCCGTAATGTTGCTGCGGACGGATACCTCGTCATACGACCAGAAAGCACCAGCCTCAATCAATTTATTCATTATGCGGTTACGGATGTCCATATTGCAAATATAGCAATTTTCCGTGATGCAAAAATGAAATCAGTTAATCCTATAATGATTAATCTTTTGGAGCGCAAATAATAAATAGTCAATTTTCTATACCGAGCACCACTTTACTAAATGCGTTTCAAAATATCATTAATTTTACCGAATTGTTTTTTTACATCATAATCCCATCCTCTCTCTTGAATTTCTTTCTCAAGCCATAATTTAGCTTGCTTCAAATATGAAACAGCTCTATCATTTCCGTATTTATTATAATACCTTACAGCCTGATCTGCATATGTTTTTGCATGAAACGTGGTTCTTAAATCAGAATTAATACATTGGCTAAGAATATCCATACTTCTATCTAACTGTCTTTCTGCATCAGTGCTATCTACATTATAGTTAGCATCAAACAAAATTATCGCATGAGAGTTACGAATTGAGAAGTGCTTATTGTTCGTCATTGTTATAGCCTTATCAATCCAAGAAAAAGCATCATGATACTTCTTTTTCATAGACAAATATAATGCCCCTTGTTGCAAGACATATGGGTTTTTAAAGTCATACAAAAAAACTCTCTCATAAAATTCCTTGCCTTCTTTCCAGTTAGGAAATGCTTTTTGCAACAATGCTTTTATCAAAAGCATGCTTTTTTAAATGTATGATAATTATATATTTGTACCGTTGGCACTCTATCAATTACCTTATTCATTACCTCTTTTAATACATCTTTGGACGCACTTTTTATTATTGATTCTGCGATGAAGTAAGATCTGGGATAGTAGAAATCCATATCTTGGTCCAACAATTCATTACTATGATAATCTTTCAATAGGTCATTAAGATCATCTCTCATTTCACGTACCTCTTCATACTTATATAGTTGATTGGGATTACTAAAATAACTACATGCGACCTCAAAAGACAATGGGACACGAGAGCTATGCATATAGCCGCAAAGCACTAAAAACTCTGCTAATTCGTGATGTTCTCGCTCCAATTTTTAAGAAACTCATCATACCGGCTTGCAACATTCTGGCCTTTTATATTTCTTATAACGAATTCAAAGATGGAATCATTCTCATACTGATTCCTTTGTTCCTTTTTGATAGACTTTCCTCGAATTGACGGAGGCAAAGAATCAAATATATTTTGTGTATCGGATTCTGTTAATTCCGTCACGTTTATTATTTCATACTTACTTGCCGGGAATTTATGATTTACCATATTAAGATTATGGCTTCTATCTACCCCCCACAAGTTTCGCATTTTTTTAATTCTGCCAACTTTAAAAAAATGCATTTATATCATCCGTGAAATTTTCGATAAAAATAAGAGCTACTTGATCTCCGATTAATTTGCTGTAATATTCAGCACTTGATAATGTTAGATTGCTAAATATTAACTTCACCCCGTTATATTTCACGTTGTATGCTATTTGCATCATCAATGTAGTTTTCCCTGTAACAGGAGCTCCGGTTATTATAATGTGCTTGTCGGGGGACAAATATGGAGTTGTGAATTGTATTGTAATGAGACGTCTTATATATTATTATTGATAATATCTCCCCATGTTGGCGCTTGTCCTTTAAAGAATTCATCAATAGGTCTTACTACTTGACCTTTTATGCTCGTTGGAACTAAGTTTCCTTTTAACAAGGAGGCTAATTCGTCTCCCTTTTTCTTGGAGTTTATTGCTCCCTGATCTAAAGATACATTCTCAATATACTCTAAGAATTCTTTAGTATTAGCTATTATTATGCTAAACCCCAAAGATTTATAGTATTCTCTATCATCTTCATCATCTTCAATTAATAATATCCATTTTTTTCTTTCTGCGCATTATTAAATGTTTTTTGTGAAGTTAAGGCCTGAATTGTAGAACTGTCATTAAACCCATATCCAATAAAGACTGTTGGATATTGCTCTACTGCATGACTCAAAAAGGACCATATTCTACTTGCATCATTATAAATATTTGCTAAGGAAACAACATCAAAAACAAAATTTGGCTCAGCATCTTCAACACAGCCATGTAATGGAAGATATGGTATGGCTTTGCAGTCAGTAGGTATTCCATTTTGAGCCTGATTATGTAAATATCTCTGAGGATTGGCAGAAACTATTTTGGGGATAAGATTGTCAATATTCGTAGTATAGACCCCCATAAGATTCAGTTTATTTATGGCATAATAATATTTGGGGAATTCTGCAACTGTGAATTTTTCAATAAGAAATTTATAAAAATCAGCCCGGTTCGTCTTCTCCAATAATGTGGAAATCCTTGGCAGGTCTTCACTTGCCTTTTTGTCAAATTTTTCACATAATTCTAAAGCTAAGTTTTTTCCTAACGGCAACTTATCGCCTTTCTTATTTTTTTGCCTCAACGGAAAAACCAGCCCCTACAAATAAATTCACTCCTGACCTAAAAGCTTCTTTGAGAGAATGTTCATTTTCAATTTTTATAGTTCCCATATACGTAGTCTGTTTCTTACAAAAATAATAAATATAAAGGATAATTCGTAACTTATATCTTGATTTTTACGCAGAATATTCGACTATCTTGATAGTATTAAACAATATCATTACTATGAAATTACCTGCTGAATTACGCAGGTATAACTGTATTTGTACAATCTAATCCTCTCTTTGAGATTGAAGGCAACACTCTTTATTTTATTGCGGATTTGCCCATGTTGAGCGGGTACCAAATCTACCGCACGCGGCGGAGCATAACAGTAATTCGATATGAGTAGTGATAGCAATAATCAGTGTTATTCCCAAAAAGCGGAATTGTCTGCTATGTTTTGATTCGGTAAACCAAACGTGTAGAACCGTGTTTGGTATCAATTTATCCGCAACCATGATAGCGAGAGTAAACATCCTGCTCTATATTTTTTGAAGAAACTGCTCCATATCCTTTAAAAACATTATGGTATTACGAAAAGGTAGCCAAGTACGATAAATCAACGAGGAGATTCCCAAAAGCAACAAAATAAATCACATCAATACACGCTTTGGCTGTTTATGCTTGGATGCCTTGATAGGATATTGTTTTTGTATATTACTGCCGAATCGTTCGTTGAAGGCATTGGCCGAATATGCCTTGCCCAGTCGTGAACCGTTCATCACGCAGCGGGTTTCGTGGTCGATGAAGGTGACGCCCGTGATGCGCCCCGTATCGTTGCGGCGCAGATAAAGTTCTATATGAAACGTTTGCAACCGTTTTCGCAGGGCCTCCTCCGTTGTGCTTCCTGCACGGGATTCGGCCACCCGGCTGCGGGTCTGTTCATCCATTCGCTCCTTTTCGATACGTTCCCGGCTTCGGGCCATGTGCCTTTCCAGCCCGCTGATTCCTGCCGACCTGCCGAACAGGGACGATTTGAAAGGCACGCCGACTTTCTTTCCCGGCCCGTTCAATACCGTATAAAGCAGACCCCGGCGCGGTTCTCCGTTCATCTCTCCGACAACCTCTTCGCATCCCACATTGTAAAGGGACAGCAGCGCCCGAAACTCTCCGAGCGTCTGAAAACGGTAGGTCTCCACGACCGGTTTCACGACGGCTCCGACCTGTCGTTTCAAGTCTCCCAGCGTATAATCCACGGGAGTAAATCTCTGCGCTTCGGTACGTTTCCGGCCTTTTGGCCGGATGCAATCCGTACTCCCGCTCCAGTTCCTCGGTAACGGCCACGCTGCGTTCGTTGCGTCTGCTGTCTTTGATTTTCCGGCCGTCCGGCCCGACCTGGACCGATACGATATGGATGTGCCGGCGGTCTGTGTCGGTATGTTTAAAAACAATGTAAGGTTGCTCGCCATATCCCATTCGTTCCATATATTTGTCGGCGATGTCTGCCAACTGTTCATCGTCGAGCAGGTCTTTCGGGTCGGGATTTAGCGAGATATGGATAACGGGATTCTCGGTTCGATAGTGCGCCGGCATCCAGCGCAGCAGGTCTTCGGCCGTCGCCGCCACGCTGAAACGACCGTCGTAAGGTTCCCGCACGACATGCGTCCGGAGCACCGTACCTACACCCTTGTCTACCTTCTCTTGGTTGTAGGCCAATGCCCCGTACACGTTTTTCCCGGTCGTTATCTTGGCTACCATCTTCGCTTGAACTCTTCCGACAGCGCGAGAACCTGCTGACCTACCGCGGCCAGTTCAAGCGTCGCTTTCTCCAGTTTATAAAGCATGGCGAGTGCTTTTTGTTCGAGAAATGTGTATGCAACAGTTTCACGACCTGATTATAATTCGTTCCCACCGCCCGAAATTGTGCGTGGAAAGCGGTCAGTTTCGCCACGTATTCGAGCGTCCCGCGGTCGGATTTTATCACGCGGAATGTCTCACTGAACACCCGGGCCTTGATGAATGCGGACTTCGACAATACGCCCGATTGTTCCCAAAGGGTCAGAAAGCGGGCATTTTCTTCGGCGGAGAAATTGACCGAACAACGATAAACGGCCGGGTCCGACTTCGCGGGACGGCCGCCTTTCCTTTTTTCATTTTTTCCATGTTCTGCATATTCATTACGGCCGCAGGCCGATAGGTTTTTATTCCGCGGCCCTGCCGCCTGTATCCGGGCGCCGACTTCGGAGGCGCCTGCCCCCCCCCTTGCGGGCAAGCTGTTTTCTGCTGCAAAACGAGAATCGTGCAGCAGAAAACACAGCTTGCTGTTAGCTTTCGCTAACCGTTCCGTCCGTTCCCGGACGGACTATGAAAAAGCCGCCGTAAAGGAGGGCAAGGCGGCTTCCATATCCACGGAATCGTCATGGGACAAAGATACCGACTGTTTCAATCTGCTGTATTATAGTATATTGAGCCACAAGCTACCGGATTCGGAGACCCAAGCGACCATAGCTGTTTCAGACTGAATAAAGGCCCGGATTCAGAGTTTACTTTGCAGCAAAACATGAATATGCCGCTGCCTGTCGGCGTACCGCTGCGTCCGCATGAAATTCCGCACATACGCAAGACGACACATATACCTGTCCGGATGGGCGGACACGATTCCAAGCAAGCAGGGAACCGGACACGCCCGCATGAATTTGCGTACCGCTGTAACAGCGCAACAACGCACCGGTATACCGACGCACGTGCGTGCCGACCCACTGGTGCACCTGCATGAGAGCATGCGCCAATAGCTGGATGAATGCGCCCGTCTATGGACGGACGACCGATTGTATAACCATAAAACAGCGTAACGATGAAAGGAAAGACAAAATTCGTGGCCTTTTCTACACAAAAAGGCGGAGCGGGTAAAACGACCCTTACGGTATTGGCAGCGCCATGGCTGCATTATGTGAAAGGTCACGACGTGGCCGTTATTGATTGCGACTATCCGCAACATTCCATCGTGGAGATGCGGGAGCGCGATTTGAAGACGGCGCTCGAAGATGAACACTACAAACGTCTGGCTTACGAACAGTTCAAACGTCTCGGCAAGAAAGCCTATCCGGTCGTGGAGAGCAGTACGAAAGAGGCATTGGCCGATGCGGAGTACCTTTGCCACAGGGTGATTTCGATTACGTATTCTTCGACCTGCCCGGAACAATCAATGACGAGAATTTGATTCATGCACTTGCGCGGATGGATTACATCATCGCCCCGATCAGTGCCGACCGGGTCGTCATGGAGAGTACCCTGAATTACGCTGTCGTGGTACGCGACCATATCGCCCGCAGCGAAAAATCGCAAATCAAGGGGCTGTACCTATTGTGGAACATGGTGGACGGGCGCGAGAAGTCGGAGCTGTACGAAGTGTACGAGGCGGTGATGAAGGAATTGGGACTCACGGTGCTGAAAACGTTTCTTCCCGATACCAAACGGTTCCGACGGGAACAGTCCTCCAGCCGCCGTACCGTCTTCCGTTCGACACTATTCCCGGCCGACCGCTCTTTGGTTCGGGGCAGCCACCTCGACAAACTGGTAGACGAACTGCTCGAAGTCTTAAAATAGTGTTAATGGACACCAGAGATGAAGGACGACGGGCTGGATGCCGCATTCATCATCAGCCAGACCAGAAGCAGGAATCGTCCCCTGCATGCAGCGCCCGCAAGGGCAGAAGAGGCGGCCCCGGCAGGAGCGGAACACGCAGCAGACCCTGCATTCCTCGCAGATTCCGGAAAGACGAGGGTCGGCGGCGACGTGGCAAAGGGCAGGACTACGAAAGTCCCGCCGCATACGGAACGCACCCGAGGTCCAACACGCGAAGGCCGGGAAAACCGTATATATCCGGAAAGAGTTTCACGAACGTATCACGCGCATCGTTCAGGTCATCGGTCAAAACGAGCTTTCGCTATACAGTTATCTGGACAATGTGCTCGAACACCATTTCGCTACCTACCAAGAGGATATCATGGAGCTGTACAGCAAGCGGAACGTCGATATTTTTTAATTCCATCCATTCTAAACCATACTATCTCATGTCAGACAAACTCATCTTTTCAGCAGTCATTCTGGCGGCCGTTCTGATTGTCGCCGTATCGTTCGTTTACAAGGCATTGCATTATCGTCGAAGGATGCACTCCGGGAATAATACTCCGCACATGCCGTATGCCAGTAAGGCGTCGCTGCCGCCTTCGTTTCCCGATTCGGAGCGATACAAAGCCCCTATATCAGCTTGCGGCGTACGTCGTTCCGCAGCGATAACAGGGTACGGATTCGTCCGGAATATTACGAACGCCTCCGCTCGATTGCAGGGGTTGCCGGCGGCGAGGTTTCCATCACCGCTTATGTGGACAGGGTGCTTGAGGCGCATTTCGAGGACAACGAAGCTGCCATAGCGAGCCTGTATCGTCGGTCAGCCGAAGTCCCGGCGCAATCTCCTGCGGCGGTGAATACGACGATTGTGCCAATACTCCTGACGGCCTTTTTTCCGTCAGTATATGCCGTATGGGTGATAGTCCGTTTGCGGCACGACGCCCGGCCCCGGTTCCGGCGGGGCACCGAGGCGTCGTCCCGCAAACGAGGTAAAGAAATTATCGGCCGCAGCCATGTCGTCATGACACATCGAAGCCAAAGCGTTCCACTTCCGCAGACACAAACGTCCACACCGTCGCAGGAGGGAAAAAAAGTGTCGGAAATAGCGATATATTTGCTCCCGCAAGTGTACCGGAACACCCCCGGCAGATACCGCCGGAAGAGTTGGACGAGGTATTCGGCGACGTTCCCGAAGGGGAGGCTAACGAACCTTTGGAAATCGACTATCCGCTTTACGAAACATCTTTCCCGGATGCGGAGGCGGAAGAAGATGAGAACGATACCGAAGATTTGCCCCACGATTCGCGGGCGAATGCTCGTTAGCCCGAGGGGTCAGTTTCGAGGATATGGGCGAAGTCTACCGCCATGTGGTACAGCAATCACCGATTATTACGACTGAGCAGAAGGAGAAAGCAGGACGCATCCTTCTGAACCTGAAACAGACCGATATGTTCGAGGCCATCGTTTCGGCCGCTCCCGACGGGAAAGGACAAAGGTCAAAGACCTTATCGACGCCTACCTCACGGCATTCCAACGGAGGATGTCGAAAGGTCCGCGGAAAGCCCATCTCCGCAGGGTGCCGTTCCTTCGAAGGGTTCGACGTCCGCAATTTCGTGAACGAAACCAAGCGAACATGAAAGAGAGAGATTACGGATAGGGAAGGCCCTTCCACCACTGAAAAAAGCCACTGATTGAAATCCATGAATCCGGCGCGGGGACATCCCCCCCCCAATTAAAAAAAGCGACGACGCAGTCTTTATGATAAAAAAAAGTTCTTTATGGCTGCAACCATGCTCGTTGTCAGCGGTCACATCCGCATCCGCCCAAAATAACGGATTGGCCGGCATCAACGACGCGACCAACATGGTCACCTCCTATTTCGACCCGGGCACGAAGCTCATCTACGCCATCGGAGCCGTAGTCGGACTGATCGGCGGAATCAAGGTCTATAACAAATTTTCGTCGGGCGACCCGGACACCAGCAAGACCGCCGCGAGCTGGTTCGGGGCGTGCATCTTCCTGATCGTAAGCGCCACGGTGCTGCGTTCATTCTTCCTGTAAGCGTATCCGCCATGAAGTACACGATCAATAAGGGCATCGGGCGCAGCGTGGAGTTCAAAGGGCTCAAGGCGCAGTACCTCTTCCTCTTCGCAGGAGGACTGCTGGCCGTATTCGTGCTGCTGGTCATCTTCTACACGGCGGGCGCCGATCAGTGGGCGTGCATCGGCTTCGGCGCAGGGGGCCGCCTCGGCGCTGGTGTTCTACACCTTCCGTATGAACGCCAAGTACGGCGAGCACGGACTGATGAAACTCGCCGCCGCACGCCGCCGTCCCCGCTACCTGATAAACCGTAAAGGCGCATGCCGCTTCCTAAACCGCAGGAAGGAGGTGCGTCATGCGTAACGTAATGAAAGCCTCCACCATAGAGAGTAAGTTCCCGCTGCTGGCGGTCGATGGCGGCTGTATTATCAGCAAGGACGCCGACATCACGGCTGCCTTCCGCGTCGAGCTGCCCGAACTCTTTACCGTGACGGGTGCCGAGTACGAGGCGATGCACGCGGCCTGGTGCAAGGCCGTGAAGGTGCTGCCCGAATACAGCGTAGTGCTGAAGCAGGATTGGTTCATCCGCGAGCGATACTGTCCGGAGGTGACGAACGAAGCAGAAGCAGGCGCATCCGGCTCCGTCCGGCAAGAAGGAAGAAGGAGCAGCCAAATCGGCGGCGAGCAGGCGAGCTTCCTTTCGCGCAGCTACGAGCGCCACTTCAACGAGCGCCCTTTTCTGAACCACGCATGTTTCCTCTACCTGACCAAGACGACCAAGGAGCGGGCCCGCATGCAGTCCGACTTCTCGACCCTCTGCCGGGGCAACATCATTCCCAAAGAGGTAAATCCGGACACGGCCCGCGCGTTCCTCGAATCGGTGGATCAGTTCGAGCGCATTATCAACGATTCGGGACTGGTGACCCTCACACGCCTGACGGACGAGGAGATCACCGGCACACCCGACAGTCCGGGGCTGATCGAGAAATACTTCTCCCTCTCGCTCGACGATACGACCGTGTTGCAGGATATGGAACTGAAAGCCGAAGGGTTCCGCGTGGGCAACAAGCACGTCTGCCTGCACACGCTCTCCGACACGGACGACCTGCCGGGGCGCGTGAGTACGGAGAGCCGCTACGAACGTCTCTCGACAGACCGTTCGGACTGCCTGCTCTCGTTCGCGGCACCGGTGGGCCTGCTGCTCGCGTGCGACCATATCTACAACCAGTGGCTCTTTCTGGACGACAGCGCCGAGAACCTGCGCCGCTTCGAGAAGAGCGCCCGCAACATGCACTCGCTCGCACGCTACTCGCGCTCGAACCAGATCAACAAGGAGTGGATCGACCGATATCTGAACGAGGCGCACTCGTTCGGGCTGACCTCGATCCGGGCGCACTTCGACGTCATGGCGTGGAGCGACGACGCGGAGGAGCTGCGCCGCATCCGCAACGACGCGGGCAGCCAGCTCGCCAAGATGGAGTGCCGCCCCCGCCACAACACCGTGGACGCCGCGACGCTCTACTGGGCGGCCATGCCGGGCAACGCAGGGGATTTCCCCGCCGAGGAGTCGTTCTACACCTTTATCGAGCCGGCCCTGTGCTTCTTTACGGGCGAGACGAACTACCGCTCGTCGAGCAGCCCCTTCGGGATCAAGATGTGCGACCGCATAAGCGGCAAGCCGCTGCATCTGGACATCTCGGACGAGCCGATGCGCCGGGGCTGGATCACCAACCGCAACAAATTCGTACTGGGGCCTTCGGGGTCGGGCAAATCGTTCTTTATGAACCACCTCGTGCGCCAATACTACGAACAGGGAACGCATATCGTACTCGTGGATACGGGCAATTCGTATCAAGGTTTGTGCGAGCTGATACACAACAAGACCAAGGGCGGCGACGGGATTTACTTCACCTACACCGAAGAGCATCCGATCAGCTTCAACCCTTTCTACACGGACGACTACGTGTTCGAGACGGAAAAGCTGGACAGCATAGCCACGCTGCTTTTGACCCTGTGGAAGAGCGCCGACGAGAAAGTGTCGAAAACCGAGCTGACGGAGATCGGCAACGCCGTATCAGGCTACATCGGCCGCATCAGGGCCGACCGTTCGATACGCCCCTCGTTCGACACCTTCTACCAGTACCTCAAGGGGGAGTTCCGCGAAGAGCTCGAAAGCCGCGAGATCGAGGTGCGGCGCGAGGAGTTCGACATCCGCAACCTGCTGACCACGCTGCGGCCCTACTACCGGGGCGGGCGCTACGACTTCCTGCTGAACTCGCCCAGCGAGATCGACCTGCTCTCCAAACGTTTCATCGTCTTCGAGATCGACGCCATCAAGGACAACAAGGAGCTGTTCCCGATCGTGACGATCGTGCTGATGGAGGTCTTCATCAACAAGATGCGGCGACTCAAAGGCATCCGCAAGATGCTGATTATCGAGGAGGCATGGAAGGCGCTGGCATCCAACAATATGGCTTCATACGTCCAATATTTGTACAAGACCGTCCGCAAGCACTTCGGCGAGGTGGTGACGGTCACGCAGGAGGTGCAGGACATCATCTCGTCGCCCATCGTGAACCTGTACGGATTCGTGGGCATGGCGTATGACGCCGCACGGGACATACTGAGGCTGTCGTTCTACGGAGACTATTATCGGGCGGAGGAGAATCCTCTCCCGAAGTGTAACACTAAATCGAATTAAGACAATGAAACGATTGATATGGATGCTGTGCGTAGGAGTTTTCCTGAACTTTTCGCATGAGGCACAAGCGCAATGGACGGTCATCGACCCGTCCAATTTGGTGCAGAACATCAAAAGTGCGGTTCAAAGTACGACGACGGCCAGCAATATGGTCAAGTCACTGCAAGAGAGTATCAAGATTTACAATCAAAGCAAGGCGTACTACGATGCGCTCAAATCCGTGCATAATCTCATTAAAGATGCCCGCAAGGTTCGTCTGACAATCGAAATGGTCAGTGAAATTACGAATATCTATGTTAACGGGTTCAACAGGATGGTTTCCGACCCGAATTTCACCGCAGACGAGTTAGCGGCCATTTCGACGGCTACGCGCGTCTCCTGGAGGAAGGCGGCGCATTGGTTTCGGAGCTGAAAAATATCGTTGCCTCCGGAAATGGCCTCTCCATGTCGGACAAGGAGCGCATGGATATGGTAGAGAGGATATACAGCCAAATGCTGGAGTACCGCAACCTTACCCGTTACTTCACCCGTAAGGCCATCTCCGTATCCTACATCCGTAGTCGGGACAAGGGGGATATGAACCGGATACTCGCCCTGTATGGTAGTCCGAACGAACGATACTGGTAAAAGTTATCGGCTATGGATTTTGAAAATCTGCATCAGGTTTTGCGGAACCTGTATCAGGGAGATGATGCCTTTGTGCGGAGACATGTTGGGTGTAGCCAAAGGCGTTGCGGGGCTGGGCGCCTTATTTTACGTGGCCTACCGGGTATGGAAAGCGCTGGCCGCGGCGGAGCCCATCGACGTTTTTCCCCTGCTGCGCCCGTTCGCTATCGGCCTGTGTATTCTGTTCTTTCCTACAATGGTATTGGGTACTATCAACGCTGTGATGTCTCCCGTCGTACAGGGTACGCATGCCATTTTGGAGGGACAGACGATAAACCTGAAAGAGTATCAGCTACAGAAAGACGCGCTGGAGTATGAAGCGCGGGTGCGCGAGGGCAAAGCCTGGCTGGTGGATGACAAGATATAAAATTTTATAACAAACTGATTTACTATATTTTATAAAGTATATAAAAGAGTAGTTTTGAAATTTAGCACCATTTTAGCACCACTATTTAGCCATCGTAAATAAAATCAAGGGATGGCGCAAATGGCATTGAATAATTAATTTCTCCGGTTGCATAATCCACATTCGTTTACCGTCCTCAAATCTGTCAACACTTGCCAGAGGTAATCAGATGGTTAATTTGTAGCCCCAATAAATAGTTGTTTATTGATTTTGTATTCGAATTGCGTATTTTTTCTACAATAATTGTATTTATAGATTGTCTTTCGAGATTTTATTTGTATCTTTGCACCGTACAATAGATAAAATCAATAATTATGATAGCAGAGTTCAGCATTGAAAATTTTTTTTCTCCATTAAATCGGTTCAGAAAATCAGTTTTGAGCCATCGGCAGATACTTTTATGTCTAATGAGTATTCGTATGAAGTTAAGGACGGGGTAAGATTGCTGAAAGTAGGAATCATTTATGGTGCCAATGCCTCAGGAAAAACCAATATATTGAATGCCATCGAATTTTTCAAGATGCTGGTTTTGAGAATGCCTAAAGACCGGACCGAGAAAACCGGGGTTGTCCCTTTCATGTTGGATGACACTTCAAGAAACGAAAAGACAAAGATGTCAATGGTATTTTATATCGATCAGTCAAAGTATATCCTTAGCTTTGAGTTGGATGCAAAACACATTCATTTCGAAACGCTGATTGTTTATGATTCCATTCGTCCTACCAGGCTGTATAGCCGTAGTTATGATACTGCGACAGATTCCTCGACTATCGACTTTGGCGCAAATCTGAAGATGACAAAGAAGAATCAGGACGTGATTTCTGGTAACACTATCAATAATTGCAGTGTGCTTGCTGCCTTTGGTAAAAGTAATGTGGAGCGGACCAGATTGAATGATGTATATGATTATTTTGCCAAGCAAGTGAAGGATGTATTAGCTCCCGGAATGTTGCTTTCAGGATATGTAAAATCTCGATTGGATAAAGACGAGGCGGGAGATTTGAAGAAATTCATTTTAAATTTCCTGAAAGCGTCCGATTTCAATATAGAAGATGTGGTATTAAACGAAGAGGAAGAGCTGATTACCCCTGAGTTGGAACAACTGATTCAGAATGCCCCTATTGATAAAGATGCAAAGGCTGAAATGCTTAGAAAGGGGAAAATTATAAATACAGAACTGACTTTCAAGCATAAGGCAGGCGATAAAGTATATGATTTGTCGGAAGAATACGAGTCCAATGGCACCATGAGGTTCTTGGGAATGGCGGTGATTCTGAATTTCTTGTTAAAGACAAATCGGTTTGTACCTATTGATGAAGTGGAGACAGCATTCATTATGAACTGTTGGCTTATTTCCTGAAAGTCTTTCTGGCAAACAGTAACGGAACATCTCAAATGCTCCTGACCACACACGACATCAATCTTCTCAACGAGGATTTCATTCGCCGTGATACGATATGGTTCACCGACAAAGATGAACTTGGCGAAACTAAAATTGTGCGTCTTTCTTCTCTTGGACTGCATAAGAACCTCTCCCCATATAATGCTTATAAGCAGGGGAAATTAGTAAAGTTGCCGTTTCTTGGCAGTCAGTATATCAACTTAAACGACTAATGATATGGGGCGAACAGTAACAAAAAGTATCGCCATCATAGGCGAGGGAGAAACCGAATGGTTCTATTTCGACTCTTTGAGAGTTGCGTGTCGCTATCCTTTCAAGGTTGCGCCTGATTTTCCACAGCATAGTGATATCAAGCATATTCTAAAACTGGTTGAATCCTATTTGAACAAGCAGTATGATTTTATCGTATGCCTGTTTGATATGGACAGACTATTCCAGTTCCCATCTGAAATGCAATTATATCAGCGGGCAAAGAAGAAATATGCAGCAAGGAAGTATGCAGGAAAAGTGATGTTTGTAGAAACGAACCCTTGCACAGAGTTTTGGTTCTTGCTCCACTTCTTGCCTAATGTGGTTTGTCGACGATACGATAGTTACGAACAGCTGCTTCCCGAATTGCAGAAATATATGCCAGGATATGAAAAGACAAAACGATATTTCATACGTACCAACCTCTATAAATACCTGACAGAGAATGGTGATTTGGAACGAGCTATATCAAACTCAGAAAAGTTGTGTCAACTCTGCAAAGAATCACCGGAAGATTTGAAAGCATACTCTGAGATTCATAAGGTGATAGAGTTATTAATTAATTTATAAAATATACATTGATAGAAAATATGAGTTTTGACAAAAACAAACATTTAAGAGAAGTGTTAGATACACACAAAATGTGCCACGTGCAGGATTTCGT